>WNGA01005099.1_pt1 | contig 19075 bp, 15 predicted proteins | sample 5400061 | NCBI WGS metagenome assembly WNGA01 (sample SAMN13153366, study PRJNA577476) | soil metagenome | isolation source: 100 cm soil or saprolite under grassland replicate 2 | place: USA:California | collected 2016-06-15 | reverse complement strand
CGCATCCCGCCGCCCACGCCTTCGCGCTCGATGCGCCGGTCCTGCGCGGCAACATCGCCGGCGACTTCCTTTCGACGAGCGGCACGAGCAGCTACCGGATCGGGGACGTGGCGGGTCGGGTCAAGATCCTGACCCACTCCGGCGAGATCGTCGTCGGCTCCGCCGGAGCGGGAGCTGACGTCAAGACCCTGGGCGGCGACATTCGGATCGGGCCTGTGAAGGGTGACCTCGCCGCGCAGACTCTCGCCGGAGACGTGCGGGCGATCTCGGTTTCCGGCGCCGCGCGCGTCGAAACTTCGGGCGGAGACATCCGGATCGGGCGTGTCGACCGCTGGCTTCACGCGCGAAGTGGCGGCGGGGACATCGTCGTGCCGATCGTGGCCGGGGCGGTGACCGCCGCGACGGCCGGAGGCGACGTCCGGATCGCCCTCGCGTCCCGGCAGCTCCGCCACGGGATCACGATCCAGAACGGGGGCGGCGACGTCACCCTGACTCTCCCCTCGGACTTCCGGGGCGACTTCGATCTGACCGTCACCGAAGCCGACCCCTCTGAGCCCGCGATCCGGTCGGATTTTCCCGAGATCTCCGTCTCCCGCCGCGAAGGAATTGTGCGCGGAACCGGCGCGGTCGGCGGCGGCGGGAAAAAGGTCCGTGTCCAGACGGCGTCGGGCACGATCCGCCTGCGGCGGGGACCGTCGGCCGGCAAATAGAAGACTCCCTCGCGTCGAAGGACGCAGCCCTCCTTTTTGGCGCGATGCGAGTCGCGCCTTTTTTTGCGGGAAGAGTCCGACAGCCGGTTCACCACCGGTTCACGATCCTTTCGAGTAGCCTTCCCCCGGTCGAAAGACGTGGCCCCTCTTCCGCGCGCATCTCTGTTAGCGTTGAAATGCCGGGCGTTCAAGGCAGAGGCGCGCGAAAAAGGAGACAGTCATGGGAATCAAGGAACGGGTCGGGGAGAAGCTCGCCGACAAGGCCTCGGAGATCGCCGACGAGCAGAAGGAGAAGCTCTCCGACAAATTGGCAAAAAAGAACAGGAATTAGTCGTTCGGGACTCTCGAAAGGGGCTCATCGATGAAGACGCGCGCGGGATCGATTCTCGTCACGGGTCTGGTACTTCTCTTCGTGTTGATCGGCTCGCCCGCCTTCGGGGCGGCAAAAGCGAAGGGTGAGAAGGTCGATCTGAATTCCGCCTCGCAGAGCGAGCTCGAGGCGCTGCCCGGCGTAGGGCCCGCGCTCGCGAAGAGGATCATCGAAAACCGGCCTTACTCCTCCGCCTCCGGCCTTTCGAAGGCCGGCGTTCCCGAAAGCACCATCGCGAAGCTTCGCGGCCTCGTGAAGGCGGGCCGCACGACCCGGGAGGAGAAGAAGAAGGAAGAGAAGGCCGTCGCCAAAACGGAGAAACGGGAAGTCAAAGAGAAGAAAAAGTCCGAGAAGGCCGCGATCAAATCGGGTGAGAAGGTCGACCTCAACTCCGCTTCTCAAGGCGAGCTCGAAGCGCTGCCCGGGGTCGGAGCCGCGACGGCGAAGAAGATCATGGCGAACCGGCCCTACTCGTCCCTGGCCGATCTCAAGCGGGCGGGCGTGTCCGCGTCGACCATCGACAAGATCCGGGACCAGGTCAAAGTCGGCCGCGCACCGAAGGCGGAACGGACAGCCGAGAAAACCGCGGAGAAGTCGACGAGCCGAGAACCCGCGTCGGCGCCTAGGGAAGAGCGGAAGCCTTCCACTTCCGCAGGGGCCCGAAGTTGGAGCCCTCCGTTGCCTATCAGGCCCCGCCCTCAAAGGGCATGGTCTGGGTCAACCTCGACACGAAGATCTACCACCGCGAAGGGGACCGCTGGTACGGGCGCACGGTTCATGGCCGGTACATGACCGAAGCGGAGGCGGTTCGCCAGGGGAACCGCGTCTCGCACCAGAAGGGCGAGCCGGAAAAGCCGTAGATCTCGAAGGCCCGCGTTGGCGCGGGCCTTCCTCATCGGACACGCAGCACTTTCACGGGCTCGATCTCGACCTCGTCGCCGAAGCCGGAGCGCGGGTCGTGTCGCATTCCTCCCGACAGGTATTTGCGGAGCCCGGAACGGAACTCCCTCCACTCGCCGTCGAAGACGGCCACTGTCTCGGAAACGTCGGCGACGTTGTCCCGCTCGAGGCTCTTCAGCTGATCGCGCGTCAAGGGCGGCGAGGAGATCCAACCACGCCGCGCGAGCAACTCGAAGAAGCGTGCCAGGAGGCTTCCCCACCACACGGGGAGGTGAACGAGCGGCTTCCGGCGCTTCCCGAGCACCGTGGCGATCTCGCGATAGATCTCGTTCAGCGTCAGGACGTCGGGTCCCCCGACCTCGAACGCTTTTCCGATCGTCTCGGACTTTTCAAGCGCGTCGCCGAAGACGCGGGCGACGTCATAGACAGAGACCGGCTGGAAACGGGTCTCCCCGCGGCCGATCACCGGGATGAAGAGCGGGTTCTTCTCCACGATCGGCGCGAGCAGCGACACGAAGCCGTCGCCCGGCCCGAAGATGATCGAGGGCCGGAAGATCGTCCAGTCGAGCGGGGACTCCCGGACCGCGAGCTCCCCCGCTGCTTTGGAACGGCTGTACTCCGACGGGGAATCGGCGGACGTCCCCATCGCGCTCATGTGGAGGAGGCGGCGGACTCCCGCATCGCGAGCTGCGGTCACGACGTTCTCGACGGCGATCCGGTGCATCCGGTCGAACGTCTGCTCCCCCTTTTCGTGGATGATCCCTACGAGATGAATCACCGCGTCGCGGCCCGCGATCGCCGGCGCGAGTGAGGCCGGATGGAGGACGTCTCCGCGCATCTTGTCGACCGGGCGGTTGTACCGGTTGCGGGCGCGATCGGGGTGGCGGGCGAGCACGGCCACCGAGTGGCCACGCCGCAAGAGCGCGTTGACCAGGTGGGTGCCGACGAACCCGGTGCCGCCGGTGACGAGAACTCTCAACTTCCCTCGCTTTTCGGCGCGGAAGGATACCCGAAGAGGTCGCTCGCGATCGTCTCGCCGCGCGAGAGCTTGTCGCGCGCGGCTCTTCTCGCCTCCCCCAGCCTCGCCAGGTCGCGAACGGGATGGGCGACCCGCATCGCGGCGATGCCGGACTGGCGTGTCCCCAGAAGATCTCCCGGCCCGCGGGTCTCGAGGTCCTTCTCCGCGATCACGAAGCCGTCGCTCGTCTTCTCGAGGACTTCCAGACGCTGCCGTGCTTCCTCTCCCGCGTGACGGCCGACGACGAGCGCGCACCAGGAGCGTCGGGAGCTGCGCCCGACGCGGCCGCGGAGCTGGTGGAGCTGCGCGAGGCCGAAGCTCTCCGCGTTCTCGACCACCATGAAGGTCGCCTCGGGAACGTCGACGCCGACCTCGACGACGGTCGTCGAGACGAGGATCCCGACCCGCCCGGCCGCGAAGTCGCGGAGAACTTGATCGCGCGCGGGCGGTGGAAGCCGGCCGTGGAGGACGCCGACGCGGACGCCCGGCGCCAGCGCGGCGACTCGCGCCGCGGTCTCGCTCGTCGCGGCGACGTCCCGCTCTCCCTCGTCGATCGCCGGCACCACCACGTAGACCCGCTCGCCGGCGGCGACCCGCTCCGCCGCGAACCGGTAGATCCGCTCACGGGCACCCTCGTCTCGGACTCCGGTCGAGACCGGCGAACGGCCGGGAGGTTTCTCGTCGAGGACGGAAACGTCGAGCTCGCCGTAGATCGCCCAGGCGAGAGAGCGCGGGATCGGAGTGGCGGTCATCACGAGGACGTGCGGCGAGGCGCCTTTTCGGAACAGCCGCGCGCGGTGAGCGACGCCGAAGCGGTGCTGCTCGTCGACCACCACGAGCGCGAGCTTCCGGAACCGCACGGGCGACTCGACCAAGGCGTGCGTTCCGACGAGCACGTCGATCTCCCCCGCGGAAAGCCCGGCCAGGAGCGATCGGCGGGCGGCACCGCGCACGCGACCGGTCAGGAGCGCGAGCCGGACGCCGGCGCCGGAGAGGAGCCGCGCGAGCGTGTGCGCATGCTGTTCCGCGAGAACTTCCGTCGGGGCCATGAGCGCGCCCTGCGTCCGGTTGCGCGCCGCGAGAAGGAGGGCGAGAGCGGCGACGACGGTTTTCCCGCTGCCGACGTCCCCCTGGAGCAGCCTCGCCATCGCCCGCCCGGACCCGAGGTCTCCGGCGATCTCGCGCACGGCCCTCTTCTGCGCCGCCGTCAGCGGGAACGGCAGCGCGTCGCGAGCCGCGCGCCGCACCTCGGAGTCGGCGACCAGCCGGATCCCGGGCCGCTCGCGGAGCCGGGCCCGTTTCCGCTCGATCCGCGTCGCCATGACGAGCAGCTCCTCGTCCACGAGCTTTCGCCGCGCCTCTTCCCCGGCCTCCGGCTCGTTCGGGAAATGGGCCTGGTCGAGCGCCCGCAGAATGTCTTGCGGTCGCGCGCTCGCCGCGACGAGATCCGGCGAAAGCGCGTCGAGGGCCCTGCGGGTGAGCGTCCGCCAGCGCCGGGATCCGACATCGGCGGCGCGGTGATAAATCGGCACGACTCTTCCGGAGTGCAGCGGATCGCTCCCTTCGCCCTCCTCGAAGAGCTCGGTCTCCGGATTCTCGATCCGCATTTCTCCGCGGGGGCCCGCGACCGGAGTCCCGTAGATCGCCGCCTTGCGGCCGGACTGGAGCGCCTGAGCGAAGGACGGATAGCGGTTGTGCCAGACGACCCGCAGCGCGCCGGTGCCGTCGTCGGCGACCGCTTCGATCTTGAGCGTGCCGCGGCGCATGCGGACCGAGCGCACGCCGCCGAATCGGACGAGCAGAGTCGCGGGTTCTCCCCAGGCGAGATCCGCGATCGTGGAGTAGCGTCGCCGGTCCTCGTAGCGGAACGGCAGCGCGAGAAGAAAGTCGCCGACGGTCGCCAGACCCTCCTGCGTGAGTCGCGCGGCGAGCGCGGCTCCGACTCCGGGGATGCGGGAGACCGGATCGCGGAGCGAGAGTGTGCCGGAACCTGGCGGCATCGCGGCCGGCGGATCGGACGCGTCCCGGCTACGTTCCCGCAGCCGTTTCGAGCGTGAGCGGGACGAGCCCGAAGCGGAGCTCGTCCCCTCCGGAGACCGGCACCGGAGTGCCGGTCGTGACCCGGGAGCCGTTGACGAAAGTCCCGTTCATCACGCCGATCTCCTCCATCAGGTACAGCTTCCCGGCCATCAGGTAGATCTTGGCGTGGCGGCGGGATGTCGAACGTTGGGGGTCGAGCGGCGCGAGATCGATGTCGGGGGTGATGCCGGTGACCGGATCTCCGCGACCGATCAGAGTGTCCCCCTCCGGGTGGAGGAAGAACTCCGCCTTGCCGCCGGACGCGACGAGCCGGAAAGCATTCGGCGGCGGCACGGCCCGGCGCTCAACCGGCTTTTCCTCGTCAGGGACCCGGCGACCGAGCGCTTCCTCGAGCATTCCCGTCAGCTCGCGGAGACGGCGCGAGAGTTTCCGCATCATCCGGACCGCGATCTCCGTATTGCTCTTCAGCATCGCGTCGAACGTCGCCCCGTTGATCCGGACCAGCTCGACGTCCGTCTTCGCGCGCGCCGAGGCGGTGCGGGGAAGGTCCTCGAGCACGCTCATCTCGCCGAAGAAGTCCCCCTTCTCCAGCGTCGAGAGCACTCGCGTCGAGCCGCCGATCTCTTTCAAGAGCTCGACGGTTCCCGACTGGATGATGTACATCTCGGTCCCGATCTCCCCTTCGGAAAAGATGATGTCGCCCATCGGGTGCGTGACGAGGTAGCGCTCGAAGGGACTCTTCGGCGTCGCCGGTCCGGTGCGGAAAACGGCCTTCACGCGGGCCTCACTCGACCGCAGTCTCGAGAAACTCGATCTTGCCGCGGTCGAGGTCGACGCGGACGCGGACGCCGAGCGGCACCGTGCGCGTCGATTCGAGGTGCCCCGCCGGAAAGCCGAGCGCGACGGGGAAAGGAGCGGAGGCGAATCGGTGCCGCAGCCAGGCGCGGATTTCGTCGTCCGACTCCACGTCCTCGCGTCGCCCCGGCGCGACCGATCCGATCACCATGGCCTGCAGCCCATCGAATGTACCGGACCGCTCCAGTTGGGTCAACATTCGGTCGAGACGATAGGTCTCTTCTCCGACGTCCTCCCAGAACAGGATCGCGCCCTCGCCCCGCACCGCTTCGGGCGTGCCGCAAAGCGATGCGATGAGCGACAGGCAGCCTCCGACGAGCGGCCCCTCTCCCGCGCCGCACGACACCACGTCGTCGGCGGCGACGGAGTGCGTGGCAGGCATCGCGCCGCGGAGCACCGATTCCCAGTCGAGGGATGGACCGTTCGCCATCTGAACGGCGACGAGCGGTCCGTAGAAGGTCGCGAGCGAGGCGTGCGTCCCGACGTACGAGAAGAGTGCTGTCAGGTCGGACCCTCCGAGGTGGATCTTCGGGTTCGATCGAATCTCGCCCGCGTCCAAGAGGGGCAGGAGGCGCGACGCGCCGTATCCACCGCGGGCGAAGAAGATCGCGTCGACGGACGGATCCCTCAGGAGCTCGCGATAACCCGCGGTTCGCTCCGGGTCGGTTCCGGCGAGAAAGCCCTCGCGGCGGCGCAGGTTGGACGCTTCGACGATCCGGTAGCCACGGGAACCGAGAACGCGGAGTCCGGCCTGGAGCCGATCGGGGTCGACGGGACCGGATACCGCGGCGACGCCGATCGTTGCGCCGGGCTCGAGCCGCGGGGGCTTCAGCAAGAAAGGTCCGAGCGGGCCTGTAAGCCGAATTCTGTGACCCGGTCGCCCGGGCTCGCGATCATTCCTCTCGTCCCGAGGTCTCCCCCGGGCTCAAGCAGCCGACCCGGAGACGGCCCGCGCGAAGCGGGGCGGGACGGGCGCCCTCCGTCTCCCTATTTGGCCTTGCTCCGCATGGGGTTTACCGTGCCCCCGCCGTTGCCGGAGGGGCGGTGCGCTCTTACCGCACCGTTTCACCCTTGCCGTCCTGAAGCGTTTGCTCCCGGAGGGCGGTCTGTTCTCTGTGGCACTTTCCTTCGCGTCGCCGCGACCGGGAATTACCCGGCATGCCGCCCGTACGGAGTTCGGACTTTCCTCCCCGATCTCTCGGGGCGATCGCACAGCCCGCTCGGACCACGAAAATCTAGCACTGACTCGGCTTATCTACAAGGGCCGAATCTACTTCCGGCTCTTGTTGCTCTCATCGGAAAACCAGCGTTCCCAGTCCTCGACATCGACGGACGGCTGCGGCGGGCGAGCGGAAGCCGGGCGGGACTCCCTCCCGAACCGTGCCCAGAACTCCGCGGGCGACAGGGTTTTTGCGCCGGCGTCGCGACTCTCTTTCGCGAGCGCGCGGTCGGCCGTGACGACGGTCGTCTCCGCGGGCCGCTTCGAGCGAGCGACTTCCCGGACGATCGCCTCGTCCGCGGCGACCGCTCCCGCGAACTCGACGGAGAGGCTGCCCAGCGAAAGCGGGCGGCCCGCGCCGTCGAAGAAAAGGACCACGCGCGCGCGGGTGCGGCGGAGGCGGTCCGAAACCTCGCGGACGAGCGCGGCCCGATCCTCCTCCGAGGCAGCTCCTCCCCGCTCGGTTCCGATCAGATTGTTGCCGTCGAGAAGGTACGCCACCGCGGGATCAGGCTCCGGCGGGTTTCTGACGGCGCCGGGGGTGTTGAAGGCGGAAGAACAGGACTCCGAGAGCGCGCTTCACGCGCGGCAGATGGGTCGCGAGAAGAACGAGCAATCCGACGAGAAAGAGGGCGGTGACCTTCGGCACGAAGAAGACGAGAGTGGCGAGGACGACGGCGACGATGTCTTCGGCGAGAGAGAGCGCGAACTGAGTCCAGCCGCGCGTTGCCGCAGTCGACTCGAGACGCGTCGTCGATTTTGCGACGTGTGCGGCGAGCGTCGCTGTGGCGCCGGCGAAGCCGATGGCAATGCGCTCGAAAGGCGACGTGGCCGGAACCGAGGCGATTGCGAGCAACGCGCCCACGACCGGGCGGAGGAGAGTCTGGGCCAGCTCCCAGAACCGATCGAGCATGGGGATCTTCGAGATCACGAACTCGGTCAGGAAGAGGACGAGCGCGAAGCTGAAAACGGTCTGGCTTCCGAGCAGCACGGAGGCGGAACCGGGGAACTCCTGCGGGAGAAGCCGGTATAGGCCGCTCGAGAGCAGGAGAACTGCCCAGGCGTTGAAGCCCGCCGCCGCCGCCAGACCGAGGCCCGTCAGAAGAGCGGTCATCCGTCCCTCCTCTTGCGGAGGCGCGAGAACAAGCCTCGCCGTGGTTCGGGACCCGGCTCCGACTTCGGCTCCGCACCCGCCGCGGTTCCCAGGATCTCGTCGAGCAGGGCGGCGCTAGCCGGGCCCGGCTCGATCTGGTTCGCGCGACGAGCGTAGGTCTCCGCTTCCTTCTTGCGGCCGTTCGCCGCGAGCGCTCGCGCCGTCTCCCGCAAGAAGTCTGTCCGCGTCGGGGCGAGACGCGTCGCTTCCTTGAGGTTCTCGAGGCCGCGATCGATCCAGTTCTCGTTCTTGAGCTCCACCTCGCCGAGACGAAACAGATACTCCGGCCTCTCCGGAGCGAATCGGACCGCCTCGCGGAGCAGCTCGACCGCCGGGTAGAAGTCCTTCCCGTTGATCAGCTCCATTGCGCGGTGGAAGTTTTTCGCCGCGAGCTGGCGGCGGGCGGCGGGATCGGCGACGGCCTCCTCTGCAAAGATCGCCGCCGGCGCGGCATCGAGCTCCTGATCGTACGTGGCGCGGGCATCGGGATCGACGAGCGTGTCGTGCGCCGCTTTCACCCGATCAAAAACTGCCGCGAGCTCCTTCTCGAGTCCCTCCAGGTCCGGGCGGTGGCGCAGGTCCGGATGGAACAGCCGGCTCTTCTCGAGGTAGGCGCGGCGGACCTCCTCCGCCGAGGCCTCTCGACCGACCCCGAGCAGGTCATAATGCGAAAGCCAGTCGATCCGGCGCCAGGTGTTGTGGACCAGCTCCCGGTGTCCGGCCGTCGGCTTCGCGGGCTCGGTCGACACCTCGACATTCAGCGCCGCGAGGCTCCCCGCGGTTTCCCGACGCGGGCTTCCGTCGGTCTTCCATTCGACGAGCCCGCACGACAGGAGCGCATAGACCGTCTTCGCGGCCGCGCTTCGCGAGCTCCCGGCGATGGCGAGAAGGGAGTCGAGGTCGAGGAGGCCGTCGATCCGCGAGAGGATGTACGCCTCCTGCGGGGTGAGCGGGAGGTACTGATAGCGAGACATCGGATCGCGCGCGAGCCGGAGGACGCGTCCCCCCTCCCCGAGCCGCTCGCGGAAGAGCGGCGTTTCCGGCAGCCGGCGGATTCCTTCGACGATGATCGCGGCGGTCGACAGCGACAGCGCGACGTCGGGATCGATCACCGCGGTCGAGGGCTCGAAGCGGAACTCTCCCGATTCCCACTCGAACGCCGAGAACACGATCTCCTCGACGAGCCGCTTCATCTCGGAGTCGATGGCCGATTTCGGGAGCAGACCCCTCTCGACCAGTTTCCTTCCGAACCGGGAGCCGGTTTGCCGCGCGATCTCGGTCAAGGCCCAGGTGACGTCGTCTTCGGTGATGCGGCCCCGGCGCTTCAGGAACGACCCGATCTTCTGGCCTTCTCTCGACGAGGTCGCGGTGCGCAACTCCCCCTTCTCGAAAAACAGCTGGCGGGCCTCTCCTCCCCGCGAGAGCGTCAGCGTGCCCTTCAGTTGCTCGAGAAAGATCCGGTGCAGGATCTGCGGCAGAGGGACGTCCTCGAGCGACCCACGGAGCGCCGGCTCGGGCGCCGCGGGGCTTCCGGGGTGATCGTGCTCCACGCGCGCCTCCGGGCGCTAATGTAGCAGAGCGGGGCCGGTGGAAACGACCGCGGGGTGGTTGGTCGGCGTGAAGAAGAACCGCGGGACCGCCCCTTTCGCGCGCCGCGCGGCTTCGATGCTCGGATACCGACCCCAGAAAACCCGGAAGCAACTCCGCCCGCGATACTCGGCGGGGACGATCCACATCGCGCCGCGGTTGTACTTCCACGCTTCTTCCAGGGAGGAGATCTCGCAGGCGAGCTCCAGCTGGATCGTGTAGCGGGCCCGCGGCGGCAGTCGCCGGCCGCGTTCGGCGAGGTCGTCCCACTGCGAACGGGTCCGCCCCGATGTCACCGGGCGGGCCGCGGTGACGCGTGGCGGAGCCGGGCTCGGAGGGGATGGAACTGCGGTCGGAGGGGCGCGCCTCGGCGAGGCGGGCGGCCGGGTCGCCGGCAGTGGAGTCGATGGCAGCGGAGTTGGGAGTGCCGCAGTCGCGGCGGCGGGCAGCACCAACGTCGGTGCCTCAATGGGTCGGGGCAACGTTGTGGTGGCCGCGGGCAGCGGCGCCGTAGGGATAATCGCAGCTCGCCCCCCGGCGAACGCCGTCGGCGAAACAGGCAACGGCCCGGCTGCCGACGGATTGCGCCCCGCCTCCCTCGAGCGGAACACCAGCAGCGCCACGACCGCGGCCGCGAGGATGAGCAGGAGCCAGACGGATCCCAGCCTTGGCCGGCTGGACGGGTAAACTTCGGGCCCAGATACGTCGAGCGGCTGGTCCATCGGCTCCGGCGGGGCGTTTTCCCACGACAGGAGGGCGGGCTCCGGCTCCGACGGCTCGACTGGCGCAGCGAGCGGAAAGTCGATCTCGGTCTCGGGCAGGCGGATCTCCGGCTCGTCGGCGTCAGGCGCCGGCACCGGCTCGGGAGGCTCCGGCGCGGTCACGTCCTTCTCGGGCTCCGCGACGTCGGGCGGAACCGGCAGCGCGACTTCTTCCGCCGGCTCGACCGGCGCCGGGCGCGGTTCTGTGGGGGACTCCTCCGCTGCGTACTCCGGATGGAGGAGGCCGAGTGTCGCCAGCGCGGCGAGAAGCTTCTCGACGGAGAAAGGATCGGGCGGCGCACGGCGCGAGATCTCCGCGGCGCTCGCGCGCCCGTCGATCGCGGCGACGACACGGAGCGCGTCGGGCGTGAGTCCGAGCGTCGCGAACTTCTCGTCGAAGTCGAGGCCGCGCAGGAGCGGCGCATCCGCCGACGGCAGTGCGTGATGAACGAAGGCCCGATCCCGCGAGCGGAGGAAGAGTTCGAGAAGAACCCGGTGAATCCCGACCCGGAATTCCCCCGGCTCCGGCCTCGCGGCGGCGTCGAACGCGTAGGAGCCCTCGAGCCAGCCGACGAGGTGCGAGAGGATCTCGACGACGCGGATCCTTTCTCCCCACCGCCAATCGCGTTCCGTGAGCAGCCCGTGGTCCCGCGCCGACCGGGCGCGGTCCTCTCCCTTCGAGACGCGACCTTCCAGAGCAGCCGGGTCGATTTTGCCCGCGCGGACGAGTACTTCGATCGCATCGAAATCGGAGTCGGACGACGAGACGTCTCCGACGTCCCCCTCGACGATCTCGAAGCGGACCTTCTCCCCGGGCCGCGAGAAATGGAGGATGCCGCTCGCCCGCTCGCGCCAGAGCGCCGCGAAGGCGGCGAGCAGATCGACGCCCCGAATGGCGCCCTCGCGCTCGAAGGCCGTCCTCATGCGGAGCGGGCTTGTCCTCCTTCGCCGGGATCGGTCGAGGCGGGGGCGGGCTCTCCGGTCGCCCTCCCCGCATCGAGATACTCCCGAACCGCACGGGCCGTGGCGGGTCCGACGGCCGCCTCGACTTCCCGCGGGTCTGCGGCGGCGACCCCGGCGAGCGACCCGAAGCGCGTCAGCAGCGTTCGCGCACGCGTCGGCCCGATGCCGGGAATGTCCCTCAGGCTCGTCTCGCGCATCCGTTTCGAGCGGCGGCCGCGATGGCGCGTGATCGCGAAGCGATGCGCCTCGTCACGGACTCGCTGGACGAGCTGAAGGGCCGGGTCCTTGCGGCCGAGACGGATCGGCTCGGGCCGCTCCGGCACCCAGATCTCTTCCTCGCGTTTGGCGAGCCCGACGACGGGAAGCTCGACCCCGAGTCGATCGAGCGCGGTCAGCGCCGCCTGGAGCTGGCCGCGGCCGCCGTCTACCAGAACGAGGTCGGGTATCGGGCTTCCTTCGTCACGGAGCTTGCGGTAGCGGCGCTCGACGGCCTCGGCCATGCTCCGAAAGTCGTCCGGCGCGAGGAGCTGCTGCGACGCGATCCCGAACAGCCGGTAATCCGACTTCTTCGGCCGCCCGTCTTCGAAGACCACGAGCGACGCGATCGAATCGGTGCCCTGAAGGTGAGAGATGTCAAAGGCCTCGATCCGGCGCGGCGCGACCGCGAGGCCGAGAACGCGCGCCAGACGCTCGACGCCGAGCGCGCCTTCGCCGCCCATCCTCCGAAATCGGACTTTGTGTCGCTGGCAGGCGTTGTCCTGCGCGAGCTCGACCCGCTCGCGCGAGGGTCCCCGCTGCGGCACCCGCACGGCGACTTTCGCATCCCGCCGGGAGGTGAGGAACGACTCGAGGAGAGCCGGATCCGGGATCCCGACCGAGAGGTGGATCTCCGACGGCAGAAACGGATTGGCGTCGTAGAACTGGGGAAGGAACGCTTCGAGGAACGCCGCGGGATCGACTTCCTCGGCCTTCTCGAAGAAGAACTCCCGGCGGTCCTGGATCACCCCGCCCCGCACGACCAGAACGCAGACCGCGACGTCGCCGCCGGACTCGAAGAATCCGAAGACGTCCACGTTGTCCCCCTTGAGCGTGTGGACGACCTGGTGCTCGGAGACGTCTTCGACGGTTTTGAGCGCGTCGCGGTAGGCGGCGGCCATCTCGAAGCTCTCTTCCGCAGCCGCCTGACGCATCTTTTTCTCGAGGCTCGCGGTCAGCTCTTTGTTGCGCCCCTGGAGGAAGAGGATCACGTCGCGCACCGCCTCGTCGTAAGCGGCCTTCGTCGTCAAGCCTGCCACGCACGGCCCGAGGCAGGCGTGCAGGTCGTAATAGAGGCAGGGCCGGGGCAGCGTTCCGTCGATCTCGATCGTACACGTGCGGATCTGGAAGTGGCGCGTGATCATCCGCATGATCCGACGCGCGAGCCCTCCCCAGAACGGCCCGAAGTAGGAGTGGCCGTCTTCCTGGACCTTACGCGTGACGAGCGCGCGCGGCCATTCCTCCCCCGTCGTGATCTTGATGTAGGGATATGTCTTGTCGTCCCGCAGGCAGACGTTGTAACGCGGGCGATGCTTCTTGATGAGCGCGTTCTCGAGAAGGAGGGCCTCGAGCTCGGTATTGGTGACGATCGTCTCGAGATCCTGCCAGGAGCCGAGCAACGCCTCCGTCTTGGTGACCTCCGGTCCCTTCGTGAAATACGAAGCCACGCGTTTCTTGAGCGAACGGGCTTTGCCGACATACAGGATCTTGCCGCGGCGGTCCTTGAAAAGGTAGACGCCGGGAGCGTCCGGAACGTTATCGGGAGTTCGGCGGGACTCGGTCACTTCGGAAGTCTAACGCGACTCCGAGGGTAGCGCCGCGCGGCGCGGAGTCACGGGAAATTCGTCCTGTCGTAGGATGAATGCGTTCCGATGAACGAATGCCCGTACTGCTACGCCCGGGTCGGACCGAACGACATCGTGTGTCCCAATTGCGGCAAGGAGATCGAGCGGTGGCAGACCGGGTTCTACACGCGCCAGCCGCTTCCCGCGCGCAAGCGGACGGCGGTGTGGATCGGAGCGCTGCTCGCCTTTCTCCTGGTGCTGGCCGGCTTCGCGAAAGCCTGTCACTGGATCTGAGCAGAGCCGCCCTGCAATCGGGGCAATATCGGTGTCACCGAAATTGTTGTCGCGGGTGATGAGAGAGCTCATCCGTAAGGCCGCACCGGTTGTGTTGGCGATGGCGCTCGCGGCGGTTTTCCCGTCGGGCGCCCGGGCGCAATGGGTTCGGCTCCAGAGGTGCGAGAACGCCCTCCCCTGCTCGGTCCCGTTTTCCGTGCGCTACGCGCCCGATCCGCTCCTGGCGGCCCAGTATGGAAAGGTCTCCCCGACGGCGCTCTCCGCTCGCGTCGCGCTCGAGGCGAAGCCGACGGTTCAGATCAATCGGCCCGCTCCATCCACCGATTTTGCAGAGGAGGCCGCGCGCCAGTTCGTGCTCTCGCACCCGCCACCCGCGAAACCGGGGCGCAACCGTCTGCCTTCGGACTGACGAGAGCGAGTCAGAAAACTCCCGGCGACCCCACTCACGAGCGAAAGATCTGCAGCTCCCGCAAGGCGCGCAGCTCATCGCGGATCTGCGCGGCGCGCTCAAAGTCGAGCTCCTTCGCTGCCCGCTTCATCTCCTTCTCGAGCTCGGAGATCCGCCGGGAGAGCGAGGGGGCGTCCGGGAGGTCCGGCCGCGATAGGGAAGCCGTGGCGTCGTAGTAATCGAGGCTCGCCATCCGGACGAGCGGCGAGTTCACCTGTTTGACGATCGAGGCCGGCTCGATCCCGTGGTCCCGGTTGAAGATCTCCTGGATCGACCGGCGGCGCGAGGTCTCTTCGATCGCGCGGCGCATCGAGTTCGTCATCGCGTCGGCATAGAAGAGAACTCTGCCCTCGACGTTGCGTGCGGCCCGCCCCGCAGTCTGAATGAGCGAGGTCTCGCTCCGGAGGAACCCCTCTTTGTCGGCGTCGAGGATCGCCACGACCGCGACTTCCGGGAGATCGAGCCCCTCGCGCAGGAGGTTGATCCCGATCAGGCAGTCGAAGACGCCGCGCCGGAAGTCGGTCAGGATCGCGACGCGATCGAGGGTCTCGATGTCCGAGTGGAGGTAACGGCAGCGCACGCCCACTTCGGAGAAGTAGTTCGTCAGCTCCTCGGCCATCCGCTTGGTCAGGGTCGTGACCAGCACGCGCTGCCCTTTTCCCGCTGACTCTCGGACGACGGCGAGCAGGTCGTCGACCTGCCCCTTGACGGGACGGACGTCGATCTGCGGGTCGAGCAGGCCGGTGGGCCGGATGACCTGCTCGACGACCTCTCCCCCCGTCTTTTTCAGCTCTTCGGGGCCGGGCGTCGCGCTGACGTGGACGATCTGGTTCAGGCGCGCCTCGAACTCCTCGTAGGTGAGCGGCCGGTTGTCCAGGGCGGAGGGCAGCCGGAAGCCATAGTCCACGAGGACCTCCTTGCGTGAGCGGTCTCCGTGATACATGCCGTGCACCTGCGGCAGGGTCACGTGCGACTCGTCCACCACGAGCAGGAAGTCGCGCGGGAAATAGTCGATGAGCGTGGGCGGAGGCTCTCCCGGCCGGCGCCCCGAGAGGTGTCGGGAGTAGTTCTCGATGCCGTTGCAGTACCCGAGCTCCTTGATCATCTCCAGATCGAACATCGTGCGCTGATGGAGCCGCTGCGCCTCGAGCAGCCGCCCGGCGGTCGAGAGCTCCGCCAGCCGGGCATCGAGCTCCGTCCGGATGGACGAGATCGCCCGCTCGAGAGTTTCCCGCGGAGTCGCGTAGAACGTGCGGGGATAAAGGGCGATCCGTTCGACCTTCTGGAGCGCCGTTCCCCGCAGCGGGTCTGTGCGCGTGATCTTTTCGACCTCGTCGCCGAAGTACTCGATGCGCACGGCGACGTCCTCGTACGCGGGATGGAGCTCGAGGACGTCGCCGCGGACGCGGAAGGTGCCGCGCGCGAGATCGAGGTTCGTGCGCTCGTACTGCATCTCGACGAGCTGCGAAAGGAGCGCGCGCATCCCCGACCGGTCTCCGACTTCGACGTAGGCGAGCATGTCGTAATACGACTCGGGCGAGCCCAGTCCGTAGATACAGGAGACCGAGGCGACGACGATGACGTCCCGCCGCTCGAACAAAGACTTGGAGGCGGAGAGCCGGAGCTTGTCGATCTCTTCGTTGCGCGAGGTCTCCTTTTCGATGTAGGTATCGGTCTGGGGGATGTATGCCTCGGGCTGGTAGTAGTCGTAGTACGAGACGAAGTATTCGACCGCGTTCTCCGGAAAGAATCCGCGAAACTCCTGGTAGAGCTGCGCGGCGAGCGTCTTGTTGTGGGAGAGCACGAGGGTCGGGCGGTTGATCGACTCGATGACCTTGGCCATCGTGAACGTCTTTCCCGATCCGGTGACGCCCAAGAGGACCTGGTCGCGGCGGCCTTCTTCGATCCCGGCGACCAACTTCTCGATCGCCTGCTCCTGGTCGCCCTGCGGCGTGAAGTCGGTCTGCAGGACGAACCGGCCGCCGGCGCGCGCCTGGGCGTCCAGGTAAGACCCGGGCTTTCCGGTGGGCCGGCCGGGGGCGACGCGGGGCTTCGGCTGGGAGCCGGGGCGCGGACTCAAGGAAGCGGGGTCGCCGCAGCAGTAGGCGGCGTCGATTCGGGTGTATTCCGTATGCCGGCATTGCCGGCGGCTTCCCCGAAAACCCGGGTCAGGTCGTGCACTTCCTCGCGTCCGACGACGCGCCCGAGCTTGACGGCGTCCCGCACCTTCTCCATGTCGTCTTTCCGGACGCGCCGGTCCTCGAGGGCCCGGCGGAAATCGGCGTATGCCGAGTCGAGCTTCGACTTGTCCTCCTCCGTCACGTCGGAGGCATATCCCGCCCGGACCCGTTCCATCAGGAGGTCGGTCACGGCCGTCGGCTTATTCCGAATGTAGACGCCGAGCCCGATGAGCGCCGCGACCAGGAGGACCGCGGCGCCGCCGCAACCGAGGAGCGCGGCCTTCCAGCAGCCGCGGTTCGCAGGGGGAGCGGCGGGCTCGATGGGAGGCGCCGTGCTCACGAGGGTTCCGCTTATAGCATACGGCGCGGCGATGCCTCAAAATGAGGAACGGCAGCGCATGAATCGGGGAAAAACACTCCTTGCCGTGCTGCCGCTCTTCGTTGCGACGCTGCTCGGCGCCGTCGCCGGAGCCGCGGCGACGAACTTCGTCCGCGTCCCGCGCGTTTCGGAGCTCGAGACCTACCGTCCCGACATCATCACGGAAATCCGCGGAAGCAACGGTTCCACGATCGCGCGGTACGCCATCGAGCGGAGAATCCTCGTCTCGCGAGGGCAGATCCCGGCGGTCCTGCGAAACGCGATCATCGCGACCGAGGACAAGAACTTTTTCCGCCACGGTGGTGTGGACGTCCAGCGCACGGTCTCCGCTCTGTTCGCCAACCTTCGGCAGAAGAGCTTCGCGCAGGGCGGCTCGACGCTGACGCAGCAGCTGGCGCGCGCGATATTCCTCTCGCCCCGGAAGACGATCACCCGGAAGATCAACGAAGCCTTCGTGGCCTTCGACATCGAGCGACGCTACTCGAAAGAGCAGATCCTGACGATGTACGCCAACGAGATTTACTTCGGGCACGGCAACTACGGAGTCGAAGCCGCCGCGCGCTACTACTTCGGCAAGAGCATCAAGGATCTGACTCTCGCCGAGGCGGCGCTCTTGGCGGGAATCGTCCAGAGGCCCGAGGATCAGTCCCCGTTCCGGAACCCGGTCCAGGCGCGCCGGCGGCGATCGACCGCGCTCGCGCGGATGCGGGCGGAAGGTTACATCACCGAGGCCGAGCGGGCCGCCGCGGACGCCGAACCACTCCCGGCGAGCCCGTCGCTCGAAGAGACGATCGTCGCGCCGTACTTCTGCGAAGAGATCCGCCAGTATCTGGAGCGGACCTACGGGGAACAGGAGCTCTATCGCCGGGGCCTCCGGGTCGAGTCCACACTCGACCCACGCCTGCAGGCCTGGTCCGAGGAAGCGCTCGGATGGGGTCTTCGCCGCCTGGCCCGCCGCCACGGCTTCCGGAGACCACGCAACCTCCTCGCCGAGGGCTACCGGGATCTCGACACGTTCGTGGACCCGTCCTGGGAGGGTTCCGCCGCTTCCCCGGGAAGCGCCGTTCGGGGCGTCGTCCTTTCGGTCTCGCGGTTGGGCGCCGAGGTCCGGGTCGGGAAGAAGGTTCTCCCCCTTCTGCCCGCCGGACTCGCGTGGACGACCGCGACCGACCCTTCGAAGATCCTGCGCCAGGGGGACCTCGTGACCGTCACGATCGGTCAGAAGAAAGACGGCTCGGATGAGCTTTCGCTCGAACAGGACCCGAAGGAAGAAGGGGCGGTTTTGATCGTCGAGAACGCGACCGGCGCGATCCGGGCGATGGTGGGCGGCTACGATTGGACCCGCTCGAAGTTCAACCGGACGACTCAGGCCCTGCGCCAGGCCGGCTCGACCTTCAAGCCGTTTGTCTACCTTGCCGCGCTCGAGGCGGGCTACACGCCGTCCGACACCGTCTTCGACGGACCCATTTCGATCGTGTTCGATCCGCATCAGCCGCCGTACCGGCCGACGAACTACGACGGAAAGTTCCGCGGGATCGTGACGTTTCGCCGGGCGCTGGAGTACTCGTACAACGTCTCGGCGGTGCGTGTTTCGGAGATCGTCGGCCGCTCCCACGTCATCGAAGCCGCGCACCGGCTCGGCATTCGCCAGAAGCTCTCGCCCTATCCGTCGATCGCGCTCGGCGCCTTCGAGGTGACTCTCGCGGAGATGACTTCGGCATTCTCGGTGTTCGCCAACCAGGGCCTCGCGTTTCCGCTGTACCTCTTCGACCGAATAACGGACTCGAACGGGGACGTGCTCGAGCAAACGCGTCCCGACGCTCGCGAGGTGGCCAGCCCGCAGGCCTGCTTCCAGCTCCTCCAGATGTTGAAGGGCGTTACGCAGCGTGGGACCGGCGCTTCGGCCGCCCGTCTCAAGTTGAACATCGCTGGGAAGACCGGCACGACCAATGACTGGACCGACGCCTGGTTCCTCGGGATGACGCCCCGCTACACGATCGGCGTCTGGGTGGGCAACGACAAGAAGACCGAGAGCCTGGGCAAGGGAATGGACGGCGCGCACGCCGCGCTGCCGATCTGGATCCGGGTCGTCGAGAAAATGAAGGACGGCGGACAGCTCGACCCGAAGGACGACTTCGAGGCGCCGCCCAACGTCGTCTTCACTGCCGTGGACTACGAGACCGGCTTGAAGGCAACCCCCGAGAGCCCGCGCCCGATCTTGGAGACGTTCGTTTCCGGATCACAGCCGAGCGAAGAATGGTCTTCCCGGTGGGAGGAGATCACGCGGTTGCCCTGGTCGCTCCAGCGGTCTTTCTACCTGCCGAAGAAAGGCGAAACCGCCGAAGAAGGACTCCCCGGGGCGGGGCCCACGCCCGCGG
>WNGA01006756.1_pt1 | contig 19083 bp, 25 predicted proteins | sample 5400061 | NCBI WGS metagenome assembly WNGA01 (sample SAMN13153366, study PRJNA577476) | soil metagenome | isolation source: 100 cm soil or saprolite under grassland replicate 2 | place: USA:California | collected 2016-06-15 | reverse complement strand
CGGGCGAGCGCCTCTTGCGCGAGGTCTTCTGCCTCAGCGACGTTGCCGGTGAGCAGAAGGGTCGCCCGGACGAGCCGGACTCGCTCGTGTTCGAAGAACGCTCTGAAGTCGCGGGCCTCGGTCTCCGCATCGACCACCGTCACCATCCTCATCATGAACCCTCGAAGGCGGCCGACCGTTCGACGCTCCTTGGGAAGGGAATGAGCCGCTCACCTTCCTGCGTGGGCCGGAGGCCTTCGGGAGCCAGGGGTGTGGCGGAGAACTTCCCCCTGGTCGAACACCGGGATGGACTCGGTTGGCGCGTGATGGAGGCGCCCGGTCAATGGCTAGACCACCCGCGGACGTCCTGCCGTGACGGCCAGTCGCTGGCGCTACGTGGGCATCGATCGGTAGATCACGTGGCCTGGGTTCGTCGGGCCGCCCACGTAGTTGTGGCCCTCGCCCCAGACCATGACGGCCTGCTCCCCGAGCAGGTCGATCCCCTGGTAGTCGCCGTACGGGAACTCGAACCCGTTCTCGTGGGACTCGGACCGCGCCGGGTCGAACTGCGAGACTCGGACGCTCGACTCGGTCCACGACCGACCTCCGTTCGACGACGTGCGGTACCACACGTTCCATCCGTTGTTGTGGTCGAGCGGGGCGCCGAGGCGGTCGTCCATCCAGATCACGCTGATCTTCCCCGCCGCGCCTCCCTCGATCCGCGGAAACAGTGCGTAGCAGCCACCGCCTGCGCATCCGGACGCCGTCTTGTCGTCCGCGCGACCCACGTACCTCCAGTTCGTGGACGACGTGCAGTCCGTGCCCACGGAGCAGCTCGAGAGCTGCACGATCGGAGGGCGCCCCGGCTTTCTCGGCAGGTCGTCCTGCCAGACGAGGTACAGGTTCCCCGCGGCGTCGATGGCGATGTCGTCCTGGGGCCCAAAGTACGCGAACCCACACGAGACGGACGGTGGACAGTGCGGTCCGGCTGATCCCTCCGCCACTCGAGCGAACGTCGTCTCTGAGGTCTCCGCCGCGGTCCTCGACACCTGGTAGATCGCCGCAGTCTTGCCCGTGCAGCTCCCGAAGCAGTCGCCCCACGCGAACCAGGCGTTCCCGGCCGCGTCGAGGACAGCCCCCTCGGGGAACGCCACGTGCGTGTCCTCGAGCACCAAGCTCTCGTTCCACGTCGCGCCGCCATCGTCGGATCGCGAGAGGAAATGGTCCTCGCCCGACGCGTACATCACGTAGACGTTGTCGTCGTGCGCCACCAACCACGGATGGTCGCAGGCCGTGCACAGCGGGCCGTTGACCTTCGTCGTGGTCCAGGTGGTGCCGAAGTCGGTCGACTTCGCCACCAGGACGTCGACGTCTTTCGTGAGCCCGTACGCCAGGAAGCTCACGTACACGTCATCCGTGACGTCGTCAACCGTTATCACGACGTCCACGACGTTGGGGTACCCGAGCCGGGGCACCACGACGAGCGGGCCGAAGGTAAGACCCCCGTCCGCCGACGACCGGACGTAGACCTCCCGCGGGCCGCCGGAGGCGGGGTCGCAGGACGGGTCACCGGGGAAGTGGGCGATCACGACGTATACGTGGCCGTCATGGCGGTGATCTCCGGCTCCCAGTCGTCGCCGCCGCAGAATCCGAGGTTCGTTGCCTCGCCTGGGGTTCCCATGGCGGGTGGGGCGAAGGCGACAACGAGGGTCGCTGCCGTTACGAACGCGAGGACGGATCGGGTCGTGAACGTCGGATGAGCGGTGCGGGATGAGGCCATGTTCTTCCTCCTCTTCCCTGCCCGACCGTCCCGGCGACGCCTCATCGTCGGGGGCCGGACGGCGTCTGGGGCGAATGACAGTAGGCGGGCCCGGGATCGAGCGCAAATCGCGTTCGGTTTCCCACGAACGCCGGGCATCTCGGGTGCCGGGCAATGGTCCGCTGGGTTTGCTCCAGAAGGCGGAGTGCCGGAAGATGTCGATGACATGGCAACCAAGATCTGGGGTCTGTCCAAGAGGGCGGCGAACTACCGACCCGCCTCGAAGCCCGAGGTTCGGTGCGAAGCCTGCAAGTACATGTTTCCGCCCCTAGCCCTCGGTGGATGCAGGCTCGTGCGAGGCGTCATCCAGGCAACGGCCACCTGCGACGAGTTCACCCCCCGCGTCCGGCAGGAAGCCGGCTGAACACCGCCTAAGGTGCCGGCCGTGGGCCACCACTCGATCGGCGATCTGGCCGAGGTCCTCGACAACCTCGGGGTGTTCCGAGCCACCCCCCAGGATCTCGTGGAGCTCTGTCCGTCAGGGTTTCGCCGTGTACCGATCTCGACGGGAGAGGACTACTACCTGTCGATCCAGGGATTCGCCCCCGATCAGATCGCGTACGCCCACACACACCCTGATTCCGAGGAGTGGGTGATGGTGCTCAGCGGTCATGGGGAGGCCCGGTTCGGTACGGACGAGCCTCTCGGGCTCGGCCCAGGGATGGTGGTGGGCCGAGCCGAGCGCCACCCCCACGGGTTCCTCTCCGGATCGCAGCCCATGTACCTGTTGTCCATCCAGCTTCCGCGGCCGGCCGAGGGTTCGACGACGTGGGACGAGCCCGGCACCACCACGGAGCCGGTGCCATGTGGGGGGACCGGAGGCCCGTGCCGACGGTGCCCCCGCTGTGGCGGTCACAGCGCACACGGACCCACGGGCACCTTTCGCTGCGAGAACTGCAGCAACCTCTTCTGATCATGCTGGCGGTACCGGACTCAGCTGAGAGCTGAACCCTCGCTACGACGCAACCGCGCGGCGAGTTCGCGCACGACCCTGGTGGCCAGAACGGGCTCGCTGGCAAGGATCTTCGCGAAGTCGCTCTTGTCCAGCGTGAGACATCGGACATAAAACGCCGAGCCCGGGTCGCCCTCCCGGATGACCGAAGCACCCTTCTCGTACTCCCGCACCCCGGTCACCTTGGCGATGGAACGGAGGTGTCGCTTCGGCAGGTTCGCGAACAAGGGAGCCTCGGTCAATGCCAGTTCACGGCGTGCCCGCTCCTCAGCCGAGATTCGAGCCCCAGGGGGCATCGGAGTGAACGGCCATCCCCGTACGGCGGGGTCGATGCGATCCTCCTTCGTCCCTGGGAGTTCACTACTATGCGTCCCGGATCGGCTTGTGCGCAAGCCGATATCTCTTGACCTGGCCCTCCTACCGGGGGAACCAAGGGGCGGGCAACGAAGTATCCGTGGATTCTCGTCTTCCTGGGTCGGCCTCTTGCTTCAGCGCGTCGCCGACCGTTGAGTCTGGCTCGAGGAGCGTAGGATTGGGCATGCAGTTCGTGATCATCGCTCGGGACGGCATCGATCCCGAGGCCCTGACTCGTCGGCAGGCCCTTCGACCGGCGCACCTCGAGGGTATCCGCCCGTTCGTCGAACGGGGCAACATCCTGATCGGCGGAGCCATCCTCAACGAGGTCGGCAACATGGTGGGTTCCGTGCTTGTGGCGGACTTCCCGACGCGAGAGGAACTCGACGCTTGGCTCGCCGGGGACCCATACGTCACCGACGGCGTCTGGCAGGACGTTGAGGTACGGCCATACCGAGTCGCGGTGGGTGCATGGCTCCATACCGACTAGGTGGTTCGATCCCCGCCGGGCACGAAGAGAGATCGGAGGCGGCTCAGCGCGTGCCGGCGACGCGCAACAAGACGCCGAGGGTCGCCTGGTCGCCCGACCAGTGCTCGGCGATCACGTCTCGACCGGCTTTCCGCAGCACGTGGCGCAGCACGAGGGCCGCCACTATCGCGTCGTCCAATGGCCCGATCACGGGGACGAACTCCGGGACGAGATCGATCGGCGATACGAACCAGGCGATCGCAAACCCCAGCAGGACCTTCGAGCCCCTGGGAACGCGAGGGTCTCGGAGCAGCGCGCGGAACAGCCGAACGAGGTTCGGGAGCAGCGATGCGAGCTGTCGTGCGGCGGTCCGCCGACCCACCACCAGGAGCCCCACGATGGCCATGGCCCACACGCCGACCGCGATCCCTAGGGCGATCAGCAGCGTCCGCATCGTCTCAGCGTAGCCGCCGCCGTTACCCTTGTAGGGCGATAGGCCCGCTCACCATGCTCTTCTCGAGATTCGAGAGTCCTTCGTGGGGCTGGTGTCGCAGGTGCATTCTCCCGGGGTCATCCATGGTGAATGTATGAAGCCGTCCGGGACGTCCACTGAGCCACCTACCGGGCGATGCGCATGCCCGGAGGCAAGGATGGATGCCCATCTCTTTTCATCATCCTTTCATCCACCCACCGCTACGATGGCCCCGGCCATCAGATGGGAGGAGATGGGAGGACAGGATGTGAAACGGCCCAGGTGGATCTCAGGGGTGGCAGTTTCTACGGTCGCCTTCGGGCTGCTCATTGCGGTCAGCACGCAATGCGTCTCATCGGGCGGCGGAGCCAGCTCGCCATCGAGCGCCGCACCTTCGACGAGTGCAGCATCATCCTCGGCGTCGAGCCTGGCGCCGATCCATGGATCGTACTCCCCCTCGATCGACCCCGCGAACTTCGTCACCACGATCGACAACCCCTACTGGCCGCTGAAGCCGGGCACGGCCTTCCACTACGAGGGCGTCCGCGGAACGACCCGGCAGACAGACGACGAGGTCGTGACCCACAAGACGAAACAGATCCTCGGGGTCACGAGCACCGTCGTCAGAGACACGGTGTCCGAGCATGGTGCCCCGGTCGAGCGAACTTTTGACTGGTATGCGCAGGATCGGCAGGGCAACGTCTGGTACATGGGCGAAGACTCCTTCGAGCTGAAGGACGGACATTTCGTCAAGGCGAGCGATTCATGGGAGTCCGGCGTCAACGGAGCCCAGCCCGGGATCATCATGCCGGCCAACCCGCAGCCCGGTGACGCCTACCGCCAGGAGTTCTACCCGCCCGGAGAGGCCCTCGACGAGGCTCGCGTTCTCAGCCTTAACGGCAGCGTGACGGTGCCGTACGGCCGGTTCACCGGCGTTCTGGTCACCAGCGAGCGGAGCCCCTTGGAGCCACAGACGGAACAGAAGTACTACGCGCCTGGGATCGGCGAGGTCGAGGAGCGGGTGGTCGTCGGCCACCACGAGGAATTTCATTTGGTCAGCGTGACGACGTCTTGAGATTACGGTCCCGGCTGAGAACTGAGGGGATGGCCGCTTCGGAGCACAGCCGATAGGCTCCCGACCACCATGCAAGAGCGTCGAGCCGAGCGGGATGCCTTCGCGGAGCGGCTCTTTCGTTCCGCGCTCGGCTATTTCGACCTGCTGTCGATCCGCCTCGGCCAGCGCCTCGGTCTGTACGAGGTCTTCGCGGAGGGCTCTGTGACCTCGCAAGAACTGTCCGCGCGGGCAGGGATCGCGGAGCGCTACGCGCGGGAGTGGCTGGAGCAGCAGGTGACCGCCGGCATCCTGCGTGCCGACGTCCAACGAGAGGACCACACCTTCTCGCTCCCGCCGGGCCACGCCGAGGTCTTGCTGGACGGCGATTCCCTTTCCTACATGGGCGCCTCGGTCTGGCAGCTGCTCACCATCCCCAACGCGTTCGAGAACGTGGTCGAGGCATTCCGTACTGGAGGCGGCGTGTCCCACGAGGCGTACGGTCGGGACAACGTCCAGGGGCAGGGCCTCGGCAACCGGCCCGTCTTCCTCACCACGCTGCCGATCGATTGGCTCCCGAACATCCCGCCGATGCACGAGCGACTGACCGCCGAGCCTCCGGCTCGCGTGGTCGACGTCGGCTGCGGGACCGGCTGGTCATCCATCGCCGTGGCGAAAGCCTATCCGCAGGTCACGGTGGACGGCTTCGATCCCGACGACGTCTCCATCGAGTTGGCGCGGAAGAACACGGCGGTGGAGGGCGTGGCAGACCGGGTGCGGTTCCATCGTGCGGACGCCGCTGAAGTCACGACCGCAGGTCCGTTCGACATCGCGACCGCGTTCGAGTGCATCCACGACATGGCCCGACCGGTCGAAGTCCTCGGCGCGGTTCGTCGGGCGCTCGCTGACGACGGCTCGATGCTGATCGTGGACGAACGCACCGGGGAACGCTTCACCGGCCAGCCCGACGAACTGGAGGCATATTTCTACGGCTGGAGCATCTTCGACTGCCTGCCGACGGGCATGTACGAGCAGCCTTCGGCGGGCACCGGCACGGTGATGCGCCCATCGACGCTGGAGGGCTACGCTCGGGAGGCCGGGTTCACGCGATTCCAGGTGCTCCCGATCGAGCACGACGACTTCCGCCTTTACCTGCTGCGTCCAAAGCCGGGCTGGATATCCGGCCAGATCGGTCAGGGCAGCACGAGGACGCGCCGCACTGGTGGGAGCCCCGAGGCGAACTCGGCCCAGCTGCGGCCGGCATCCTCGGATGCGAACACCTGCCCGTCTGAGGTCCCGAACGCGACGAACGAGCGATCGGGATGGGCATCCAGACAGTAGCTGTCGATGTTGTCGTCGAACCACTCGGGCAGCCCAGTGCGGCACCGCTCCAGCCCGCCGCCGGGGAGGGCTCCACGGTAGACGGCGGCATGGCCACCTCGGGGGCCCCTGGAGGCGGACACGAGCACCGCATCGCCGCATACGGTGACCGCGCGAGAATAGGAGGCCTCCAGGCCCTCGCTCCTGAACGTCCAGGCCTCCCCGCGGTCGGTGCTCATCGCCAGGCCGCCGGCGGACGCCGCGAGCACCAGCCCCTCCGCGGTGGTCACCTGGTGCACGTCGGCGTCGATGTCGATCGTCGGCGTCCAGGTCTCGCCTCGGTCCACGGTGCGCAAGATGCCACCGACGTGCACGTTCACGTAGACCGCCTCGTCCCACTCCGAGATCGACCGCGTGTCGGGCGGGCCGCCCCACGGGGTGTACCACGTGGACCGTCCCTCGGCACGGTCGAAGGCCGAGACCGGTTCGAGGCCTTCACCCAGGACGCGGAACAACCGGGCCTGCGATGAGCCCACCAACACGTCGTCATCCATCGCGGCGACGCACGTGGCGCGGTGGTTCACCATGTCGGCGAGATGGGTCCACCGATCGAGGTCGGCCGTGTGCCAGACCTCGGATCCCTCGATGACCGTCCAGAATTCCTTCCGGCCCTGCGCGACCGTGGTCACGACTCGACCGGCGTGATGGACACGCCCAAGGACAGCCCCATCGCCGAGCTCGTGGAGCCCGTCCGCGGTCGCGACGAGGATTCCCGGCATCTGCTCATCGTCTCACCCCGGCGGGGCATCGCGCTGGACGCGACTGATCACGCTCCGCCTGTGGACTCCGGGCTCCACCGTCCCTGAAGCCAGCGATGCTCCCGGGGTCCGCGCGTCGGACGCGAGGGGAACAGGCTGGCGACGACGCGCGGGATCCGTCGCCTGATCGCCACCGCGGCGTCGAACACCAACAGCACCTGCTCGGCAGGCAGCTTGGGGGCCCACAGCAGGAGCACGTCCTCGTTCACGTCGACCGTCACGTTCCCCGGTAGCCCGAGCAAGGCCTCCATCATCCGCTGGTCCAGGAATGCGACGGCGAAGCGGCCATCCTCGCTCTCCACTCGGAACCGGCGGTGGAACTCATCGAGCTCGAGCCGAACCTCCTGCCCGCCGAGGACGCCTGCCACGTCGTCGACCACGTCCCGGGGAGCCACCCGCAGGCGAGAGCAGGTGAACCACAGCTTCACCGTGGCACACGTGAACCATCGACGAGGGCCCAGCGCGGCCTCATCGCCGGAATCGTGGTACCAGAAGTCGAAGGCGCGAACCCCCTGATCCCCACCGCGGTCCCAGACGACGTTCTCGGTCCCGTGCTGCGGATGCCCGAACATCGGGAACGGCAACCAGGCGGTATCGGGGGAGGGGTCGAGTGGAGCGAATCCGAGGCCGGCACGGCGGCACAGGAGCATGAGCCGCCGCTGTCGATCGATGCCCGCTCGCCGGCGCCACCAAACACCAGCGAGCGCGGCCGCCGTTCCGATCAGGATGAGCCACCTCACCACCGATCCCTCGGGGTCTTGCGGGCCGAGCTTGAACGGCCCAACCGCCTTGGCTGGGGTCTCGAGATCTACGGATCCGAGGTCGAATGGGACCTGGCGTGCGCTCGGGTCTTGGCTCGGTCCCTCTAGAGGGGCTCTAGTGCTGAAACAGCCCGAACGCGCGCCGGGCTTCGGCCTCGCGCTCGAAGATGTGGATGGTCACCCCGGGCGTGTGCCGGATCTGGACGGCATTGCCGTAGCTCGTCTCGATCAGGACGACACGATCGAGCCGATCGATGACGACGACGGCCGAGTCTTCTGCGACGGTATCGACCGCATCGCCCACGGCGAGGACGAACCTCTGTTGGTCGGTATACGAGACCATAGTGCTGTAGCCGAGTATGGGAGGTGCTCGAGCGAACAACGATAGCCCGATCGGACGGTATCGGAATCCCCCGCTTGATGGTGAATCCCGGGCATTTGACCTAAGGCATTCTCAGTGGCTCCTCATCAGGGCACACGATTCGACGCTCGGCGGTTACAGTGTGAAACATGACCAGGCTCACCGCAGGAGATACCGCACCGCCGTTCGAGCTTCTCGACCAACACGGCGGCCGGGTTCGGCTCCAAGACTTCCGCGGGCACACGCTGCTCGTCTACTTCTACCCGGAGGCCGACACCCCCGGATGCACCACCCAGTCGTGCTCGGTACGGGACCACCGCCAGGACCTCGCCGGGATCGGGATGGACGTGGTCGGGATCTCGCCCGACCAGCCGGACAAGCAGCTCGCGTTCGACCAGAAGTACGGCCTGGGGTTCCCCCTCCTCTCGGACCCGGACCACGCGATCGCCGACGCCTGGGGCACGTGGGGCGAGAAATCCCGCGACGGCCGGACCTACCATGGCATCATCCGGTCATCCTTCCTCGTCGACGGGGACGGACGGATCGAGCGGGCCTGGTACTCGGTGAAGCCTGAGGACACCGTCCCCAACGCCCTCGAAGCCCTCCGGATCTGAGCCCCGCTCCCGCGAGGAGATCGGCGGCCTATCATCCGGCTACCGCCGGTCGAAGGGGGAGGCCATGAAGACCGAGATTCTGTACGCGCCATCGTACTCGCTCGCCATCATCTCCATGTCGAGGGGCGAGATCATCCAGGCCGAGTCCGGGGCGATGGTCAGCATGACCGAGGGCGTCGACATGCAGACCTCGACGAAGGGCGGCATGTTCAAGGGCCTGAAGCGGGCGGCGCTCGGTGGGGAGTCGATGTTCATCAACACGTTTACGGCCGAGCGCGACGCCGAGATCACAATGGCGCCGGCCTTCCCGGGTGACCTTCGGCAGATGCGGCTCGAGAACGAGACGCTGTACGTCCAGTCTGGCTCCTACATGGCATCTACCGGAGAGATCGACATCGACACGAAGTGGGGCGGGGCGAAGACGTTCTTCTCAGGCGAGGGGTTCTTCCTCCTCAAGCTGACCGGCACCGGCGATCTGCTGGTCTCCTCGTACGGCGCGATCCGCGAGATCGCCCTGGAGCCGGGCCAGAAGATGATCGTCGACACCGGGCATGTCGTGGCCTTCAGTCAGAGCGTGGGCTACGAGGTGCACAAGGTGGGCGGGTGGAAACAGACCATCCTCTCCGGGGAGGGCCTGGTTGTGCATCTCACCGGGCCGGGACGGGCCCTCCTCCAGACCAGGAGCGCCCACGCACTCGCCGGTTGGCTGGCGCCCCTGCTGCCGACGGGCTCCGACTCTGCGAGCAAAAGCATCAATATCGGCGGCTTCAAGCTCGGAGGATGACCGCAGCGATTCCCCGAACTGCCACATACGAACTTCGAGGAGGTCGACCCGCCGAGGGGTCCGCCTCGTTGTGCAGAAAGGCACTGGTAGCTCTCCGCAGACTCCTCGAAATCCCTTGGTCCGGGGCCCACGGCCTCTTCGCGAGCGGTCCCGCTAACCATTGGATGGATCGTCTCATTTTCCAGCCCCCGATGCGTCGCGTCTCGAGGTCCTGGCGCTCTCGTTGTCGAAGCGGCACATCGATGGGGTAGGCTCGTCACGTGCTGCGCGAGGAAGAAGCCGTGGTCGTCGACATCAAGCCATTCAACCTTCACGGGGTGAACTACCAGGACGTGACGATCACCTACGCAGACCGATCGATCGACCATGCGCGGCTCGGTCCGGAAGGCGTCCCGGAGAACCTCCAACCCGGCGATGTCGTGCTGGCCATGAGGGTCTCGAACATGGTCGTGTCACTGCGTCGTTCCTCCGAACGAAACAACAAGGGAGGAGCATCGTGATCGCCCGCATCTGGAGGGGAGCCACGCGAGAGGCCGATGCCGAGGCATACGTCGAATACCTTCGCGGTACAGGCCTCAAGGAGTACAGGGAGACGCCCGGCAATGAGGGAGCCTGGGTTCTGTGGCGGGTTGCCGACGGGCGAGCCGAGTTCCTGACCCTCAGCTTCTGGGAGTCGAGAGAAGCGATCGTGGGGTTCGCGGGCGAGGACATCGAACGGGCCGTCTTCTACCCCAAGGACGACCGGTACCTGGTCGAACGCGACGCGACGGTCAGGCACTTCCAGGTGACTGCCGAATAGGGCTCACCCACTCGGACACTCTCGCCGCTGCGGGGACTAGTTCACGTCCCGGGTACGGAACATCACCACGCTCACGGTGAAGAGTGCCGCCGCATAGACGGCGAGCAGCACGAAGGCCTGGAGCATCGTCCGCTGGAACGAGAAGCCAACGTTTCCTCCGGTGATGATTACCGCGGCGTTGTCGGTGAACAGCCAGCGCTGCCATTCCGGGCGAAGGCCTCGAACGAGGTTCTCGATGACGGCGACGTAAGCGAACCCCGCGCCGAGGGCGGCCGCGGTATTCCGACCGATCGAGGCGACGGCGAAGCCGATGACGGAAGCCACAGAGGCCAGGGTCGTCGCTCGCACCGCAACACCGCCCGCCTCGCCCAACCAGGGCCAATCCACGCCCTCGGTCGTCCCTCGAAAAACCGCATCCAGGCCCAGGACTCCTCCCAAGACCGCCTGGAGCGCGATCCCCAAGGCGAACACGGAGACGGCGCAGGCGAGCACCTTGGCCACGATCACGCGGGCGCGCCTGGGCTCCCATGTGAGCAGCGTCGTGATGGTCCCAGCGCGCCAGTCGGCACCGATGAACGAGGCCCCCAGCAGCCAGCCGGCGAGGATCAGCGGGATGCTCGTCCCCTTCAGGACGTCGGGCAGCAAGGTCAATGGGAACCGAGGGTCGGCTCCCACCTCGGGGCTGGAAACAGCGGCGACGATCACCCCGGCGATGGCGATCCCAAGGAGGGCCAGGCCGACCACGATCCTGACCAGGTGCCGAGACCACATCCGACGAAACTCCACGGCGAGGAGCACGGTCACGGCGATGCCTCAGTCGGGGTCTCTCGCGTGAGCTCGAGGAACACGGTCTCCAGGTCCACCTCGTCGGGGCGCAGCTCGGTGAGGTAGAGGCCCCGGTCGGCGAGCGTTCGCGTCACGGTGGCCGCCTCCTCCGGAGGCAGCATGACCCGGATCGCGTGGTCGTCGGGGCTCGCGGAGATCCCGGCCGACCGAAGCGCCTCGAGCCCACCGGCCATGTCGTCGACCCGCAGGATCAACCCCGCGGAGCGTCCTGCCGCGAGCACCTCGCCGACGGGTCCGGAGGCGACACACCTGCCGCGGGACAGGATCGCCACCCGGTCGGCGGTGTGCTGGACCTCGGTAAGGATGTGGCTGGACACGAAGATGGTCCGTCCCTCATCACCTAGCCGCCGCAACAGCTCCCGGACCTCCTTGATGCCGGCCGGGTCGAGCCCATTGGCCGGCTCGTCCAGTATCAGGACCTCGGGATCCTTGAGGAGGGCCGCCCCGATGCCCAACCGCTGCCGCATACCGAGGGAATAGGTCTTGACCAAGTGGTCCGCCCGATCGCCCAGGCCCACACGCTCCAGGACCTCGCTCACGGCCTCGCGGCCGATGCCGTGGAGCCGCCCGAGCAGCTCGAGGTTGCGGCGGCCGGAGAACCGAGGGAAGAACGTCGGTGTCTCGACGATGGACCCGACCCTGCGGATGACGGTGGCGAGGTCCCCCGGCGAGTCGGCCCCGAGCAGGCGGCACCGCCCACCGGTGGGTCGCACCAGGCCCAGGAGACAGCGGATCGTCGTGGTCTTGCCGGCGCCGTTCGGCCCGAGGAACGCGAAGACTCCTCCCTCGGGCACGACGAGATCCAGGCCGTCGACGGCCAGGGTTCGGCCCTTGCGCCACCCCCGGTACTCCTTCCGAAGGCCCTCCACTTCGATGACCGCCATCCGTGCTCCTCCCGAGATCACGCTAACGCGCCACACGTGACCCCGACACCCATGCCCCCACCACAGGTCACGCCACCCGGCAACCGTCCCCGGCGGATGCTGGCACCCCCAACCCGGTCAGATCAGCCGCGGGGCAGGACGAGCCGCACCGTGGTGCCTCGTCCCTGCTCGCTCTCGGCGGCGATCCGCCCGCCGTGTGACTCCACGAGGGCCTTCGCGATGGCCAGGCCGAGTCCGGCTCCGCCCGAGTCCTTGGCCTTCACGAATCGATCGAACACATGGGGGAGGGCATCGGCCACGATACCCCTGCCGGTATCCGTTACGGTGAAGGCGACGCCATCCGGTGCAGGGTCCACCGCGATGACCACCGACCCCTCGGGGGGTGTGTGGCGAAGCGCGTTCGACAGCAGGTTGGCCAGCACCTCGCCGATCCGAACCGGGTCGACGTCGACCTCTGGAAGCCCTGCTGCAACGCGGGCTTCGACGCTCACGCGGGCATCGTCGGCCTGCGACCGAAAAGCGGTGATGACGTCCTCCACGAGTTGACCCGGCTCCACGCGGGAGCGGTGAAGCCGGAGGGCCCCGGCCTCGGCCGTCGAGAGCGTCTGGAGGTCGTCCAGGAGACGGGACATCACCTTGATCTCTTCGATGAGCGGCTCCAGGTGGGCCCGGTCGGCGGGATAGAGACCGTCGAGCATCCCCTCGGCGTTGCCCCGGATCACCGAGAGGGGCGTTCGAAGCTCGTGGGCCACGTCGGCGAACAGGTCCTTGCGGTGATCCTCGTTCGTCCGCAGGCGTTCGGTCATGACGTTGAAGGACCGGGCCAGGCGGCGCATCTCCGGGGTCCCCCGCTCGTCGACCCGCACGCCGTAGTCGCCGCCGGCGACGCGATCCGCCGCTTCCATCACTTCTGCCATCGGGCCGGCCATCCGTCGTGCCGTCCGTCCCACTGCGGCGATCGCCACCAGCAGCAGGAGTCCGAGGATCGCCGCCGCCGGGACCAGGCCCCGACGTTCACCGAGGCCGAGGACGCCCGAGATGGCGGCGACCGCCAGGGCGCTCGCCAGGAACGTGATCCCGAAGAGAGCGAAGACGATGAGGCCGACACGGCGGAGCAGGTGGCGCGGGGCACCGCTCCACGGACCTCCACCTCGCGGCGGGAATGGCTCGTTCTCCGGCCACCACGGGGGGCGGAACCCTCGCTGACCGGGACCGCGGCCGTGGTCACGCATCGGCGAACCGGTACCCAACGCCGTGGACCGTGAGCAGGTAGCGGGGAAGTCCCGGCGTGGGCTCGATCTTCTTCCTGATGTTCTTCACGTGCGCGTCGATGGCCCGCTCGTACGACTCGAAGGCCACACCGTGCACCGCGTCGAGGAGCTGTCCGCGGGTGAAGACGCGCCCGGGCTCGCGGGCCATGGTTTCCAGTAGCTGGAACTCCGTCGGAGTGAGGTCGACCGGGCGGCCGCCGACCGTCACGCGCATCCGACGGACGTCGACCTCGACGTCAAGGACCCGGAGTACATCCGGCCCGCCGTCGCGGGCGGCCTCTGTCCGGCGAAGGACCGCACGAACCCGCGCAACGAGCTCCTTTGGGCTGAACGGCTTCACGACGTAGTCGTCGGCGCCGAGCTCCAGGCCGACGATGCGGTCCGACTCTTCACCCCGCGCCGTTAGGATGATGATCGGAACGTTCGATGACCTCCGGAGCTCGCGCGCCACGTCCAGACCGTCGCGCCCCGGCAACCCGAGGTCCAGAACCACCAGATCCGGCTTCGATCTCCGCGCGCTGGCCAGGGCGGCCCCTCCCTCTCCGGCCACGATCACATCGAACCCCGCACCTCGAGGTAGTCGCGCACCAGCCGGGCGATCTTCATCTCGTCCTCGACGACCAGGATGGTCTTCATCGGCGGGTCCCGGGAAAGGGTGACGAGGCGGCGGTGCGGAGGCAAGCGCCTCCGCCCCGTCAACCCCATCGTGGGCTCAGACGCTCGCCGGCTCACCGCCCGACGGCGTGTGGTCCCCCTTGCCCTGCTCGTGCTGGCGTCGGTGCCACTCCTCGAAGCGTGTGGGGACATCGTGTCCCCATGGGCCGCCGCGAGAGGGCCCGTGGCCATGCCCGCCCCACCCACGACCCCAGGCGAAGCGGGCCAGGGCGAAGATCCCGAAGAAGAACAACGGGAACAGGAACAGACCGAAGGGGAAGAAGCCGTAGCCCGGCCCGACCACCCGCACCACCTGACCGTCGCGGGCCGCCTCTGCCAGCCCGTGCGTCACGCCCGCGTTGTAGGCGCTGACACCGATGGCGATGCCCCCGAGGATCACCAGGAGCAGCACCGCGATACCGATCCCCCGTCGCATCTCGTTTCTCCTTTCCAACGGGTTCCTTCTGATCTCCAGCCTGCATCCCGGGTGTGAACGAGTCGTGAAGGAGGTTGGGAGGGTTCACGAAGGTGGGCGGAGCGCCTATGCGGGCGAGGTTCGAGGGCGCGCGTAGACGCCGAGATGCCAGACGAACCGCCGACGCTCGCGTCGGATGGGGCGAAACCCAGCAGACTGCACCCGGGCGTCGATCCGATCGACGTCGTGGATGTAGGTCCTGAACCCCTGGAACTTCTTGTCCCTCAGGCGGTACCAGACGTTCCACAACCACGACTGCACCTTGACGTAGGCGCCGCCGAGTCCCTTCGACGGCGGCGTGGTGAACGCGTAGACGGAACCCGCCGCCGAGAGCGAGTTCTCGAGGAGTGCGTCGGCGTCCCGATAGCAGCAGAACACCCGGTTTAGCACGACGATGTCGGCGCTCGGCAGCCGCATCTCCGAACCGTCGCCAACCTCGAAGGACGTGCGGTTCGCCACCCCCCGCTCGACGGCTAGGCGCCGGGCCTCGTCGACGGCCTTGGCCGACAGCTCGACGCCGAAGGCGCGAACCGCGCCCCGCCGCACGGCCTCGATGGCCAGGTCGCCGATCCCGCACCCGACATCGAGGATGGTCCGGTGACGGATACCCGCTTCCTCCAGCCCACGGAGCAACGGGACGGTGACCCCGGCAACGGTTGGTCTCCTCTTCGACCGCTTCGACCAGTGGTCGACCCAGTCGTCGAAGCAGCACTCCCCCTCTTCCTCGTCCACGGCCCGAGTGTAGGCTTCGGCTCAGCGCGAGGCGAGAGGCGCCGGATGCACGTCGAATCGTTTCTCACCCGGGGACTGGGCGACACGAGCTACCTGCTCGCGTTGGGCGACGAATCGGTGATCGTCGATCCACAGCGAGACGTCCGGCCGGTCCTGGCCGCGGCCCGGGCCCGCGACCTGCGCGTCACCCGCGTGCTCGAGACCCACGTCCACAACGACTATGTCTCCGGGGCACTGGAGCTCCGCGCGGCGATCGGGGCGATGATCGCGGGTCCGGCTCGGGCCGGCTATGCCTTCCCCTTCGAGCCGCTCGCCGAGGGGGACGAGCTCTCCCTGGGGACCCTCCGGATCGTCGCCGCCGAGACGCCCGGCCACACACCGGAGCACCTCTCCTACCTGGTGTACGAGGAAGAGGCAGAAGAGCCGACGGCGGTGTTCACCGGTGGCAGCCTGATCGTGGGGAGCGCCGGACGGACCGATCTCCTGAGCTCGGGGGCGACCCTCGAGCTCACCCGGGCACAGCGCCACTCGCTCAATCGGCTGTCGGCACTCCCCGACCAGACCCTCGTCCTGCCGACCCACGGCGCGGGGAGCTTCTGTTCGAGCTCTCCTGCCGGCGAGGAACGGACGTCGACGATCGGCCGCGAACGAGCATCCAACCCGGCGCTGGCGGACGGCCAGATGGACGAGGAAACCTTCGTGGAACGAAGGCTCGCCGGGCTCCTTGCGTATCCGTCCTACTACTCGCACATCGCGCCGATCAATCGGGCCGGACCGCCGGTCTTCGGAGACGTGCCCGTCCCCCGCGGCCTCGCGCCCTCCCAGGTCGCGGAACGCATCGAGGCCGGAGCGTGGGTGGTCGACGGGGGCGAGCGTCGTGCGTTCGCGGCCGGACACATCCCCGGCTCGATCGCCATCGAGCTCGACGACTCGTTCGCCAGCTACGCGGGGTGGATCGTCCCGTTCGGCGCCCCGATCGTGCTGGTGCTGCCGGAAGACCGGCCGGAACACGAGGCCGCGGTCGAGGCGGCCACGCAGCTCTTCAGGATCGGCTACGAAGCCGTCGACGGATTCCTCAAGGGGGGCGTCGACGCCTGGGTCGAGGCCGGACGGACCGTGCGTTCCTACCCGGTCGCGTCCATCGACGAGCTCGCCACGGCTGTGAGAGAACACCGAGCGAACGTCATCGACGTCCGCCAGCAGACCGAGTGGGACGCAGGCCACCTCGAGGGCAGCACCCACATGTTCGTCGGCGACGTGAACGCGCGGCTCACGGAGATCCTGAGGGATCAGGAGGTGTGGACGGTCTGCGCGACTGGACACCGGGCGGCGATGGCGGCCAGCTTGCTCGACCGGGACGGGATCCCGGTCCGCCTCGTGACTCCCGGCGGGGTCCCCGACGTACTCGCCCGCGTTGGCTCAGCGCGAGGCGCAGAATAGGACCCAGGAGGGGGTTCATGGAGGAGTCGACCGCTCGCCGGATGGCCTGGTCGATCGGGATCCTGTCGATCGCGCTCATGGTCGCCGGCCTGGTCATCATGTTCGTGGACCGCCACGTCATCCTGCCGCAGGTCTCGGACTCCTGGACCTTCTCGAGCGTCTTGGACGTCGTGGTCAACATCGGCGTCCCGGCCATCGGTCTGGTCATCGCGTCCAAACGTCGGGAGAACCCGCTCGGCTGGCTTCTGCTGACAGCCGGGCTTGCCCTCGGCCTGACCACCTTCTGCCGCGCCTACGCACTCTATGCCCTCGTCGTGAACCCCGGTTCGCTGCCGGCGGGACGAGGGTTCGCCTGGCTCTCCAACTGGATGTGGGCCATCCCCATCTCCCTCCTGCCCTTCCTGTTCCTCTTATTCCCGACGGGACGGCTTCCAGCAAGCCGGTGGCGACCGGTGACATGGTTCTGCGGCGCCGTGTTGATCGCGCTCACGGGTGGCGCCGTGGTTCATGCCACGTTGGCGTGGTCGCGGCCGTTCGCGAAGGAGAGTGCGCTCAGCCCCTCGACATTCACTACCACGGCGAACATGGTCCTCATCCTCTCCCTCTTCGCGCTCCCGGTCGCGTTCCTGCTGTCATTCGTGGCGCTCGCTCGGAGGTACGCACGGTCGAGAGGTGACGAGCGGCTCCAGCTGAAGTGGTTCGTCACTGCCGCTGCGCTCGTCGCCGTCACGTTCATCGTGACGTTCCTCACCCACACCGTAGGCGGACAGGTGCTCTTCGATCTCTCGCTCGTCTTCCTGTATGTGGCGATCGGCATCGCCATCCTGAAGTACCGGCTGTACGAGATCGACGTCCTCATCAACCGGGCCGTCGTCTACGGCGGCCTGGCGGCGTTCATCACGGCGGTGTACGTGCTGCTCGTGGCGGTGATCGGCGCGTTCATCGGCGCGACCGAGGGCCTGGCCCTGGTGGCAACGGCGATCGTCGCGGTGGCGTTCCAGCCGGTGCGAGCTCGGGCCCAGGGCATCGCCAACCGCCTGGTGTACGGCAAGCGGGCGACGCCGTACGAGGTCCTCTCGGAGTTCTCCGAGCGCGTGGCGGAGACCTACTCCATCGAGGACGTGCTCCCCAGGATGGCCAGGATCCTGGCCGAGGGCACCGGAGCCGTCCGGACCGAGGTGTGGCTCCGGGTGGGATCAGAACTTCGGCCCGCGGCGTCGTGGCCCGAAGGCGGGACGAGCGCGTCGCCGGTCGCGATCACCGGGGACGCGCTGCCGGCGATCGCCTCCGCCAGTCGCGTGGCCGCCGCCACCAGCGTGGCCCAGGTTCGGCACCAGGGCTTGCTGCTCGGCGCGCTCACGGTCATCAAGCCACCCCTGGAGCCGCTCACGCCGGCCGAGGAGAAGCTGCTCGCCGACCTGGCTTCCCAAGCTGGGCTGGTGCTGCGAAATGTGGCCCTGCTCTCGGACCTTCGGGCGTCGCGCCAACGGCTGGTGGCGGCGCAGGACGAGGAGCGCCGGCGCCTCGAGCGCAACCTCCACGATGGTGCGCAGCAGCAGCTGGTGGCGCTGGCCGTGAAACAACGGCTGGTGGGCGAGTTGATCGACAAGGACCCCGAGAAGGCTACATCGATGATCGCCGAGCTCCAGGAGGACACAGCCGAGGCGCTGGACACCCTTCGCGACCTTGCCCGGGGCATCTACCCACAGGTCCTCGTTGACCAGGGACTCCCGGCCGCGCTGGAGGCACAGATCCGAAGGGCCCCGGTCCCAGTAGACCTGCGGCCGGATTCGATCGGTCGCCACGATCAAGAGATCGAGGCCGCGGTGTACTTCTGCTGCCTTGAGGCGCTTCAGAACGTCTCGAAGTACGCGAACGCGTCGAAGGCGTTGGTCCGGCTCGCCGTGGACGGACCTTGGCTGACGTTCGGGGTGGAGGACGACGGCGCCGGCTTCGATCCAGCTCAGACGAAGCTCGGAACGGGTCTGCAAGGGATGTCGGACCGGCTAGAAGCCCTCGGTGGGGGCCTGGAGATCCGGTCGGAGCCGGGAAGGGGAACGACGATCGCCGGCCGGATCCCCACGGTGCTCTAGGTGTAGTTCCCACGAAGGTTGTTGACATGAGGAGAGCCTCCTTCACGGTCTGGGGTTGACGACTCCGGACCGAGAGGAGGCTCTCGTGGGACATCGTAGGGCGGCTCTCACCCCGCTCGGCAGAAGGTTGCTGGT
>WNGA01007673.1_pt1 | contig 19087 bp, 14 predicted proteins | sample 5400061 | NCBI WGS metagenome assembly WNGA01 (sample SAMN13153366, study PRJNA577476) | soil metagenome | isolation source: 100 cm soil or saprolite under grassland replicate 2 | place: USA:California | collected 2016-06-15 | reverse complement strand
CCCGGACAGCACCAGGAACAGCACCGCGGCAGATGAGACGATCGTGGCCACGTGCTGGTTCTTGAACCCCACCCACGCGTCACCCAGCCACTCTCCCAACGTGACCCGCATGACCCGGAACACCAGCTGGACCACGGTCAGCACGATCACCACGAACGTCCCGAAGCCGATGGCCGTCCCGTAGGGCGTGGCGAGGAGTCCGAAGGTGGCCACGTTGAGGAGAGAGCCGACTCCGGCGGCGAACGCGCCGGCGCCGCTGAGCCCGGTTATGGCCACAGCGACCAGCGCCAGCAACGCCAGGGTGTTCTCCGAGAACATCCCTCCGCCCCCCACGGGAAGCGCGTCGGTCTCGTACTCGAGCTGCCGGGCCGTTCCCACCGAGCCGAACAAGGCATGCCACCCCGAGATGGCCCCGCAGGCGATGGTCACGAACAGCATTGGCCACAGCGGTTGGATCGCTCCGGTGGTCTGAGCCGGCAAGAACGCCGTGAAGGAACTGATCTTGAACTTGGCCACCGTCGAACCCACATCCCCGATCCCGAACGGGGCCAGAACCGCCCCAATGGCGGACAGCCCGATGGCCAGCGCCGTGATCCAGAACCCGATGTAGTTGACCGGCTGGGCGAACCGCCAGATCGGCAGGTTGGCTCCGAGATAGCTGAAGACCAGCAGCAGCACCGCCCAGAAGATGAAGCTGGGGAAGACGCTGATCGCTCCGGTCTTCGCGTCGAATGACTTGCTGCTGATCGGCTTCCCGGTCTTGGGGTCCTTGGTGATCCTGGGGTCCGCGCCGGTGGGATCCTGCACCGTGTACAGTGCCTTCTCCCCGTTCACGGCGTTGTCGATCTTCACCACGGCCCCGCTGATCGGCCCCTTCGACCAGTCCTTCTTCACCGGCTTCAGGTCGACTCCCACGGGCCCAAGAGCCATGGCCAGGAGAGTCAGGGCCACCACCGCCAACGTGACCAACATCAGGTTGGCCTTGGCCTTGTAGATCAGAGTGCCGGCGAGAAGCCCCATCAGGGCCAGCACCAGGATCCCGAACGGAACGTCAGGCCGGGCGTCGAGGATTCCCGCCAGGATCCCCACGAAGGCCCCGCCCACCAGGAGGAGATAGAAGAAGATGAACACGAACAGGATCGTCCTCGTCCTGGGGGCGATCAATCGGTGGGCGATGGCCGACAGCGAGTTTCCGTCGTTGCGGACGGCCACCATGATCGCGCTGTAGTCGCTGGCCCACCCGATGAACGTGACTCCCACCATCAGCCACAGGATCGAGGGGAGCCATCCCCACAGCGCGGCCGCGGTGATCACGCCGACGATCGGTCCGGCCGCGGCGATGGACTTGAAATGATAGCCGTACAGGACGAATCGACTGGTTGGCATGAAGTCGGCCCCGTCCATGTACATCCGGGCCGGCGTGGCTCGCTGTGAATCCGCCTGGATCACCGTTCGGTCGATCCGCTTGGCGTAGAAGTTGTACGCGAGGGTGATCACGGCCACGCCGATGACGACCACCCACAAGGAGTTCATGCGCGCCCTCCCTTCTCGACCTCGAATAGGCCAGCGTTCACCCCGTCTGTTCCGGCCATGCACCTCCCTTCCACGGCCTATCTGATTGTGAATCAGCATGTTCCACGTTGTGCTCGATCGCGGGAAGGGCCAGGTTCAGATCCGGGCCCACGAACTTGTCCCTTCCCTCGATGATCACGGCGGGATAGCGCCGGATCCCGTGCCGGAGGGACTTCCAGAACCCTTCGATGGATGCCGCGTCCACCACTCGCAGCCGAACGCTCCGGCCGAACCGTTCCGCCAGGTCGTGGGCCCACAACGACAGCGCCTGGAATTCCTCCCTGAGGTCATCGGGAAGGGCTTCCCGAGCCTGTTCCCGGTGAACGGCGGCACCCACACCCATCTCCTGAAAGGTGAGCTCGCAATGCTGACAATGGAAGAAGAAGGTGGGCGTGTACGTAATGACCTCGACCCGGACAGGCCTCATCGAAATATGGTCCCCTTCCTCTTGGAGCTCATTACCCCAGCAAGGGGCCCTCCAAACGAGCCAAGCGACGGCGTTTGGGAACTCAAAACATACCCCCCCGGGGGCCACGAACGACCCCCGGGGAGACATCAACCCGGGCGCCCAGGAGACGGCCCGGATCCTTACCTTCCTACGAGCTCGGCGGCGGGTACGTCGCTCCCGCCTTCTTCGCCGCCGCGGCGATCTTGTTGTGTTCGTCGTCCAGGACTGTCTTCACGTCCTGTCCGTTGTAGAGGATGCGTCCGACCGCGTCGTCCATCGCGTTCTGGATGTCGGTCCAGTACACGACATTGGGGCGGAACCACCCGTCCTTCAGGGCCGCCGTTACGGCGTCAAAAGTCGCCTTCTCATCGGCTGACACTTGGCCGTTCGAGTCGCTGCGTGGCGACGCCCAAGCGTTCTTCGCCACGAAGATCTGCTGAGCCTGCTGCGACATGATGAACTGGGCTAGGGCGAGCGCTGCCTCCTTCTGCTTCCCCGTGATGCCTTTCGGCATCCCCAGGACCTCGCCGCCAATGACGTGGGCAGCACGCACGGGACCCTTCCATCCCGGATACACCTCGAACTTGGAGAGGATCCCAGCCTGGGCAAGGAACGGGGTGGTGAATGGCCAGTTGGTTGCGAACCAGGACGTCTCGGTGCGCAGGTAGTCGCGCTCCGTGTCGAACTTGGCCTGCTTGCTCTCCTTGGCGAAGACGCCCTCCTTCCATAGCTGCTGGAGGAACGTGAACGCCTGGACCGACCCGCTGTCGTTCAGGATGGCCGGGTCCCCGCCGTACGAGACCACCCACTCCGAGATGGTGACGCCGAGCGGCCCCGGGTCGCCGCCTGTATCTGCCAGGGAGAGCGTGACCTTCCCCTGTCCGTTCGCCGCGGCCTTCAGCTTCTCCGCGACCGTCTTGTACTCGTCCGTCGTCTGCGGGGGTGACACGCCGGCCAAGGAGAACCGCTCCTTGTTCACGTAGGTTACCCGGACGTTCGCCCGGTACGGGAGGAAGTACTGCTTGCCGTTGAACTTCGGCGGGACCAGGGCAGGGATGATCCCGGCAGGGACTTGGACATCCGAAAGGTCTTCGACCAGGCCCTTGTCAACCAGCGTCGCCAGCGCCAGGTTGTCCTGGCCGAACAGGTGGATGGTGTGGTGCCCCGATGACACCTCGACCTGGAGCTTCTGCGGAAGCGTGGCGGCGTCGATGGAATTGACGAGGTTCACCTTCACCCCGGTCTGGTCTTGGAAGTTCTGGAGCACTTCCTTGACGGCCGGCGTCTCATCCGGGGACGCGAACACGCTGAGCGTGATGGTCGTCCCGGCGAGCGTCCCGGTGGCCTTCGGCGTTGGGGTCTTCTTGCCCCCGCCGCACGCCACGCTCACCAGGGTAAGCACTCCTACCAGTGCGACCATCGATTTCGACCTGTACCTCATGCACCCACCTCCCCCGGCTCCTCTGGTGAGCCGTCGCCGGTCTTCTTTCCTAGTTGTACGTAGGTCATCCCTTCACGGCTCCTGTCAAGGCGCCGGGACGCAGGTAGCGCTGCAGGAAGTACACGGCAAGGAGGATGGGCAGGGTCAAGATGGCGGCCACGGTGGCCATCGACTGCGTCGACCCCCGGGTGATCTCGCCGAAGACCTGCAGCGGCAGCGTCGGCTGGCTCGTAGAAAGGAGCCTCGCGTAGAGGAACTCGTTCCATGAATACAGCCACACGAACAGAGAGGCCACGGCGATGCCCCCGGCCGCGACGGGGAAGACCACCCGGACCAGCGTCCCCATCCTTGATGCCCCGTCGATCTGCGCCGCCTCTTCCAGATCGATCGGGATGGTCTCGAAAGTGCCGACCAGGATCCAGGCGATGAACGGCAACGACCCGATCAGATGGGCCAGGATCAGGCCGATGTAGGTATCCAGCAGGCCGAACTTGGCGAACCTGGTGGCAACCGAGATCCCGATGGTGAACTCGGGGAACATCCGAGTGACAAGGAGGCCGATCACCATGGTGTAGCGAACCGCCGGGCGAAGCCGGGAGATCACATACGCGGCCGGCGCGGCGATGACGATGGCCAGCAGCGTGGTCACTGATGCCACCTTCAAGCGGATCACGCCTCGTGCGCGCGCGAGCAACCGGGCGCATTGCAGGGCGGGGAGGAGCCGCCGTGGTCATTCTTCGCTCCTCATCGCTGCACCTGGAAGCGTGCGGCGAACCGCAAGTAGAGGATGATGAACACCATGATGATGCCGAACAGGACGACCGAAGCGGCGGACGACGTGAACAGATCGTTGGTAGGGGGCAGATATCTCCCTGCGATATAGGTTCCAAGTACCGGCTCGACACCGCCTGCCAGGACCAGCGCCAGCTCGAAGATCCTGAAGGCATCGATGGCTCGCAGGATGAGCGCCATCGTGAAGTAGGGGACCAGCAGCGGAAGCGTGACCCGAATGAACCGTTGCCACTTCGTGGCCCCATCCACGTCCGCCGCCTCGTACACGTCCTCCGGGATCGACTGGAGCCCGGCCAGGAAGATCAGGGTCATGATCGGAAGCACCTTCCACATGTCCGCAACCGCGACTGTCAACAGCGTTCGCCACCCACCCGCCACCGTCCACGACACGTTCTGCCACTTCAGATGGACTCCTGGGATCTTGTCGATGAGTCCGGCGAACAGTCCCAGGACCGAGTTCATATATCCGCCGCGCGCGAAGATCAGGAGCATCAGCGCGCCCGAGACGATGGTGGGAACGCCCAGCGGAACGAGCATGACCGTCCGAACGAATCCCCGACCACGAAACTTCGCATGGAGGGCGAGGGCCACGGCCAACCCGACTCCGACCTCCAGGGTCAGCGAGATCAGGGCGACGATGATGGTGTTGATCACGGCCCTCTCGAAAACGCTGTGCTTGGTGAAAGCGCGGAAAATCGCGCGATAGCTGTCGAGCGTTCCGAACCCCACTTTCGGAGCGCTGATCGAGCGACGTAACGTGTCGATGATGGGAGCGATCGTCAAGAGCAGGATGTACGCCACGAGGGGAGTTATCAGAGCGATTTCAAACGTGTGTTTGCGAACCCACCCACCCAAGCCAGGTCTCGGACCGGGTTGGGCCGCCGCCCTCACGGCGGTTGCTTCACCGGTGGACACGATCCCTCACCCGCATGCAGGTCGAGTCGGAGAGACGATACGAGGGCGTGCCCGGCGCGAGGCGCCGACCCCGCACGGAGGACACGTTCAGTTCCCCCTGGAGCCGTAGATCCCGAGGCCAGTCTCGGGATCGAAGAAGTGGAGGCGGTTCGTGTCGACCACGACCTCCATCCGGTCGCCTTCTCTGAGCCTCGTTCGAGGACTCAGCTGAGCAACGAACGCCGACTTCGCTCTCTTGGCCCGCTCCTCCAGGTCCTCCAGGGCCTCCGCGCCCACGTCCACGGCCAGCTCCCGAGTGTCCTCCGTCAGGACGATCGGAGCATCCACGGCGAAGTGGACCAGGACTTCGGAACCGAGCGCCTCCCTCAAGTCGACGGTGGAGGAGATCACGCGATCCTGAGGGGCGCCCTGGACCAGCGAGGCGTCCTCCATGTCCTCCGGCCGGATGCCCAGGACGACTTCCTTGCCGTCGAACTTCTCCAGCTCGGGGCGAGCTTTCAGCGCCTCGTCGCCCAGCCGCAGCCGGAACCCTCCGAACTCGGCGAGGATCGATCCGTCGGAACGGGAGAGCCGGGCGCCGACCATGTTCATGGCGGGAGATCCGATGAACCCGGCCACGAACAGGTTGAGGGGTCTGTCATAGAGGGTCTGCGGCGCGTCGACCTGCTGGAGCTCTCCCTTCTTGATGACGGCCACCCGGTCGCCCATCGTCATGGCTTCGGTCTGGTCGTGGGTGACGTAGATCGTGGTGACCTTCAGGTCGTGCTGGATCTTGGCGATCTCCGAGCGCATCTGGACGCGGAGCTTCGCGTCGAGGTTGGACAGGGGCTCGTCCATCAGGAACGCTTGCGGTTCGCGGACGATCGCTCTTCCCATGGCCACGCGTTGACGCTGCCCGCCGGAGAGGGCCCTCGGCTTACGCCTGAGGAACTCTTCCAACCCGAGGATGTCGGCCGCCCGCGTGACCCGCTTGTTGATCTCCTCCTTGGGCAACTTCCGGAGCTTCAGGCCGAAGGCCATGTTCTCGTAGACCGACATGTGCGGATACAGCGCGTAGTTCTGGAACACCATCGCGATGTCCCGGTCCCTGGAGGGGACGTCATTCACCACCCGTTCGCCGATCCGGACCGTGCCCTTGGAGATCTCCTCCAAGCCTGCCACCATCCGAAGGGCGGTGGTCTTGCCACAACCGGAGGGACCCACCAGCACCATGAACTCGCCATCCTCGATGCCCAGATCGAGCGAGTTGACGGCCTGCGTGCCGTCCGGGTAGATCTTGGAAACGTCGTCGAGCGTGATCTCAGCCACGAGCCATGCTCCTATGACCGAGCGGGCGCCCCTGTTCTCGTTCCGACGCCTTTCTAATCCGCCCCCCGCTCCTTTTGCAAGTCGGGAAGTCCATCTCGCCCCGGCGTGGAATTGCTCGGCAGGCCCCTCACACCTAAGGTGCACTCTGTGGGTCGCTTCCCCATGCAGGTGGCGACATGAGCTACGAGTTCGACCTGATGGCCATCGGCTGCGGCCCCGCCGGGCAGAAGGCCGTGATCCAGGCGTCGAAACTCGGGCACCGAGCGGTCGTGGTGGAGCGCCGGCAGGTGGGCGGCGTGTGCGTCATCTCCGGAACCATCCCCTCGAAGACCCTCCGAGAGGCCGTCCTCCACCTGACTGGCTTCTCTCAGCGGGGGGTGTACGGGCAGAGCTACCGCGTGAAGGAAGACATCACGGTAGAGGATCTCCGGACCCGGTTCGACGACGTCATTCGTCGGGAAGTCGACGTCATCAGGGACCAGCTCACCCGGAACCACGTAAGCATCGTTCCGGGAGCAGCCAGGTTCGTCGATCCGCACACGGTGGTCGTGGAGGGAGCGGACCGGTCTGCGCGACACATCACGGCCGGCAAGGTCGTGATTGCCAGCGGGACTCGCCCGGCCCGCCCGCCCAGCGTGGACTTCGACGATCGCACGATCTTCGACTCCGATGGCCTGATGAATGTGCAGCGGATCCCGGGGTCCCTGCTGGTGGTGGGAGGAGGGGTGATCGGGATCGAGTACGCCTCGATGTTCGCCGCCCTCGGAACAAAGGTCACCGTGGTCGACAAGCGCAGGAGGATCCTCGAGTTCTGCGACGACGAGATCATCGAAGGGCTCCAGCACCACTTGCGTGACCTGGGCGTGACCTTCCGGCTGGGGGAAGAGGTGAGCGGCGTGCAGGCACTCGATGAGGGAGCGCTGGTGCTGCTGGCGAGCGGGAAGCGAATCGCTGCCGAAGCCGTTCTCTACTCGGCCGGGCGGGAGGGTGCCACTGCCGACCTCGACCTGACGGCAGCCGGACTGCAGGCGGACGACCGCGGCCGGATCAAGGTTGGCCCGACCTTCCGCACCACCGTCGAGCACATCTATGCAGTGGGGGACGTCATCGGTTTCCCGAGTCTGGCTGCCACCGCCATGGAGCAGGGTCGCATCGCGGCGCTCGATGCATTCGACCAAGAGGTGCGATCGACCCCGGCCCTGCTGCCGATCGGGATCTACACCATCCCTGAGATCAGCTTCGTGGGGAAGACGGAGGCCGAGCTCACGGAAGCTGGCGTTCCCTACGAAGCGGGAATCGCCCGCTACCGCGAGCTGGCCCGCGGAGCGATCCTGGGCGAGGCTCACGGGATGCTGAAAATCCTGGTCTCACCGGAGGACCGAGCCCTCCTGGGGGTACACGTCCTGGGGATAGGAGCGACGGAACTCGTTCACATCGGCCAGGCGATCATCGGCAATGGCGGCACGCTCGACTACCTGATCGACGCCGTTTTCAACTATCCGACGCTGGCCGAGGCGTACAAGGTCGCGGCGCTGGATGCGCAGAACAAGCTCCATGCCCTCGGCCGCCTGGCCAGATGAACGAGCAGGGCGTTCCGGCGTCGACCGGCGAGCGTGAAGCACCTCCTCTGGCAGATGTTCCTCGACAGATCCCGGGCACACTCCGCGGAGCGGACACACGGGTTTTCCGCAGCCCCTTCCCACCTATCGCCGACTACGGCTTCCTGTCCGACCGGGAGGTGATCGCGCTGGTCGCCCCCAGCGGCAACGTGGAGTGGATGTGCGTCCCCAGGCCCGACAGCCCGAGTGTGTTCAGCTCGATGCTGGACCGCGCCGGGGGCGGTTTCCGGTTCGGTCCGGCGGACGTCATGGTGCCGGTGGGGCGACGTTACGTCCCCGGAACGTTGATCCTCGAGACGACGTGGCAGACCACGACCGGGTGGATGATCGTCCGTGACACCCTGCTGATCGGACCCTGGCACAGCAAGGCTCGGCGCGGAGCATACCAGCGACCCCCAGGCGACTACGAAGCCGAGCAGTGCTTGCTTCGTACCGTGAGGTGCGTGAACGGCATGGTCGAGCTGGCGCTGAACTGCGAACCGGTCTTCGACTACGCGCGAGCCGAGCCCGACTGGGAATACGCGGGGGCCGGCTACGACGCCGCGGTCGTCCGGGGCCGCCCGGAAGACCCGGTGTTCCATCTCACCACCAGCCTCCGCCTGGGGCTGGAGGGGCGGGAGGCGCACGCGTACAGCCGCCTCCGCGAAGGGGACTCCGCCTTCGCCGCTCTTTCCTGGGACGAGGAACCCGATCTGCCCGGCAACTTCGAGGAAGCCGCCGACCGGATGTGGCAGACCGGAAACTACTGGCGGGAGTGGCTGCAGCACGGAGAGTTCCCTGATCACCCGTGGCGGATCTACCTGCAACAGAGCGCCCTTACCCTCAAAGGTTTGATCTTCGTCCCGACGGGGGCATTGCTCGCGGCCGCAACCACCTCGCTTCCCGAGACCCCCCACGGCGAGCGGAACTGGGACTACCGCTACAGCTGGATCAGGGACTCCACGTTCGCCCTGTGGGGCCTGTACACGCTCGGGTTCGACTACGAAGCGAACAACTTCTTCTACTTCATCGCCGACGCCGTCGGGGATGATGACGACCTCCAGCCGATGTACGGGATCGGGGGGGAGAGGGAACTCGACGAACACGTGCTCGACCATCTGTCCGGCTACGACGGCTCCCGCCCCGTACGAATCGGCAACGCCGCCCACCGGCAGAGGCAGCACGACGTGTGGGGCTCTTTGCTGGACTCCGTCTACATCCACGCGAAGTCGAGGGATCACCTCCCGGAGCGGGTGTGGCCGCTGCTCAAGCGGGCCGTGGAGAACGCCATCGCAAAGTGGCGGGAGCCGGACCGGGGCATCTGGGAGGTAAGGGGTGAACCCAAACACTTCACCTCGTCCAAGCTCATGTGCTGGGTAGCCTGCGATCGTGGGGCCCGTCTGGCCGTCCTTCACGACGAACTCGATCTCGCCGCCCGATGGCGCGACGCAGCCGAAGGGATCCACGCGGACATCTGTCAGCATGGGATCGACGCCCGAGGCGTGTTCGTCCAGCACTACGACACGACCGCTTTGGACGCTTCACTTCTGTTGATGCCGCTGGTCAGGTTCCTTCCTCCCGATGATCCTCGCATCCGCGCCACGGTCCTGGCGATCGCCGACGAATTGACCGTGGACGATCTGGTCCTCAGGTATCGCGTCCATGAGACCGACGACGGGCTCTCCGGGACCGAGGGAACGTTCACGATCTGTTCCTTTTGGCTGGTCTCTGCCCTGGCCGAGATCGGGGAAGAGCTTCGCGCGCGCCAACTCTGTGAAAGGCTCCTGTCGCATGCCAGTCCGCTCGGCTTGTATGCCGAGGAGCTCGACCCGAGGACCGGCCGGCACCTGGGGAACTTCCCTCAGGCCTTCACCCACCTGGCCCTGATCAATGCCGTCATGCACGTCATCAGGGCCGAGGAGAGTGAGCAGATGCGATTCGTCCCGGCTCGCGGGCGGTGAGCGTTAGGTTGCGGTCGGAGAGACGGATGGCGTGAGGAGAGTTTCGGTGGGCGTCGCCGATGGAGACGGGCTCGGGGAGGGCACGAGGGTCCCGTACTCCTCTTCGATCATGTGTCGGCGCACCGTGAGGCTGCCCGACTCCGGAGACTGTTCGATCAGGTCGTAGGCCACCAGGGCATGCGGTGGTTCCCTGGAGAAATACAGAACCTCGGCGGAAAGAGGCACCCCTCCGACCTGGGTGAACACATTGGCCCCAGCTCCGCCGGTGGACCCCACGCGCAGGTAGAGGGTCCCATCCATCACCTTGGCCGATGGCTTGTGAAAATGCCCCGAGACGACCAGAGGAGTGTAGCCCGCCACGGCCTCGGCCATCCGATCGTCGTGGACCGCGACGATGGCGGGCGGTTGGCTCAGATGCGTCACATCGAACAGGATCCCCGGGCCGGCCGCCCGGATCCGCTCCGCCAGCTCGGTGTCGTCGACAGCGGTGAGCTTGTTCGGAGTGAACACTGGATCCCCTCGCCCGTAGAGGGAAAGGCCCCTGACCACTTGGGTCTGCCCGTCCAGCACGATCGCGTTGGGGATGCGACGCACGGCATCCTGGAGGTCCAATGAGTCGTGGTTGCCTCGCACGAATACGTACGGCCGACCGAAGGAGGCGATGTCCGACAGGATCAGCTGCTCGATCGGTGTCCCGAAGGAAGTTATGTCTCCCGTGTCGACCACCATGTCGACGTCGAACGCGCCGGCGACCTCTCGGGCGAACTCCATGCCGAGCGGCGACAGATGGATGTCAGACATGTGAAGGACCTTGATCTCTTCGCTTTCTCCGACGGGACTGGACTGGATCGACGCGTAGACTCGAGCCGCCCCTCCGAGGACGCGGGTGAGCTCCGCCCTGAACTCGTCGATCCGGTCGATGGCCGTCCGTGCCGGCCCGATCAACCTGGGAGCGAGTTCCAGTGAGCCGGAGAAGGTTGGATTGAGCAGCGCCGCAGGCCGATAGGTGGCCCAGGCGATCGTCTCGCATCCTGCCACGACCACGATCGCGGTGAGCACGGCGAGAGCCACCGCCTTCCATTGGGTGCGGAAGGCCAGCAGGGCAAGCGCCGACGCTCCCAACAGCCCCGCCAGGAGCAACCGCAGAGCGAACGGATAGATCTGCCGCAGGATGTCCCTTCTCACCATCTGCACCAAGTTGTCGATGTCTCCGTTTCGTACTGTGGTCGTGAGCTGCTGGACATCGACGTCTCGGACCGTCGCGGTGAAGTGGATGGGGGCGCGATGCGTGTGCGCGGTGAGTCGCCCGAACGGAGGCAAGCCGATGACCGTCACACCGCGGCCGAACGTGGAGACCAGCTGCACCCGGAACGGGCCCATCGGCACTGTGGATCTGGCCAGCACAAACATCCCCAGCCAGGCTCCGACCAGACCCGCCAGGATGGGAACCAGAATCCGGGCGATCCGAAGGAGGATCCGACCAACGGGACGCGACACTCCTTCCGACTCTACCCGCCCGGGGTGACCTCCCGTCGGAGGTCCCGGGCGCATCCTTCAATCCGGATGGATGCGGTGGCCGCTCGCGTCGAAGTGCTCGACGCTCAGAGCCCGCCGGCCACGGCGCCAACCGTGGCTCGCGTGCCCACGCGGTCGGTCACGCCGGCGTCGCGCTCACGCGTATCGACCTGTTCTGCCGCCTCCTCGGCCGCCGGACCCAAGAGGGAGATCTGCGGCATCGACCGATCCGCGCTCCAGGGCATCGATGGCGGCTCGTGCTTCCGGCATCCCCGGGAAGACCGCCACGACGTTGTGCGGAGCGAACGCCGGCGGCTCTTTTCTGCGTGACGTCTGCTCAGTGGACACAACGAACTGCTCCTACCCGATGGCAGTTGTGACCTAAGGCCCTTATGCTCGGCTTCGATCACTCCTGAGCCTCCGAATCCCTCAGCGCCACGGCGGCGCTGATGTGCGACAGGTGGGTGAGGCCCTGAGGGAAGTTGCCCAGCATCTCTCCGGCACGGGTGTCGAACTCCTCCGAATACATGCCGAGCTCGTTGCCCGTGGAGACGGCGTGGTCGAACACCTCGACGGCCTCTTCGCGCCGCCCCTGATTGGCCAGGCACTCGGCGAGCCAGAACGACGCCGGGAGGAACACGCCCTCATTCCCTTTGAGTCCGTCGGCGGCCCGATACCGGCGGAGGAGGCCGTCCTCCATGAGCTCGTCTCGGATGACGTCCACCGTCCGGATCATCCGTTCGTCCTCGTAGCCGACGAATTCCACGGCGGGCAGGAGGAGAAGGGCGGCATCGACGTCCCTGCTACCGAACGACCGGACGAAGATCCCTCGTTTCTTGTCGTAACCCTTGGACTCGATGGCCCGGCGAAGCTCGTTCCGGGCGGTCCGCCATCTCCGCTCGGGGGCCCGCCGGGAGCTTTCCCGTGCAAGCCTCAGGCCGCGCTCCAAGGCCGACCAGCACATGGCCTTGGAATGGACGAAGTGCTTGCGCGGGCCGCGGATCTCCCAGATCCCGCAATCGGGCTCGCGCCAGCGGATGGCCGCGGACTCGACGAGCTCGACCAGGAACCGCCAGTAATCGTCGTCCGGCGAGTGGCCCCGGAGATGCCAGCGCCACGCCAGATCCAGGAGTTCGCCGTAGGCGTCGAGCTGGAGCTGGCGAGCGGCCGCGTTGCCGACGCGGACGGGCCTGGCCCCTCGGTACCCTTCGGCTTCGTCGAGGGTGAGCTCGACGAGGCGGCGCTCTCCCCCCGCCCCGTACAGGATCTGGAGGTCCTCCGTGCTACCGGCCGCGCTTCGTTCGATGAACCGTCGGAAGCCATCGGCCTCCGCCTCGCCGCCCAGCTCGGCGAGGGCCCGGACCGTGAACGCCGAGTCCCTGATCCAGCTGTACCGGTAGTCCCAGTTCCGCGAGCCGCCCGGGACCTCGGGCAGCGAGGTGGTGGGGGCGGCCACGATGGCTCCCGTCGGGGCGTTCGTCAGACACTTCAGGACGATGGCCGACCGCTTCACCTCAGAGGCGTGGGGACCTTCGATCCGGACCTTAGAGACCCATCGACGCCACCACGCGATGGTCTGCTCGAGGCGCCGGTCGATCTCTTCCGGGGTGGGCCCTGACACCTCCGTCGAGTCCAAGAGATCGGGGCGCATGTACTGGATGGAGAGCCGGCTCCTCTCGCCCGCCCGGATCGAGATCCGTGCCGTCAGGTCGTGGTCATCGGTCGGTGTCAGCTCCGGGTCACCCGTCACCACCAGGGCGTCGTTCCCCCCGATGGCGCTGTACAGGCGGACTCCGTGCTGGCGGATCCACGGCCTGACCTCCCCGTAGTCGAAACGGGGCGAGACGACGAGGTCCAGGTTCATCCGTCCCCGGATACCCTCCACGACCCTGATCAGCTGTTTGTAGGGATCACGGGATCCCCCGCGCCGCATCGTGAAGCAGTCGAACAGACGGGCCTCTCCGCCGTGGTCCCGGAACGTGATCACCAGTACCGAGGTGTCTTCAATGTAGGAGCGGAAGCTCGACGTGCCGGCTGATCTCGGGGCGATCGTGCAATGGCCGCCGCGATCCCAGTCGAGGAGTCGCCCGAAGACGCTTCCGCTGTCGAACCGCGGCATGCAGCACCAGTCGATCGATCCGGTTCTCGAGACGAGGGCCGCCGAGTGGCAGTCGCCAATCAGCGCGTAGTCCGCGATCGGCGGGTACCGTTCCACGGCAACACCCTTCTTCGGCATCCGCTGGCGAGACTATGCCTGAGAGCGCCCCCGCCGGGCCGCGGCCGCGATGGCCGCCACCCCGGCCACCCCGGCCAGCGCGGCGATAGCTCGGTGCGTCGTGGCCCACAGCTGGACGCTTCGAGGGTGGGCCCTTCGATCGAAATCTCCGTGGGCCCCGGGATCACGGCGATGTCCTCAGCTACTTCATTCGGAGGACTTCCCCGGCGCCAGAAGAGGCAAACTGCGTAGGGTCAGTCGGGGACGATGCGCGTCCCGGTTTCGCCGGCCAGGGCACGCTCGACGTGCTCCGGGCTCGTGATCAGGGCCTCGCGGCCGCCGCGCTCCAGGTACCACATACACGCCTCGATCTTCGGAGCCATGCTCCCCGACGCGAAGTGCGACCCTTCGGACAACCACTCTTTGGCCTGGGAGAGGGTGATGCGATCGACCCACTCCTGCTCGGGCCTGCCCCAGTTGATGGCGACCTTCTCCACCGCCGTGGAGATGATGAACAACTCGGCCCCGATGTCGTTCGCCAGGAGCGAGGACGCGTAGTCCTTATCGATCACTGCCGCCACACCCATGAGGTTTCCTTGCTCGTCTGCCACCACGGGAATCCCGCCACCGCCCGTCGAGATGACCACGAACCCGGCGTCGATCAGCGAGCGGATGGCCTCGATCTCAACGATTCGCCTGGGGATCGGCGACGCGACCACCCGCCGCCACCCCCGGCCGGCGTCCTCCATGACGGCCCACCCCTCCTCATCCCGTCGACGGGAGGCCAGCTCCTCATCCATGTAGGAACCGATCGGCTTGGTCGGTTCCTGGAACGCTGGGTCATCGGCAAAGACCTCGACCTGCGTCACCACCGTCACAGCATCCTTGTCCATGCCGAGGCGGGCGAAGTCGTTGTACAGGTTCTGCTGGAGCGCATACCCGATCGCGCCCTGAGTATCGGCGCCGGCCACGTCGAGCGGGATCTCGTGCAGCTCGTGGGAGGCGAGTTCCGATCGCCTGAGGATGAACCCCACCTGGGGGCCGTTGCCGTGCGTGATCGCTACGTCCCAGCCATCCTGGATCATCGCGGCGATGTGCCAGCACGTCTCTCCCGCCGCGATGTACTGGTCGCGAACCGTCTGGTGGTATCGGTCCTTGATCAGGGAGTTTCCTCCGATGGCCACCACAGCTTTCCGGTTAGCCATGGTGTGCCTAGGACATCGTCAAGGCCATCACGGCTTTCTGGCCGTGGAGGCGATTCTCGGCCTGGTCGTACACCGCCGACTGCCGACCATCGATGACAGCGTCGGCCACCTCGATGTTCCGGTCGGCCGGAAGCGGATGCATGTAAATGGCCTCCTCGTCCGTCATGGCCATGCGCCGCTCGTCGGTGATCCAGTCCTTGTACCGGTCGATGATCTTGGCCCCCTCGGCCTCATCGGTGGTGGTGAGCAGCGCACCCCACGACTTGGCGTAGACCACGTCCGCGCCCTTCATCCCCTCGTCGAAATCGCTCCCGATCTCGAAGCCGGCTCGAGCCCGGGAAGCGTTCTCCTTGGCCTGCTCGACGATCTCGGGCATGAGCTCGAACTCCGGCGGATGGGTCAGCCTGACGTTCATCCCGAATCGCGGAAGGAGGAGGATCAGCGACTGGGGAACGCTGATCGGCTTCTGGTACGAGGCCGCGTAGGCCCAGCTGACGTTGACAGTCTTCCCTCGCGGGTCGCCGAATCGCTCGATGATGGTCATGAGGTCTGCCAGCGCCTGGTGCGGGTGGTAGATGTCGCACTGCATGTTGAGGACAGGCACCCTGCTGGCCTCGGCCACCTCTCGCATGTACCTGTTGCCCGATTGCCAGTCGACCTGCCGGATGGCGATCCCGTCGTTGTAGCGTCCCAGGATCTCCCCTATCTCCTTGGCCGTGTCGCCGTGGGCGATCTGGGTGGTTCGGCTCTCGATGAACTGCGCGTGCCCGCCGAGCTGGGCCATCCCCGCCTCGAACGACGCCCTGGTCCTGGTCGAGGAGAAGAAGAACAGCATGGCCAGGACCTTGTCGCGGAGCAGTGGGTGAGGGATCCCGAGTGCCCGCTCCCGCTTGAGCGTGAACGCGACGTCCAGGAGAGTGTCGATCTCCTCCTTCGTCCATTCCTGCAGGGTGATGAGGTCCTTGCCTCTGAGGTGCGTTTGCATCGCTTCTTCCCTACCCGGCGGCGTCCAGCACCAGGGCGAGGAGCGCCATCCGCATGACCACTCCGTTGAAGGCCTCAACCCAGTACCGCTGGTGGCGCGTCCCGTCGACGTCTGGAGAAAGCTCGTCCATCCGGGGAAGCGAGTGCAGGACGATGGCGTCACTCTTGGCCTTGTCCCGCAACAGCTCGCGGGTGACCTTGTAGGCCGCCGGAGTCCGGCCCACGTCGCCGGCCCGCTCCTGCCGCGACTTGGTGTAGTCGGCTTGGACCACCGGCTCCATGTAGATGACATCGGCCTCGTGGAGGACCTTCTCCACGGCTTCCTCTTCCCTGTAGTTCACGCTCATCTCTTCGATCTCGGTCTTGAACTCCGGAAGGAGCGACATCTCGTCTGGCGACACGACGAGCATCTGCAGATCGAACTGGGAGGCCGCGTACAGGATCGAGTGCATGGTGCGCATCCTCATGTCCCCGACACACAGGATGGTCAAGTCATCGAGCGTGCCCTTCTCGTTCCAGATCGTGTAGAGGTCCGTGAGGACCTGGGTGGGATGCTCGCCCCAGCCGTCCCCGCAGTTGATGATGGGCACGCTCGCCCATTTCGCCGCCTCCGCCGGAGCACCTTGCTCGAAGTGCCGCATGGCTATGACGTCGCCGTAGTACTCCAGCATGTGGACGGTGTCCTTGATCGACTCCTGATAGAAGTCGCCGGCCCTCGTGTTCTTCACGTCGCTGAACCCCAGGACGTGCCCCCCCAGCCGGTGCATGGCCGCCTCTGTGGCCAGGCGCGTTCGGGTGCTCGGTTGGTAGAAGGCTGTCAGCAACGTCTTGTCCTTCAACAGCTCGCCGTTTCGCCGATCGCGCGCGTAGGGCTTCAGCTCCTCGGCTACCTCGAACACGTGGAAGAACTCGTCGCGCTCGAAACCCTTGAGCGACAGGATGTCCCGCCCCGCGAAGCTCCTCATTTCCCCTCCTCTTTCACCGCTTGACTCCAGTGAACAGAACGGCGACTTTCTCCTCGTCCTTCACTGTCCCGTCACGTCGGAGCGCGACGAGTCCCGCCAGCCCGGCCGACCCCGTATGGTCCACGTAGATCCTGGTCGCCGTCCGCGCCAGGTCGTTGGCGTGCAGCAGCGTGTCCTCGCCTGCGGTGATCGGAGTACCCCCAGTCTCGAGCAGTCCTTTGAGAACCGCGAGCCAGTCGTACGTCTCGTCGTCCAAGATGCCGTGGGCGATGCTCTTCGGTTGCTCCTCCCAGGGCCACATGAACTCGCTTCGGTGGGAAGCGGCGTAGCGAATCTCGTCCTGAACGGCCTGTGAGCCGAAGTTCTTGGCGATGTCCTCCGCGCGTTGCCGTTCGCCGATGGCGTTCGTGCCGAGGACGGCGGCGACCCGCTCGGCAACGCGATCGTACGCTCGCTTGAGCGGGTAACCACCCTCGCTCTGGACGGTGTGCATCCGTGGCAGGCGATCGATCGCCCCGAGCGCGGCGGCCTCTCCCAGCCCCTGGATCACGGCGCTCGCCAGAGCCCCGCCCCCCACCTGGACGAACAGTCGATCCAGCGTCGCGCTCTCCTCGCCGAGCTGGGACACGAGCTCGTACCCGAGCGTCATGCCGCCCTCGATGACCAGGCCGTTCTCGTTGCCCTGGCACGTGAATGGCAGGGCGCCGCCGGCGATGGCCCGCTGCATGGCGAGGTAGGTGGGATCGCCTGAGACGCCCTCCTGCCGGGGAACCAGGTTCACGATGGCCCCGAGCTCCTCGAGTCGGGCGATCACGCTCGGGTCGCCCCACGTGGGCACGAACACCTGCAACGGCCTCCCCCCGGCCCTGGCCACGACCGCGGCCGCAAGGGCGGCGTTTCCGCAACTGGCGATGGCCAGATCCGGGGCTTCACCAGGGGGAAACAGGCCCAGCCGGTCCACCACCGCCAGATGGATCAGCAATCCCATCATGTGTCTGGCTTTGTGGGAGCCGGACACGTTTCCCGTCTCGTCCTTGACCCAGACGCCGCCATCGGACCCGAACCCGAGCCGGGCCGAGAGCTCCTCGGCGCGCCCCAGAGGAGTCACTTCGAATCCGCGGCCGTCCACCGCCGCCACCTCTTTGTCCAAGGTGCGGACGAGGTCGACGTAGTCCTCGTCGGCCATCCCGCCTCGGGTCGCGAAGTGCCACGAGTGGAAGAAACGCCGATAGCGGACGAAGGGAATGGGATCGTCGTCAACGAGGTCCGCCCAGCTGAGTCCCCCTGGTTCGAGGATCCGGGCCACCACGTGATCGAGGTCGTCTCCGGGTCGTGCGTTGGGGCACCTGAACGGAAAGAGATCGTCGTCGGCGAGGGCGGCCCCGCACCCGGCGCACACCATGGAGCTGGTCGGTCCGATCACAGCGCCTCGAGCACGCCGGTCCGGGCGTTGAACTCCTCGATCATGCCGTCCCATGACGGCACGATCTCGCGCAGCTCCTTCCAGAACTGCTGGTCCTTGCGGACCATGAACTCTTCGAACTCCACGCCCTGCTGCTCCACCCAGGTGAAGTAGCCCAGGTTGAAGATGCGCTGGCGGTCGGCCAGCGTGAGCTCCAGCAGATGATCGGTGGTGGCGCCCAGGATGTTCCGCCCGAACGCTTCGCCCGCCGAGACGGCGTCGAAGCCCTCCGGGTAATGCGTGGCCGACAGCCGCTCGACCTCCGATCGGTACATCGCCGCCCCGTCCGTGGCCACGGTGATGATGACGTCCTGGGAACCGAGCCCGAACTGCTCGGCGCTCTTGATCGCGGCTAGCACGTTGCAGATGCTCGAGAGTCCGAGGTCGACGAGCTGCGCCACGAGGTCAGAAGGCACCCTTCGCCTGTTGATCAGGTAGTCCCGCCCGGCTTCGGTGTTGAACAGGATCAGAAGTTGATCCGTTGCCTGGTCCGAGATCGCCGTCACCACGTCGGTGTTCATGACGTTGTGGATCAAGGGGATGTGCTTGTCGCCGATGCCCTGGATGTTGTGCTCCCCGAAGCCGTTCGAGAGCATCGTCGGACACTCCAGAGCCTCCACAGCGACGATCGCCGCGCCGTACTGCTCCTTCAGGTAATCGCCCGCACCGAGCGTTCCGGCGGAACCGGACGCGGAGGTGAACGCCC
>WNGA01014975.1_pt1 | contig 19088 bp, 16 predicted proteins | sample 5400061 | NCBI WGS metagenome assembly WNGA01 (sample SAMN13153366, study PRJNA577476) | soil metagenome | isolation source: 100 cm soil or saprolite under grassland replicate 2 | place: USA:California | collected 2016-06-15 | reverse complement strand
TTCATGAAGAACTGCATTGCTATTAAGTTGGCTCCTCCTACTTAACAAAGATTTAAACACGACCTACATGTAAAAATCCATCCAGTAGGCCATCTGAAGCAATTCTTAATTGAGATATGGTAGTACCAAAGTCGCGAGAAACGCAATGATGGAAAAATTATGGATTATTAGCTCGAATTAAATTCCACCAAACTTTACTAACACCTTGTGAAAGTGTAGTAGCTAATCGATTTGGAGTTCTGAAGATAAGTGTCGAATATGAAAAGGGAATGTAAAACGATAATGCACGTTGAGTCGCTATTTTAATTTTTACTTCAATGGTTATTTTCGACTTCTTGCCAATGTTGGAAACAGTGAATACAGAATTCTTAAGATTTTTAATGTCATTAACGCAATATATATTGGAAATGATGGCCATTATTGATTATAATATACAATAAAAATTGTGATAGAATATGAATGTCTATGTTCATATCCTTTCGCCAAGTACTGCAACATCTCATTAGAATGCCAATCCGTTTGTAGTACAAGAGTAGCTCGGATCGTACAGTTTAGTATGTATTTACCCAATGAACTTATTTTGGTAATCAATTTTTTTGTATTTGTAGTGGCAAATTCAGTTATTCTGTGGATAGTTCCTAGTCTTACAATAGTCTCTGGACATATTGTCGAGTTCAGAGATCCTTTTCTAGCAAGGAGCATAGGAATTAATTGGCCCAATCTCCAAAGTCTGTAAAGTGTATGATCATTTAGTCCAAAGAGTTTTTAATTTATCCGCAGAAGTTTTGGCATCGTTACTGCTTGTAAATACTTCCAGAGTAATCGTCCTATCATAACGGATTTCTTTTAATGCCTTGACCACCTTTTCGTGGTCGATTAAACCTGCCCCAATTGGCAGGTGTTCATCTTTATTACCATGATTATCGTGCCAGTGAATATGAATTATCTTTTCCCTGAAGGTGGATATGTATTCTATAACCGATTCCATGCCCCCAGAAGTAAAGGCATGGGGAATATCTAGATGAACTAATAAGGAGGGAACATTATCGACAACATACTTGACTTCGTTTACTTTGTGAATCGCATTTGAAATGGGTGCATTTTCTAGCATTACCTGCACATCAAGCTTCTCAGCATACTTCATAATTTCTCTAAGGCTCTTGATCATGTTTTCCAAAAGGATTCTTCTCTTTTCACCATAGAACATACCATTGAGATTAGCATGAAAATTTATGAGGTCTATGCCTATCTCTTTTGCTGTTCTAATTTCTCGGGTAGCCTCAAGAATCCACGCATCACGGATATAGCCGAAATCTGAACACAAATCTATCCAATATGCTGTATGAGCTATAGGTTTTTGCCTGAATTTTTCAATGAGATTTATTATTTCATTCTTCTTCTTGTTAATTATTTGTGGGTTGCCTTCTGGTCCTTCGATGGCTATCTCAACATAATCAAAGCCTAGTTCATAAATTTTGGCTATCTCACTTTGAATCTCGTTTGAAGGATTAGTAAGTAATCCGTAAGAAGGCATATGATGAGTCAGCTCCTACCCTATTTTATTCAACATCACTTTAAATTTTATTCTTCAACAACGCTCTTGATAGTTCTAATTCTGCGACTCGCGGTGTTCCAAAGAGCCTTGCTTCGTCTTCCCCTCTTAATTCTAAAGCGGATTCGTTGTCTCATCTTCCCAAGAAAATTAAAGATCTCGCTAGAAGGCTCATCATTGTCAGTAGGGGTGTAATGCTGAATGTCCCTACTAATCTTTGCAATAGTATCGAAGTTATGTATTCATCTTTTTCTGTATTCGCAATCACTTTTAGGCACAACCATAGGTAGGTATGGCAGAGCCTGTAATAGCCTTTGATTCTTCTGAACAAAGGAATAACACTATATTTGCTAAATCCTGTGGCTGCACCCATTTGCTAAAGTTTGCCTTTGGCATTGTCCTTCTATTTACTTCGGTGTCAATAATACTTGGCATCATACAGTTTACGTTAATATTGAATTCCTTTACTTCCTCGGACAGCGACTCTACAAACCTTAACAATCCTGCTTTTGACGCAGCATATGCAGAATCATATCCGGCGGACTTCAACCCAGATCTGGAGGAAACATGGACTATCTTTCCAGCTTTTGAAGATATCATTTGAGGAATTACATGTTTACTTATCAGAAAGGCAGATTTAAGGTTCATAGTCATCATCCAGTCCCATTCTTTTTCGTCAAGTTCGGCTACACCCTTACCTCCCAAATAGCCACCGACTACATTAACTAAAATATGTATTTCATTATATTTTCTTAGTATATTGGAGACCAAAATCTTTACTTGGTCTTCTTTGCTTAGGTCTGCTCTTATTAGTTCAACACGAGATTTCATTTCTTCTTCGAGACCATCTATTTTCATATTGTTGACATACGACGAGATTACTTTGGCATTGGAAGCAATGAACGCCTTAGTTACGGCGCTACCAAGTGCTCCAGTTCCACCTGTTACTAAAACAACTCTATTTGAAAAATCATGCTTTGAAGTGGCATAATTTTGTTTCATACTAAATTATGTGTAAAGACCAAAGCAGTAGAAAAGTGTTATTTTCCTTTTTTGGCCTGACTTAGATAAGCAGGCTTAGATTTGAAGTTTTTAGCCTGGGTTAACGGGTTTAGATCTGCGGTCAAGAGACTTCCGCCATGTTACTAGGTTTTTAAGCTTTAAATCTTCCAAAGAATCATAAAGGCTTGACAATATCTGGGTGGGGTAAGTATTGGTCTATCTTGAAGTCAAGTGGTAGCCTAACCTAATTGAAGTAGAAAAAATATTTTAAATAATTTGGCGGTATATTTTTTCATACGCTGGAAATAGATTTCATTTTGACTCATTTTCAGGAGCCTATATTCCCTAGGACTATCTCGACTCGTGAGAGTAAAGGAAGGCAGTTTGAAATTTTTAATAAGAAAGAAATGATCAGAGCATATGAAGAATCCAATTTCGTAGATTGCAGGGTCAATGCTTATCCTTCCTACACGGAATACAAAGGAATTCAGAGGTACCCTCCAAATTTCATATTTGCTGATTTGGATCTTTCGTCGTCAAAGGACAGGCAGGCACTTGATAGGGCAGTAGATGCCACTTTAAGGACTCTGAGATTCAGGATTAATGGAAGTCCAACGGTTTTATGGACAGGAAATGGCTACCACATCTACCAACCAATAGAGGCCGTAATTTTTGAACAATTCGTCCAGTTTGAGGGGTTTGAAAAGCCCTCAGCCAGGTTTCTTAGATTTGCGGAGCAGTATTTGACAAATGAAAAATCAGACCCATCGCATAACCCGTCCTTCAAGTCATGCATGATTCGCATACCCGGATCAATTAATTCAAAATGTCACAAGGGTAGCAATGAAGTCAAAATAATTCAAAAGTGGGATGACTACAGACCTCCTATTAGCCTTCTCCTTTCAGCATTTTACGAATACTTAGTAAGTGAGAAGGAAAAAGAAACAAAGTTCCAGAACAGAGTTAAAAGAGCATATGGTATTCAAAGCGGTCAGATAAGCACTTTAGCATGGGTAGAAACGCTTCTAAAAACACCTATTGATGATTATAGGAAGAATACCATAGGTCTTATTCTATCACCCTACTTAGTAAATATTAAAAAACTGTCGTACGGTGATGCTTTTCAAGTTATAAAAAACTGGCTGAGCAAATGCAACGAGCTACGTTATTTAGATACCAATTTTGATTATAAAATAAAATATTCTCTTAATACTGCAATAAGGAAACGCCAGTTGCCGATGAAATTCGAGACTTTGAAGACAAAAAATATTGAACTCTATAGGCTCATACGCGATAGTATGCAGATCAGTACTGAATCAACCACTAACAAACACAAAGAATAATGGTGTGCAGGAGTACAAGTGCCGGTGAAATCTTTTAGCATAGAGTCAATATACATTATATCTTCTCTAATCAGTACTAATACCAAAGTTCTTACAGTCGGGATACTGGGGCATCAAACCATCTCTATCGCCCTAAGTTGAATAAGTACTCCACTGGTATACCTTCTGGCGGTATTACAATGTTAGGAGGAAGGAACATAATTTCATCTGATCCTCCTATGACATACGTTTGGATACTAGACACTCAGAAATTCAAAAGGTGCCTACACGAGGAACACCTATCATACTGGAAAAGCATTTTACACTTTCCCGCTTTACATTCGTAGAGTACTCCACATGTGAGACATTGGTGTCGGCAAGAATTCTTCAAATTTTTGTCTAGTCTTAATCCGATTTGACTGTCCCTATATTTCAAACTGATTAGGAATTTTAGTAATAAAGTTCTTAATAATGTAGTTGTTAGTTCTTATTTACCTCTAATGGAAAAACTTTAGGAAATCCATGACCAGGTATAATAATTTATGTTGAGTAGGACTGCATTTTTCTTTCGTTAATGTCTTGTGCACATAGCGTGATTTCGTGATTTGGTCCAAGTATTATGCTCGAATCTGAGATATTCCTACCCCAATGTAAACGCACAAACAAAATATAGGTGCCCTAGAACTCAATATTAAACATACTTAATGTCAATACTTTTAGTGGGATCAAAGTTAAGATGAAGACTATGCGGGAAAAGTCTAGAAAATGGTTCTGCTGCTGTAAATATGTCAAATAGAAGCACTAGTTCATGAGAAGTGTGGAGAAATTTTCTCTGCCAGTACTCTTACAAGCTCACTTCTATTGGTTACGACAATTTCCGTAAAACCGACTATGACATACTTCCGGACTTTCCTTACTGCCTCCTCTACACTAGATATTAGAAGGCACATCTTGTTTCAAGTACCATCGCCAATAGCTCCAGGATCATGTACTTTACGTCGAAAATATTCTATTGCGAAGGAAAAGAGGAGACGGTTAATCATTCATTCATGAATTAATTTTGATATCGGGTGATTTGCAGAATAAATGGGGCTTTTTCCGTTTAACACATTTAGCAAATTTTTGGCCGCTACTTCAGCCATTTTAGTTCTGGTTAAAAGTGAAGCACTGCCAATATGAGGCAATAGTAATACATTCTTCATTTTAAGTAGAGGGTTCGCTGGTGAGGGTGGCTCTTTCTCGAAAACATCGAGTCCTGCGCCTGCAATCCATTTTTTTCTCAATGCTTCAATTAGATCTTGCTCACGAATTAGCGAGCCACGAGCCGTATTAATCAAAAAGGCAGTATTCTTCATGCTTCTGAAGATTGGTTTATCAATCATGTGATAACTTTCACTGTTCAAAGAAGAATGAAGAGAGAGAAAATCGCTATTCTGTATAATTTCATCCATACTAACAGGCTTGGCTCCAAGCTGATTCTCTATCGGAATATTCCGACCATGCACTTTCCGATATAAGATGTCCATATTGAAACCTTTGGCTCTTCTCGCTACGGCCGAACCAATCTTACCTAACCCGACGATCCCCAAAGTTTTATTATGGACATCTGATCCCAGCAGAAGGTTTGGGTCCCAACCATATTTCCACCGATTATGAATTACCAGCTCGTGTCCTTGAGCAATCAGTCGAGATACTCCAATAATTAATGCAAACGCAAGATCTGCTACTGTTTCTGTAAGAATATCTCCTGTAGTAGTTACATTAATTCCTTTTTTTGTTGCATACTCTACGTCTATATGATCAACTCCTGTACTGTATGAACTGATAACTCTGAGTGAAGGTCCTGCTGCATCGATAACGTCGGCATCTATTTTGTCAGATAACGTACATAGTATTGCATCTGTATTTCGCACCTCATTCACAATTTCATTCTTAGTGGGGGGTTTTATTTTACTATTTACTGAAACGTTGCAATGTTTTGATATCTTGGCTATTGCTGGATTTAGAATCTTTCTAGTTATGTACACATTCCATCTCTTCAATGCAATTATCTTTCCTAAATGTGCTCTTAAAGATGTTTTTCTCACTTCGACGTAGAATATAATTCAATTTAACCAAAAAATTTTGGAATAGGCTGCTTGTGACTCATTGATCCGATATATTCTAGTTTAATTCATATGCATGATTTGGTTTTCAATTCAAAATTAGCGTTCGTATTTGATATACCTCCGGAAACAAGTTGGATCATACCTGGAAATGTATCGTCAGTATCGTTAGTCAGTTTGAGGGCTTCTTTTGCGAGTGAAGTTGAATAGCTGTTAATAATACTCCTCATATAATGGCAATTATCCTAACCACTAAACCATGGAATAATCGAATGGAGGGAAGGGATTGGTAGCAAAACCCTCCATTCGTCTCTTGTCATGCCTACGGACTAGACAGTAACCCTTAAGCGATCAAAATTAGTATTAACGTTTACTTAACAAAGTTAATTTAAAGTGATTGCACTCAGTATTACCTTCCTAATAAATTCTCTGCACCAAAATGAAATGATATACTCTGCTCCTTTAGTAACATAGATATTCGCAAAAACAACCTCCTTCAGGATTAATTTTTATCTGCTGGTCATTTCGTAAGTTGCTGATTGACTCAGTCCAAGTTGATACTGGAAGCTATAAACTATATTATGAATATGTGGCACTCTAATATAATAGCATACCCTCAGTCTATTCTGTCTCCCTTTGATATAGTAGTATTATATGCTATTATTCTCTCAGTTACAATTTGTGATAAGGTTCGTGATACGTTCGATCTGCAAAGCTCACTAAACTAACCCTACAGAGTAGGGTATTTGTAATCTTGATTTATGAACAAAACAATGAACGATAAATGAACGATAAATGAACGATAAATGAAATTAGGGAGCTATACTGCTACTCAGCCAAAACCTTAGCATTCTTCGTGTTTACCTTATTAATATTGAAAATAAGCTTAATTTTTTCACCGATGGGTTCCACAATATGTAATGGCCCGCAAATTGATATCTTAAGCGGGGTCATAAGCTTTTCCCGAGCGTGAGGCCATCAGTATTATTAATTATTCGCGCTAATATCCAAATGTGAATTGTATTGTATTGGAGGTATCAGATCAATTAATTTCTAATGCTCGACATAAGCTCGATGCTGCCTCCAAACCACAATACGTGCGTCATCGCAAGCCATCGTGACCCACGATCAATGTGAATCTTTCAAAAGATCTAAATAAACATTGAAATATTTCTATCAAAAGTTCTTTTGCTCGACCTTCCAATGCGTGGTCAAGTAGGATCGACATCAATAGAGTAGCTACTCAGTAATATTGCCGACTCAAATTTTTCCCGTATTTACCAGCAACCTTTAAGTCTCATGCCCGTAAATGCAGCACGAACGTATATGGAGCGGGAGCAAGGTAAAGAGGAAATTGAAAATATATGTTACAATTGTGGCAGAAGCAATTCTGAACATCCATCTACTGGAAGATTCGGCACTGTGGTTTTGGTTGGTCACGAATGTGCTTGGAACCCAGACGATGAATTCAAGGACTTTGTAATCAACACTTTACAGACTTCTGGCTACGATTTACATGATTTTGGACTAGAAAAGTAGTTACTGATTGATTAAGCTTGTAAGATTCCTTTCCAAGCAAGTTAGGCCTGCTCTTCTAATTCGGGGTTAAAATCAAAAGAATAATCTTAGTTCTTGAAATAGACCCGAACCTCTGGTGAGTACACGGAGATTTTTTTTCATACTCCTGTTCAAGATATGATCTGTAAAGTAATTGGGTTTGTTTACCAAGGAACCCTGATTCACAGTTATCTGGAAAATCATAATTTTAGAAAATCAAGGAAAAACTGATGAACTGTAACTCGGATGTCATTTTCCCTTTAATGGTTTGATAGAGGAAAGAATTTTCTCGACTGGGGGTAGAAACCGATCAAATTCATCCTGAGGCGCTGCATACCCCAAATGAAATACTGTATTGTTGACTTTACTCCCTACGTAGAGCTCTTTCATTTTTCCTGAATTGTCATAGCCGAAAGTATAAGAAACTGCAGGAATATTGTCAATTTTATACTTAGTATAGGTAGGCTCTTCGATCATATGGAAGGTGGGCAAGCCCTGACTATTTACAATCACCGATAAATTCTTTAGGCTTTCCAAAGTCAGGTTTTGATTTTTTTCTGAAGAAATCACACTAATGATCATTTGAATTAAATTCGGACCTGTAGACTTAGGTTCAATATTTAAGATTAAGGGAATATGGTCTCCTGGTTTGTTGGGCCCATTTGCATTCCAGTTTGAGGGATACTGCAAGGTATATTTCCCACTCGGATCGGTATAACTTGACAAACTCTGAGCGAAAACAAAGTTAATGATTAAAACCAATGTCAATGGGACCAAAATTAGAATTATTCCCACGGATACACGAAAATTACACAATTTATTATTCAAAGGTCCTCAGTTGTGATATATACTTCTTATGCATTAGATAAGAAGGATCTGTACCACTTAAATTAAATCTTCAAATAATCGAAACCAGAAATTTTGGCATTCCAATATATTCATAGGAGGGAAAAAGCGCTAAATGTCGTCAACAGAATGTAGAGATCTAGTGATGAGCAGTCACTCTTCATCTATTTTTCCCTTCTCCATTAGCTTCTTCCTGACTAATAGGATGGGAATGTACCTGCAAATGTTCATTACAGTACCAGTTTCCACAATTAGGACACTGAGAACTTGGAGTGGCAGGACATCCTACAATACCACATAATTGTCCAATGGCTGACTTGCTTTGCCACTGCTCAAGTGTCATTTCTAAGCCCATCTGTTTCAATATTTCTTTATTGATCTCTTCGCCTCTACTTGATATATTCTCACCTTCAGTTACCGTCTTGTCAAATTTTGATTTTTCACAGTTTACAATTAGGTTATCATTCATCGTATATTGAAGCTTGACTGGACTAAGCTACTAATAACTTTTTTTCCGGCCATGACAAGTAAATTGCCTGCAGATAATTGATAATCAGCTGACTTTTGATACAAAGTATATGATTATAAGAAAGAGGTTAAGTAAATAAGCTAGGTGTCAATTTGGCGCAGCCAATAATTTTTACTAATATTGAACCCGTTATAAAGCGCCGCGTCCTGACTATAATTAAGAAAAAACAAGATGGGAAATGTCATTATTGCGATATGAAATTTACTATAAATGATATCATTGTCAGCTGCGGGACCCGTCGTAGAAATTACTATCATAAAGTGTGCGCTGAAAGACTACATATCATCTGAGTTCCTAAGCTCCTTAATGAAGATTTTAGGCTCGGTTTCGATCTGTATCAAACCGCCTTTTGTCGTCCAAGGTTTCTATAACAAAATTTTAACAAAGTTTATAGCTAAGTTTAGATAATAGTAACTTTACGTAATTCATCATAGGATAAAATCAGGATATCTGGTGGGTGAAAGGGATGGAGATTTTCACCCACCATGAGTCTATTTTTAATTCATAAACGCACTATCCTCGCTGTATAAACCAAGAACTTCGCTTAAAAGCGTTATTAATTGAATAAAATTATTAGCAAAGATTTGGACTATTTGGTTCTAAATCTACAGATTGGCAAATAACATCATACTTTTTTGAACAAGGAAGGATTCTCCTTTACAATTTTTATAAATTCTTCTAGCTTGCTAATTGTTTCAGGATGCAAATGATGTTCTATTCCCTCGGCGTCGCTATTTGCGTCTTCTTCATTAACTCCTAATATTCTTAAGAATTCGGCCAGGAGCCCATGTCTGGAACGAATGCTCTTTGCAATACGAATACCTTCATCCGTCAACCTAATTCCCCTGTACTTTTCGTATATGAGGTAGCCATTCTCGTCTAGCCTCTGGGTCATCTTTGTTACACTTGGCGAACTAACATTAAGATAATCAGAAATATCGATAGTTGTAGCATACCCTTTATGTTCTATCAGTTCATAAATAACTTCAAGATAATCCTCCATTCTATCAGTTCTGGCATCTCCTTTCCTTACGCTATTTGCCTCTCGAATAGATTTGAGTCTATTGCCATCTTTATCCCCACGAGTAACACTATTTAGCCTATTTATCATGTTGAGTCTTCCCTAGAACTCACGTAGGATTTGTCATGCATTCTATAGGAAGTCATTAAATTAAGAGTCCTGTTATGTACATAGTCAGCATCCCCACTGCGAACCCTGCTATGAGTGATACGTTGCCGCCTATTTCCTTATTTCTATTAGTGTGATACATCCACGATCCAAGTTGGTAAACTACCTGAAATATAGCTCCGGCTCCTACCGATAGAAATACTATTGTGAGTATAGACGAGTACAAAAATCCTCCTATCCACGCACCTATGATAGTCGGTGCACCAGCAATAATACCCATAACGAGCAATTTCCGTAAAGCAATTTTTCCACTCCTTGCTATAGGCGAAACAATTGCCAACCCTTCTGTTGTATTATGTAGCGTAAATCCTAAAATTAGAAACGAACTTAAGGCTAGTTCGCCAAGTAAAGTTGCGGCGCCTATTGCTAAACCTTCACCAAAATTGTGCAGGCCGATTCCCAATGCGATCATCATAGATATAGCAACAGGTTTTATCAGAAATTCTTGTTGATATGAGACACGGGGCGAGGAAATAGTAGTCGACGAAGGGAAAAATCTTCACTCTTCTCTTCGTTTTCGGATTCGAGGCGTTCCATGTATTTTTTATTGGTTTTGATCGTCGACCCTGATGATTTTGAGGCACGCCGGACCAAAGTCTGTGAAATATACAGTAGTGTTAATAATGAAACAAAAGCCACTATGATAATTAAAATCTGAGCATTAAAGATTGGGGCAATACTAGCCGCTGCTATTTTATTGCTCTCGAACAGGGCGTCAATCCCAAGAAAAACTAACAATCCTACCGTTATACTTAGGAAAAAGTTGTACATACTGAGACTTAATCTTCTAATGAATGGATACCACAAAAGACCCATCATAACGGGGATAATCCCTACATATGTACCGATTAGTGCGAATGTTGACGCCTGTTCAAATGTAGGATGTGGGGCGGGAGCTGCAGCCTTTACTAATTTACTGAATCTTGCGCCATCATCCAATGTTATCCCTACTCCGTATGGTTCGCCAGGGTTCCAATTAAAGGGAATCAAGACTCTTGCAACTCCAAGTCTGGGCAGTGTCTTGCTAGGCTCTATTGCAGCAGGATGTATTCTATCATTTACATCTGCTTGTGCTATTGTGACTTCTGAAGGCCCGGTGTTCCTAATGGAGGCTATTATTTGACTATCTCCAAATTCTACCTTTTCAATACTAATTTCAGGTAATGATTTAATAGAAGTTTGTATCAATAGTCCAGATGAGTTTAATAAGAAAAGGAGCATCACCCCGACTACGATAAAAGGCAGAACTCCAAGCACCAAAGTCTTCTTAGTTATTTTAGTGTTATTAGCTACAGTACCCTCTTTGCTTTCTTCTCTTTCCATTATTTCAGATCACCTGGAGTAACATAATTAGCAATATTTGTCGTTGTTGTGAGATTTGAAGTCTTATTTGCAGGATAGGAGAGTACATCCTTTACCAGAAACGTTCCCATCCATCCTTTTTCTGCGAACTCAGTTTTGTGGGCGTGAAACATGTACAACCCTGGAAATTTATAACTAAATTCTAGGATACCTCGTTCTCCTTGATTCAAAGTGACAATATCTGTATAATCATCAGGAACCAATTTAGTTCCTGTTTTATAGAAATTAAACATATTTGCATGCAGATGGAAATTATTAATTGGATCAAACTCCAGCATATTGACCAAATATATTCTTATCAATCTCTTCTTATCAATTTGGATCGGATGATGCATGTAATAATATGGTATCCCATTCACGGTGTAAAAGTTGTTCTCAGTATCAAAATCTGTATCGTAGCCATTCATAACCATAACCATTTCATCGGCGGCTGTACGAGGCTTTTTAGGATCAACTATGTATACGCCATATAGTCCATGTCCTATGTGTTCTTCTAGAGGCTGCATGTGACAGTGATACGGAAATACCCCGAACGGTTCGGCAGTAAATTCGTAAATAAATCTGCCACCTGGGGCTATACCTTCGAATACACCATCCATATTTGAGGAGTGTATACCGTGAAAATGAATTGAATGGAACTTTGAACCATTGTTTATGAAAATAACTCTAACCACGTCTCCTTCAGTAGCTCTTAAAGTGGGGCCAGGTATAGTTCCATTGAACGTCCATACATTATAGAATATTCCCGGAGAGATTTCTTTGACTTTCTGATCTGATGCAATTAAAGTGAATTCTCTAACTGTAGTTCCATTTGGTAGTTTCGAGAGTCTACCATAGTTGAATTCCCGCAGATATTTCATGGGGTCGACAACAGCAGATTTCGGATCTACGCTAGAAGATGTTGGATCTAAGACATTAGCTCTTGTTTGAATTACGGGATAACCTGGTGTATGGCCGCCTACATAATCTTGCTTTGGAATAATTTGAGCACTAAGAGAATTTTTGTTATAAGTTGTCACAGAAAGAAAAGTGACCGCCAATAACGATATTGCAATTCCCAGGAGTGCAATAATCTTTGATCTAGCCATGTAATTAATTAACGTTATATAAATTAATTTGATTCATTAATAAATGTTGCCACAGGTTAACATTTAATAATTGAATACATCCCAATCCGTTTAGCCCCAAACTTCTATTTTCCACTTAACTCAAATCTGCACTATTAGTCCAACTGGTGGATCGATAAATCTTGGGATTCAAGCTAAACATGTATCAACGCGGGGGGAAGTGCTTAATTTTTATTGTCTAGTTCCCACTTTTAGAAGTTAATTCATCATCGGTCTGTATAATCCAATCGACCAGGTGGGCGTTTAATTTATGACGTTTTCTTAGGTGTTTTTTCCTATTCGTTACGTCTACATTTTGATTACAAGTATTGCATATCATTAAGGTCTTTTCTTTGAAGTAGCTAGGACAATCACCTACTTAAACAAGATACCATAATTATGATATAATTGCGCAAATTAAATATAATTTATTCATTATTCGTATCATTATGTTTAATTAATATGAACGATCTATTTACATTATGTTTATTAACCGAACCTAATTCGAGTCCTTGAGTTGATGGAAACCTTAAGGTAAAGAGAGTTAGTTACGCTATGACTTTTGTAAGAAATACCCCCCAACGGTGAACAAATAGAACAGTAATCGGTTTACCCATATGCATGCCGTAAGACGCGACAGTTAAAAGACTTGGAGCAAGTAGTGAATGATTTAGGGTAAAGTAGGACTTTGAAGTTAAAGGAAATAGGAAACATAATCAGATAAAATCATAGTTTGTGCTAACCAGTGGTACGTCGTTATTTTTGAAAAAAATTGTATGACAATCTTTGGAATTAGTAGCCAACCTAAGGATTCTTTTTATCAATCAACCTTCCATTAGTCCTAAATACTTTCCTATAATCGCGAACTCAAGCATTTCGATCCCTCTTTGAATCTCCTTTGCCAAGACTCCAAGATGTAAAAGGTTAGCTGCTCCAGTCACGTTACATCTTAGAATCCCACTGGCAGTAACGTCATTTTAGTCATGATATCCGATTTCTCGCAATACAATTTGAGGCGAAGAAAGTTGTTTGAATTTTCTTCACCCCGATTTAAGAAGGTGCTTAAAAGTAACTGGTAGAAATAAGATGAATAATACGTTCCAACGTAACTTTTTATCTCCCAAAGATAGACTCTAAAAGTATAATATTGCTAAAGCGGAGACAAATTATCGGAATACTTGGGTGTATCTGTGCTATTCTTGGAGGTATGGCTTGGTTTTTTCATCAGTTCGTTCCTGGTTTAGCTCTATGGGGGATAGCAGGGTTAATTCTACTCAAACTAAAGAAAAAGAATAGAGCTTGAATCAATTAATAATATTAAATAACCCTTGAAAATTAATCTTCACTTCGTAGACTATATGGTGGAAGCATCTGCGTCGAAAAAACATACATATAGATACTCGTACCAAATTGTTTATCTATCCATGTGGATTATTTTGAGCTACGAAATGAATCTCGACCAGCATATAACGCAATGTATTACTCTTTCCAGGGCCTGTGTTAGCGCCAAGAATAGCTAAATTTGTGAACGAGTGGTCAGATGCCAGAAATCACTATTAAAAAAGACCAACATGACTGCACGAATATATGCATGCTAGCCGCTGTGTGTTTTCTCTTTTCATCGGTTATACTCTTTTCTAGTGCTAACGCGTTTGTTCCAAACGCGGTATTTGACCGGGATGGAACATTTCTTTTCAAGTGGGGATCAAAGGGAACAGTTGATGGACAATTTACAGTCCCATACAGTGTGGATGTTGTTGCTAATGGTAACGTCTGGATAGCTGATAGAGGCAATCATCGCATTCAAGAATTTGACAAGGATGGAAAGTTTCTTTTCAGGTTCGGATCTTTCGGTGCAAAACCAGGACAATTTAACAATCCGAGGCAAGTTGCTGTCGATAAGGATATGAAATATCTGTATGTTGTAGATTCAAAAAACAATCGTATTCAAAAGTTTTTCACCAATGGAACATTTGTCAAGAGTTGGGGAACACTAGGAGCAGACGACGGTCAATTCAGCTTGCCTGTTACTATTATAATGGATTCAAAAGGGAACTTAATTGTAAATGAGCGGGGGAATAGTCGCGTTCAAAAATTCGATAGTAACGGTACATTTCTGCTAAAGTTTGGCTCATCAGGCAAGGGTGATGGACAATTTTCAGAGATCGAGCATATGGCCACCGACAACTTTGATAACATATACGTTAATGACCCACAATCCGGTCCAGATGGCAGCGGCATACCACGCGTCCAAAAGTTCGATACCAACGGCCACTTTATTACAAAATTTGGATCATTGGGATCGGGTAATGGCCAATTTATAGATCCAGAGCATCTCGCCGTAGATTTCGATGGAAATGTTTACGTTGCGGATAGGAAAAACAACAATATACAGGTATTCAAGCCTGTAGGCTAAGAAGAATGGAGGATACAAGTTGAATTCGCTAACTATAAAGTCTAATAATTCATGGTTTAATAGAGTGACAATCTCACATATAGATTGTTCTAATCAGTTGTTGATTGCTTTTTTTATATTCTTCCTACTCATATCGTTCTTTCCTTTAGCTAGTTCATCAAGTAATGCTAAACAATCATTAGTTAAAAATGTAGGATTAACAAATGCTACATCATCTCAGTCCTCAATTAACAGACCTTCATTGAGTTTCAATACTTCAAAGACGTTTAGAGTAGCCGTGTTTGGTGATGTAGACTCCAATCCTGGGCTAACCAGACAATTAGATTTAATGAATAAATATAATGTTCAAACTTTGTTGTTAGCTGGTGATTTTGAATATACTAATGGTAAAGCTGTTCTGGACGATTTATCAAAGCATGGATTCAACAAAAATAATTCTGATATTGTAGTTGGTAATCACGACTCTGGTAGCAATGTAAATTCATGGCTTGGAACTAATAGGACTTTTGGAAAACATGATTTTGCCCAAGGTAAGCTCTCAGTCTTCAATATTGATGCTAACACTAAATTTGATTGCTCTAGCCCTCAATATCTGATAGTTAAAAGCAATATCGAACAGTCACAAGCACAGTACAAGTTTGCTATGGTTCATCAACCATTTGTTACTGTAAAGAGCACTCATCCTGACAATGGGCAGTTCAATTGCTACAACCCAATGTTCAAAGCCAATAATGTAAGTGCAGTTCTCCAAGCCCATAATCACAATTACCAAAAGGAAATTGTTTCTGATATTCTCTATGGAATTTATGGCACAGGAACCCATGATGAAGGTTCTAGCATGTATCCATGTGATTCAAACACCGACCAAAACAGAGTACCTGCCTTATGTATTACAGGAGAGAATGGGATAACTATACTAGACTTGCAGATAAGCACTGCTAGCTCAAGACACATTGATGGCTGGTTTATAAATAATGAGGAAAAAGTGGTTGACAAGTTCGGATTAGGCTAGACCATTTGTAATAGTTTCGCATAGTTTACGCATATTAAATTCCCCTGGTAAATGTTCTTCTGCTTGGTAAACTTCAACAAATGTAGTGATATTATCTCAAGAGGAAACCTGTTCGAAAGTAGTTAAGATCCATGATATAAGTACATGCATGTTAGCTAATTGTCCAAATCTTTTTTGTCGAAATTTGGACTTATTCATATTTGATGTCCTTTGTGTTTTTCAGATTTAGCTTATAATTCCTTTAGGAGTATAATTTTTGTCTAGTATGGAATTAACTAGACATTACCTTAAAGTCCTACGCTGGTAACAATTAACTTTTTTTTGTCCCGTTTATAGAAGATCATAAAATCAACGAGAGGCTTAAGTAGATGCTGTAGATTGCTCCGAAATGTGGAAGTTACCATTAGAGGTCATGGTTCTGTCAGAATGCATATAAGATTGTTTAATGTTCAGTTTCGAAAGTACTTGCAATATAAGATCCATAAAATCCAGGCGATATCGTCGTTCTATATCGAAACATCACGACATCCAAGATTAGGCTGGGCAACCTTTAATTTCTCTGCGCCCGTTGATTTTCAGAATATTTAATTATCGTTTAAGACCATCATCGGTGAATTTGTGAGTTGGCCGTAGAACAAAGAAAAACCATAGTCAATTTGTACAATTCAGGCATAAATCCTGATATAATTTCTCTTGAATTGGACATGAGCCAAGAGGAAGTTATGCGTGTTATCGAATCTGAAATTAACGATGAAGAAAGAAAAAGGGACGTTGTGGAAAAGCTATCCTGTCTGCCGATATTAAGCAAATTATATCTTGACGCAGTAGTTAATATTGATCTAGCTATCGCCCATGCACAGTCTACAATGTGGAAAGCCTTGAAAGTCAAGTCAGAATTTAATATTCCGGCAGAAGAATCAGATAAAATTTTGGAGCCGTATACTGAATCAAAAGTTTCTCTTGTGATTCTAAATGTGATCTTGTTGAATCTACCAAGTTGTCAATGATACTACCTGAAGACAAACTTGCTGCAATTATCAGAACCTTTGCTCAGGAAATGTCATTATTAATAACAGCTTACGGTGGTTATGTTCTAAAGTATGTAGGTGATGCTGTCTTGGCTTTTTTTATGGTGGGCCCATCCCCGGCTGCAGATAATCGAATGTATATGCCTTGTTTGAATGCAATAAGTTGTGCATGTTCAATGATGAGAGTAATACGACAAGGTATTAACCCAATTCTCCAGCAATCCGACTATCCTGAACTGAAAGTAAGAATTGGAATTGATGTTGGAGATAATGTAGTAGTTCAATATGGATGGGACACCTATCGACAAGATGAGAAAATCGTATTTAAAAAGCCACATCTAGATATTCTTGGTTACACTATCAGTATTGCTTCCAAAATTGCGGCAATAGCTAAGCCAGATCAAATTGTAATTGGCCAGCTAGTATACAATATATTAGAAGTAGAACAAAAACATACCTTCAGCAAGCTGTCAATTAGCCCAGAATTATGGAACTATGTTAGCACCAATACTGGCAAGATCTATAATCTATATACTAGCAAACATGGATTTGAGCAGGACTGATGATGTCTGTTGAAAGTTGTTTATTTAACAATTAGGAGCTTTTGAGCCCACCTATAATTTCTCCTGGAGACCTTACTACTATGTGTTCTTGAATTAATTTTTTTAGCAGTTTCATCCCGTACCCAGTTTTAGCCGATACTGTCCTAATATTAGGTACAGCCAAGCCGGTTGCAATTTCTCCTATTTTTATTGAACTCTTGTCATGTTTTGTAAATATTACAACAACTTTTCCCCTATCTACTTTGAGCTCGTCCAGCACCTGCCAACAACTCGAGTGCTTTATTCTTATTTCATCAAGAGATTGAGATGAATCAATCAAAAGGAGAATCATATTGGCATTTAATGACTCTTCTAGCGTAGACTTGAATGCTTCAATCATGTACGGTGGAAGTCTGCTAATAAATCCTACAGTGTCAGTTAGAAGAAGCTTCTGATTATTAATATAAAATGACCTCGTAGTTGTGGAGAGTGTGGTGAACAAGCTATCGGAAGTTTGTTTGTTCTCGTGCGTCAGTAAATTAAATAGGGTGGTTTTTCCTGAACTTGTATATCCTATAAGAGCAACTATAGGCATTTCCTTACTGGCTCTTTGCTTTTGGTAAAGCAATCGTTTATGTCGTACTTCTGACAGTTTGGTTGAAATGAATCCCATTCGTCTCTTAAGGTCGCGAAATTTTACGTCTACTATATATTCGCCACCTCCTCCCTTTCCGGGTCTTTCTCTCCCTGTAGCTAAGTTAGCACCTTCTCTAACGCGTGGTAGTTCATACTTAACTTCGGCTAATTGAATCTGTAATTTAGCCTCTGAAGTAGTCGCTCGTGAGTAGAATATGTCGAGGATAAGCCTTTCTCTATCGATGACCTTCAATCCAGTTGCCTGTTCCAAATTATAAGTCTGTTTTGGACCCAAATGCTCGTCTACCACAATTATCTGTCCTAGTCTATTCTCTGTAAGGAATTGCCTGATTTCTTCAACCTTTCCCGATCCCAAGCCATACGTTGAGTGATTCAGGTATTTTTGAGTAAATATTTTTGTAACTTTATAGTTACTAAAGGACTCTATCAGGATTATTCCTTCTTGTAATCGGAAATCATCTGGATAAGAAACAAGTATTACATTCCGGGAATTCAATTTATTTCATTTATATCGAGCCCGATGCTCATAAAATTCAAAGTGGCTAAAATTTATGCCCCTACTATTCCATTTGAAACTAATACCGAGTAGCATCCAAGACCACACTCTTCGCATATTGGTTTGAGTGCTTTGGCATCAGCACTGCCGATGCAACATGGTTGTTTAGTCCGACCTTTGTGATCCAAAGAAAGTATTGCCCATGAAGGACATTGAATAGGTGTTGTGCCGCTACCCCCCCAATTGCCTTTCATTAAAGATAGTTGCTTTTCGGTATTCACTACGAACTGAGGATATTTTCTTCTGAGGGCAATAAGCCGGTCTACCACATTATTACGTAATTCCCCAAATTCTAACCATAGAGGAT
>WNGA01010979.1_pt1 | contig 19093 bp, 19 predicted proteins | sample 5400061 | NCBI WGS metagenome assembly WNGA01 (sample SAMN13153366, study PRJNA577476) | soil metagenome | isolation source: 100 cm soil or saprolite under grassland replicate 2 | place: USA:California | collected 2016-06-15 | reverse complement strand
TACTCAATTCCATTATGGATCATCTTGACATAATGCCCCGCACCAGATGGCCCAACGTGACCCCAGCCTTTATCTGCTGCGGGAGCCAGAGTCTCAAAAATAGGACGCATCTTTTCTGCGACCTCCGGCTTGCCGCCTATCATTAGACTGTATCCTTCTTTGAGGCCCCAGATGCCTCCACTGGTGCCGCTATCTAAAAAGTCAATACCTTTTGCTCCAAGGTATTCGGCGTGACGGATGGAATCTTTATAATACGAGTTGCCACCATCAATCACAATATCCCCCTTTTTAAGTAGACCAGATAATTTCTCGATTGTTTCATCTGTGACCGGCCCGGCGGGAAGCATCATCCAAACAATGCGCGGCGTCGGTAACTTATTTATTGCTTCCTCCAGCGACGAAGCACCCATCGCACCGCCTTTGACTGCTGCCTCCACTGACGCTGTGCTGCGTGCATATCCCACTACATGATGCCCGCCGCGGGTCAGACGAATAGCCATGTTCAAACCCATCTTGCCTAATCCAATCATTGCTAGTTCCATTAAATTCTCCTTATTGCTCCTTTGAATAACGGAGTGAAGACTTTAGTCTGCTTTATAAGCGGACTGAAGTCCGCGCTCCGGAGATTTTTCGGATGGTTATTTTTGCTCTCAAAGCCTCTGCTCAGGACGAATGTTTAAATTTCTTCGGCAATCTACTCGCTGCGGCTTCATCGATCATCCAGATTACCGTGCCTTCAATCGGACGAATTCTTTGCGCGGGATATAACTCTGGTTGGTAATTGTCTTCAGCCAAGACGCGCGCGAGAGTCTCTACTTTGCTTTCGCCACTAACTAAAAATACAATTTTTCTCGCTGTATTGAAAACTCTTGGAGTAAGAGTCACTCGGTTAGCCGGACGATCTTGGTAATGGGCAGTCACTGCCAGCGTTGGCCTTGGCACATCCACATCGGAGCCAGGGAACAGAGATGCAGTATGCCCATCATCACCCATCCCAAGCAAGACCAGATCAAAGCGTGGCCAATCGAGGGGCGGATCGCGGAAATCTCTCAAAGTGTTGGCATACTCCTCTGCGGCCTCAACAGGTCTAAGAGCGGAGTTGACGCGGTGTACGTTCTCCACAGGAATAGGCACTTGATCCAAAAATGCCTTGCGTGCTTGTCCGTAATTGCTCCCGGGATCATCTGGTGGCACACATCGTTCGTCTGCCCAAAAGATGTGTAGTGCATTCCAATCGATTTGGCTGCGATAAGGTTCATCGGCTAACAATCGAAAAAGTGCCAAGGGCGTACTTCCACCTGATATAACGATGAGCGCGCGGCCACGTTCTTTGATTGCTTGAGTCGTTGTTTCCAAGAATAAATCAGCCGCGCTCCTGCTGAGCGAATCTATATCTTTGAAGATTTGAATAAAAGGAATCATACTTTCGCCAGCATCTGTTCTGAAAGCAGCTTGCGCGCGGACTCAGTAATCGTTGGCAGAATGCATTCCTTACTGCCCGCGCTCTTTTCGCTAACGAGATCTCCAAAAGTAACGCGCGGCCTGATGTCGATCTTTTTGCCCAGCATTTGCTGAATCACTTGCAACATCATCGCCAAGCGCTGGCGATCCGGTCGTTTCTTTCTTAGCCATGTAATGGGATGTCGCATAGATTGTGGATGTAGCACGCCACTGACAATAGTAACAAGGACACGACAATTTGGGACTCGATCGAGAAATATTTCCAGACTGCGAGACCAGAGAGAAATGTCTTCTTCTGCATGTGGCATAAAAGAAGGGTCAGGGTCAATTCCAGCTCTGGCAAATAACAATAAAGAGCCGCCTTCTTGTAAATGGCGTAAAGCCTCGCGTACTGCTTTCATTCGTCCATGCGGGTTATTATAGGGTGTGAATATCGCATACTGGCTGATATTTGGCAAGTGTCGCAAAAAGGGAACCTCGCCAGCGATGATTTTGAAATCCGGTCGCGAGACGCCTGCTGTGATCACTAACGAGTCGACCGTACCGGGATGATTGGATGCAACGACAAGCGGTCCATCATGAGGGATATTTTCCGTGCCGCATAATTCATAATCATTTACCAGATAAGGCAACAATGACCGCGCGCCCGCAGCTAGCCCGCGTTCACCTGTAATTCGATCTGCTTCAATGAATATTTCAGAAAAGTGCCGGGTAGCGCGCGAAAGAAGTGGTTGTAATTGTTCCGCGAACCAGCCATCCATGCTAACATTCATCGCTTCAAAGATTTCATTATTAATGAGATGTGTGAGCTTTGCAACATCATCCATGAGAGCGCCTCCTTTGCGATTTTAACCCACTTAGGCTACAATCGCCGCGATTCGTATGCCAACACTTGATATTAATCGACTCGATTCGTACCGCTCGCGGACCTTCGGCTTGCCTCTCACCAAACGGATTTATTCCTCAGCTCAAGCCCTGAAATTCGTCAACGCGCGCGGCTTTGTTTATTTTTGGCCTATCAAGGGTATTGACCTGCCTTCTTTATGGACGGCGGTCGCGGGGAATCGTCCTGTCGCTGAAGGGCACGATGATCCTGGTCACATCACATGGCGGTGGAAGGATAATGCACTAGGTAAAAAGCAATGGTATTACGGTAAAATCCTGCGTCGCAAAGCGACGATGATCTCACTTGAAGTTGCTCCATACTTTTACGCCCTTTCGGAAAATTACGGATCCCCCGAAGAAGATTATTTGCTTGCATATGAGGAAGGGCGAATGACACAGGCCGCGAAACAGGTATATGAGGCGATATTGAAAGAAGGCGCGCTTAATACTGTTGACTTGCGGCGTGTAGCCAAATTAGCTAACGCAAAGGAATCGGAATTCAATCGCTCATTGGAATACTTACAGGCTGATTTCAAGATTCTGCCTATTGGTGTTGCCGACGCAGGCGCATGGCACTACTCGTTCATCTATGAAATTGTTGCACGGCATTATCCAGGATTGCCCGAACAGGCCCGCAAAATTGGTGAGTCCGAAGCGCGTTTGAAACTCACGGAGCTATATTTTCAGTCCGTTGGTGCGGCGCAAGCGCGTGATGTAAGTAAGTTATTTAGATGGTCACATGAGATCGTCGCACGAAGTCTTGCTTCGCTGGTGAAGAAAGGTTTTATTCACGGTGCAGTTGTGCGAAAAGATAAACCGGGTGAGTGGTTTGCCTTGACAGAACTTACCAGTTAATGGACAAATAAAAGGATGACTGATAATTATTTCTCCTATTTGAATCCAAAATGTGAATCTCGACTGCTTGGGGGAGCAGACGAATGTGGAGTGTTCGCGCGCAAGCAACTTCAAAAAGGTGAATTGATTTGCTTTTGGGGTGGACGCGTGGTAGACGCAGATGAGCTTGATCCAGCCATGCCTCATTTTAATCAGCGTGTTTTACAAATTGATGAAGATCTATACCTTGAAACCCCTGAGCCACTTGAGCCTGCGGATTGTTTCAATCATTCCTGCGAACCAAACCTAGGATTTACCGGACAGATTGGTCTGATAGCTATGCGCGATATCAACGCCGGTGAAGAACTGTGTTTCGATTATGCTATGTGCGATGGGTCGCTTTATGATGAGTTTGATTGCACCTGTGGCGCTAAAAATTGTCGAAGGCGCGTTTCAGGCAATGACTGGAAAAATCATGCGCTCTGGGAGAAATACAATGGTTACTTTTCACCTTACCTTGCTCGGCGCATTGAGGTCTTGAAAGCCCAGATAAAAACGGAGTCCAATGTCTCCCTGGCCCGCCATTGACAAGTGCAGGACGAGCTGACATTGTGACGTGAGCTGATCTCGCTTGACAAAGACTATCAGCGTCACTGATAATTGACGCATGTCCACCATATCGCTGACGACTGATTTTGGTCTTCGCAATGAATTCGTTGGTGTGATGAAAGGGGTTATTTACAAGATCGCGCCTGAGGCCAAGATTGTAGATATTACTCATTCGATCGCCGCACAGGATATTCATGAAGGTGCCTTCGCATTGTGGCGAGCCTATTCATTTTTCGCCAAAGGTACCGTACATGTTTATGTGGTCGATCCCGGTGTAGGCACGAAACGTCGCCCAATTGCGGCACGGGTCGGAGAATATTATTTCGTAGGACCAGATAACGGTCTAATTACACCAATCGTTGAAGATGCGGAGCGGAACAAGCAAGTCATTGAATTCATTCACCTTGATAACCCCAAATACTGGTTGCCTAAAGTGAGTCACACATTCCACGGCCGTGATATTTTTTCACCCGTCGCAGCCCATGTTGCAAATGGAGTCTTATTGCAGGAGATGGGCACGCCGTTAACCGATCCTGTTCACATAAAATTGCCTCGCCCCGAGCGGACATCGACAGGCTGGCGCGCCCATATAACAGTGGTTGACATCTTTGGTAACCTGACAACCGACTTGCCTTTCGAAGAACTTCATGGCCGGACCGACGTCCTGTTCCGCCTGCGAGGAGCCGAAGTGAAAGGAATATCCGAATCCTATGGATATAAGCAATCTGGCGATCTGATCGCTGTGGTAGATAGCGAAAACTATATTGAAATTGCTGTCGTCAATGGAAGTGCAGAGGAAAGATTAGATGCAAAAGTGGGTGATGTGGTTGAGGTAGTTTTCCAAGATGAATAATGCTGTGGATTCCAAGCTGCCTCTCATCGTTGAAGATCTATCCTTTCGTTATCGTGATCGTCAAGGTAGGGCGATACAGAATATTTCCTTTGATACAAAAGCAGGCGAAATCCTGCTGATTGCAGGCGCGAGTGGATGCGGGAAAACCACGCTCATTCGTTGTATCAATGGCTTGATACCACACTCATATAAAGGGGAGTTATCAGGACGCGTTTTGGTTTACAACGAAGATATCTCTGGCTTAAAACTTTCGCAGCTATCGCAAAAGGTTGGAACTGTCTTACAGGATCCTGAGCGCCAAATTCTTGGCACAAAGGTTATCAACGAAGTTGCCTTTGGCCTCGAAAATTTAGGCATGCCGCGCGAAGAGATTTTTGAACGAGCGGATGAAGCGTTAAAATTTTTGAGAATCACTGAGCTACGAGACCGTGAAACATTCAATCTTTCAGGTGGGGAGAAACAGAAGGTAGCGTTAGCCGGAGTTCTTGCCATGCGACCATCGATACTTTTATTGGATGAACCCTTGGCGAGCCTCGACCCGGCATCAGCCCAAGATACTCTTGATACAGTACGTTTCCTTGCGGATCAAGGTATGACGGTCTTGATGGTGGAGCATCGCGTCGAAGATGTTTTGCGAATTAACCCTGATCGTGTGATGTTCATGAGCGAGGGTGAAATCCGTTACCTTGGAAATCTGGCGGGGTTATCTAAGGTAGTGAATTACAGCGAAGTGAAACTCCCTGCCCAAAGCATTGTAGAGCGTGCCAGGCATGACCCACCTCCGCCTGAGCTTAAGATCCTCCCTGGTGTGACCGGTTCAGACTCAGAAAATAGACCCAAGCAAGCACTTGTAAGGTTTGAAAATGTCACGTTTGGTTATGATTCCGAAATCGACGTGCTGCATGGGATCAACCTTGAGATTAATCGTGGTGATGTGATTGCAGTGTTAGGTGCGAATGGTGCTGGTAAAACGACCTTCGTTAAACATGCGATTGGTTTGCTAAAACCAAAGGCGGGACGAGTGCTGGTGAACGGCCGTGATACACAAGATGCTAGTGTGGCGCAGATTGCCAGCACTTTGGGTTATGTGTTTCAGAGTCCAAGTCATATGCTGTTTGCGCCAACAGTGCATGAGGAGTTGGCCTTTGGACCGACGAATATGAAGCATCCAAAAGATCAGATCGAAAAGGAGGTGAAACAGGCACTTAGCATCGTAAACCTTGTCGAGTATGAGCAAAACCCCCCGCTGGCCCTTTCGTTTGGCCAACAGAAACGCGTGAGCATTGCGGCAATCCTCGCCATGCAATCTCGCATTCTTGTCTTGGATGAGCCGACCGCTGGACAGGATTATCAGAACTATATGAACTTCATGGATTCCATTTTGCAAATGCCGACATTTGAGGCCATCCTGTTTATCACACACGATGTAGACCTAGCGGTCATTTACGCCAACCGTGTGTTGTTAATGGCAAACGGAAGACTCGTCGCAGATGGGCCCCCGCAGGATGTCTTACGCGATTTCGACCGACTCAGAGCCAACCGCCTCATTCCGACCTCTTTGCTGGATCTCAATCTCAAGCGACTCAGCACGACAGGCCGTTTTATGCGAGCCGAGGCGTTGGCGCATGTATAAATAAAAAGGAGGAGAAGAATGAGCAAGAGTCTTACATCAATAATTGTCACATTGATTGCTGTATTCGCGATCGTAGTAATTGGCGTCTACTTGATTGATCCAAAATTGGATTTCCCGCTCGATCAGGCTACGGTTCCCTTGCGCTTCTTGTTCGTTGGACTTGGCCTGCTCATTGCCTTTGCGATATATTGGTTTACGCGGGAAAATAACGCCTGGGAAGTGGGCACACGCCAGGTGGTATGGATGGCAATCGGCGCCGCGTTATATGCAGTGTTCTCATGGTTATTTAACGGCACGGTCTTTGTTGTGCCCTCATTGAGCCAAGTATCCTTGAGGCCTGCCATCGCCATTCCAATGTTCTTTGGCTATGCCTTTGGCCCTGTGGTCGGCTTCTTTACCGGTGCAGTCGGCAACATGTTTGGCGATGCACTGACGGGCTTTGGCCTCTCTCCACAATGGAGTGTCGGTAACGGCCTTGTTGGTCTTATTGCCGGCCTGCCGATGCTCTTCTCAGATAAAAGAAAAAGCATGGACACGGTGCTTTGGGTAAGTGGTGCACTGGCAGCGCTGGCCGCTCTGCTGTTCTTTTTGAACCGTGATCAGGCCAATACGTTGTTCTTTGATCCTGAAAATAACATTTTCGGTGACGCAACCATTTCCATTTTTGCCGGGATCTCTATTTTGGTCGGTTTTATCCTGGTGTTGGTAGTGCGTTATGCCTTTGGTTCAAATCCAGATATCGCCGCTGCCGTGACGTGGGGCATGCTCGGCAACGTTCTTGGCATTGGCTTTGCTGCCCTATCAGATATCTGGATTAATGGATATAGCCTGCCCGCCGCGGTCGTTGGTGAGTTCTTACCTGCCGCTGGACCAAACCTGATCTTTGCGGCAATTCTCGTGCCTTTACTAGTTGTCGCCTATCAGTCAGTACAACGACAATCGGGAAGATAAATAATATACATTTAGGAGCTCGTCGGGAGTCTGAGACTCCCGACGAAAAAATTTTATGCTTGTTGCCTGGCGTTATCGGAAACGCGAAAATTCTATCATTCAAAGATTTGACCCACGTGCGTGGCTTATCTTCTATGCGTGTTTTCTTTTCGCGACCTTAGCTTTTTGGGATGTGCGTTATCTATCCTTCTTCTTTATTCTCGCGCTCTTTGTTCTCTTTAATTCCGGTGTCACATGGAAAGAAGTACGCCGAGCTTTCTTATTTATTATTGGGTTTGTTATCTTTTTTGCTTTTCTAACTTTCCTCACTGGGCGCGGAGGATCAGAGCTTTATAAACAAGAACACTTGATTCGCGAATTTAGAGCTTCGTTTTCAATTTTTGGCTGGACGCCAACATTGAAGGTTACGGTTGAACGAGTCTTTTATGCCGTGAGTCAGTTTGTTCGAGTTGGCAGTATTGCCATCATGACGGTTTTGATCCCATATTCCATCAACCCCGCCTTGTATGGAATCACATTTAAGGGGCTTGGCCTGCCCGATAATTTTGCCTACGCCATGGACTTAACCATGCGCTTTATCCCGACGTTTGGCCGCGATTTCCAATTAACCATGGATGCACAGAAAGCACGTGGCTATGAATTAGAAAAACTTAGTGGCGGTTTGATCGAACAAGTTCGCAAGTTGGGGCCCATCTTTGTGCCCGTTACGATCCATGCCATCATCGGAAGTGAGGATATTATCGATGCCATGGACTTGCGCGCCTTTGGCATTGGTCCGCGTACATGGTTGGATGTATTAGAACGCGATACTAAAGATAAGATCCTTATTTGGTTCGGTGTCTTGATTTTCCTCGGTTCACTTGTTTTAGGTCTTATAGGATATGGTAAATTCTGGGTGCCAGATATCTTGCTCAAAATGGCAAGCTAGCGTCTTTCGTATCTTTCCCCGGCAAAAACTTTAAAATCGAGACGATTTTGTTCAGGTGCGAAAACACAGGTAGCAAAATCGGTGAACGCACAGGGTGGGTTATACGCGCGGTTGAAATCCAATTGAACGTTACCGTCTTTATCCACCTCAGTTACTAGGTAACGACCCGTAGGATATGTTTCTGACTCGCTGGTAGGGTCCCAGAAGCGTACAAAGAAACTTTCATCCTCCTCCTTGGTTACGTCAAGACGATATTCTTTGTCATTGAAGTTAAAAGCAATATAGCCATCTACAGGAAATTCAGATTTCTCTCCTGTTAGATCTGGAAAGAAAGCCATTTTGGGTCGGTCATAAGCGGTATAACGTGCGGGGATAAGAAAATTCTCATCGATGTCAAACCAGTTACGGGCGGGGAAAGAACTGCGCGCTTCTCTTTGGTTGTCCCACATGCGGATACCAAGTTTGTTCCCGCGCTGGATCACAACAAGTTGAATATCTTCTATTGTAATAAAGCTTGGATTCTCCGCGATATCCGGTTGAAGCAGGGCAAAACCCGTCTGCTTATCATTGACCATAACTTTGTTTCCAGGCGTCACGTACAACGTAACCGAATTGCCGTTGTAATCAAAATAGCCAATATGAGCAGGGGCCCGCTCAGGTAATTGAATTTCATTGCTGGGATCAGACCCAATGCGATTCTTACCAAGTTTCAACCAGAACAAACCCGAAAGTGCAAGCCAACCGTTTTCTTTGCGAATACTTTCTTCACGTTCTTTGCGCCAATCCATTATGGATTGCTGATAATTTTTTTCAGCCATAGGCTTTACATTATAACAACGAACAGACCCGCCGTGTGGCAGGTCTGTTACTAATTTTATAAAGTGTTGCTTGCGGATTCAGCTTTATTCTTCCAGCGTACTAACATCTCCTTCAGGTAATCCTTGTGCGCGCGCTTTCAGTACACGGCGCATGATCTTGCCTGAGCGCGTCTTGGGGAGTTTATCAACGAACTTCACCTCTTCAGGACGGGCAATGGGACCCATATGGGTGGCAACATGTTGGCGTAACTCTTCTGCCAACTCAGGGGAAGCTGCCTGTCCTGCGCGCAGGAGCACGAAAGTATGAATACCTTGACCTTTTATCTCATGCGGGAGTCCAATCGCGGCGGCTTCTGCAACAGCAGGATGGCTCACCAGCGCAGACTCCACTTCTGCTGTGCCGAGCCTATGACCGCTGACCTTGATCACGTCATCCACCCGGCCGATGATCCAGAAATAGCCATCCTTGTCACGTTTCGCCGAATCCCCGGTCAGATACTTGCCGGGATATTTGCTCCAATATTGATTGACATAGCGATCAGGGTCGCCATAAATTGTACGCAACATCGCAGGCCAGGGATTTTTGATGACGAGGTAGCCCTCGGTATCCTCTGGGACGGGATTCCCTTCGTCATCGACCACTTCCGCTTCCTGTCCAAAAAACGGACGTGTGCCCGATCCAGGCTTGAGCGGCACGGTTGGTGTCGGCGTGATCATGAACATGCCTGTCTCGGTTTGCCACCAGGTGTCCATGATCGGGCATTTTTCTTTGCCGATTACACGGTAGTACCATCGCCACGCTTCGGGGTTTATCGGTTCGCCAACTGTACCCAGCAGGCGGAGGGAAGAGAGATCATGTTTGTTGGGCCATGCTTCACCAAAGCGCATTAGGCCGCGGATGGCGGTGGGTGCAGTGTAAAGGATAGTGATGCCATATCGTTCTACACACTGCCACCAACGATTCGGATACGGATACATCGGCCCTCCCTCGAACATGAATGAGGTCGCACCATTGAGCAAGGGACCATAGACGATATAGGAGTGACCTGTCACCCAGCCTGGATCAGCAGCGCACCACCAGCGGTCTTCATCCTTGATATCGAAAACATATTTGAGGGTCGAATAGATACCGACCATATAACCACCGTGCGTGTGTACCACAGCTTTGGGCTTGCCCGTGGAACCGGATGTATACAGAATATAAAGCGGATCTTCTGCATCCATCTCTTCAGTAGCGCATTTACCATTCGAAATTGGGAGAGCCAGCATATCGTGATACCAGTGATCGCGGCCTGCTTCCATCGGGACCTCGTGGCCAACCCGTTTAACGACAATCACATTTTCTATAGACGGGCAGCGCTTGAGTGCTTCATCCACCGTGCGTTTTAGCTCGACAACTTTCCCATTCTGATAAGAACCGTCGGCGGTGATAACCAGCTTTGATTGGCTGTCATCGATGCGGCCTTGAAGCGAATCGACGGAGAAACCGCCAAAGACTACCGAGTGAATCGCGCCGATCTTCGCGCACGCAAGCATAGCAAAGGCAATCTCTGGGATGCGACCCATGTAAATCGTAACCCGGTCACCTTTTGTCACACCCATAGCTTTGATAATATTTGCCCACCGGCAAACCTCACGGTTCATAGCGTAATATGAATAAGTCTGGTGCAATTTCCCATCTTCACTTTCCCAGATCAGGGCAAGTTTGTTTTTGCGATACGTCTTGAGGTGCCGATCTATTGCGTTATGAACAATATTTGTTTTCGCCCCTACGAACCACTTGAAGAATGGCTTTTTTGAATCGTCCAACACTTTATCCCATTTCTTGAACCATTCAAGTTCCGAGGCTTCATCCGCCCAAAAACCCTCCAAATCCTTGTGGGCTTTTTCTGCGAGCGCGTCCCAATCTTTCAAACGCGCCTGGGCCACCACTTCTTCAGACGGGTAATAGACCTCACTCTCCATTTCGACTGGCTTCACGGTCGTTGCCATACGCGTACCTCCTCTGAGCGAAATTTATATTTTATTGTGATATTGATGGCTATTTTAATCTGCTTTGATTGAAAATGCCATAATGAATCTGTCGTGTTTATTTTTTATTCGATCCGATCTAAAATCTTGTACCATGCTCCGACGAATGGCAGGAACCATGGAAACCCATTATACAATCCCCATGGAGCGTTGGGAAAATCAAAATTCGCAAAAGGATGTTCCTTGATATCTCCCACCAAGATCGCTTCGGCAACTGTCTTGCCCAAATGGGTTCCCAGTGCAACACCATGGCCTGCATAACCGAGCGAATAATAAATTCCATCCATTTCGCCCACATGCGTCATCATATCAAACGCAAAATCGAGCGTGCCGCCCCAAACATATTCAATCTTGATAGTCTTCAATTGTGGAAACACTTGAACCATGTCGCGCTGTAAAATCTGAGCGCTTCGACGGATCGTGTTTTTGGTTTCAGGGAAGAAGGCTGCACGCCCGCCAAAGATCAGGCGGTTATCCCACATGCGGAAATAATTCAAATAATTCTTGTAATCAAAAATCATTCTATTCTTCGGGCTGAGTCTGTGTACCAGATTATCCGGCAACCTTTCCGTTGCGATAATGTATGATCCGATCGGGACAATCTTCTTTTGAAGTTTCTTTGTGACATTTCCTGTATAACCAGATGTTGCCACTAAAACAGATTCCGCACTGACCTTACCTCTTTCTGTTTCAACGATAAAATGCCCCTCTTCCCGTACTAAACTGGTTACCCGTGCTCGGGCACACAATACCGCCCTAGCTATTTCCGCTGCTCTTGCAAGACCTGCAACGTACTGAGCAGGATTTAACCCACCACTGAGCTCATCTACAAGTCCGCCATAATACAGGTATGCACGGTGTGGTCGAATTCTTCTGCCATGAATTCGACTTCTTCGGTCAGCGCGTGATACTGCTTTGGTTTATTCACCATGAGCAAATGACCTGTGCGCGCAAACCCACAATCTATATTTTCCTCTTTGACAATTTCTTCAACAGTATTGACTGCTTCAATCGAGTATTGGAATAATTGCTTCGCTAAATCCCGGCCGTAGCGTTTCATGATTGTTTGCATGGGTAGTTTAAGTCCTGTAAGGACCATACCCCCGTTCCGTGAGCTTGCACCCCATCCCATTGTTTCTGCTTCGAGCACTACGACCTTTAATCCATGATTCGCTAGTGTGCGAGCCGCGCTGAGGCCTGTATAACCGCCACCGATGATTGCTACATCTACCTTTTCAGGAATCGGTGTGAGATCTTTATCGGACGGCATTTCTGTAGTAGTGTGCCAGTAGATTTGTTGATTCATAATCATCCTTTTATCCACGCTGCCTGCCCTGTCCGGGCCAGGACGGGGCACCTGGTGTCGGCACAGGTGAGTGGAGGCTCTAAGTGTCCTTCGAAGAGCCGCAGTCGAAGCGCGAGCGACTTGCGATTTTAAAGTTTTCTTGAAACACGTCCTTCGACTGCGGCTTCTCGGCTTATACTCGAAGGCTGCGCTCAGGACGAAAGTATCTCTTCCCAATCCAACTCATTAAATGCCTTGTGCAATCGATGATTTTCATCAACAACATAATAAGTGAGATTTGAAAACGCCTTTTTTGCCAATTCACGGACCGGATTCATCCGTACCACATCATCCAGGGTCCCGTGGATAAGCACCGTTGGAACAGAAACAGGTAGGATTTCTGGACGTGAAACGAATGGCTCGAGCATCAAAGCCGGGGTGAGCAAAATCAACTTGCAGACTTGAGTCGGATGGTCAAGGGTAAAAATGGCGCCCATCAAACCACCAAATGATGAACCAATAATCGTCCAATCCTTTTTGTCGGTCAAAATCGGCCGGAGTTGGTTCATCCGTTCTTCGAATGAACCGGTGAAATCCGGGGTAAGCATGCCAGGAAATTTCTGTGCAAACTGGCGTGCCTTGCCACTCTGACTCGTGCTTTCTAGACCATGTAGGTAGATAATTTTTGAATGATCAAGCGGCAATGGCTCTCCTATCGTTACGCAGGATTGTTCCTTGAATTACTACGCCAATAATGAAAAGCACAACAAAAATGAGATTTGATATTGTCCCGCTAAGATTGAGGGCCTGCACAATAAGCGATGCGCCTGCAAAAGAAGATAGAGTAATAAGTGCCCAGTCGAACAAAAGAGCAACAAGAATAATACCAATCACGCCACCAATTACATAAACAGCCCAATCCAGTCCACCTGTATTGATACCGAGTGCCGTTGCAAACGTAGTAAGGATTGAACCACCAAGAAAGAAGCCCGCAAGTCCAATCGCTATGACCCTAAGGAAAATAGCTAACACCGCAAATAGAATGCCGGTTACGATACCTATGATAAGTGTCAACCATTCGGGAGCGTGTATGATACGTGTTGCGAATAGGACACCAGCCACAAATCCTCCTGCAGCAACAAAGAGCCAGAACAGTTTACGGCCAAGCACGAGCAAAGCTGCACCCAAAAGAAAGTTGATGATCGCTAACATATCTACCTCCAGTTTAAAGTCAGGCACTTATATTTCTGAATAATAAATCACAAATCATGCGATATTATCTTGATGATTCATTACAGTTGTTTTTTACGGTTCTTGGTTGTTTTGATGGCTTTTTATTAACTTTACTTTTTTCTTTGCCCTTTTGTTTTAGAAGTGGGTGTTGGGTTTGGATTTTCCTCTAAATTTGAATCAGCAGGTTTGTTTTCTGAGACTTTACTTACCGATTCTTCATCCGAAGAGAACTGGTCTGGTGTTGCCTGTGTAGAAGGCGATTCATCTTCTTCAATTTTTTGGACCGGGGGTGAGATTGGTTGGGCGCGTATATAATCGCGTACTTCATTCTGTAGATCCAGAGGAAAAGATGAAGATATACGCCGCAGAGTAACGGCTGTCATTGGGTTTTCGGTAGTGCTGATGACTTGTTTAAGTAGAAAGGTTGTCTCGGTGGGCGAGGCGCGATAGAGAGCAATGATCAACTCCTCAAGGTCTAGTTGTAGCGTAGTTGGAGCGGCCATGATGATCGGCTCGACAATATCGAGGATAGTTGGAAAGTTTACAAAGGTCGAATCCGCGATCATTGGCAGGAGTGCCTGGATTCCATTTGACCATGTCCGTGGGCGCGCTGGATGTAAATATTCCTTAATAAGCACAAAAAACTGATCGGGTGTCTCCTTGCGCATCCTATATAAACTTGTTGAGAGCAATGCGGCGCGCACAGATGGGTCACGGATTTGTTGTGTCCAGGCAGTGAGACGGGCGAGGAGGCGTTCCTCTTGCGGGGGAATTCGTCCAAGCAGGAAAGCTGCGAGCAGGCGTGTCTCGAGCGCGCCTTCATCCCAGAGAATATCCGCGAGTTCGAGCGCATTTTGCGGATTGGCTTCCGCTAGTGTGCGTAATTCATTTTCGATTTGGCGTAAGACCACGGATGGTGTTCGATATGTTTTGAGATTGGAGCCGGGGGCTACTTTTTCTTTGGTGCGCAACGTGTAGTTTACGTAAAAATCAAGCATCTCGCGCACATGCTTCATGAATTCATCCGGCAGAAAGAAGAAATCAGCCAGACGATTGGCTTGCTTGCGGAGGCGGGCGAGGTCAATAGCAGGCATATTAACCGCGAATACGAATACGGTTTTCTTCTACGATCCACAGTTTTCCCGCTATTTCCTGCTTACCCATAGCAGTTATAACTTTCTGTATAATTTCCATAACATGAATCTTATCTTGTCGTGCAAGCCTCAGAATAAGGATGCCTGGAAAATCGCTTGGCGGGTAAGTTCGGATATCTGAAAATCCCAAGTCAAGAGTCAATAGAATCTGTCCTTCCCTCTTGCAGATTTGGGAAATGGTTCTATCGTCTGCGCCAGTGATTTTTTCCGAGTGCACAGTATCAGATTCATATCCCGCCTGCTGCAGTATTTCTGCGGATTCTATAGGAAGGTTTTCGTCAATTTTAAAGCGCATGGATTATGAAGCAGGCAGTGCAATAAATTCCTCACGCGCTAGTTCTGCCGCATAAGCAATGGCAGCCTGAATTGATTTTGAGTCGAGAGAAGGGTAGCTCTTCAATATTTCTTCTGTGCCTAAGCCCGCGGCTAGGTTATCGAGAACGACAGCGACAGGAATACGTGTGCCTTTGATACAAGCTTTTCCATGATGTATTGTCGGATCGGTGGTAATGTATTGTTTCCAATCCATTGTAGCCTCCGTTACCATTATAAACGGATTGCAGCTGTTTAGCGCGTATTGTGTATTCTACCTGAGGTAGAGTACACAATACGCAACTTGCTAATACGCTTTTGCAAAGTAAATCTTCTTCACGGCTCTTTCACCACAGACGATACACTTGCCAGCCTCTGTGGGTTGCCCCTCAAGAGGCATGTTACGTGTAGTTGCTTTTGTATCCTCTTTGACCTTCGCTTCGCATTCCTTGCTTTCGCACCAATACGAGAAAGCCCAACCATCTTGTACAACCTTCTTGAATTCCTCGTAATCTTTGGGATCGTGTATGTTGGCATCCCGAAACTCGGTTGCACGCTTGAGCAGTACATCCTGTATTTCGGAGAGCAACCCGCTGATGGTCGACGCAAGATCCGTTTGCTGAACGAAGGACTTGCCCCCTTTGCCGGGTTTACCGTCTCGTACCGGCGTGCCGCCGCTACTCGCGGCACGAACGGTATCGCGCCTGGCTAGTGCGACACTATTTTTCTCAATATCCTTTGGCCCAATCTCGATGCGAAGAGGAACCCCGCGCAGTTCCCAGTCATTGAATTTGAAACCTGGTGTCACTTCTTCGCGGTCGTCTACTTTGAGACGAATCCCCGCGGCTTTAAGCTCTTGGAATATGCGGTCGGCTACTGTCATGACATTGCTTTTCTCTTCGTCGTTTTTGTAAATAGGCACAATGACTGCCTGAATAGGTGCAAGCCGCGGAGGCAGGACAAGCCCTTGGTCGTCACCATGAGTCATAATGATAGCGCCAACCATACGTGTGGACAAACCCCAAGACGTGGTTTCGCAAAACTGCAATGTGTTGTTCTGGTCGAGATATTGGATTTCAAAGGCTTTGGCGAAGTTTTGGCCGAAGTAGTGCGAGGTAGCCGACTGTAAAGCACGTTTATCCTGCATCATGCCTTCAATAGAGGTTGTTATCTGGGCACCAGCAAATTTTTCGCTTTCGCTTTTGCGGCCTTTGATGACTGGCAAGGCAGCTTCGTTAATAGCAAAGTCCGCATAGACATCAAGGATACGATACATTTCTTCCATCGCTTCCTCTTTGCTGCTATGTGCCGTATGGCCTTCTTGCCAGTAAAACTCAGCCGTTCGCAGGAAGAGTTTTGTGCGGATTTCCCAACGCAAAACGCTACCCCATTGGTTAATGAGCACAGGCAAATCGCGCCAGGATTTGATCCACTTCGAGTACATGTAGCCAATGATAGTTTCGGATGTAGGGCGCACAACCAAAGGCTCTTCAAGCTTTTCACCACCACCATGTGTGACCACTGCGAGTTGTGGCGAGAAGCCTTCCACGTGGTCTTTCTCTTTTTCAAAGAATGACAATGGTATCAACATAGGAAATGCCGCGTTCACATGACCGGTCTCTTTGAAACGATGGTCGAGAGCGGCGGTCATGTTTTCCCAAAGTGTCCAGCCATAAGGGCGCACTACCATGCATCCACGTACCGGAGCATAGTCTGCTAACTCGGATTTAAGTACGAGTTGGTTGTACCACTCTGCAAAGTTTTCTGCTCTTGTAGGTAATTTATCCTCTGCCATTTTTCCTCTTCGCTTCGGAGTCCAAAGTCGGGAGACTTTGGACTTATTTTTGTTTTATACACCAACGTCAACCCGTCACGATGGTAGGGCCAGGGGAGACGTTGGACTCCATTAATTCAACAGCAGTATGCACATCCTTCGTAAAACTGACCAACTCACGTTGCTTTGCAGGAATGTACGTATCAAATGTTTTGAGAAACTGATCGAAGAGGGACTGCCAACCATCTCCAACCAGGATCAACGGCCTCCGGGGCAGGGACTCCACGATCATCAGATTCCAAGTGAGAGCAATTTCCGTCAAAGTGCCGGTTCCACCGGGCAGGGCAATTGCCGCGTCGGATTCTTCGACGAGACACCTTAACCGCTCAATCAGTGTTTTCTTGCGCCATTCTTCTTTGATCCATTGATTCTTAGGAAGATTTCTCCAAGTTTCGATATCTTCGCATGTCACACCAATAACATGCCCACCGGCTTCACATGCGCCGCGTGAGACAGCTTCCATTGTACCGATGTAACCACCATTGAGGATTATATGTCCACGTTGCGCGAGCAATTTGCCAAGCAAGCGGGCTTCTTCGTATGCAGAAGATCCTTCTTTTGGTTGTGATCCACCAAAAACAGAAACTTTCATAATAAAACCTTTGTGCTCCTCATAGCACTGGACTTCGTGGTAAAAAAACAAACAAAAACGGCTCACCAGAGTCTGGGAGCCGTTCATTGGCACGTTGAACTGAACCTTATCCAGACCAGGCAGGTTTTGTCATGCAAGGGGACGGGAGTGGGTTCAATTTCATGGCGCACATTATACACGATTCTTCTAGCGTTCGTGAAGTAAAATAAAAGATGGATTAACCATATGCCAAATCAGGACTTGCTCCACCTCTTTTCGGACCCAAACCTGATTCCATACCCTCTGCAGGATCTGATCCGACGCGTTTCAATACAATCTAATGAGCTAGGTATGACGTCTTATCTCGTTGGTGGATTTGTACGTGATCTATTACTGAAGCAGCGCATCATTGACTTTGACATTGTTGTTGAAGGAGATGCGATCAAGTTAGGAAAGTCCCTTCTCAAAGATTTTGGTGGCAAGTTGACCAAACACGCGAAATTCAAAACTGCAACCTGGTTTTTAGTTACTCCTATTGCTGGGGTGGAATTTCTTGATCTCATTACCGCGCGCTCTGAAACATATTCTCATCCGGGTGCTTTGCCTACCATTACCCCTTCAACCATCGATGACGATCTACACCGTCGCGATTTCACGATCAATGCCATAGCCATGCAGATTGATCCCGACCATTTTGGCGAATTGATTGATCCACTGAATGGACAAGAAGATCTGGCAAAAGGTCTGATCCGTGTATTGCATATGCGGTCGTTTTTGGATGACCCTACGCGCATGCTGCGTGCGATCCGTTACGAAAAGCGCTATGATTTTCAGATTGAGGCGAAAACACTTCACCTCTTCAATGATGAAGCTGCCTCCGTACTATCTCAACTCAGCGGCGAACGGATTCGACATGAATTCGATTTGATGTTCGACGATACAAGCAGCTCGTCCATGCTCGCCCGTGTGGCAGAGCTGGGATTATTGAGACACATTCATGCCGCATTGACGTGGAATAAGGAAATTCAGGCGCGATTTTCTCGAGTTTCCGAAAACAATTTGCCAGCAAGTCGGGCTTACTTTTGGATAATCTGGTTAATGAGTTTGTCACAGTCTGAGATCAAGTCGCTGGGGAAACGATTGCATTTTACGGCAGACACTTTAAGGAATGTCCTGGCAGCTTCTTCTATATTTCATGATTTGGATTCATTTGCGGGGATGAAACCAAGTCAATGCGTAGAGCAGCTCGAAAACCTGCCTGACGAAGCTATATTTGCTGTATCCAGATCAATACCACATGGTAAGCCGCGGGAGATGCTGGAAACTTACCTCACGAAGTGGAAACACATTAGGCCTCACACAACAGGCAGTGACCTGAAAACACGCGGGATTCCACCAGGCCCGAAATACGGAGAAGTTCTGCGCCGCCTGCGCGCCGCGTGGTTAGATGGGGAAGTGAGATCGACGGAAGAGGAGATTAAGTTATTGGAAACTCTTCTACAGAATGCTGCATAAATTATTAAACCAGAAAAAGGAGCGACTGGATCAGCCGCTCCTTTTATTTATCTTGCCCGCGCCCGGGCGGAAAGGTCGGTGAGTAAAGGACGCAGTTTATCCGGCGCGGTTGTGTCACTGGTCTGAACGGTATGTTTACGTTTGTCAGTGGTCACCGTAATAGTATAAGAGAATGCATCGGGCGCG
>WNGA01005088.1_pt1 | contig 19100 bp, 9 predicted proteins | sample 5400061 | NCBI WGS metagenome assembly WNGA01 (sample SAMN13153366, study PRJNA577476) | soil metagenome | isolation source: 100 cm soil or saprolite under grassland replicate 2 | place: USA:California | collected 2016-06-15 | reverse complement strand
CCAACGTCTCCCGCGAAGCAGGGATAGTGCGCGAGCTCGGATACGGGCTGGGCGTGGTGGTCAGCGACATCAATGGCGATGGCTGGCCCGACATCTATGTCTCCAACGACATCACGCCCAACGATGTCCTGTACGTCAATAACAGAGACGGAACGTTCGCGGATAGGGCCGCCCGATGGCTCAAGCATACGAGCTTCGCAGGGATGGGCGTCGATATCGCCGACTTCAACAACGACGGCCGGCCCGACATCCTCCAGGTCGACATGATGCCACCCGCCCTGAGCCGGCGGAAACGGATGAGTGGCAACCTGACCTACGCCGGCCAGATGAGGTTACGCAGCAGGGGGTTTCGAGCCGCCTACGACCTCAACTCCCTGCAGCTGAATAGCGGAGTCACGCAAGACGGTGATGTCATCTTCAGTGAGATTGCCCGCTTGGCGGGCGTCGCGTACACCGACTGGAGCTGGAGCGCCCTCTTCGGCGACTTCGACAACGATGGCTACAAGGACATCTTCATCACCAATGGCTATCCCAAGGCCGTGAACGACTTCGACTACCAGACAGCCGTGTTCAGGGCACGTCAGGTGGGAGACACTCAGCGAGCCCTGAAGCAGTTGAGGGACCTGCACAGTTACGAGGGGACCAACTACGTCTTCCGGAACAGGGGTGACCTGACCTTCGACGACCGGACCAAGGCATGGGGGCTCGACCGGCCGGCCTTTTCATACGGCGCCGCCTATGGCGATCTCAACAACGATGGCCGGCTCGACCTGGTGGTCAACAACATCGACGGGCCGGCCTCCATCTATCAGAACGTCCAACCCACAGACGACGCCCATCACTATCTGCAGGTCCAGCTGCAGGGGGAATCTCCCAACAAACGAGGGATCGGGTCGACGCTGATCCTCACAGCCGGGGGACAAAAGCAATACCTCTATCATTCCCCGTACCGGGGCTACATGTCCACCATGGACGACCGAGCGCATTTCGGGCTGGGGCGTGCCACGCGCGTGGACAGCCTGGAAGTGACGTGGCCGGATGGGCGCTATCAACGACTGACTGGTCTGGACGCCGATCGGATGGTGACCGTGCGACAGGGTGACGGGATGCGAGATGCGAGATGCGGGATGCGTCACGGCTGCGCAGACAGCGCCTCCCGCATCCCGCATCCCGCATCCCGTATCTTCGAGCCCGTGGATCCCCGCCGGGCGTTGAAGTACCGGCACCAGCCCGGGACGCTCGTCGATTACAGCGTGCAACCCCTCCTGCCCTACGAGCTTTCCAGCCAAGGTTCCCCACTCGCGGTGGGCGACGTGAACGGCGACGGTCTGGATGATGTCTTCATCGGCGGCGCGGCCGGCGTCCCGGGCAGGCTGTTCATGCAGCGGAAGGACGGCAGCTTCGTCGAGTCCGCAGACGGTCAACCCTGGTTGGCCGATAGGGAGTACGAAGACTGGGGAGCCCTGTTCTTCGATGCCGACGGAGACGGCCTTCCGGACCTGTACGTGGCGAGCGGCGGCTATCACCTGGCACCTGGTTCCCGTCGCTTGCAGGACCGTCTTTATATCAACCGGGGGGGCGGCAGGTTCGTGAGAGACAGCCAGGCTCTACCGGAGATGCCGACCAGTACCGCGGCAGTCGCGGCCGGCGACTTTACCGGGGACGGCCGATTGGATCTGTTCATCGGTGGCCGCCTCCTCCCCAGAAGCTATCCCGCTCCGACCCGAAGCTACGTGCTACGGAATGACGGGGGCCATTTTACTGATGTCACGGAAGCAGTCGCCCCGGAGCTCGTACACCCGGGGGGAATGATCACCGCCGCGGTGTGGATCGATTTTGACGGCGACGGGCGATTGGATCTGGTGACGGCGGGAGAGTGGATGCCGCTCGAGTTTTATCACAATGACGGGGCGCGACTGCGCAACGTCACGGCAGCGATGGGCCCGCCGCCGATGCGGGGGTGGTGGTACAGCCTCGCGACCGGAGATTTCAACCACGATGGCCATCCCGATCTGGTGGCCGGGAATCTGGGCCTGAATTACACGTACACGTCGTCCGAGACAGGCGAGTTCGGGGTCTATGCGGCCGATTTCACCGGAAACGGGACCTCGGACGTCGTGCTCACACAGGAGATCGCGGGGACGGAATATCCCCTGTTCGGCTTGGCGCCATTGGGTCGGGTGATCTATCCGCTGGCGGTGAGATTCCCGAGCTATGCAGCCTTTTCACAAGCGTCGGTCCCGCAGCTGTTCGGCTCCTCCCAATTGCGGCGGGCCGTCCATTACCAGACGGATACCTTCGCCAGCGTCTATCTGCAAAACAACGGCGATGGAACCTTCCGATCGGTCGCGTTGCCCAATCTTGCGCAAATCTCACCGATCAGAGGGATCATTGCCCACGACGTCGATGGAGACGGGAACCTCGATCTGATCGTGGCGGGAAACCTGTACGACGCCGAGCCGAACACTCCCAGAGCGGATGCGGGCAACGGGCTGTGGCTGAAAGGCGACGGTCACGGTCACTTCACGCCGGTGCCTCCCGTGAAGAGCGGCTTCCTCGCTCCCCTCGCCGTGACCGGCTTGGCTCTGATCAAAACGCCCACAGGGAACGCCGTGCTCGTGGCCAATCACGGCGACGCCCTGCAGGCGTTTGTCATCCGGCGTCCGTAGCCTACGGACAGGCCGGCGTGCCCCACCCAGCATTCTGGCACAACGCACCATGGCTCAACTCGATCTGTATCTGCGGGATCGGATACAGATGATGCCGACTCGCAAAGGGAGCCGCGGTTGCAAGCCACGCGAGCCGGTTTTTCTCGACCCCCAAGTAGTTGGTGATCACCGAATCGGCGCTTCCCGTGCGTCGCAGGTCGAAGAAGCGTTGGCCCTCCATCGCCAGCTCGAGCCGGCGTTCGTACCGCACGGCCGCTCGGGCAAAGGCTTGATCGGCCCACGCGGTCGTGTACTGTCCGATCTTGTAGTACGCCCACGGTGTGATCAGAGTATCGCGACTGGCCCCCTGGACCAAAGGCACGGCGATGCGATCATCCCCCACGCCCAGGGGCTTACACGCAGGGTACCGGTTCGTCAGCACGGTATCGGTGGACCCGGCCCCACACCCCTCGGCGGTCTGCCCGGCCCGTGCTCGGATCTGATTCACGATCACCCGGGCCTCTTCCAGGTTGTTCGTTTCAACGGCCGCCTCGGCCAAGAGCAACAGCACATCCGCATACCGGAAGATGTGGATGTGCACGGAATTCAATTGAAACGAGTTCCAACCGACGCCACTCTGAGCGCCGCTGCGCTTTTCGTGGACGTTCTTCTTCGGGCTGTACGGACCCGAGTATGCTCGGTCCCTGATGAAGGCCTTGCTGTGCAGGCCCCAGTCCTTGTAGGGCACGCCATCCCGCCCGGCCGTCCAATCCAGCCGCGGATCCACGGGAACGGTTGTATTAGCGGAGAAACTCGTGTCCAGGGTGTTCCACGCCGGATTCGTCACCGCCAGGGGAAGTCCGCTGTCGTTCACGACGAAGAAATTGACGAGGTTTTGCGACGGCTGGTGAAAGCCACAGCAGAATGGATCCACATACGGGAAATTGAGGCGTTCGCCATAATTGGAATTGTTCCCGTTGGGCTCGCCATCGTCGATGGAGGCGTCATACGCCAGGATGGTTTCCTTGCCGTTGGCAAACTGGTTAAAACCCGTCCAAACATGATCGAAGCTCGTTTCCAGGGCGAACCGTCCGCCGTTCGAGTCCCGCACCGCCCGCAGGGTCGCCAATGCGCCGGCGTAGTCGCCCCGGTACATCTGCACCCTTCCCTTGTAGGCTCGGGCCTTCCACTTCGTCGCGCGTCCCTTCTGATTGTTCCTCGGGTCAGCGGGGAGCAGTGCGAAGGCCGTGTCGAGGTCCCTCATGATGAGCTTCGCCACCGAATCCACACCGAGATTATTCGGCTTATTGAAGTCCGCGTCGGTCTCGACGTAGTAAGGAACATTCCCCCACATCCGCCAGGCTTCGAAGTGAAAGTGCGCCCGGAGAAACAGCGCCTCGCCCTTGATCGAGGCCGCGTCGCTCGCCGAGATCCCACTGACATTGCTCAGCAGGCGCAACGTCGCGTTGCTGCGGACCACCCCTTCCCACACGGCCCGCCACTTATCGTTCAAGTAGCCCTCGGCGAGGCCGGTCCCCCAATTGTAGAGCTCGATGTCCGCGATGGGGGCCTGATCGTTGGCGTCGGACCCCTTGTGGGCATCATCGCTCGCGACGCTCCCCCACACCCAGTTGCTTGCCGCGGATCCCCAGGCACCGCCGACTGCGTTGTTCCAGTCCAGCGCTCGGTACGCGGCAATCAGGGTGCCCTCGAGTCCCGCCTGGTTTGACAGGGTCGTTTGATCCAGCGCCCCTTGTGGGGCGACGTCGAGAAAGTCCTTGCAACTGTACGTGACGCCGCCGACAAGGATCAGGAACGCCGTCCCGACCAGCAGGCTGTGCCCAGTGCGCATGTTCATCGTCGTCCGTTCCTCGAGAAAAGGCGTTCCTTAGAGCGTGGTGCTGATGCCCACGCTGATCATTTTGTTGCTCGGATACGAACCCCGATCGACACCCCGATACTGGTCTCTGATGTCAAAGCCGCCGGGTCCGGTGATGTTGGCCGCGGGCAACGACGGATCGAGACCCGAGTACCCTGTGATGGTGAACAGGTTTTCCGCCTGGAGATAGATTCTCGCCGCGGGTATCCAGCGGATCATGCCCGGCGGCACCGTGAATCCGATTTGCAGATTGCGCAGCCGGACGTACGTTCCGCTCTCGATGTAATAGCTGCTGAACTGGTTACTGAAGCCATCGCTCACATCCAGGCGCGGATACTTGGCGCCCGGGTTCGTCACGGTTCCCGGGCAGGTGGTGCCGGCACAAGGACCATTCAGAACCACGGAGTTGCCGATCAGGTCGCTTGTGACGTTGGTGTCGAACACGCGGAAGACATACCAATACTTCTGGTAGTTGAAGATCTTGTTGCCGAACGTGCCGAACAGCGTCGCGCTCACGTCCCACGATCCCCAGCGCAGCCCGAGATCCAAGCCGGCTGTGAAATCGGGATGGGGACTGCCGATGATCGCGCGGTCGGCCGAGGTGATATGGTGGTCCCCATTCACGTCCTTGAACTTGATCCGGCCGGGACGGGCGCCATCGGCGTAGCATTGCCCCAGCGGGTCCCCGGTGCCGCATTGGGCGGCGTCGAGCGAATCCCGATAGTAGCCATCCGCCACCAGGCCATAGAACGACCCGATGGGAGAGCCCAACTGGTTGATGACGGCATTTTGTTCGCGGGTGTAGATCGGACCAAAGAAATACGTCGCCGATCCATCGAGTTTCTCGATCTTGTTGGTGTAATGGCTGCCGTTGAAGCTCACGTTCCAGAGCTTGCCCTCGCCCAGGTTGCCAGAGTAGCCGAGGGAAAACTCGATGCCTTTGTTGCTCATCGTACCGATATTGAGGAAGGGGGCGGCTAGGGTGCCCGCCGTGCCCGGAAGCGCGGGAGGAAACAGCAGATGGTCGGTCTTTCTGTCGTACACGTCTACGCTGAAAGTACCCTTGCCTTGGAACAGCCCGAGATCCAACCCGACGTTCACCGACTTGTTCTCTTCCCACTTCAGGTCCGGGTTCCCAATGGCTGTCTGCCTGTAGCCCGGCAGCACCGTGGCGCCGTCCCCATTGATATTGTAGAAGGTGCCTCCCGTTTCGCCGCCAAATTGGTCTTTCGTGCGACCCGTAGGGATGTTCTGATTTCCGGTGATGCCCCACCCGAAGCGGAGCATGGCGTTCGAGACGAGGTCGCTGCCCGAGAGGAAGGATTCCTGGGACAAGCGCCACCCCGCGCCGATGGCCGGGAAGGTTCCCCAGCGGTGCGCCGGGCTCACCCTCGAGGAGCCGTCGCGTCGGAGGGTGAAGCTCAGGAAGTAGCGCTCGGCGAAATTGTAGTCGACCTTGCCGAAGTACGACAACAACGTGCCGATGTCCCCCCGGCTATTCACGTTCTTCGTTTTGGCGTCACCCAGGACATCGGTGATGTAGCGGGAGTCCAGACCCGTGTTGAGGAGGTTGGAGAGGGTTCCGTTGATGCCCCTGCTCGCGTTGCGGTTCGCTTCCTGTCCGAGCAATAGGGCGACGTTGTGTCGGTCAAAGGTGGTCACGTAATTCAGCGTGTTGCTCCAGGTCCACTCCACAAATGAGCTGAAGTCCTGGTTGATCTGACTCGCGGTGACCGGCTCTTTGTTCTCCGGCGTGGTCGGTGTGAAGACTCTCACTGTGCCCTGACCCACGTTGAACCCGAACCTGGTTTTCGCCGTGACGCGGCGCGTGAGGTCCAGGCCGCCGAACACATTCCCGAAGATCCGGCCGTTGGTGTTCCGATCGTCCTTGTGATTCCAGGCGTACGCGAGCGGATTGGACTGATTGGCGATGGATTTCTCGGAGGCGAAGTGGCCGCCGATGTCATATACGGGGACGACCGGCTGCATCAGGATGTTCTTGCCGAGGATGCCGTCTTCGGCATAGCCACCGGGGTCGTCCGCGAGCCCGCCGTACGCCTGCTCGAGCGCGAGCCCGATATTCTCACCGACGTTGAGCCGGTCCAGGTTGAATGCCGTGTTGACGCGCACGGTGCCGCGTTGGTACCGGTTGTACGCGGCCGTTCCGTCCTGCTTGAAGTAATCGAATGACACGTGGTACGCGTTATCCTCGCCACCGCCCGAGACGCCGAGGTACGCGTCCGCGACCGGAGCGGGACTGAACACGGTCTTCCACCAGTTCGTCCCGGGGCTGCCGCGCATGATCAGATTGTTGGGATAGGAATACGCGCTCTCGTCCACCGTCGAGCACGGGTTCGGAGTGCAATTGTTCGGCCAGATGTACTTGGGAACCGTGGGATTGAGCGAATCCCCGTAAATCTTCGTCGGAATTGGCAGCTTGGCATTCTGATAGCTCTGCTTGAGGACCTGAAAGTACTGCAGCGCATCGAGCGTGAGGAAATCGTCGTAGCCGCGCACCGGACTGGCGACGCCCGTCCGCACATCCAGCGTAATCTGGCGCGGTCCCGGTCTTCCCTTTTTCGATTCAATGACGACGACGCCGTTACTCGCTCGCGAGCCGTAAATGGAAGCCGCCGATGCGTCCTTCAGGACCTGGATGGACCCGACATCGCCTGGATTCACCCAGTTCAAATAGGAGTCCAGCGTGGGCGTTCCGTCGATGATGAACAGCGGATCGTTGTTCTGGAACGAGGTGACGCCCCGGATCCGGACGGTGCTGCGTGACCCAGGAGAGCCACCGGCATCGATCGTCACGCCGGCGACGCGACCATCCAGCTTCTGCAGCACGCTGGCCGAGGTCTGCCGGGTGACGCTTCCCAGGTCGACGCTCGTGACGGCACCGGTAATGTCGGTCCGCTTCTGTGTCGAGTAACCGGTCACGACGACCTCGGGCAACACGCTGATGGCGCGCTCCATCGCGACGTTGATGGTGGTGCGCCCCCCGATGTTCTGCCCGACCCCGCGGAACCCGATGAGGCCGAACGTCAGCACGCCATCTGCGGGAACGGTGAGGGTGTACTTCCCATTGTCATCGGTCACCGTACTGGTGGCCGACCCGCGGACGCGCACGGTGACGCCCCGCAGGTGCTCGCCCGCCGGGCCGCTGACCGTCCCGGAGACGTCGATCTGCTGCGGCTGCTGGCCCAAGGCAGGTCGCCACAACACCAAGGCCATCAGCAGACTCATTCCTACTCCACGAAGGAAGCGCTTACCCAGTCGCATGTCGTTCATGGCGGCGTCCTCATCCTGCGGGTCTTCGCATGGCCTTGAGGCCGTGCTTGGCGATCAGCTCGCGATACGTCGTGAGCACTACGTTGCGGGCCTTGAGGGCCCCGGTGAACCGCTGGGACGTGAGCGCGTCCAGCTCTCCCTGGCGGTTCTTGCTCATCTCGGGGAGCGGTTGGTCGGTGTTCATGTCCACCAAGGCGCCCAGCTCGGAATCGTCGATCCCCACGTGTGTGACGACGACGTGCGGCACGCCCGGCTGTAGGCGATCGAGCAGCGCCACCAGGCTGTCCGCCTTGCTGCGTGGGGGCGCCCAATACTGCGGAGCGTCCATGGTCTCGCCGAAATACTGCGACATGCCGAGCGCATATTCCCGCGCGAGCCGCTCGGTGACTTCACGGAACTCCGGGTAGCGAACCGCCGTGCCCATGTGAAAATCGACGTAATCGATCTTGAGGCCCGAGCGGAGCGCGCGGTCGATCTGGGCCCGCAGCTCCTTTTCGATTTCTCGCAGGTCGGGGTGATTCTTGTAGAGCGCCTCGCTCGACGGAAAGAAGTATCCCTCGGCGTCGACCAGCGTCGGGACGGCGGCGCGGCCCGATACGGGTCCCCACCGGTAATTCTTCCACTCCGAATTCAGCGTCAGATGAATGCCGACGGCGACCGCGGGATGTCGCGTCAGCATCTCGACGGTTTCCTGGTACCAGGGACAGGCGAACATGACCGATACGGAAACCGGCAGGCCGGCGTCGATGAGTCGCTCGAGCGCCATGTTGACGCTGTGGCTCATACCCGCATCGTCGCTGCGGATGATCAACGAGACGGGGTCGCGAGTCTGACCGGGAACGGACATCGCCGAGCTGGCAAAAAGGAGGAGGACGGCCCACCCCACACTACGGATGTGCGCGGCAACGAGGTGACGGCTCAGTGCCATGCGCCTGCCCTCCACGGCATGATCGAATACCCGCACGGAGCTACGAAAGCATCGCGCGGGATTGAAATACGCGTCGGACGGCAACCCCGCAAGGGGCCCCGACGGACGTTGCAATCCGCTCCCACGCGGGCGCCGCGCACGGCCCTCTTGACGAGTCCGTGGGCTGGGGCCATTGTAGCGGGCTCCGAACGTCGAGTGTGGGGACGATGGCCGATCTGGGTGGGCGCTACGCCGCCTACACCGCGCGACTCGTGGACCGGGTGCTGACCACGCCCGGACATACTGCCCCCGAGCTGCGCCGCGCGGTGCTCGCGCGGGCGGCACGGCTGGGCGGGGGGCGCGACCCCGCGGCCGGACGGGCAACAGGCGAGGGCGTGCCCGCCGCGCTCGCCGCCTACGTCGACAAGGTCGCCCGGCACGCCTACACCGTGACCGACGAGGATCTCGGCACGCTTGAGCGCGCCGGCCACTCCGACGACGCCCTCTTCGAGCTGACCGTCTCCGCGGCGCTCGGCGCCGCCCTCGGGCGGCTCGAGCGCGGGCTCGCCGCGCTGCGGGGCGAAGCCTCACCCCCTGTCCCCCTCTCCGCAGCGCGCCCTCACCCCCTGACCCCCTCTCCCTTCGGGAGAGGGGGGACGCAGGAGTAGCGTCGATGCGTCTCCGCGCTGTCGAGCACCGTCATCGCCTGCCGCAGCGGCTGAAGCTGATGCTCATCCGCCTGGTGAGCGGGCGTCGCGTGCCCGACGTCGTCAAGACGCTGCTCTACCGGCCGGAGTTCTTCGGCCGCCCGATGTGCGATTGGACGCAGGCGGTGATGCGCGGGCCCTCACGGTGGAGCGTGGGCGAGCGGGAGCTGTTCGCCGCGTTCACGTCGCGCCTGAATCAGTGCGTGTTTTGAACGAGCGCTCACGGCGCGGTCGCGTCGCTCGCCCTAAGAGAGGAAAAGAAAGACGACAGGCTGGTCGCGGCGGTGCTGGCGGATTGGCGCACGGCGCCCCTCGATCCGAAGCTGCGGGCCACGCTCGGCTTCCTCGAGAAACTCACGCTCGCGCCCGCCGACGTGCGCCCCGCCGACGTCGCCCCGCTGCGCGCCGCCGGCGTGAGCGACGACGCTATAGAGGACGCGATCCACGTGTGCGTGTTGTTCAACGTCTACGACCGGCTGGCCGACTCCCTGAAATGGCACCTGCCGGGGCCGGACGGTTATGCGGCCTCGGGGCGCAACCTGATGAGGCGGGGCTATTTGATCTAGCCTGGCGTGAGCGGTTAGCGGCGCCCTCGTCCCACTCGCCGGGTGTTGTACGTCTCGACGAACCGCCGGTGCGCGGCGTCGCTGGGGAACGCTTCGTCGGCACCGTAGGGGTAGCGCGACATCCGATGGAACGGCAGCGGCTCCACGGTGCCGCCGGCCGCCGTGTTCAAGTCGGCGTCCTTCATCCAGGCGTCGGTGTAGATGACGAAGTCGCGCGTCCAGCCGGGACGCACGGGCGGCGCGGCGGCAGTGTCGAACTGGAGCGCGACCTCGTCTCCCGGCCCGAAGATGATGTACCTGTCGTCCGCCGCGTCGAGCAGCGGCAGCACGTCACCGTAGCGCGTGAAGGCGCCCACGATCGGCGCCCAGGCCGGCTCGCGCGAGACGTCGCCATAGTCGTACCACTGGGGCCCGTACCGTCCCCCCTTCCTGTCCATGCGGGCGAAGCCGTGGTAATGAAGATCGGCGGCCACGGGACGCAGCGTGGTCACGGTCACGGGGCTCGCAGACGCCGTCGCCGCGAGGAACGCCCGATCCCAGTAAATCTCCATGTTGGTGCGGATACGCACGCGGGTGTCGGCGCTCAAGAACTTCCCCGTGAGATCCGCGATGACCGTCTTGTTCTTGCCCGCGGGAAAGCCGAGGTCGGGAATCACGGTGCGCCACCGGCCGGCCGTGTCCTTCACCTGCACCTGGAGCGGGACCACCGGCAGCGCCTGTGACTGGGCGAGCGCGAAGTTGATGCTCGCATCCGTGGGGTAGATCCAGCCGGTGAGGAACAGGGACACGCTGTCCACACCAGCGAGGTTCCCGAAGTCGAGGACGAGATCGTGCAGCTCGGTCAGGCCCTGATAGCGCGCCGGGCGTAGGGTCGCTGCGTAGACATGGTCCTGCGCGCGCAGTGCCGGGAGCAGATCGTTGCCGAGCTCGTCGGTCGCCGCCACGGGCAAGCGCGGCCGCGCGACCTGGTAGAGCCGGAGTGACGACGACCCCGCTGGCACGAAGCGCTCGTTGACGTAGACCTGCACCGACTCCGGATGGTCCACCGCCACGAGCCTCGCCTCGTCGAGATAGGCCGTCTCCCACAACTCCTCGGTGAGGCGCAGCTCGTAGCGCCCGTCCCGGGGCCGGAGCAGGCCGCTCGGCAGGCGCAGGTATTCCTGCGACGCGTGCGGCGAGGCGGACATGATGCCGCCTTCCCGCGTCATGATGCCGAGCGGCATGCCCAACGCGCTGTTCCACATCGCGTCGGTTGCGAACGTGAAGGCGCGGCCGTCCCACGCATACAGGAACGGGCACGATCCCTTGAGCATCTGTTGCTCCAGCACGTCCTCTTCCGTCCCCGGATAGTAGACCGTCTGCGACACGCCGTTGGGCCAGCGCACGCGCAGCACGTCGGCCTTCAGCCGGCGCCCGAGGCCGAAATGCGTCACGCCGCCCATCGCGAGCCGCAGCTGGTACAGATCGCGGGCGCGCAGCTCGACCGTCGCGCCGAGCCCCAAGGCGTTGTTCTTCCCGCTGCCCTGGCGCAGCGCGACGAGCCGCACGTCTACGTACTGATTCACGTTGCCGCCGTCGTTGCGAAGCACCCGGGGCCGTCCGTCCCAGCCGACGACGATCAAGTCCAAGTCGCCGTCCTGGTCGATGTCCGCGACGGCGACGGCCCGGCCGGCCCGCAGGCTGTCGGGGGGGGGCAGGATCGAGGAGTAGTCCTGGAAGCCCCGCGTCGCGTCGTTGCGGAACAGGCGCACGCCGCCCTTCCCCACTACAATCAGATCGAGCCGGCCGTCGTTGTCGAAGTCGAAGAATGCGGCGTCCAGACCGAAGATGCCGGAGAGCTTGCGCCGCAGTGCACTCGTGCGCGCGTCGCGCTCGAACGTGCCGTCGCCGCGGTTCAAGTACAACGCGGGGTCGGTCCCGTCGAGGGACGTCAGGAACAAGTCGAGGAACCCGTCGTTGTCGTAATCGCCGACGGCGACCGCCCCCGCTTTGCCCGCTGCGGCGAGACCGCTCGCCGCCGTCACGTCCTCGAAACGCCCCTGGCCCAGGTTGTGGAACAGCCGCGCGCGCCCGTCGGCGCCCACGATCACCAGATCGGTGTGGCCGTCGCCGTCGAAGTCGCCGAGCGCCACATCGCGGCTGCCCCCGCCGGAAAACCCCATCTGAGCAGCCATCTCGCGGAACGTGCCGTCGAGGTTGTTGCGGTAGGCGCGATTTCCGGCGGCCGTCGCGAGCAAGAGATCGAGGTCCCCATCGTGGTCCAGGTCCACGAACAGCGCCTTCGTCGCGGTTCCCGAATCGGCCAGGCCGGCCGAGGGCGCGACGTCGCGAAACTTGCCCCCGCCCAAGTTTCGGAGCAGCACGCCCCGCCCCGCGGTGGCGACGTACAGGTCGAGCCGTCCGTCGTTGTCGAAATCGCCAAAGGCCGCCGCGACGGGCCGATCCCGCAGCGCGGCGCCCGCGCCGGTGCCGGCTTCGACGAAGCGGCCCAGGGCGCCCCGGAACAGATGCCCGCCGACGAACAAATCCTCGGTCTCGTCGTCGTCATAATCGCCAACCGCCAGGGCCACAGCGCGCTCGAGCGAGTTCGCCAGGCTCTCGGGGAGCGCCGGCACTCCCTCGAGCCCGCTCCCCGCCGTCACATCCGTGAAGCGAATTGCGGCCGCTACGGCGCGCGGGTCCTCGCTGGGCACCGCCATGTTGGGGTTGAACGTCAGGACCGGATAGCCCACGGGCGCGCCGCCCACGCCGCTCGAACCTCCCATTCGCTCGAGACCGACCTGGTAGGCCGCGGTGACCTCCATGGCGCGGTGGAACAGCCGCTCCCCCACCGCCGCCTCGGCTGCGCGGCCCGCGCGCGCCGACCGGAGGGCACGCTCGAAGTAGCGGGCGGCCTCTCGCGGCAACTGTGGCAGTTGCCGCTGCAACGCCTCGAGCTCCCCGGCGGCATCGCCAGCCGCTCCGCGCGCGAGGAGGAGGTCCACCAGCTCGAGCCGCGCGACGACATTCGCCGGCGCGCGGGCCACCACACGGCGCAGCAGGCTTTCCCGGCGCTGCTGCTCGGCAGGGTCGGCCGACCCGCCGGCGAGCTGCGCGAGGGCGTACAGCGCCCGGATGTCGGTGGAATCGCGCTGCAGCACCCGGTCCACTTCCCGGTGCGCGTCGGCCTCCCGGCCGATCTCCCGGTACACGCTCGCCAGCATCAGCCCGACGTCACTGTTGGCGGAATCGAGCGCCGCGGCCCGGCGGAGCTGCGCTTCGGCGTCGCGGTAGCGCCCTTCCCGCAGGTACACGAGGCCGAGGTTCGCATACCCGAGGGCCTGATCGGGGGCGAGCGCCACGACCTTCCGGAACTCGGCTTCGGCGCGGGGGAGTTGATTCTGCTGCAGGTATGCCAATCCCCAGGTCCGGGCCGTGAGGGCCGAGTCGCTCCTCGCCTGGTCTCCTCCCCCACCCGGCGCCGCGCCCCGACAAGCCACTGCCAGCAGCACTGCCAACACACTCACCCATCTGATGGCCACGCTTGCTCCTCCAACGCGTCGGCGTCACGGGGTGCGCGGGTGAACCCGCGGCTCGGCATTTGCCGCTGAAGCGGCGGCTTGTGCCAGTTTACTGGTAAACGCCGAGTCGCGGGTTTACCCGCGGACTCGACCGGGCGCTCCTCCCCACGAACCACCCGCCGCGCTGTGCGCGGCTGAAGCCGCGGCTCGGCGCGTACCGCTGAAGCGGCAGAGCCAACGCCAGTTGACTGGCACACGCCGAGTCGCGGGTTTACCCGCGGACTCGACGCGCCGGTGAAGATAGTGCGTTACTTGTCTCGCCGACACGGCGGGTGGTATGGTTCACGCCGTGATTCCCCTGTCTCGGTCATGGCGCCGCGTCGCCGTCGCGCTGTCGTTCCTGGCCGCCATCGCGCTTGTGATCATCCTGAACCGTCGCGCGCCCGGCGCCGGCGACTCCCCGGTCGAGCCACGGTTTCACCTCATCAACATCGCGACCGAGGCGGGCATCGACTTCGTGCATCACGGCCCGACCCTCGACTCGAAGCTCGACAACATCGCCCCGCTCGTGGGCTCGCTGGGCGCGTCCGTCTCGATCGCCGACGTGAACAACGACGGATGGCCCGATCTCTACTTCACGAACAGCCGGTTCGGGTATGCCAACGCGCTGTACCTGAACCGCGGCGACGGCACATTCGTGGACACCGCCCGTGCGGCCGGCCTCGCGGACGTGAACCGCCCCGGCGAAGGCGTGTCGATGGGGGCGGTGTGGGGCGACTTCGACAACGACGGTCTCGAGGACGTGCTGATCTACAAGTGGGGCTACCTCCGGCTCTTCAAGAACATGGGCGACCTCCATTTCAGGGACGTGACCGAGGCGGCCGGCTTGCGTCACTGGATGAACACCAACGGGGCCGTGTGGGTCGACTACGACCGGGACGGGCTCCTGGACCTCTACGTGGCGGGATACTTCCGCTCCGACATCGACCTGTGGCACCTGAAGACCACCCGCATCATGGAAAACAGCTTCGAGTTCGCCACCAACGGCGGCAAGAATCGCCTGTTCCACAATCTCGGCGGTGGGCGCTTCGAGGACGTGACGGACCGGATGGGCGTCGGCAGCACCCGCTGGACCCTGGCGGTCGCTGCGGGGGACTTCAACGGCGATGGCTGGCCCGACCTGTTCCTCGCCAACGACTACGGACCGGAGGAGCTCTACCTGAATGACCAGGGCCGGCGGTTCGTGCTGAGCCGCGTGGGCCTGGAAAGCGATTCTAAAAGCGGCATGTCGGCGACGCTCGGCGACGTGTTGAACCGTGGACGGCTGGACGCCTTCGTGACCAACATCTCGGTCCGGGGATACCTGTTTCAGGGCAACAACCTGCGCCTCAACTTCCTGCCGGAGCTGGGGCGCTTCCAGCAGGGGGCCGAGGGCGTCATCACGGACGCGGGGTGGGCGTGGGGAGCCCAGCTGGGCGACCTGGACAACGACGGACGCAACGAGCTCTTCATCGTCAACGGCTACGTCTCGGCGGACCGGGACCGGAGCTACTGGTACGCGATGTCGAAGATCGCCGGGGCGAATGGGAACGTGTTCGAAGACGCCAGGACCTGGCCGGCCATCGGCACCGCGAGCCTGTCCGGGTACGAGCGGTCGCGCGTGCTGGTGAACCGCGGCCTGGCGGGGTGGACCGACGTCGCCGCCGCCGTCGGCGTGACCGACGAGTACGACGGCCGCGCCGTCGCGCTGGTGGACCTCTTCAACCGGGGCGTGCTCGACGTCGTGATCGCCAATCAAAACCAGCCCGCGCTGGTCTACAAGAACACGGTCGCGCCGGGCACTCATTGGATCGCGTTCAAGCTCGTGGGGGGGGGCACGCGGTCGAACCGCAGCGCGATCGGCGCCGAGGTGACGCTCGAGGCCGGGGGGGGGACGCGTCAGCTCAAGGTCGTCGACGGCGGCTCGGGGTTCGCGAGCCAGAACGACCGGCGGCTGCACTTCGGGCTCGGGACCGTCGGGCACGTGGACCGGGCAGTGATTCGCTGGCCGTCAGGGGGGGGCACCTTACAGACGCTCGAGCACCCTGCCGCGGACCGCTTGCATGTCATCACCGAGCCTGGTCGCTAGCCGGGCGGTGTGGGCCCGGCTGGGCAGGATGGACCCTCGCTACCCCGTCTCCTTCCTTATCACGCTCATCCTGGTGCTCGGCGAGGCACGCTACGGCATCCTGGGCGGCTACGATCGGCTCGCCACGGCCCTCGGCGTGTGCGTGGCGACGGAGCTGGTCTTGTCACGGTCGCTGCGGGGAAGCTTCGCGAACGTGCAGAGCGCCTACATCACCGGCATCAGCCTCGCGCTCTTGATCAAGCCGCGGGCCGATCTGCTGTGGCCGTTCGCCCTGGGCGGGTTCCTCGCCATCGCCTCCAAGTACGTGCTGCAATACCGTGGCCGGCACCTCTGGAACCCGAGCAACTTTGCCATCAGCCTGCTGGTGCTCGTGGCGCCGGCGAGCGTCGCCATCCTCAGCCATCAGTGGGGGAACGACCTGGCGACGAACGCGGTGATTTGGGGGTTCGGGCTCCTCATCGCTGCCCGGGTGCGTATGCTCCATGTAACGCTCACGTACGTCGCGTGCTTCGTCGCACTTGCCGCGTTCCGCAGCCTGATCGTGGGCGGCCCGGAGCTGGCGGAAATCGCGCCCCTCACCGGGCCGATGTACCAGCTCTTCATCTTCTTCATGATCACCGATCCCAAGACGACCGTGAGCACGGTGCGGGGCCGGATGATCGTGGCCGCCGCCGTGGCTGCGGCGGAGACCGCGATCCGACTCGCGGGTGATTTTCACGTGCCCGCGCTCAGCGCGCTCTATCCGGCGCCCCCGATCCTCGCCCTCGCGATCGTCGGCCCCGTGGCAAACGTGATCGACCTCTACCGCGAGGCGGGCAGCGGGCGCAGCACCTGAAGCCGCTCGTTGTTTCGGGCCACGACAACCAAGCGGCCGCCCCGGGCCCCCGCCCACTTGAGCCACCCCATGTGCCGCACCTGCCCCTCGATCATGAGACCGCTCCGCTCCATGTCGACGGCCGCGAAACGGCCGTCTCCCGTGCCGGAGAGCAGTAGGCCGTAGCTCGCGTCGTAGCGTCCGAGCACCGGCGGAACGCCGTAGAGATTCCCGCCCACCAGGAGATCCGGCCGCCCGTCGCCATCGAAGTCCCCCACCAGCGCGGCGCGGATCGGCGCGAACTGAGCCTCGGCGAGAAGGGGCCGCAGTGTGAAGGTACCGTTCCCGTTGTTCAGGGCCACGGCGCTCGCGAACATGCGGGCTTCTCGCACCGTGGCCTGGGCGAGCTCGCCAGCGGGGAAGATGTCCTCGACGCGGGCTGCGCCGAAGTCCGCATATGTGGCGTATCGGGTTCTCAGCCGAGGGATCAGACTGATCAATTCGTCCCGACCGGCGAGCGGGTAGCTCACGCCGTGCGTGTAGAAGGTGAGGATCTGCTCGAGCGTCCCGTTATGGCCGAAGTCACCGACGTACAACCGCGCGGGCTCCGCCGGCGAGGCTTGGAGGTAAGAGTTGAGCCCGAGGTTGCCGAGGACCAAGTCCGGGCGCCCGTCCCCGTTCAGGTCGGCCGCCGTGACGCTGTTCCACCAGCCTTCGGTTCCTGTGAGCCCGGCCTCGGCCGTTCGATCCACGAAACGTCCCGCTTCCTGGTGGAAGACGCGGATCGGCATCCACTCCCCGACGACGATCAGGTCGAGCCGGCCGTCGTGGTCGTAATCGACCCAGGCGGCGGACGTCACCATCCCGGCCTCTGCGAGCAACGGGGCCTTCTCGAGGGTGACGTCACGGAAGTGCCCCCTACCGTCGTTTTCCAGCAGATAGCTGCGGGGCGTGAGGCCGTAGTGGCGCGCGACGACTCGCCGCCCGACGAAGAGATCGAGGTGACCGTCGCCGTTCCAGTCCCCCGGCACCACCGAGGAGCCGCTCTCGGAGAGGCGCGGGAGGGCCAGGGAGTCCCGGTGGAAGTGCCCGTGGCCGTCGTTCAAGTAGAGCCGGTCCTGGAGGGCGGGGTCTTCCTTCTCGAACTCGTTGCCGCCGCTCACGACGTAGAGGTCCGGACGCCCGTCGCCGTCCGCGTCGAAGAACGCCGCGTCGACGTCCTCGCTCAGGCTGTCCGCCTGGAACGCGCGCTCGAGGCTCGGGCGGAAGGTGCCGTCGCGCCGCTGGATGAACAGGCGTCCGGCCTGCCATTTCGCGCCCCCGACGTAGATGTCGTCGCGGCCGTCGCCGTCGACGTCGCCGATGGCCAGGGCGGGCCCTTCGGTCGACACGAGGTGCGGGATCAACGGCTCGCGGTGGAAGTCGTAGAAGCGGTTCTCGTGGTGGGTGAAGTCGATCCCGACGCGATCCGGCACATCGGTGAACAACGGCTGCGTCGCCGGAGCGGGGGGGTGCCCGACTGACCCCGGGCGCAAGCCCGGGGATCGCCCAATGGCATCCTGCTGCGACAGGGTGAGCGTCCGATCGACCGCCACGTCAGTCAGCACCTGATACCGGCCGTCGGGCCAGATTACGGTCAGCGAGTCGATTCGCGTGGACCCGCCGAGCCCGAAGTGCAGTCGCGGATCGACGGAGGACTGGAACCCGCGCGTCGGGTACTGCTCGAGCATCTGCCCGTTGCCGCCCTTGCCGCCTTTGCCGCCCTCCTTGATGACCACCTTCGCGCCGATCCCGGCCGTGTTGGCTCCCGTGCCCTTCAGCACTACCTGCAGGTAGTGGTTCTTGGTGAGCTCGCGCGCGCGGTTTCTGTAAATCGCGGCGGGGGCGTCGATCCTGTTCACGACCAGATCGAGTGCCCCGCTGTTGTTCAGGTCCACGTAGGCCGCGCCGTTCGAGAAACCCGGCTGCCCGAGTCCCCAGGCTCGCGCCTGGTTCGTGAACGTCAAGTCTCCGTTGTTGTGATACGCGTAGTCGGCGAGCGGGACCTGAGGCATCTTCCCGACGAGCACCCGGGAGAGTCCGGCCATGCGGTCGCGCAGCGACGCCTGGACCACGGGGTCGCCCACATACGCCAGATAGTCCAGATCATTCGGCCGGTGATAGATACCGTTGGTGATGAACAGGTCCTTGAAGCCGTCGTTGTCGAGGTCGACGAACAACGGCGCCCAGCTCCAATCGGTTGCGTACACGCCGGCCAGATAGCCGATCTCGCTGAAGCGCTTCTGGCCCCGGTTGAGCTGGAGGGTGTTGCGGGCGTATTGGGGATGATAGCCGGCCTCGATCTTCTGGATGTACACGTCGAAGCTCTCGGCATTGGCGGAGGTCTTGAGGATCTTCTCTTCGTCGGGCAGCATGTCGAGCGCCATCAGGTCCGGCCGCCCGTCGTTGTTGAAATCGGCGGCGTCGACGCCCATCGAGGCGTGGCTCGTGTGTCCCACGGACGTGGCGATCGACTCGGTGAAGGTACCGTCGCAGTTGTTGTAGTAGAGAAAGTCGTCTTCCTGAAAATCGTTGGCGATGTACAGGTCGGGGCAACCGTCCCCGTTCAAGTCGCTCGCCACGACGCCCAGCCCGTACCCTTCGACGCCGCCGTAGATGTG
>WNGA01007439.1_pt1 | contig 19101 bp, 18 predicted proteins | sample 5400061 | NCBI WGS metagenome assembly WNGA01 (sample SAMN13153366, study PRJNA577476) | soil metagenome | isolation source: 100 cm soil or saprolite under grassland replicate 2 | place: USA:California | collected 2016-06-15 | reverse complement strand
TACTGGTCCTCGCTGGACGAGATGCGCGACAACTGGCAGGTCGACCGCGTCTTCGAACCCACCTGGTCCGACGACCAGCGCGAACACGGCTACCACGAGTGGAAGAAGGCCGTCGAACGCACCCGCGGCTGGCTCGACTGACGCCCTGAGACGTGGGGGGCCGGCCACTCGGCACCGGCGACCGCCGAGGAGGGTAGCTGGCCCCCCACCCAAACGCCGGCGCGGCTAGGACGCGCCCAGGCGCCGCCGGGCGCTGGCCTTGGCCTCCTCGATCCGTGCCTGGTCGAAGTGGCCCTCGCCGCGCAGCTCCTCGGCGTAGCGCTCGAACTCGCCCAGGTCCTCGCCGCCCAGCTCGTCGGAGAGCACCGCGCGCTCGGCGAGGATGTCGACCCGGGTGGTGTCGCCCTCGCGGGCGACGTGGAGGAAGCCGCCGTCGACCACCACCGCCGTGCGGCCGCCGTCGCCGTCGATCAGCACCGGTCCCACCGCCAGCGCGGCCAGCAGCGGGGTGTGGCCGGGCAGGACGCCGAGGTCGCCGTCGACCGCGCGCGCGACCACGAAGCCGGCCTCGCCGGCCCACACCTCCCGCTCGGGGGTGACCAGGTGCACCTCGAGCCTGGGCACGGCTACTCCTCGCCGCCGAGCGTGCGCGCCTTCTCCTCGGCCTCCTCGATCCCGCCGACGTTGAAGAACGCCTGCTCGGGCAGGTGGTCGTAGTCGCCGTCGGTGAGCGCCCTGAACGAGGCGATGGTCTCGTCCAGCGGCACGCTCTTGCCCCTCACCCCGGTGAACTGCTCGGCCACGTAGAACGGCTGCGACAGGAAGCGCTGGATACGGCGCGCCCGCTGCACCGCCACCTTGTCGTCCTCGGAGAGCTCGTCCACGCCGAGGATGGCGATGATGTCCTGCAGCTCGTTGTAGCGCTGCAGGACCTCCTGGACGCGCCGGGCGACCTGGTAGTGCTCGTCGCCCACGTAGCGCGGGTCGAGGATGCGCGAGGTGGAGGCGAGCGGGTCGACCGCCGGGTAGATGCCGAGCTGGGAGATCTCGCGGCTCAGCACCGTGGTCGCGTCGAGGTGGGTGAAGGTGGTGTGCGGGGCCGGGTCGGTGATGTCGTCGGCCGGCACGAAGATCGCCTGCAGCGAGGTGATCGAGTGGCCCCTGGTCGAGGTGATGCGCTCCTGCAGCTCGCCCATCTCGTCGGCCAGGGTCGGCTGGTAGCCGACCGCGCTCGGCATGCGGCCGAGCAGGGTGGAGACCTCCGAGCCGGCCTGCACGAAGCGGAAGATGTTGTCGATGAACAGCAGCACGTCCTGGCCCATCTCGTCGCGGAAGTACTCCGCCATGGCCAGGGCGGCCAGCCCCACCCGCAGGCGCACCCCTGGCGGCTCGTCCATCTGGCCGAATACCAGCGCGGTCTTGTTGATCACGCCGGACTCGGTCATGTCGAGGAAGAGGTCGTTGCCCTCGCGGGTGCGCTCCCCCACCCCGGCGAACACCGAGACGCCGCTGTGCTCCTCGGCGACCCGGTAGATCATCTCCTGGATGACCACGGTCTTGCCCACGCCGGCGCCGCCGAACATGCCGATCTTGCCGCCGCGCACGTACGGCTCTAGCAGGTCGATCACCTTGATGCCGGTCTCGAACATCTCGGTCTTCGGCTCGAGCTGGTCGAACGCTGGCGCGTGGCGGTGGATGGGCCAGCGCAGCTCGGCCTCGAAGCTGGGGTCGTCGAGGGCCTGGCCGAGAACGTTGAACACGTGGCCGGTGGTCTTGGGGCCGACCGGGATGGTCAGCGGCCCGCCGGTGTCGGTCACCGGCGCGCCGCGTACCAGGCCGTCGGTCGGCTGCAGCGCGATCGCCCGTACCAGCGAATCGCCGATGTGCTGGGCGACCTCGAAGGTGATGGTGGCGGTGTCGTCGTCGAGGGTGCGCTCGACGGTGAGGGCGCTCTGGATGGCGGGCAGCTCGTCCGGGGAGAACTCCACGTCCACCACCGGGCCGATCACCCGGACGATGCGCCCGCTGGTCTTCTTGTCGCTGCTCTGTTTCGCTGCCGTGGCCATCGCTTCTCAGCTCCTGGTCGAACGGAGGGCTTCCGCGCCTCCCACGATCTCCATGATCTCCTGGGTGATCTCTGCCTGCCGCGCCTGGTTGTAGTCGCGGGTCAACGCCTCGATCAGCTCCTGGGCGTTGTCGGTGGCCGCCTTCATCGCCTTGCGCCTGGCGGCGTGCTCGGAGGCGGCCGCGTCCAGCATGGCGGTGAACACCTGCGCCTCGATGTAGGCGGGCAGTAGGGCGTCGAGCACCGCCTGCGGGTCCGGCTCGTAGACGTACTGCGGGATCGCGCGCGGCGGCCGCTCGGCGGTCTCCTCCACCAGCAGCGGGATGAAGCGCCGGGCGACCGCGCGCTGGGTCATCATCGAGACGAAGTCGGTCCAGACGGCGTGGATCTCGTCGACCTCGCCTTCGAGGAAGGCCGTCAGCATGGCCTGAGCGACCTCCTCGGCGTCCTCGTAGGACGGCCTGTCGGAGAAGCCGGTCCAGGACCGCACCATGGGACGCTGGCGGAAGCGCAGGTAGGAGACGGCCTTGCGGCCGGTCACGTAGAGGCGCGGCTCGATCCCGTCGTCCCGCAGCTTGGCCAGCAGCTCCTCCATGGTGCGCAGCACGTTGGCGTTGTAGGGGCCGGCGAGCCCGCGGTCGGAGCTGGCCACCAGCACGGCCGCCGCCCGCACCTCGGCGCGCTGCTCGAGCAGCGGGTGGGAGATGGTCAGCTCGGTGTTGGCCACGCTGGTCAGCGCGTGGGTGATCTCGCCCGTGTAGGGCCGCGACTGGTCGACGCGCTGCTGCGCGCGGGCGACCCGGGAGGTGGAGATCAGCTCCATCGCCCGGGTGATCTTCATGGTCGACTGCACCGAGCGGATGCGCCGGCGGATGGCCCGAAGCTGTCCGGCCATGGCTACGAGCCGGACCCGGAGGAGCCGGCCTGGCTCTCGGTCGCCTGGGGGCGGTAGCGCTTGACCGTCTCCTGCCCCTCCTCGCCCTCGTCCATCGGCTCCGCCTCGGCCTCCCTCAGCGGCCGCTTGCCGTCGGAGGTCTTGAAGCGCTCGGCGAAGCGGTCGAGGGCCTCGCGCAGCTTGGCCTCGACCTCGTCGGGCAGGTCCCCCTTGGTGCGGATGTGCTCGCTGATGGCGGCGTGCTCGGCCTCGACGAAGTCGAGCAGCTCGTGCTCGAAGCGGCGCACGTCGCTGACCGGGATGCCGTCCAGGTAGCCGTTGGTGCCGGCCCACAGCGAGATGACCTGCTGCTCCATCGGCATGGGCTGGTACTGGCCCTGCTTGAGCAGCTCGACCATGCGGGCGCCGCGGTCGAGCTGGGCGCGCGAGGTCTTGTCGAGGTCGGAGGCGAGCAGCGCGAACGCCTCCAGGGCGCGGTACTGGGCCAGGTCGAGGCGGAGCGTGCCGGTGACCTGCTTCATCGCCTTGGTCTGGGCGCTGCCGCCCACCCGGGAGACCGAGATGCCCACGTTGATCGCCGGGCGCACGCCCGAGTTGAACAGGTCGGGCTCCAGGTAGATCTGGCCGTCGGTGATGGAGATGACGTTGGTCGGGATGTAGGCGGAGACGTCGTTGCCCTTGGTCTCGATGATCGGCAGGCCGGTGAGCGAGCCCCCGCCCTTCTCGTCGGAGAGCTTGGCGCAGCGCTCCAGCAGCCGGGAGTGCAGGTAGAAGACGTCGCCCGGGTAGGCCTCGCGGCCGGCGGGGCGGCGCAGCAGCAGCGAGATCTCGCGGTAGGCCTCGGCCTGCTTGGAGAGGTCGTCGAAGATGATCAGGGCGTGCTCGCCCTTGTACATCCAGTGCTGGCCGAAGGCGGAGCCGGCGTACGGGGCGATGTACTTGAACGGGGCAGGCAGCGATGCGGGCGCGTTGATCACCACGGTGTAGTCGAGCGCGTCGTTCTCCTCCAGCGCGCCGACCAGCTCGGCCACGGTCGAGGACTTCTGGCCGATCGCCACGTAGATGCACTTGACCTGCCGCTCGGTGCCCCAGTGCTGGCGCTGGTTGACGATCGCGTCGAGGCAGACGGCGGTCTTGCCGGTCTTCTGGTCGCCGATGATCAGCTCGCGCTGGCCGCGGCCGATGTTGGTCATCGAGTCGATCGCCTTGATGCCGGTCTCCAGCGGCTCCTTCACCGGCTGGCGCTCGACCACCGACGGGGCCTGCAGCTCGAGCGTCCGGGTGGTCTCGGCCTCGATCTCGCCCTTGCCGTCCAGCGGCCGGCCGAGCGGGTCGATCACCCGCCCGAGGAAGCCGTCGCCCACCGGCACCGACAGCACCCGGCCGGTGTGGCGCACCTCGCCGCCCTCGGGGATGCCGGAGGAGTCGCCGAAGACGATGCAGCCGATCTCGCGGACGTCGAGGTTGAGGGCCATGCCGACCAGGCCGCTGGGGAACTCGAGCAGCTCGTTGGCCATGGCGGAGGGCATGCCCTCGACGAAGGCGATGCCGTCGCCGCTCCAGGTGACCCGGCCGACCTCTTCACGGGTGACCGCTGGTCGGTACGACTCCACGTGCTTGCGCAGGGCATTGGCGATGTCGTCTGGCCGGATGGACAGCTCGGTCACGGTCGTGCTTCCCCTCTCGCTCCGCTGGACCGCTCACGGCGCGGCCGCCATGGTTCTAGGCGCCCAGCCGCTCGCGCACCTTGGCGAGGCGGCTGCGGACGCTGCCGTCGAAGACCTCGTCGCCGATGCGGACCACCACCGAGCCCAGGATCGACGCGTCGACCGTACAGTGCAGGTCGACCGGCCTGCCAGTGACCCGGGTGAGCACCTCGGCGAGCCTGGTCTGCCGTTCGCCGTCGAGCTCGACGGCGGAGCGCACCTCGGCCACCAGCCGCTGCCGCCGCCGTGCTGCCTGCCCAGCCAGCTCCCTGGCCGTGTCGCCGAGGCCGCGCCCGTCGCGCAGGACCACCCAGAGGTCGGCGAGGGCGGCGGTGCGCTCGCCGGCGTGGCCGTGCAGCAGGTCCGCGACCAGCGCTTGCTTGTGGTCGACGGGCAGGCCGGGGTCGGTGAGGGCGCTGCGCACCCCCGGCTCGCGGTCGACCAGCGTGCCGAGCTGGTACAGCTCCTCCTCGAGGCGCTCGAGCTCCCCGTCGGCCTCGGCGGCGGTGAACGCCGCCTGGGCGGCCAGCCCGGCCACCAGCTCGGGGAACTCCCGCATCGGCACGCGCCGCTGCTCGGCCGCGGTGGCGAGCAGCTCGACCGTGGCGGCGTCGAGGGTGCCGCCGGCCAGATCGTCGAGCAGGGCCTTCTTGTTGGCGGCGGGCAGGTCGGGGTCGCTGAGCGCCTTGCGCAGCCGCACCTGGGTGTTGAGCATCTTGGCGATCGCGGCCAGCTCGCCCTCGACCCGCTCGAGCGCGTCGCGGCCGTCGGCCTCGTCCAGCAGCCGCTGGGCGTGGCCGGTGAGCGCCTGCTCAGCCATTGCCACCGCCGGAGCGCTCCGGGCGGCTGGTCATCGCGCCAGCCTGAGCGTGGTCGCCGAGCTCCTCGATGTACTGGTCGATCAGGCGGAGCTGGCGCTCGCGGTCGAGCGAGTCGTCCAGCACGCGGGCGGCCAGCTCGACGGCCAGGGTGCCGACCTCGCGCCGCAGGTCGCGCATTGCCTGGTCGCGCTCGCCGCGGATGGCCTGGCGGGCGCGCTCCAGATCGCGGGCGGCCTCGCCCTCGGCCTTGCCGCGGATCTCGCGGCGCAGTCGCTCGGCGGCGCCGCGGGCCTCCTCGATGATGCGCTGGGTCTCCTCCTCGGCCGCTGCCAGCCTGCGCCGGTACTCGTCGAGCAGCCGGTTGGCCTCGGCCCGCTCCCGCTCGGCCGTCTCCAGCTTGCCCTCGATGCTGGCGCTGCGGTTGCGGTAGGCCTCGTCGATGCTCGGCCACACCAGCTTGGTGACCACGAACAGCAGCACGAAGAAGGAGATCGCGCCCCAGACCAGCTCCGCCGTGGCGGGCAGGATCGGGTTCTTCGACTCCCCTTCCGCGGCGGCGAGGACCAGGTTGACGAACTGCACCTGTCCCCCTCTACGCGATGACGAAGGCGAGCACGAAGCCGAACAGCGCAAGGGCCTCGACCAGGGCGAGGCCGATGAACATCAGCGGCCGCACCGCCCCGGCCGCCTCGGGCTGCCGCGAGATGCCCTCCACCGTCTTGCCGACCAGGAAGCCGATGCCGATGCCGGGGCCGATCGTGCCGAGGCCGTACCCGACGATCGAGATGCTGCCGCTCATCGTGTCCTTGGCGGCAAGGACGCTGTTGACCAGGTTGACGCTCATGTCGTGCTGCGCTCCTTTGCTGCGTGCTCTCGCTCGAGACAGCGGTCCCCACGGTGCCAGGGACTATACCGGGCACCCTGCCAGCGTTGCTGGGAGCGCTGGGCGGCCAGCGGGCCGGCGGCCTCGGCCTTCGCGATCAGTGCTCGGGCTCCAGGGCGCCGGCGATGTAGATGGCGGACAGGATGGTGAACACGTACGCCTGCAGTGCCGCCACGAACAGCTCGAAGGCGACAAGGGCGACCGCGAACACGAGCGCGCCGACGCCGAACAGCATGCTCGCGTTCAGCGAGCCGAGCAGGTAGGCGGTGGCGGCGAAGAAGACCCCGAGGATCAGGTGGCCGGCGATCATGTTGGCGAGCAGCCGGACCGCCAGGGTCATCGGCCGGATGAGGAAGGTCGAGACCAGCTCGATCGGGGTGAGCAGGACGTAGAGGAGCACCGGCACGTCCGGCGGGAACAGCGAGTTGCGCAGGTAGCGCAGGCCGCCCTGCCGCTTCATGCCCACCCCGATGAACAGCACCGTGCTGGTCAGGGCCATCACGGCCGGGAGGGCCATGCGCCCGGTCGCCGGGAAGCTGAGCAGCGGCACGATGCCGCCGAGGTTGGCGAGGAAGACGAACAGGAACAGGGTGGTCAGGTAGGGCACGTAGCGCAGCCCGTCGCGCCCGATCACCTCGAGCGCGATCTGGTCGCGGACGAAGTCGACCGCCGACTCCATCACGTTCTGCAGGCCGCGTGGGACCAGCGAGGCGCGCCGGAAGCCGAGCCACAGCAGCAGGATGACCAGGCCCGTGACCAGGAACATCTGTAGCACCACACGGTTGATGCCGAGGTCGAGGCCGAACAGCTTCAGGTCGATCAGGTTGGGCCATTCGAACTCGTCGATGCCGGGAGGCTTGAACCCCTCCCGCGCGGCGACCAGCAACGAGGGCGTCATCTCAGCGGCTCACCAGCTTCGACAGGTCCGCGGCGGCGCGGGCTCAGCCGCTGCCGTAGCGCTTGATGATCAGGTAGAAGGCCCCGGCGGCACCGACCAGGATGCCGATCGCGACCAGGAAGCTGGTGCCGAGCCAGCGGTCCAGCGCCCAGCCGATCAGCCCCCAGGCCAGTACGCCGGCCACGAAGGTGCCGAGGATCGACCAGACGGCGTCGGCGCCGCCGCCGCGCCGCCCGCCTCCGCCTCCGCGTCCAGCCATGGGCGCGCGAATCTATCATCTCCGTGCCGCCGGGCGCCGCGACGGGCCCGCCGCCGACGGCGCTCACGGCGCCTCGCCGTCCTCTACAGAAACGGTCGGTGGGCCGCCGCCGCTCTGTGCGCCGGCTTCCCTCGTCGCTCCTTCGTCGCCTGTGGCTCCTTCGTCGCTCCTCAGTCCAGCCGGCGCGCGGCGGTGGCCCACCTCCCTAACAGCTAGCCGGCCCTGCCGGCGGTGGCCCACCTCGCTCACGTCCACGTAGGGGACGCGGGAGCGCAGCACCAGCCGCATCTCGGCGGCCAGGTAGGTGCCGGCGCCGAGCACCACGGCCAGCGCGAAGGCGGCGTGGTCGAAGGCGGTCACGTCCCTGAGCAGGAACAGCAGCAGCCCGACCACCAGCATCTTGAGGGCGAAGACGATCAGGGCGACCGGGATCATCAGGTCGGGCGCGATGCGTCCGGCGGTGCCGACGGCCACCACCGTGACCGAGAAGAAGGCGGCCGCGAGGGCGAGGCCGATGGCGACCCCGAGCACGCCCCTGCCCCCGGCCGCCAGCCCGCCGACGGCCAGCGCCACGGGAGCGACCAGGGCGGTGGCGAGGACCGCCCCGCGGACGATCCGTACCTCCTCGGTCATCGCGCGTTCCACCTCGGGCTCGGTTGACGTACTGAGGCCTGGCGCGCCGGGCCGCCTGCGGCGGGTCCGGGCCGCGGCGCCCTGCCCGCCAGGAGACGGTGGGGGGCGCTCGCAGCATCCGCGCGGACGTCAAACCTACCAGTGCGGTCGGCCACCCCGCCAAGCCCCCGGGTGGATCACCCTCGCTGGCGTTCGCGGCGGCGCGGGCCGAGCAGGGCGACCACGCCGCAGCCGAGCACCACCAGGAAGTAGGGCAGCACCCGGGTCGGGCCGGTGAACGACAGGGCGACCGCCGAGAAGGCCAGCAGGGCGCCCCAGACGTACAGGACCAGCACGGCCCTGCGGTGCGAGTGGCCGATCTCCAGCAGGCGGTGGTGCAGGTGGTTCTTGTCGGCGGTCATCACCCCCTGCCCGGCTCGCACGCGGCGCCCCACCGCCATCAGGGTGTCGAGGAACGGCAGGGCGAGCACCAGGAGCGGGATCGCCACCGGGATCAGGATGGCGAACTGGTCGCCGGCCTGGGGCTGGCCGCTGCGGCCGACCCCGGTGACGGTCGCCCCGGCGAGCAGGGTACCGAGCAGCATCGAGCCGGTGTCGCCCATGAAGATGCGGGCGGGGTTGAAGTTGTGCGGCAGGAAGCCGGCGCAGATGCCGAACAGCAGCGCGCTGATCAGCGGGGCCGCCGACGAGTCGCTGATCACGCCGGTGGTGCCCATGCGGTAGCTGTAGATGAAGAAGGCCAGCGCGCCGATGCCGACCAGCCCAGCGGCCAGCCCGTCGAGCCCGTCGACCAGGTTGACCGCGTTCACGGTGACGATCACCAGCACCACGGTGGCGATCATGCCGAGGTCGGGCGGGAGGCTGAGGGTGTCGAGGCCGGGGACCCAGAAGTAGAACACCCGCACCCCGGTCAGGGTCATCACGCTGGCAACGAAGATCTGCGAGGCCAGCTTGGCCGGGGCCGTCAGCCCCATGGTGTCGTCGACCATGCCGATGACCACCATCAGCGCCGCGCCGATGGCCATCCCGAGCACCTCGGAGACCAGCACCAGCGGCCCGTAGCCCGGCAGGCTGGAGGCGAGGAACAGGGGCTGGAAGGCGGGCAGGCGCGAGGCGAGGGCGAGCCCGGCGAGGAAGCCGAAGAACATCGCCACGCCGCCGAGGGTCGGGGTGGGGATGGCGTGGACCTTGCGACCGCCGGGGCGGTCGACCGCGTCGAGCTTCAGCGCCACGTAACGGATCACCGGGGTGGCCAGGTAGGCGACGATCGCCGCCACGGCGGCCACCAGCAGGTAGGACCGGAGATCGCGCACCGCCGCCCGCCAGCTACCCGCGACCCAGCGGAGAAGCCGGGAAGAAGGTCATCCGTTCCCTTTCGTCACCTGCGAAGACGCTGCCGAGGCTACCATGCGCGCTGGTGGGAGACCGGCCCTGGCGGAGCGGCGCCTGGCGCTTCACGCCAGCTTGGCGAGCGCGGCGACCACCGGGGTCACCAGCTCGTCGATGTGCTCGGCGATGGCCGCGTAGGCCTCCGGCGTGCCGCCGATGGGGTCGTCGACGTCGTCGCTGACGTGGTCGTGCGCGGCGCCCTCCGCGAGCGCCATGGCCACCAGCTGCTCGGGCGAGCGCGCCGGGCTCGGCAGCTCGGCGACCACGCGCGCGAAGGCACCGAGCACGAAGGCGCGCTGCGCCGCCGAGCGGTCGAAGGCGAGCACGTACGGCAGGTGCTCGGCGGCCATGGCCAGGATCAGGTCGGCATCGCGCACCAGACGGCGGTCCAGCTCGCGGGCGCGGTGTCGGGCCAGGTCGCCGCCGCGGGCCGCGGCGGCGGCGACCGCCCCCTCGGTGGCCGGGTTGCCGTTCAGGGCGTGGCTGCCCGCCGAGCCGAAGCGCAGCCCGCCGTCGTCGGGGAAGCGGCCGAGCTCGCGCCAGGCGAACGCCTCGGCCGTTGGTGAGCGGCAGATGTTGCCGGTGCAGACGAACAGCACGGTGAAGCCGGCGTCGTCCGCCCCGCCACCCAGCCAGCTCGGCTCAGGCGCCATCGCCCAGCGGCTCCCCGAGCGTGCGCTCGATCTCCTCGGCCGGGATCGCGCCCGCGCGCAGCAGGCGGGGCCGCGAGCCGGTCAGGTCGACGATGGTGGAGGGCTCCCCGCCAGGGGCCGGGCCGGCGTCGAAGAACACGTCGACGTCGTCGCCGAGCTGCGCGACGATCCCGGCCACGGTGGCCTCGGTGGGCTCGCCGGAGCGGTTGGCGCTGGTCACGGCGAGCGGCCCGGTGCGGCGGATGAGCGCCAGGGCGAAGCCCTGCTTGGGCATGCGCACCGCCACCGTGCCCCGCGAGTAGCCGAGGTCCCAGCCGATCCCGGGCGCCTCGCGCAGCACGATCGTGAGCGGGCCGGGCCACCAGGCGGCCACCAGCGTCTTGGCCTGCTCGGTGAAGTCCTCGACCAGGCCGATGGCCTGGCGCCAGCCGTGCACCAGCACCGGCAGCGGCAGGTCGCGGCCGCGCCGCTTGACGGCGAACAGGGCGTCGACCGCCGAGCTGTTGAAGGGGTCGCAGCCGACGCCGTAGACGGTGTCGGTCGGCAGCACGATCACGCCGCCGCGCGCGACCACCTCGCTGCCGACCTCGAGCAGCCCGTCCCAGAGGGCCTCGTCCTTGCTCACCTGGACCACGCGTGGCTCGCCGGCCAGGCCGTCCTCGCTCGCGCCCCGCTCCCCCGGCGCCGCCTCGGCCCAGCCGTCGTCGCCGCCGCCGGATCCGGCAGAGCCGGCGGCCTCGTCGACCGGGGTGCGGCGCTCCTCCTCGCTCATGGTCGCACCCCCTCGACGACGCGGTGGCGGCCGGCCAGGTCGTGGTGCAGGCGCACCTCGCCGAGCCCGGCGGCGGCCAGCGCCTGGGTGGCGGCGCTCCCCTGGTCCTCGGCGATCTCGCTGAGCAGCACGCCGCCGGAGGCGAGCCAGCGCGGCGCCAGCGCGGCCACGCGCCGCAGCACGTCGAGCCCGTCCGGGCCGCCGTCGAGGGCGAGCCGGGGCTCGTGGTCGCGCACGTCACGCGGGAGCAGCTCGATCTGGTCGCTGGGCACGTAGGGGACGTTGGCGGTGAGGACCTGCACCCTGCCGGCGAGCTGTGGGGGCAGCGGGCCGTCGAGGTCGCCGGCGAGCAGCTCGACGCCGTGGCGCTCGGCGTTGCGTCGCCCCCAGGCGAGCGCCCCGGGGTCCAGCTCGGTGGCGAGCACGCGCGCGCCGGGCACGGCGTCGGCCACGAAGCAGGCGATCGCGCCGCAGCCGCTGCAGAGGTCGACCGCGAGCCGCGGCTCGCGCTGGGCGCGCAGCCTGGCCGCCGCCAGCTCCGCGAGGCCCTCGGTCTCCGGCCTCGGCACGAACACGCCAGGGCCGACCGCCAGCCGCAGCCGCCCGAACGGTGCCCAGCCGACCACGTACTGCAACGGCTCCCCGGCGGCCCGCCTGGCGGTCATGGCGGCAAGGCGGGCGCGGGCCGGTGTGCTTGGCTGGGGCTCTCGCGCGTGGCTTGGCTGCAGCGCGTGAGCCCCAGCCAAGCCACGCGCGCGAGCCCCGGGCACGGCCTCGCCGCGACGCCTGGCCAGCTCCCCCGGCGCCAGCTCGAGGGCCTCTTCGAGCAGCCAGCAGGCCTCGGCCGGCGCCGAGACGCAGCCTGCCGCGTACAACTGGGACGTCACCGCCGCGACCAGGTCGCGGAGCCGGGGCGCGGCGTCGAGGTCGGGCAGCCCGCTCATTGGTCGTGGGCGCCCAGCCCGGCCTCGCGGTCGCGGGCGGCCAGCTCGTCGATGATGCGGTCGAGGCCCTTGCCCTCCAGCACGCCGGGCAGGTCGCCGACGGTGAAGCCGATGCGGTGGTCGGTGACCCGGTCCTGGGGAAAGTTGTAGGTGCGCACCCGCTCGGAGCGGTCCAGCGAGCGGACCTGCGAGCGGCGCTCGGCGGCGAGGGCCGCCTGCTGCTCGGCGATGGCACGCTCCAGCAGGCGGGCGCGCAGCACCCGCAGGGCCTTCTCGCGGTTCTGGATCTGCGACTTCTCGTCCTGCATCGCCACCACGATCCCGGTGGGCAGGTGGGTGACGCGCACGGCCGAGTCGGTGGTGTTGACCGACTGGCCGCCAGGGCCGGTCGAGCGGTACACGTCGACCTTGAGGTCGGCCGGGTCGATCTCGACCTCGACCTCCTTGGCCTCCGGCAGCACGTTGACGCCGGCGGCGGAGGTGTGGATGCGGCCCTGCGACTCGGTGACAGGCACCCGCTGGACGCGGTGCACGCCGGCCTCGTACTTCAGCCGCGACCAGGCGCCCTTGCCCTTGACCGCGAAGATGACCTCCTTGACGCCCTCCAGGTCGGAGGCGCTCGAGGAGAGCACCTCGGTGCGGTAGCCGTGCTGCTCCGCCCAGCGGGTGTACATGCGCAACAGGTCGCCGGCGAACAGGGCGGCCTCGTCGCCGCCGGTGCCGGCGCGGACCTCGACGATCACGTCGCGGTCGTCGTTGGGGTCCTTGGGGACCAGGGCGCGCTTGAGCTCGGCCTCCAGCTCGACGATGCGGGCCTGGGCGGCCTCGATCTCCTGGTCGAGCAGGGCGCGGCCCTCGGCGGTGCGCTCCTCGCGATGGAGCTGGCGCGCGGTCGCCAGGTCCTCACGGGCGGCGCGCAGGCCACGGTAGGCGCGCACCACCTCGCCCAGCTCGGCGTAGCGCTTGGAGAGCTCCACCACGCGACGCTGGTCGGCCAGCACGGCCGGGTCGCTGAGCTGTGCCTCGATCTCCTCGTAGGTCTGCTCGATCTCGTCGAGACGCTGGAACACCGCTGCCTTCCTCACCGTGCCCGGCCACGCGGCCGGGCGACCCGACTCCGGGCGCGACTAGCCCGCCTCCGGCGCGACCACGTCGCCGTCCGCGTCCCCGGCCTCCGTCCGGCCCGGCGTGGACGCGCCGGCCAGCGCCAGCGGCGAGGGCAGCGGCGCGATGCGGTCCCGCTCCGCCGCCGGCAGGACCTGCTCGAGGGCGCGGATGGCGACCTCGATCTGGTCCCTGCTCGGGGGCTTGGTGGTCAGCATCTGCAGCCACAGCCCCGGCTTCATGATGCCGCGGACCAGGACCGACCGCTCCCGCCCCGCGCCCAGGCGGATGCCCTCGTAGGCGATGCCCACGATCGCCGGGACGGCCAGGATCTGCAGCGGCACCCGCAGCACCAGCGGCGGCCGGCCGAGCAGCGAGAACGCCACCGTGAACACTACCAGCGTGACCACGAACAGGATCAGCAGGAAGTTGGTGCCGCAGCGCACGTGCAGGGTGGAGAAGCGGTCGACCTCCTCGGGCTCGAGGGGCAGGTCCGCCTCGTAGCAGTGGATCGCCTTGTGCTCGGCGCCGTGGTACTGGAAGACACGACGGATGTCGCTGAGCTGCCCGATGAGCAGGATGTAGAGGAGGAAGAAGGCGAGCCGCACGACCCCCTCGACCAGGTTGAAGACCAGGTCGTCGGGGAGGTGTCGCGAGAGCCAGCTGGTCCCGAGCGCCGGCAGCAGGATGAACACCACCGTGAAGAAGGCTGCCCCGAGCCCGAGCGACCAGTTCATCTGCTTCTCGCTGAGCTGCTCCTCCTCGCCGAGGGCCTGGTTGCCCGAGATGGAGAGGGCGCGCACGCCGATGGCGAGGGAGTCGGCCAGCACGCCGACGCCGCGCAGGAACGGCAGGCGGAACAGGCGCACACGCTTGGCCAGCGGGGCCAGCTCACGCCGCTCGACGTAGATGTCGCCGCCGGGGCGGCGCACGGCGACGGCCCAGGCGTCCTGGCCGCGCATCATCACGCCTTCCAGGACCGCCTGGCCGCCGTAGTGGACCGGTTGGCCCAGCGCCTCGTCGGCCATGCCAGCGTCTCGCCGGGCCCCGCTCAGGCCTGGGCCTCTGGCGCCTTGCGCTTGCCGTAGCGGCGCTCGAAGCGCTCCACCCGGCCGCCGGCGTCGACCAGCTTCTGCTTGCCCGTATAGAACGGGTGGCACTTGGAGCAGATGTCGACCCGCAGCTCGGACTGGGTGGATCGGGTGGTGAAGGTCTCGCCGCACGAGCAGCGCACGGTCGCGACCTTGTACTCAGGGTGGATGCCCTGCTTCATGCGTGTGTGCTCCTTACGTCTTCAGGGAGATCACGCCTCCGGGCCCCGCCAGCTGTCGAAGACCCGTCCGCGTGGCTGGCCCTGGACGAACCGATCGATCCTACTACTGCCCCGCAGGGGCGGCGACTCTCGGGAGTGGCGGGCGACCCGGTCGTTGACCGATGCCTCCCACCACTACCCCGATAACATCTGCATCACCTGCGGCATTCCAGCCGCCCGGCAGATCCTCAGTCGCGCTGCCTGCGGGGCAGTCAGCTGATGTTGGCGCGCTGGATGGCGCGGAGGAACTCCTGGTTGGTCTTGCTCTGGCGCATCCGGTCGACCACCAGCTCGAGGGCCTGGGCCGGGTCGAGCGCGCCGAGCACGCGGCGCAGCTTCCAGGAGACCACCAGCTCCTCCTCGCTGAGCAGCAGCTCCTCCTTGCGGGTCGAGGAGGCGTCCACGTCGAGGGCGGGGAAGATGCGGCGCTCCGAGAGCTTGCGGTCCAGCCGCACCTCCATGTTCCCGGTGCCCTTGAACTCCTCGAAGATCACCTCGTCCATGCGCGAGCCGGTGTCGACCAGCGCCGTCGCCAGGATGGTGAGCGAGCCGCCCTCCTCCAGGTTCCGCGCCGCGCCGAAGAAGCGCTTGGGCGGGTACAGGGCCGAGGAGTCGACGCCGCCGGAGAGGATCTTGCCGCTCGCCGGTGTGGCCAGGTTGTAGGCGCGGGACAGGCGGGCCTGCGCCTTGGTGGAGCGCTGCATGTCGGTGACCTCTTCGGGCCGCTCGTCGGTGAGCAGGATGATGAGGTGCACCTCGGGGTTGTTCTCGCTGATGGCGTTGGCGATCTGCTTCATCAGCGTGGTCTTGCCCGCCTTCGGCGGGGAGACGATCAGCCCGCGCTGGCCCTTCCCGATCGGGCACATCAGATCCATGATGCGGGTCGAGATCTCGGTCGGGTTGTGCTCGAGGCGCAGCCGCTCCTGCGGGTACAGCGGCGTCAGGTCCTTGAACTCGCGCCGGCCGCGCGCCTCCTCGGGGTCGTCGCCGTTGATCTTCTCCACCCGGGCGAGGGCGGCGTACTTCTCGGAGTCGCGCGGCAGCTTGACCACGCCCTCGACCTCGTCGCCGCGGCGCAGGCCGAGGCGGCGGATCATCGACAGCGGCACGTAGACGTCGTCGGAGCCGGGCGTGAACGCGCCCACCCGCAGGAAGCCGTAGCCGTCCTGGGAGCGGATGTCCAGGGTGCCCGTACGGGTCACCTCGGGGCGGTCGTCCTGCTGCCCGCCCTGCCCGCCGCGGGCGTCGCCGCGCTCCATCACACCGACGCCGCCGCCGTCGCCCTGCTGGAAGCGGTTGCGACGGTTGCGGTTGCGGTTGCGGCGCCGGCCGCTGCCGGACTGCTGGCCGCCGGAGTCCCAGCGGCCACCACCACCGCCGCCGCCCTGGTTCCAGTTCTGCCTGCCCGAGCCGTCGCCGCGGGACTGCTGCCCGTCGCCCTGACCGCCGGAGCGCTGCTCGCCCTGGCTCCCTGAGCCCTGCTCGCCCTGGTTGCCCGAGGGCTGCTGCGCCTTGGCGCCGGAGGGCTGCTCGCCCTGGGTGGCTGTAGCGGAGGCGGAGGGCTGCTGCGCCTGCGCGGGGGCCTGGCCGTCGTCGCGCCGCTCGCCGCTGGCGGGCGTCGCGGCCTGGTCCTGCCTGGCCTGCCCGGCATCGGCCTGCTGCGCCTGGCCGGCCTGCTGCTCGCCGGCCGTAGCGGCCGGGGGCTTGGCCTCGGCGGCCCCAGCCGCGACCTCCTGCGCGCCGATGGCCTGCGGGACGCTGCCGTTGGAGCCGCCCTCGATCGCGGGCGGGGCCGGCGCTGCGGTCAGCTCGCCGACGGGGGCGCCATCGCCCTCCTCACCGCGGCCACGGCGGCGCCGCCGCCGGCGGCCGCCGCTCTCGTCGCCGTCACCCTGGGCGTCGCCGGCCGGCGCCTCTGCGCCGGCGGCGTCGAGCAGGGTGGGCTCGGCCGCGGAGTTGCCACGGGCGCCACTCGACGGGCGCGGGGACGGCGTGAACTCGACGCCCTGCGCCTTGGCGATGATGGCACCGATGAGGTCGGCCTTGCGCAGCCTCTGGTAGCCCTGAACCCCCATCGACGAGGCGATCGCCTGCAACTCCGGCAGCACCTTCTGCTCGAGGACGTCTCGTTCGGTTGTTGCCATCTTCACCTTCCTGGTTGGTGGGTCGTGCCGGCCGTCAGCGGGCGCGTGGTGCGCTCCTTGGCCAGCTGGCGCGCCGGGCGCGCCTGTCGTGATCGATTTGCGGAACCAGAGGAATTCGGTGCCACGTGTCGGCACCCCTTGGGAGGAAGATCCGCGTCTGCTCCTGTCCCCGCTACCGGACTCCCGGTTTCGCCATCTACGGAACGTCAGGCCGTGGTGGGCGGCGTCGTTGCCGGCTGCGCCGTGGACACCGTTGGCCGGATCGGGCGTTCGCCGCGATGAGAATCATGCGAGCTTCAAAGCTCGATTCGAGAGGAACTCGTGACCTCACCGCTGACCGGCCGGGCGTCGACCCCCGTGGACGGATGCTCGCCCGAGTGGGCACCGTGGACTGTCGTGGCGACGACCAATACTCAAACCCCAGACTTCGCGCGTGGCGATAGGCCGAGGTAGGCGGGGGCGTCGACCGAATTGGTCAGCGACTGAGACCGACAGCATTGTAGGGGCGGTCCACCGCCGAGCGCAACAGGTCGCTCACCTGGGCACCCGGTCGCGGCCGCGACGGGAGCGGCTCACTCCTCCATCAGCACCCGGACGTCGCCCTCCTTTTCGAGCAGTGAGAACCCCGTGGTCTCGCCCTGGCGGCGGAAGACCACCGCGATCGTCGAACCTCCGACCCTGAGGTTGTGCAGCTCGACCACGTTCAGCCACGGCGGCAGCAGCGGCTTGTTGACCGTCACGGTGTTGGCCGGCGCCCGCGGCGAGATGCCGAGCATGGCCTGCAGCAGCAGGAACGGCGCGCCGGCCGCCCAGGCCTGCGGGGCGCACGCCACCGGGTAGGCCACCGGCCGGTTGGGCGCCCGCCGGGTGAAGCCGCAGAACAGCTCGGGCAGGCGCATGTACTCGATGTTGACGGCCACGTCGAACATCGCCGTCGCGACCCGGTTGGTCGCCTTGTAGTGGCCGTAGCGCTTCAGCCCGGCGCCGACGAAGGCGTTGTCGTGCGGCCAGATGGAGCCGTTGTGGTAGCTCATCGGGTTGTAGGCCACCGCCGCCTTGGACATGGTGCGGATGCCCCAGCCGGAGAACATATCGGGCGCCAGCAGCCGCCGCGCCATCACCTCGGCCTTCTCCGGCTCGACGATCTCGCAGTAGAGGCCGTGGGCGGGGTTGGAGGTCACGGTGGTCACCGGGCGCTTGTCGCCGTCGAGGGCCATGGCGAAGAACTGCTCCTCTTCGACCCAGAAGCGCCGGTTGAACTCCTCTCGCAGAGCACTGGCCTGTGCGCGCAGCTCGCCGGCGCGGTCGGTGTGGCCGAGCGCCTCGTACACCTCGGCCATGCGGTTCTTGGCCGCGTACACGTACGCCTGCACCTCCGCGAGGGCGATCGGCCCCTCGGCGAGGCGGCCGTCGGCGTGCACCACCGAGTTGTGGGAGTCCTTCCAGCCCTGGTTGGCCAGCCCGCGCGGGCTGTGCCGCTGGTACTCGACGAAGCCGTCGCCGTCGAGGTCACCGTAGCCGTCCACCCAGGCGAGGGCGCGGTCGGCATTGGGCAGCATCTGGCGGCAGAAGTCCAGGTCGCCGGTCCAACGATGGTAGGTGCCGAGCAGCAGCAGCCACAGCGGGGTGGAGTCGATCGAGCCGTAGTACGGGCTGTGGGGGATGAGCCCGGCCCCGGCCAGCTCGCCCTGGCGCAGCTCGTGGAGGATCTTGCCGGGCTGCGCGTCGCGCCACTCGTCCTCCTCGTCGGCCTGGTAGGCGGCGAGGACCTGCAGGGTGGTGCGGGTCAGCTCGGGGTTGAGCATCAGCGTCTGGTGGCAGGCCATCAGCGCGTCGCGCCCGAACGGGGCCACGAACCAGGGGATGCCGGCACCCACGATGTCGCCGTGGACGGTCGGCGTCCGCAGCGCCCGCAGGTCGCGCATGCCGCGGGTGAGCAGGGAGTTGTAGAGCTCGTTGTCGGTCCAGATGCGGGTGCAGGAGCGCTCCCACTCCTCGTAGGAGCGGCGCAGCTCGTGCACGGCGGCGTCGAACGGCTTGGCGGCCGGGACCACGCCGTCGAGCACCGGTTCGACGGTGAAGGGGATGACCGCCACCTCGCCGTGCTCCAGGTGCAGCTTCCAGGCGGCCACGACCCGGTCGCCGTCCACCTCGACCCGGCTCGGGGGCAGCTCGAAGGCGATCCGGGTCTCGCGGAAGACGCCGTCCTCGCCGGCGTAGGCGAACACCGCCGAGCCGTCGTCGGCCTTGGGCACGGCCAGCTTGCCCCGCTCCGTGCGGCGCAGGCCGCGCACCTCGAAGATGTCGGCGAAGTCGGTGCCGAAGGCGAGCTCGATGGCGAGCTCGACCTCGGACTCGTTGTAGTTGCGCACCCGGATGCGCTCGTAGAGGCGGCCGTTGATGACCCGGGTGCGGCGGATGTTCACGGTGCCCTGGAGGGCGACGACCTCGCCGTCGCCCGGCGAGTGGAGGTCCTGGTTGGCGACGTCGATGTGGCTCATGTAGGCGCGGTCGGCCGAGGTCGACAGCAGCAGCGGGTCGCGGCCGTCGACGCGCATGACCAGGTCGGAGAGGAAGCGGCAGTCCTTGTAGTAGAGCCCGGCGCCGACGCCCTTCTCGGGGA
>WNGA01013135.1_pt1 | contig 19102 bp, 16 predicted proteins | sample 5400061 | NCBI WGS metagenome assembly WNGA01 (sample SAMN13153366, study PRJNA577476) | soil metagenome | isolation source: 100 cm soil or saprolite under grassland replicate 2 | place: USA:California | collected 2016-06-15 | reverse complement strand
GACCGACGCGCGCCAGCGCGCGTCATCGGCGCCGGCGTTGGCGGCGCGGTATTGCGGCGTATCGATCACGCCGGGGGCGATCAGATTGAAGCGCACGCGGTGCTGCGCCACCTCCTTCGCGGCGCTCTTGGCGAACGCGATCAGCGCCGCCTTGGTCGCCGCATAGGCCGCGGCGCCGGGCCAGCCCTGATGCGCAAGGCCGGAGGTGAACGCGACGATGTTGCCGCGCCGGCGCGCGATCATGCCGGGTACCGCGGCCTGATAGCACCAGACCACGCCGTCGAGATTGACCCGCATCACGCGCTGCCATTCGTCCGGGTGCATGTCGTGCACCGGCGTCCGCGGCTGAATGGCCGCGCCGCAGACCAGCCCGTCGATCCGGCCGTATTCCAGCTCGATTTGCTGAAGCTTCGCGAATACGGCGGCGCGATCGGCCACGTCGAGTCGCACTGCGGCGATGCCGGGATTCGCTTGCGTCAGCGCCGCCATCGCCCGCTCGTCGATATCGCAGACGACGACGCGCGCGTTCGCCGCCGCCGCGGCCCGCGCCAGGGCGCGGCCGATGCCGTTGGCGCCGCCGGTGATGACGATCACGTCTCCGTCTGCATCGAAACGTGCGCGCATGGATTTGTCTGTGTCCGCATTCGGCCCTCGCCAACCCGTAACTCTGGGCTTGACCCAATGCTGTCCGGTTCAAGCACTGACCGCGTCGACAACTCGGCGCGACTCCCTCTCCCCATTGGGGAGAGGGCTGGGGTGAGGGGGCAAAGCGTCACCAACAACACGGGTATGGTCCCCCCTCACCCGGCCGCTTCGCGGCCGACCTCTCCCCGATGGGGAGAGGTGGAGTTCCAACCGCATCGCTTCGCGGTGCCTCTCTGCTCACTCACGATGAAACCGCTCGGTGGGCAACAGCGCGCACCGCCGTGCCCGATTTGAAGCTCGGAGCAGGCGCCGTTGCCCACCCTACGAATCCAGCACGGCGATGGCGTTGATCTCGATCAGGTAATCCGGCGAGGTCATCTTGCACACCTCCACCATGGTCGAGGCCGGTGCCGGGGCTTTGAAGTACTCGCGGCGGACTTTGTGGATCAAGTCGAAGTGCTCCATGTTGCGCACGTAGACGTCGACGCGGACGACGTCGTCGAGCGTGCCACCCGCCTCTTCGACCGCGGCTTTGAGGTTCTCGCAGACCTGCCGGGTTTGCGCCTCGACGTCGCCGATGCCGGCGATGCTGCCGTCCGCCCGGCGCGCCGTCATGCCGGAGATGAACACCAGCCGGCCGCGTGCTTCGGCGACGATCGCTTGCGAGAAATGCCCGCTGGGCTGGCGCAGCTTGCTCGACGTGATCTGCTTCTTCATGACGGCGCGGTCTCCTTGATCATGAGGTCGGAAAGATCGATGCCGGCGCGGCGTCCGGTTTCCACCAGTGTCTTGGCGGTCTGCACGCTCAGCGGACAGACGCCGCCGTTCGCCTGCCGTATCGCCCAGACGAGCTCGCCGGGCGCATGGATGCGCGTAATGCCCGGCGCGCGCTTCGCGGCGCTGACCGCTTTAGCCTGATCGCGCACCCGCTCGGCAAACCGGGTCGCGGCGGGGAAGTGGCCGACGTCGATTGCCAGAAAGAAATGGCTGCAGCGGTAGGGCTCGGCGGCATCTCCGTAGAGCGGCTTAACCTCGGCCCCGATCGCGCCGTCGGAGAGCCCACCGCACAGAAGATCGATCACGAAGGCAAGCCCGAAGCCTTTCGGACCCGCGGCCGGCAGCAGCATGCCGGCTATTGCCGCGGCCGGATCGGTGGTCGGGCGTCCACCGGCATCGATCGCCCAATCCGCCGGGATGCTCTCGCCGGCGGCCGCGGCCAGGCGGATCTTGCCCATGGCGGTGGCGCTCAGCGCCATGTCGACCTCGACCGGATGGTCGCCGGCGGTCGGCAGCGCGATGGCGAGGGGATTGTTGCCGACCATGGGCTCGGCGCCGCCGGGCGGCGGCATCAACGGCCGCGTGTTCGACATCACGATGCCGACGCAGCCCTCCTCCGCCATCATGCGCGCGTAGCGGCCCGCGGTTCCGAAGTGGAAGGCATTGCGGACCGCGACGGCGGCAAGACCCGCGGTGCGCGCGCGGTCGACCGCGAGCCGCACCGCTTGCAGCGCGGTGAGTTGGCCGAGCGCGTGGCTGGCGTCGATCACGACGGCGCCGCCGCGGTCGCTCACCACGTCGCCGCCGCTGCGCAGCGAAACCGAGCCGGCGAGAATGCGATCGACGTACAGCGGAACAAGCATCACGCCGTGCGAGGAGATGCCCGCGAGGTCGGCGGCAACGAGATCGCCGGCCACGATCTCCGCGTCGCGCCGGTCGAGACCGAGCGTGGCAAAAATTTGCGCGGCGGCCGCGGTCAGGCGCCGCGCGTCGAGGGCCAGCATATCGGCTCCCGCCGATGCCATCAGCGTGCGTCCGCGTCGTTGTCGTACCAGGGCGGACGCTCAGGGTAATGCGGTCCGTCGTACATCTCGACCACGATCGTCTCCTCGTGCGCGATGGTCGGCCCGTGTACGTTGCCCTTCGGATTCCAGTAGAAGCAGCCCGGGGTGAGGACCGTGCCGGTCTTGGTGTATTCGTAGCGGCCCTCGAGGCAGTACATGAATTGGTTGGCGGCGTGCAGGTGCGGCTGCGGGATGCTCGCGCCCTTCTCGAAGCGGATGAGCGCGATCGACGCGCCGGTCGCCTCGTCGCGCCACAGCATCTTCTCGTGCACGCCTTTGAGCGACTTTTCGCGCCATGGCATGTCGCGGCTCTGGATCAGCACCTCGTCGAGGCTCGGCATTGCGGGACGCACGTCACTCATTTCGATCTCCGTTCAGACTAATGCCTTTGCGCGGGAGGAGGCAGCCAGGGCGCAATCAGGCGCTCCGCCAGCTCGACCAGCAGGTATACGAAAACGCCGAGGAACGACAGCGCGAACAGGGCCGCAAAGGCAAGCGGGGTGTCGAGCTGCGAGGTGGCGGCGAGCAGCAGGAAGCCCAGTCCCTCGCTCGAGCCGACGAACTCGCCGATCACCGCCCCGATGACCGCAAGCGTGATCGCAACCTTCGCCCCGGTGATGACGAACGGAAGCGCGGCCGGGAACTGAACTTTCAGAAAAATCTGCATCGGCGTCGCGCGCAGGCTGTGGGCAAGCTCGAGCAGCTCCTTGGGCGTCGCGCGCAGGCCGGCGGCGGTGTCGACGATGATCGGAAAGAACGCCACCAGCCATACGACCGCGAGCTTCGATTCGAGCCCGGTGCCGAGCCACACCAGAATGATCGGCGCCAGCGCCACCTTGGGCACCGACTGCAGGCCGACCAGCAGCGGATAGAACATCAGGTTGAGCGTCCGCGAGTTCGCGACCGCAACCGCCAGGGGCAAACCGATCGCAAGCGCGAGAAAGAACCCGTACAGCGTCTCCTTGAGCGTGATCCATCCCTCGCTGAGCAGGAGATCGCGGCGGGCGACGAACGCGCGGAACACCTTGTCCGGCGTCGGCAGCACCACGGTCGGCAGGTTGCCGATCCAGCAGATCAGGACCCAGGCAACGAGGATCAGGACCACGCCGGCGAGCGGATAGCCGATCTGGGAGAACAGCCGCAGCCTCATTGCGCGATCTTCTCCTCCCCGGCGGGCGAAATCACGCCGAGGGTCTCGCTCGCGATCCGCTCCGCTCGGGTGAAGGCGGACGTGAAGCGCACCTTTTGGCTGCGCGGCTCGGGCAGTTCGACGGCGATCTCCCGCACGACCCGCGCCGGCCGCCGGCTGAAGATGACGACCTTGTCCGACAGGTAGATCGCCTCCGAAATGGAATGGGTGACGAACAGCACCGAGGCCCCGGTCTCGCGGCGGATGCGCAACAGGAGATCGTTCATTTCGAGCCGGGTCAGCTCGTCGAGCGCACCGAACGGCTCGTCCATCAACAGGAGCTTCGGCTCATGGATCAGCGCGCGGCACAGCGCGACGCGCTGCTGCATGCCGCCCGAGAGCTGGTGCGGGCGCGCCTTGAGGAAACCCGAAAGGCCGACGATCTCCAAGAGCTCCAACGCCCGGCGCCGGGCCGCCTTGTCGTTGCGGTTGAGGATTTCCATCGGGAACAGGACGTTGCCGAGCACCGTGCGCCACGGCATCAGGCTCGGCGTCTGGAACACGATGCCGTAGTCGCCGAGCGGGGCGTCGACCTCGCGGCCGCCGATCACGACGGAGCCGGCGGTCTTCGCAACGAGGCCGGCGACGATCTTGAGGAGCGTGGTCTTGCCGCAGCCGCTCGGTCCGAGCAGCGCGACGAACTCCCCCTGCTCGAACTCCAGGCTGGCGTCGTCCAGCGCGACGACCGGCTCGGCCGCCCGCGCCATCAGCTCCTCGACCGGAAACACCTTGCGGACGTTGCGGAGGGAGCCGAACGGCATGAACTTCGTCCGCAATCACTGGCACCGACGTGGTGCCGGCAACGTCCTCTCGGCACCGACGTGTGTCGTGCCGAGTGACCCTCGGTTGCAGCTGACATCGCCAAGGCACAAGGGCAAGTGTTGTGTATCGGGTGGAGTATCGTATGCTATCTGTAGCGTCAATGCGCGCGGGATTGGTGATCGGCAGGAGAGACGAGATGCAAAGGCTGGTGGTAGCGGCGATCGTCGGCGCGACCTTGGCGCTCGCAACGCCCGCGCAGGCGCAGGAGCGCGATCTGAAGTTCATGCTCGACTTCATCAGCCTGGGGCGCCATGCGCCCTGGTACGTCGCGCTCGGCAAGGGCTATTACAAGGAGGAGGGGCTCAACGTCACGATCCTACCCTCCAAGGGAACCGCCGATGCGATCCGCAACGTCGTCACCGGCGTCGCCGAGATCGGCTTCATCGACGTTCCGAGCCTGGTTGCGTCCGGCAGCGGCGGCGCCGGCATCAGGATCGTGGCGGCCAACTACCAGAAGCCGCCCTACTGCATCTTCACCCTGAACCCGGGCGCCAACGTCACCGAGCCGAAGCAGATGGCCGGCCTCGAGCTCGGCTCCAGCACGGCGTCGTTCGTGCCGAAGATCTGGTCCGCCTTCATGGAAATGAACAAGGTCGACAGCAAGACCCTGAAGGTGGTGAACATCGACGCGGCCGCGCGCGTGCCCATGCTGGCGGCGCGCAAGGTGCAATCGATCGATCAGTTCCTCATGAGCGAGCCGGCGATCCGCCGCGCGGTACAGGACGCCAAGCCCGTCTGCCTGTTCGCCGGCGACTACGGGCTGGATATCTATGCGAACTCGATCGGGGTGCCGGAGGACTTCCTCAACAAGAATCCCGACGTGGTGAAGAAGTTCGTGCGCGCAGCGTTGCGCGGCTGGAAGGATGCGCTCGCCGATCCGGAGGAGGCGGCGCGCATCCAGCTGCAATACGTCAAGGCGCTCGATCCGCAGATCGTGGTCGAGGAGATCAACATCCTCCGGCGCGTGGCCATTTCGCCCGACGTTCAGAAGCACGGCTTCGGCTACATCTCGAAGGAGCGGATGAAGAGCACCGTCGACTTCATCAACAACAACATCGAGGTGCCGGGCGAGAAGCTGACCGCCGAGCAGATCTTCGCGCCCGGGTATCTGCCGGAGAAGCCGATCCTGCCGTGATGGGGCAAGCTCGTCATTGCCGGGCTTGACCCGGCAATCCATCATTCTTCGTATGAGTCACGGTTTGATGGATGCCCGGGCACGACGAATGCACGTGCCAAGTCGTGTCAGGTCAGCCCCAATGACGACCAACGCATGAGCTTCTGGTCTACATCCTCGCCAGCCGGACGGGCGGCGCGCTGTATGTCGGCGTAACCAAAGATCTCATGCGGCGCGTGTTCGAGCATCGGAACGGGATGGTGGCTGGCTTCACCAAGCGATATGGCGTCAAGTGTCTCGTCTATTTCGAGGAGCACAGCACGGCCGAGGCGGCAATTCGACAAGAAAAGAACTGGTCGCTGCCGGCGTGAAATGACCCATCGACCCGGATTTCTAGTTCTTAGCAGCTACTTCGGGTCTTGACCGTCACATCGGTACTATCGAGGGACTTGTCGCGCAAACGAAGGTCTTTGGAGCTGAGTTGCCGGTCAGCGATAACCGAAAAAGCGTGGGCCGCACCGGCAAGCCCGCGTTAGTCCCTCTTCGGCACCGGCACGAACAACGCCGTGCTGGAGCCGAGCTCGATGCCTGCCGGACAAGCCACATTGCGGCACTCTCTCACACGAACTTCGGAAACAAAGGGGCACTAGCAAGTATATGATTCTAGTGCCGCTTTTCGATTTGAAGTTCCTAAACGAACTTGCCCCTAGCGCTGTAGGAACTTCAAATCGGCGGCACTAGCGCGGAGCGATCTGCTCAATCCACTCCACAACGGCCTCGATTCGGCCGAGGGTCCGAAGCTCCGAATGCGTGAGAAGCCATAGTTCACGGGTAAGCGCCGGGGCGTGGCGCTTGGTGCCAAGCCTTCGCAGCCGCGAGTCGCCGTCAGCGATGACGCAAGGCAACAATGATCGACCAAGCCCGGCAATCACAGCTTCCAGCACGGATTCGGCATCGTTGACGTGCACGGCCGCGATCCTCTCATCGTTGCGGACAGCGGTCGCGGCAATCCAGCGCGCCTGCGGTAGATGAGCCATGGCCTCATCATAGGTGACCCAGGACAGCATCCTTGCCTCGCGCACCGAGTAGGATGTGGATGCATAGACGTCATAACGCAGGGTGCCGACCCGACGTGCCGTCACCTTTGTTCCTCCAGATTTTGGGCGGGCGAGGCGCAAGGCCAAGTCGGCTTCGCGACGGGTCAGACTGAGGTCTCTCGCGTCCCCAACGACTTCCAACTGCAGTTCCGGGTGACGCTTCAACAAGATTTGCGCCGCAGGAACCAGTATGTGATTGACGATGATCGGTACAGAAGTAACACGCACCGTACCGGAAACCATGTCGTCTGCGCCCGAAAGCTCGACATCAAGCGCGCCGATCTCGCGCTCGATCCGTTCGGCATGAAGCGCAGCCCGTTCGCCCGAAGTCGTCAGCTGCAGCGTGCCGTCAGTCAGACGCTGGTAGAGGCGCACGCCGATCGTTTCTTGCACGGCAACCAGGCGCCGAGCGACGGTCGTATCGTCGACGCCAAGCAGTCGCGCGGCCGCCGCCAGCGTTCTTCCTCGACTGATGGCGAGGATGTAGCGAAGATCGTTCCAATTCATCATCTGCATTTCTGCCGGATGAGACTGCGAAAATGCGCCTTCACGCGGCACTCTTGCAGACGCAGGCTTGGACGTCCAGGTCTCTTGGAGAAACCTGAATGCTCTATGCCATCCTGTTCGAAGACAACGCGAGCCTCGGTTCTGACGTTCGCCGCCAGCACATGCCTGCTCATCTGTCGTTTCTCGAGAGGAACGCGGCGCGGATCAAAGCGGCTGGGCCGCTACGAATGTCGTCGGGTGAGCCTGCCGGTGGGCTGTGGGTCGTCGAAGCCGACAGCCCCGAGGTCGTCGACGCGCTCGTGAAGGAAGACCCGTTTTGGCCAACCGGATTGCGGCGATCGGTTCGCATTCTGAGCTGGCATCAGGTCTTCGCAGGCGGCAAGCGACTGATCTAACGTCGCTTCGTTCTTGATCTGCGCATCAAGAGCCATAACCCGCGTTCGACAATGCTCAGAACAACCGGGAGAACACAATCACCAGCCCAGCGTATAAGGCGGTCACCAGCATCGCTCCTGCGATATCGATCCTGTGCGTCTTCCCGCCAGCAGGCTGGAGCCACCATGAGAATCGGTCGCTCGTCCACGGGACGAAGTAGTTCAGCAAGAGGATGCTTACCACGTTGCCGACAAACAGCGCGACCGCGAAGGGCAAGCCCGCCCGCTCCGACAGAATCGGCGTTTGGATGAAATACCCGAACAGGAACACAACCGGATAGAGCAGGAGCAGAACGAGCATGTTCTGCTTCCAAACAGCCGGCGTTTGCCCGGTCGGAAACGTGAACCACTGGTCGAAGCCGGTTCGGGCGATGCGGGCGTGGAACTCCTCGGTGAAGGGCTTTGCTTCTTCGAGGAGTTTCTGACGTTCCGGCGAATCCAGCCAGGCTTGCAGGTTCGCCTCACTGTCGAAGCGAAGAATGGCAAGCCAGTCCTCCTGCACGCCCGGGAGCGGGGGCTCGAAACGATAACCTTGGAAGCCCCGGGCTCTCGACTGGGCAGCAGCGATACGCTGCTCCCACGCGCGATAGGCCGCCTCGGAGTCGGGCTTGATGCGGGTCGAAATCACCATGGAGACCGGGGCGGGGAGCACGCCCGATACGCCGTCCGGCACGAGGTGAACATCGTCGCTGCCGATCAGCATTGGCTGCGCGCTTGCCACCCTCTCCAGCCGCTCTTTTGAGTTGAGCCAGGCGGTTGCTGCCGCTGCATGCGCGAAGCGCTGTAGGATGACCCAGTCGAGTTGCGTCGGGGGACCGGGGAAGCGGGCGATCGCTTCACTTGTGCCCTTCTGCCATTGGGCGAAGGCGTCTTCGGCGCCAGGGTGCACCCGTGTTTGCGTGACGATCGTGACTCCCGCCGAGGACGCCTCGCTCCCCTTGCTCCCGGCAGTCATGTCTGCGGCAACAAATGTGAGAAGATGCGATCAGGTGTGAACGGCAGATGCGGGAAGCGCACGCCGGTTGCATCCAGAAGAGCATTCGAGATCGCGGGCGCGACGGGATTGATCGCGCATTCGCCTTGCGCCTTGGCACCGAGCGGGCCGATCGTATCGAACGTATCGGCGAAAAAGATTTCCGTGCGCGGCACATCGGCAAAGGCCGGAATGCGGTAGTTGCGCAGCGTCGGATTGACCATCTTTCCGTCGGCGTCGTAAACCATGTTTTCCGTGAGGGCCCAGCCAAAGCCCATGGCGATGGCCCCATCGAGTTGGCCCCTGCACTGCATGGGATTGATCAGCCGCCCGATGTCGGCGGCATGAACGCTTTGCAGGATTCGGATCTCGCCCGTGATGCGATGGACCGCAAGCCGCACTCCGTGCACGTTGAAGGCAATGGTGCGGGGGGAGAGATAGGCCTTGCGCTTGGCTTCGAAGCGGTGACCGGCAGCAATGCCGTCCGCGTGCAGATCGACGAGCGCAATGCGCTCATTGCCTTTGACGACGCTGTCACTTTCCAGGCGCCACGCTGAGGGATCGGTCGCGGTGTGAAGGGCGGCGAAAGCGAGAATGTTGTCGCGCAATGCGGCGGCGGTGAGCGCCACGGCCTGTCCCGCGACCACCGTTCCGGTGCTTGCGAAGGTGCCGGTGTCATAAGGGGTGAGATCGGTATCGGCGTTGATGATTTCGATTTGGTCGGCGCGCGAGCCGAGAACTGCGGCAGCAATCTGGCGGTGCGAGGTCACCGACCCGTTGCCCATCTCGGTCGAGCCGACGGCGAGATGGTAACGGCCCGTGGGCAACAGGCTCATGACGCCGCCGGCCCTGTGCTCGGTCGGGGGGCCTGACTCCAGGACTGCAAGTGCTATGCCCGTTCCCTCGGCCCAGTCCTGCCCTGCGGACGTCGTCGCACGACCTCCTTCTGCCAAGGCGCGTTCGACGAGATCGAGACATTGATCGAGGCCGTAGCTCCCGAAAGCGACATCGGAGGGATCCTTCCAGACCGATTCGATCCAATCGTTCGGGCAGACCATGTTCTTCCTGCGGATCGCAAACGGATCCATGCCGATGAGACGCGCGAGATCATCGATGGCGCATTCGATGGCGAACGTGGTCTGCGAGGAACCATAGCCGCGAAATCCGCCTGCCGGCACCATGTTCGTGTAGACCGCGTAGCCGTCCGCCTTCTTGTTGGCGCAGCGATAGGCGGTCAACGGGCTACCGAGCGAGGCGGCGAGCGTCTCGCCGGCGTGTCCGCCGTAGGCGCCGGTATTTGAAACAACATGGACTTCGATGGAGGTGAGGGTTCCGTCCCGTTTGGCGCCGATTTTAACCCGTGTTGTCATCTGGTGGCGCGTTGTCGTGCCGATGAACTGCTCCTCGCGCGTGAACTCCCATTTGACGGGGCGGCCGGTTTTCAGCGTGGCGAGCACGCAGAGGTCTTCGGAGATCATCTCCTGCTTGCCGCCGAACCCACCGCCGACACGCTCGGTGAAGACGTGGACATTGCGCGGAAACAGGCCGAACAGGTGGCAGAGCTTCTGCTGGGCGATGAAAGGCGCCTGCGAGCTCGTGCGCACGTGGAGCCGCCCATCGTCGCCGCGCCAAGCGACGGAGCCATGAGTCTCCAGATGCACGTGCTGCACCCGGGAGGTCGAATAGGTCATCTCGTGGACCGCATCGGCCTCCTTGAAGCCGGCCGCAACGTTTCCGACCTCGCCGTGGATTTCGACATAGACGTTGCCGCTTGCCTCCCCACCCTTGTGGTGCAGGATAGGCGCCTCCGGAGCCATTGCGGCGACCGGATCGAAGACTGCGGGCAGGAGCTCGTATTCGACCGCCAGCGCGCGACAGCCCGCCTCGGCAGCGGCTTCCGTCTCGGCCACCACCGCGGCGACGCGCTGGCCGGCGAAGCGTACGACGTTATCGAGGATGTAAGTGTCATCGGGATCGACGAGGTGGTCCTCGTGGGTCGCAGTGCTGTAGAGCCGGCGGGGCACGTCCTCCCAGGTGAAGACCTCGATCACGCCCGGAACAGCCAGGGCCGTCGCGCGTCCGATGCCGATGATGCGGGCATGGGCATGGGGCGAGCGTAGAACCTTGAGGTGCAGCACACGATCCACGTCTACGTCCATCGTATAGCGTGCCTGCCCGATAACGATTCCCTCACCGAATGGATTCCTGAGGTTCGCGCCGCAGGCCTTTCCCGCCACGTCCTCTTCGGCGGAACGGATGCCGTGGATCGCGTCCTCGATGGCGCGGTAACCCGTGCATCGGCACAGGTTTCCCTTCAACGCGTGCGGAAGATCGCCCCGCTGCTGCTCATTGAGCGCAGCCGCGGTCATGATCATGCCGGCCGAGCAGAACCCGCATTGGAAAGCCTGCGCGTCCAGAAACGCCTGCTGCAGCGGATGCAGGGCGCCGTCGGACGCGAGACCCTGGATGGTGGTGACCTGCCTCCCGGCCGCACGGAAGGCCGGCATCAGGCAGGAGTGCACCGGCGTGCCATCGAGCCACACCGTGCAAGCTCCGCAATCTCCTGCGTCGCAGCCCTTCTTCACACCGAATACGCCGTGCTCGCGCAAGAAGGTGCGCAGGCATTGGCCCGGCCGAGGCTGGGCAGAAAATACCTTGGAATCGACCGTGAAGTTCATGTGCGGGCTCGCGGCAAGGCCAGCTCGGAGCGGATTTGCTCGGCGAAATGATAGGTCAGATGCCGTTTGTAGGCGGGCGTGCCGTGCACATCGTCGAAATAGCCGTCGCTCGGGATGCGTTCGTCGATCGCCCGGCGGAGCGCATCCCCGGTCGGGGCACGCTCGAAATGCAATTGCACCGGCCGTGGCGTGGCTGCCGTGATGGTAAGCAGCAAGTCGCCCGCGGTGTCGTCGCGGGTCCCGACCAGAAGCGCCGCCGAGCGGCCAAAACGGGTGAGCGAAGCGCGGCGGAAAGCGAAGCGCTTGGACAGTGCCGCGGCGGGTATGCGGATTGCGCGAAGGAGCTCCCCGGGGGCGAGCACGTTGGTGTGGTTGCCGGTCACGAAATCGACGGCCGCCACCTCGCGCGCGGAACCTTCGCGCGCCCACAGCGTATAGACCGCTTCGAGCGCCACGGTCAGCGACGTCATGGCGCCGGCCGGCAGCGACATGCAGATGTTGCCGCCCACGGTCGCCTCATTCGCGATCTTGAACGACATCAGTAGTGCGTGGCAGCACTCCCGCAGCAGCGGCGCAGCGGTCCACGAGGGCGGCGCCGCGAACCGCTCGAGTTCGCCAATCCGACAAGTCGCGGCAATATCGAGACCGGCGGGCGAGGCTTCGAGCGAGCGCCAGTTGAGTGTTTCGAGGTCCACCAGCGTATCGACCGCGAGCTGCGGTTCGGAAAACAGCCAGGTGCCGCCGGCAAGCCACGCATAACCCTCACGCCAGCCGGTGACGCCGTCGATTGAGACGGGACGCTTGACCTCCCTGATCGTATTCAGGTCCATCGGTTTCCTTTCGCTTGCGCTCTGTGGTGCCGGTCACCCATTAAGCTGCCGCCGCGGCGAAAGACCTCAATCCGGCAAGATCGTCGTCTCTTGCCTCCTCGCTGCTTTCGAGCGGAGGCGGGGTCACGGAAGCTGAGAGAGCGAACCCGGGCCCGGGCCCGGGGTGATCAATGTCGGCCACTGTTTCGAGCCGAACGGCACCAGAGGCGGCAGGAAGGGAGTCATCCCGCGCTTTCCGGCCTCGGCGACGATCGCGTCGCGGGCATTCCCACCCATCAATTCGTAATCCATGATCGAGCTGTTGCCGAAAAAGAGAGCTCCGACCGCCCGGTCCCCGATGATCCGCGTCACCGATTCGAGCATGTCTTCGGGCGTCGTGGTGAAGGAGACCGTTTCAATCAGCATGAGCCGCGAGTTGATCGCCTCCGGTCCGAAGAATTGCGCCAGCACGCTGAACAGGATGTTGTTCTGTCGCGCGACGTAGATTGTGTTGCTGGCCGCGTAGGCTTTGTCCCAATCGGCGCCGAGCTGCCCCTTCCAATTCGCGACGACATCCATCCAGTGGGCGACCTGAGTCTGCGCCGCCCAGGCGATGATCTTCTTGAGCTTCGGGCCCTGCTTTTCGGTGAATTGCTTGACGGCCGCGAAGGCAATCACGCCCTTACCGAGACAATCGTCGATGAACGCGATGTTGTCCGCCAGGATCTCGCGATTGGTTCCGCGCCAATCCTCCTGCATCTCGGTCTGGTCGAGGCCATCGAGCGCCGCCTGCAGCCTCGCGCGGAACGCCGCCATGGGTGCGCGCCACGACTGGTCCGCCGGCTTGTCGATGTGCGGTCCCGCCAAGACCGGGAGAACCATCGTGCTGTGACCGACCGACTTCAACAATTGATAGACGCCGGGTACGGAGGGCGCCTCGACCGGCGCCATGCCGGGCCGGTACAGGATGAGGCGCCCGCCGGCCCCCGAGAAGAGAGCAAGGATGACCGGATGCTGGGAAAGGATGTTCTTCCTGAAGACGCTGGCCGAGTTGTCATAGAGACCGAACATCGCCGTGTTCAAGGCGAGAACGTTCTGCCGCGCCGTGTCGCCGGGGCCGGGGCTCGCACCCCCCACGATGACGTTCATGTAGGGCGGCAGTTCGGCCGCCATTAACGATGGAGTAGCTCCTGCCAGGGCGGCAACGGATAGCGTTGCGCAGCCGAAGCGTAGCCAGAATAGTCTGATTTTCATGTAGCCTCCATTGCTATGGTCATTGCTGCCCACTTCTGAACCGCGACCACGGCACCGCACGTTTCTTTGATAGCACGGTTCATCACGTGCGGAAATGGTGGATCCATTCGAAGTTTGCTAAAAGTCGTCACACATTACGCACTGGCCTGACGCACTTGGCCTGCGTGTCTCATGTCTAGCGTAGGCTTGCTGCAGCGCCTCGAGCGACGAGGGCGAACGCCTCACGGAAGCTCGGCAATGGAAGTGGGTCCCGGACCCGGCGTGATCCGCATTGGCCACTGCTTTGAGTCGAACGGCACCGGTGGAGGTAGGAACGGCTTGGTCCCGAGTGCGGCGCTTTCAGCGACGATTGCGGCACGCGCATCGCCTCCCATTAATTCATAATCCATCAGGTAGTAACTGCCAAAGAATAGAGCTCCGTCGGAGCGGTCGGCGATGATCCGGGTGAGAGCCTCCATCATCTCGTTGGGCGACGTGGTGAAGGAGATAGTCTCGAGCAGGATCAGCCGGTCGTTGAGAGCCTCCGGCCCAAAAAACTGCGCCAACACGCTAAATAACACGTTGTTTTGACGCGTGGCATAGATCGAATTGCTGGCTGCATAGGTCTTCTCCCAATCACCGCCGAGCATCTTCTTCCAATCCGCGAGCACCTTCATCCAATGGCCGACCTGGGTCTGCGCCGCCCAGGCGATGTCCTTCTTCAGGTACGGCGCCTGTTTTTTGGAGAATGCCTCCAACGCGGCAAATGAGATGGCGCCCTTGGCCAAACAATCGTCCACGAATGCGATGTTGTTCTGCAGAATAATGCGATCGTTGTCCCGCCACTCAGGTGGCATTGGTGTCTCGTCCAGGCCGTCAAGTGCGGACTTCATCCGGGCGCGATAGGCGAGCATTGAGCCGCGCCATGACTGATCAGCGGGATTATCGAGGTACGGCCCCACAACCTGGGCAAGCGCCATGGTGCTGTGGTCGACGGATTTGAGCAATTGATAGACCATAGGCACCGATGGCGCCTCGAGTGGAGGCATGCCGGGCCGATAAAGAATAAACCTACCGCCCGCTCCCGAGAACAGTGCGAGAATGACGGGATGCTTGCTAAGAATGTTCCTCTGGAAGATTTTGGCAGCGTCGTCATAGAGCTCGAACATGGCGGTATTCAGCGCCAACACGTTTTTGACCGCGATGTCGGCGGGACTGGAGACCGTGCGACCCGAAATCGGCGCCATGTAGGATGGCAGGTCTTGTGATTTCGTCGTTGTGCCCAGACCCGTCAGCGCAATGGATGCTACCGTCACATAAGCGTAGCGTTTGAGGAGCGATTGAGTTTGCATGGCTTGCCTCCTGGGCAGCGCGCCAGCGCGTCTACTTGCGAACGCTCGAATAAAGCATGCAGCGGAGCGAATCGAGACTTGCACGCTTGGTTGTCGATTACTGGACGAAAGCGGTCAAACCTGATGCCGGCTCTCTCGACAATGCGTTGGCCTCATGCGGAGCCTACTGCCGCTCTTCGAGATAATCAACGTTAGTGGATAATTGATAGCATCATCGAACAGACAAGATTTCGTCTTCGGTGAGCTACGCAGCTGAGCCGAGCGGAATTCGAGCGCTCAGTCTTTATGATTGCATGTCTTCATTGACAGCCCCGTTCGAATTCAGGGCTACTACGGCACTGGGGGCGGCGCCGGAGCACTTCCCTGCACGCCCTCAATGCCGATGAATACGGCAAGAATCTTCACCGGGTTCTGACCCATGTTGCGACCGTCATGCGCCTCGTTCATCGCCTCGGCGAAACCGTCGCCTTTGCGGTAGGTCCGCTGGCCCTTCGTCCCGTAATCAACCGTGAGCTCGCCCTCGAGGATATAACCGAAGAGGGGGACCGCATGCGTGTGCCATCCGGTCTGCTGGCCTGGCTGGAGCGTGATCTCCACCGCCGTGATCTCGGCGGGCGCGCCGGACGGATAGCGGATCGGCTCGCCAGTAACGGTGTTCCCGGTCGACAGAACAATTCGCGCCGCGGGAGAGACATGGGCGGGCGCTGGCGCGGAGGGGATGGTCTCGGCCACAGCTCGGTTGAACGATAAAGGCAGCCCGAGCAGCAGGCAGGCGACGAGGCGTAGTGACGGCCGCAGCCGCCATTTCGGGTGGGTCCACGATTTCGACATAGAGGCTCCGCGCGGTAGATATCAACCTGTCTTTGTTCTGGCTTGTCAAACTCGAGAGTGGTCAGACATGAGCCCACTCTCAAATGAAGGCGATAGGGATATTCGTGTGTGGTCCTCAATCCGGTCGCACGTCAGAAGACACTGTCCACTGGGATGAACGCTGCCGCGGAACACGTTCGTCGCAACGCCGTTAAACATGAGGTCTCCAATGGGGTCGAGCATGAATTGAACGGTGGCGGCCATCATTCGCTGAACGAGCGGGAGCATGGGGTTGTCGCTCATTTCGGCTCGGATCCTCCTCCGTGCGGGAACTTTTGCGGTACAACTTGATGGGCGACCACTGCCTGCTGCGCATTCACCGTGAAATGCTTCGGAGTACAGTCTGCTGACCCTTGCCATAGGCGCCTAAATGCCGTTCCATGGCGAAACGTAGAGTCCGAGCACTCTCGGTTCTCGCGTCCCGACTTACTGAGAAGCCTTTCACGCCGCTTACGCGGTTGCGCGCCGCCTGCCGTGAACCTTATGAAAGGTCTCCATCTCCAATCCTCTATATCACCTACCGAGCTTGGGCCAGCCGTCGGGAGATCGACAATTGCGAACAGTGGAGCTGAGCGCGCTATGCTGATTATTCGAAACCTCGCTGCGACGCTTCTCTTGGTGATCGTGGTCTGCACCGGCAGTTCGATGGTACGAGCCGCCGACTGCGAGGACATCGTTGCGCGGCACATGGTTGGCGAAGCCCTGCTTGCCGCGCACTTCGTCGCGCTGGCCGAGAAGGTCGGCATGAAGCCCACCGAGATTAATGCGATTCTGAAAAGCATTGCGGAGAAATCTGCACTTCAGGAATTCTGGATCACGGATTCCTCGGGCCGCGCTTACTTGACCAACACCGGGATCGACTTCACTTTCAGCCCGGATTCGGCAAAGCAGCCCCAGGCGTCCGAATTTTGGCCTCTGATCGGCGGCGGCATGGAAATCATTATCCAACAAGCGCGCAAGCGCGAAATCGATGACCGCGTGTTTAAATACGTGGGCGTCGCTGGTGTCGACAAGGCTCGGATCGTTCAGGTCGGTGTCGGCGGGGAAAACCTTCCGAATTGCAAATAGTTTCCTGGGTGCCGCCGGTAAGCGGCCGCTCAAGCGATATCAACTGGACTGGTTTTTACTCTCGGTTAACTCGCCCGCCTTCATGCTTCATTTGCCAGTTGAAAGGCATATCGATTGTGCGTCTCCACAATGGGCCCCATGTCCATGGTGACGATCTCGCCGTCGCGAACCACGACTTTGCCATTGATGACGGTGGTTCTGGCTTGTTGAGGAGCGCAGAAGAGAACTGCCGCCACGGGGTCATGCAATGCACCGGCATAACCAATGGTATGCAGATCAAGGGAGAAAAAGTCGGCGCATTTGCCGGGTTCGAGCGAACCAATATCGGAGCGTCCGAGGACTCGCGCGCCACCGAGAGTGGCGAGTTCAAGCACCTCACGGGCCGTCATCCACTCATCCGCGCGAACCGGGTGCGACTGCGAAAGGAATATATATTTGCGCGGCCCTTCCGGCGGAAGTAACCCGAGCCGCAACCGCGCCAACAGCATGGCCTGGCGGGCTTCGAGCAGAATGTTGGATGAGTCGTTGCTGGCCGAGCCATCCACACCAAGGCCGACCTTGACTCCCGCTGCCATGTATTTCTTGATCGGCGCAATGCCGGAGCCAAGACGCATATTGGAGCACGGACAATGGGCCGCACCGCAGCCGGTCGCGGCGAATTTTTTAATCTCGTCGTCATCAACGTGGATCGCATGCGCGAACCAGACATCGTCTCCCAGCCATCCGAGCGTTTCCATCCAATCCACCGGACGGAGTTGAAAGTGTTCGAGCGTGTAGCGTTCCTCATCCAGGGTTTCACAAAGGTGAGTGTGAAGTTTGATTTTGTACTGCCGGGCGAGGGCCGCTGAATCCTTCAGCAGTGAGGTTGTGACGGAGAATGGCGAGCAGGGAGCGAGGGCGATTTGCGTCATCGAACCAACGGAAGCATCGTGGTATTTTTCGATGACGCGCTGACTGTCCTTGAGGATAAAAGCCTCGTCCTCCACACAATCGTCCGGAGGCAACCCCCCTTTGGACTCCCCGAGAGACATCGAACCACGGCTGGCATGAAAACGTACGCCGAGTTCGCTTGCGGCCTGGATTTGACAGTCCACGTTATTGCCGTTTTTGAACACGTAACTATGGTCGAAAACAGTGGTGCAGCCGGACAGGACCAGTTCAGCCAGGCCAATCAGCGTGCTGGCGCGCGAGGCTTCCGGGGTCGTGCGCGCCCACACGCGGTAATGAGCTCTTAGCCAGGGAAAGAGATTGTTGTTCTGTCCTGCGGGCAGGTTGCGGGTCAGGGTCTGGTTGAGATGGTGATGGGTATTGACGAAACCTGGCAGCAAGATCTGCCCGGTCAGATCAATAACTGTATCGGCTGTGGTGGGGAGTTCTTCGTTAGGTCCGACTTTTTTGATTATGCCATCTTCCGCATGGAGTCCGGCATTTTTCAATTCACGGCGCTTGCCGTCCATGGTGACAAGAACGTCTGCATTTTTAGCTAAGAGTGTGGGCATAATTTGGATGGATGGGGTTGGAAGAAGGTTGAAAAAGTCATGCCATCGTCAACGAGCCCTGGCTGTTCGGCTTTGTGCCCGGCGTTGTCGCCGCCGTCGTCACGGCGAAAAAGATGCCCCGAGAGGAAGCGCACTGGGCCGCGCACGGCAAAGCTCCGGCCCACGGAACACCGATGCAATGAGAATATCCGCCCCCATACTGTTTGCAACTGGCGATTCGCTGTCTGTGCACCGAAAACCTAAACACCGACGTGGGACTGTCCGTTCATTGGCGTGAACCGGTCATACCGACCCCGCGCTCGAAATGACGCGAATGACCCATGGGCGACATGGGGTGTGAGCCGGAATCGAGCGGAAACCCGCGCGCAATCGGATGCTCTTTCGCCGTCGCTTCGGCGACGCCCGGCCGGCGGTACGGGTGGAAGCCGCCGGCAAAGCGACTGGGCAACGTTGTCATCGTCGACCGAGCGCAGATAACCGCTAATGCCGCGATTGTTCTCTCGCCTCGGGCGGTGGCCCTTTGAATTCCCAGTCAGGGACAACCGAAAAAACGTGTGCCGCACCGGCGAGGCCGCGTCAGTCCCTCTTCGGCACGGCCTGCATCAGGAGCGCGAGCGCCCTTGTGAAGCTTCCCGCTCCGGGAGCGGCGCCCTTGTAGTGTCCCATGCGCACCACGACAAGATCGTGCGACGGGATGATCAGCGTGGTCTGGCCTCCCGCGCCTGCCATGTAATAGGCGTCCCTCGGTACCGGAAACCTGCCGTCGCCGTTGATCCAGAAGAAGCCGCCGTAGATCGGGCGCTTGTCGGCTTCCCATGCGGGCGCAAGGGTGCTTACGAACTTGGCGTACCCTTCCGGGAGAATCCGCTCGCCGTTCCAAACGCCGTCCTGAAGATACAGGTTTCCAAGCCGCGCCCAGTCGCGTCCCGCCGCCAGCTCGTATCCCTGCCCGAGAAAGTTCCCGAACGGAT
>WNGA01006540.1_pt1 | contig 19102 bp, 20 predicted proteins | sample 5400061 | NCBI WGS metagenome assembly WNGA01 (sample SAMN13153366, study PRJNA577476) | soil metagenome | isolation source: 100 cm soil or saprolite under grassland replicate 2 | place: USA:California | collected 2016-06-15 | reverse complement strand
GTTAGCATCAACAAGAGAATATTCCCAACGCATGTCTTTTGCGAGGTCAACATATTTTTTTAGTTTATTAAAATCTTTGCTGCTTAAATGATCACTCCACCAACTCCATGAAGAACGGCCTGGCTTTATCCAATCAGCCTCGCCAATTTTATTTTTATCTGCAAGATCATACACAAGATTTAATTCAATTATTGTTCCCTAGTTTTTGCCTGTTATAATTACGCGCCATGGTGTTGCAAAAGGAGTGGCTGCAGCAGGATAAATATCACCCAAACCATTTGCTTCACCTGCAGTGGGAAAAGTAATTTTGTAAATTCCATTTTCACAATGTTGCTGTAAATGAGTACCACAATAATTACCATCCATATTACTTTCTGTAACAAGCAACCAGTGATCATTGATTGAAACAATGCAGGAAAAGCCCAGCCACTGCTGTCTTTGGCAGTTGTTCCAGCAGGAATGGCGTTCATATAAGGACCTTCATAAGAAGGATTCCATTGTGCAGGAAGATCATAATTCTGTATCCATGTTTTTCCTTCAGGAATTACAAATTCTGTTGCTTCATTTTTCACAGTAACTTTTTTTTGCCGGCGCTTCAAAACGATAACGAAATGCAACACCGTCATTATAAACACGCATATCAACATATACAATTGCATTATGGTTATTTTTAAATTCAATACTTGTTCCATTGGCATTGGCATGATTTATTTTTTTCTTGCCAATTTTCAAAGTATAGTGTTCATCAATTGTGGTTGCTGTGGCATTGATTAATGATAAATGATCTGTAAAACTTTCATCTGCTTTTTCAATGCCAAGTCGCGAAGGTTTTACAATAATATCGTTGCCTGATAAAACTTGGTAATATAGTTTGCCCTCATTATTTGAAAGAATAAATTGTAAAGATTTGTCAAGCGATACAGTCTTCCATTCATTTATCCTCTGTGCATATAAAAAATTCGGGAAAAAGAAAAACAAAATAAGCACGAAGTATTTCATGTTTTATTAATTAGCGACGAATTTAATCGTTTTACTATAACTGGTTACTTTCACGTTATCTAAAAAAATTTGGCTGAAAGTAATCGTTAAAATAAATTTCCCCGAATGCATATTCAAGATTATCTCAAACATGTTCATCCGTAAATTTTCAAGTTTTGAAATTTAGCCGTTATATTTACTATCATACAATTTATACAGACATCATACAATGTTTACAGCAGGTAAAACAGCGGAATCAGTTCAGCAAAAAGAAAATGTCTGGAGATTAGCCTGGTCCCAGGCAGTTTTCAGAAAAAAAATTGTAATCGCTTTCGCATTAAATATTCCTGTGCTTATTTTATTTCCTGTTTTTTTTCAGCATATTCAACAAAGAAACGGCATGGAGTTGCACGATGTTTTAGTTGATAATATAAGTGCGGTAAATGTTTCTGTTTCCATTTTTATTATTATATGGTCAATGGCTTTATTAACGCTCATTCGTGCAATACAACAACCTGAAATCTTTATCACATTTCTTTTTTCATTTTTTATATTAAGCATTTCACGCATTATCACCATTTGGTTACTGCCGTTAAATCCCCCGCAAGGCCTTATTCCGCTTATTGATCCACTAAGCAATACCTTTTACGGAGGATCATTTGTAACAAAAGATCTTTTTTATTCAGGCCATGTTGCCACTCAATTTCTTATGTTCTTATGTTTGAAAAAAAGAATGGATAAGTTCTTAACTGCAATTTCAACTATCAGTGTTACAATTCTTGTGCTGGTGCAACATGTACATTATACGGTTGATGTAATTACGGCTCCTTTGTTTGCATATATATGCTTCATTGCAGGACGAAGTGTTGCAAGAAAAGGAATACAATTTTAAAAAGCTTCCCCCAGCTGAAAATAAAATCCGCTATTACCGTCTTTGGCAAAACCGTAATCAAGTCTCAGGTTTAGTTTTTCTTTTTTATTTAATGCAAAGCGTATGCCTGCGCCAAAAAAATATTTTAATTCATTCAGTTGATAATTAAAAGGCTCATGGGCAACATCACCCAAACCCGCAAATACAACAGCACCAAATCTTCCAATAAGATGCATACGGTCTTCAGCCTGGAAAATCATTTCATCCTTATCTCTGTATCTCCCATCATAATACCCGCGCATATGGTATGCACCACCCAGTGAAGCAAGACTGCGAAGCGGTATCTTATTTCCGGTATTGATAAAATTATAGAGTTGAAAAGCGATAATATTGTTACGGTATATTTTCCAAAACTTCCGGATATCAATTACGTAATTTGTGTAATAATAATCTGATCCAAATACACGATCAAAATGATTAAATGAAAACTGCGCAAAATTTCCCCTGTCAGGTGAGAAGGCATTGTTACGATCATCAAAAGTAAAGCTTGCACCAATGCCGGAAATTATATAGCCGTATCGTCCTGCTACATTTTGTTTATCAAATAATCCATCCTTTAAAAAATCTACCTTAAATAAATTTTGATATTCATATAATGCACCGATAAAAAAATCGGAGCCGATATTTCTTAATTGCACCTACAAATTGTTTGCGAAAAGTATATAGTGACAAAGCCTGCATACCCGATGTTCGTGTAAGCGTATCTTTTGCTTTCAAACGAAATGTTGATGACAACAATGCACCGGTAGCCCATCCTGTTTCTACAGAATGAGTGAGCACCGGCAATAACTGTATTTTAATTTTTTTCTGAATGCTGTCTTTTTGTGCCTTTAAAGAAAATGAAATTGTAAGCAACGATACTGTATAAAAAAAGACAAAATATTTTGAGGGTTTTATAAGCATGCTTATCGTTTATGCTAAAGTGCTATATTTTTTTTATCTGCAGGTCGCAGACTCTGTGAGATGCGCCGGTCTATTATTACTATTTAGTCCCGCACCTGCGGGATTGCGTCGCACTCTTTTACTTCCTTTTCAATATTCAGCAATGCCTAGCTGCCCGCCCAAAACTTGTTCCAGGGTCGTACACCTGTAATATTTTGATCTCTGCGCAGCAACCCATTTATCATCATCGGCAAGGGATTAATTTAATGAGACAAAGTATAAAAAAATCAAAGAATGATTAGCGCTCGAATTAATCTAAATTTCATAATTTCATAACCTTATATTTACATTTTGTCTCTGCTGCATTTATCCTCTGACTAAAGACCAGGCTTTTGTATTTGAATATATTTAAAAAATTAAAACCTTATGACAAATAATTTCTTGTTCAAAACGAGAGAAGGAATCAAGCGGCATATATTGAGACCTTCACTACTTGGAATAGGTAAAGCTATCGCACCATTTTCACCTGTAGGTAATCCTCCTGTTTTTTTTAATGAAACATTTCCATGGACATCATTACTTGAAGAAAACTGGTCTGCCATAAGAAAGGAACTGGATCATATTCTTGTGTACAACGAAGCGCTGCCCAATTTGCAGGACATACAGCATGAACAAAGTTCTATCACAACCGATAACAAATGGAAAACATTTTTCCTTTATGGCTATGGTAAAAAAGCAGGGGAAAATTGTGCCAGATGTCCTAACACTACAGCGGTGCTGGAGCAAATCCCCGGACTGCTTACTGCGTTCTTCTCCATTCTTCATCCGCAAAAACATATACCGGCACACAAGGGTTTGTTCAAGGGAATAATACGTGCACATCTTGGTCTCGTTATTCCCGGGAAAAATGGTGAATGCCGTATGCGGTTAGACGATCAGATCCTTCATTGGAAAGAAGGAAAAGTTTTTGTGTTTGATGACACTTACACACATGAGGTATGGAATGATTCTGACAGCATTCGTGTTGTTTTATTGATTGACACGATAAGACCTTTTAAAAAACCTTTTTCACAAATAAACGAAGGCATTATTAAATTAATAACCGGCTCTTCACATGTGAAAGATGCTGAAGATCATCATCGTGAATGGGAAGCTAAATTCAATAAATTATTTTCATAACATATGCATGAGAGTAGGAATATTAAATTATGATTTGTATTAAAAGCTCAATAACCAACAAATCTCTGAAGAGTGCGACGCAAGGATGCTAAATAGTAGTAATACAGACCGGCTCACAAAAAATATTTTTAGTAAACAAATAATCTTAATTAAAATAAATATTTCACAATGCCAGTACTTGAATATCCCGATTTTTCTTTAGGTAATGAACTAACAAATGAGCAACTGAATTTTTTTGATAAAAATGGTGTAATACTTTTTCGAAATTTTTTGCAGAAGGAAACTCTTGCAGATATTATAAGAGATATTAATCGTATAGAAAAAGACTGGCTTGAAGAAGGTCGCATAAAAATAAACGGAACGCTTTTAAAATTTGGCATTGACGAGTATGGCAATAAAATTATTCAGCGTTTATGTTTCCTGTCTTTATTCAGCCCGCTTTTGCAAGAACTACTGAAAGACCAGCGATTACAGGCTTTGTTGCCAATGCTGTATCCTTATGAAGGACGAATTGGAGAAAATGAAAAAGACGGATTGGTATTAAATCATTACGTGAGAGTGCCAAACGGAACTTTCAGTAAAATGGGCTGGCATACTGATTGCCCGCGTGATTTGTTTCTTGGTCAGCGTATAATGCCGATGCTGAATGTTGGCATTCATTTAGATGATTGCCCTTATGAAAATGGTGGTTTGCGTGTATTATTGGGTACACACAAACAAAAGATGTTTGGATTAATGTTTGGCAAAAGATATTACACACATAATCCTGATAAAAATGAAGCAGGCTTTAATATAAAAGCAGGCGATCTTACCGTTCATGACGGTCGTATCTGGCACCGCGTGCAACAATCACCCAATTTTGGGGAAAAGAGTCGCCGCCGGGTAATGTACATTCCTATCATCACAGGGAAATATATGCCAAAGCATGAAAAAAGCCGAACTGCGCTTTATCATTATTTCAGATAGCATTGCTTCAAAATTTTTTCTACTTTCATATATGTCTTATGCACTGATCACCGGCGCCAGCAAAGGAATAGGTAAAGCCATTGCTTATAATCTTGCATCCAGGAAAATAAATCTTCTCCTCATTGCACGCAGCGAAAATTTATTAAATAAAATTTCTCTTGATCTCACTAATAAATATGGTATTGAAGTAAAATATTTTTGTGTTGATCTTGCTAATGAAAATGCAGCGGAAACTATTTTTAACCTGGTTATAAAAAATAATATTCAAATAAATATACTCATCAACAATGCAGGCTATGGATTAAGCGGCAGTTTTGAAAAGTACACTGCACTTCAACACGCAGAAATGATGAATGTGAACATGACTTCACTCGTGAAATTAACTTCACTTTTTTTGCCAATACTTAAGCAGCAATCAAGATCATATATTCTGAATATTGCAAGCTCTGCAGCATACCAGGCAGTGCCATATTTAAGCACTTATGCAGCGAGCAAATCTTTTGTAGTAAGCTTCTCAAGAGCACTGCAACATGAATTAAAAAAAACAAATGTATCTGTTACCTGTGTTTCTCCCGGAGGTACCGACACTGATTTCGCGCTGCGTGCTGATATTGGAAAAAAAGCAATAAAGGCGGGAGAAAAATTAAACATGGATCCAAAAGAAGTTGCTGCCATTGCAGTGGACAGCATGTTCAAAAAGAAACGCGAAATAATTACCGGGTTTATTAATAAGCTTGGCGCTTTTATGGTATGGTTAACGCCAAAGAGTATATCTGAAAAATTTGCTGCTAAGTTGTATGAGTAGTCAAAAAAATTATTATTTTTTTGTGTGTGCTGCAGTGCTGTTCTCTTCGTTCCTTGTACCATGTTAATCCCGGCAAAGTCGCGGACTCACTTGTACTGATGAATTTAAATGGAACAAATCGCCCCGGATTTATTTCAGATTTCCGAAATTATCTATTTATATGCAAATTTATCAGGCATTGACTTTGCATAGATCATTCAAAAGTTTTATTCATGTACATTTCTCTTTTAGTTTTACTGGATTCGTTGAACTTTACAACTTTTATTGAACGATTCGGATATATCGGCATTTTTTTATGGTTCATCAGTTTCGATCAGCTTACGCCTATTCCTGAAGAAATTTCTTTGCTTGTTATTGGTTATCTGTCTGCCAACAACGTATTCAACCCGGTACTTGCAGGGTTTTTTTCTTTGCTTGGTTGTCTCACAATAGACACTATTTATTTCATACTATCAAGACAAGGGAATAAATTTATAAAAAAGAAAACAAAAGGCTCATCTTCATTAATGGCTTCGTACACAGAAAAAATAAAACAAAATGCAATTAAGGCATTCCTTCTTCTTTGCTTTATACCACGCATGCGTTTGTTTGCACCCATACTTGCCGCCTCCATGAAGTTCTCATTCAAAAAATTTTTATTGCTTGATGGCCTCGCACTCATTCTTTTAACATCAATTTTTGTTTCACTTGGCGTTATCTTTCACAAAAGTCTTTCAGCAATGGAGACAAAAGTGAAAGGTCTGCAGGATATTATTTTCTTTGCTTCACTTCTCTTAGCGACAGCTGTTATTATCATCTTTATAATTCGCCGCAGAAAAAATAAAACTCAGGATCAGAATGGAACCGGGAAAGATAAGGATGAAGACAGAAGGTGAAGGGTTAAAGGCAGGGGGATGTAGTGATTGAAACGGAGTGAGAACATAAAAGAGAGTGACACAACGAAAGCCTCATGCATATTCTGCAGCTTGTAATAAAAAAAATTACTTTCAATATTTATCTCTCTTCTATTAGTTTACCTGTTCTTTAAAATTTAAAATAAACAAAGAGCCGCCCGAAATTTTTCCTATCGTTTTCAATTCGGTTGTACAATGGTTTTATATGCGGCAGTTGTAAAAAACGTTCTACTTTTTTGCGTAATTGCCCGCTTCCTTTGCCGGGTATGATCTCTACTTCGCGTATCTTTTTTTCAATAGCTTCTTCAAATGCCTGCAGCAGCGCCTTGTCAATTGCTGCGCTGTTGTTATAAATATCATGCAGATCAACTTTTATTCTTGCCACGTTTTATTCAGCTATAATATGAAAATAATTTTTTTCGCTTCACATCCGGGTACAATGAAATTATTTTTCTGTGATAAAAGGAACCGAGGCCTTTTGATAACCCAGTAATTGTTTTATCATGGCTACAGTAGTTTTGTAAGGCGCCGCAACAATGTTTGCATTAATAAGCCAGGCAGGAATATTTCCTCCGGGATCAACAAAGAGTTCAAATTCAACCTTCACTTTTCCACCGGGCAAGGGTGTGAGCTTGTAGTTAGATTGAAAATGCTCAACACGGACACTGCCCTTTTTTTGAGGAATATAATCAGGCTCGCCGGTATTGGCAACAGTAACAATTTTTGTTTCCTCTTCCTGTTCAATTTTTAAATGCGATACCACGTCGCGATTACTCAACGGCCATGGAAGATGCGTTACCTGGTATTGATACTGCTCGTGATTATTGATTACATTCAACAGCGAAGCTTCACTGCATGCGTAAATCCAATTTGGATAATTTTTTATCTCAAGCAGCAAAGCAACTATGGCAGACAACGAAGATTTCACCTCAGTGACTACCCGTATTTCTTTAAGACGGGAACTTTCGGCGTATCGTGTATAAACTGCAATACCTTTTTCATTTTTCTTCAATACCCAATCTGTTGGATCTCCCAAGGAAAAAAATGGAAGTAAAATAATAGTACAGAAGAAAGAAATTGAAATGCGCATATTTTTCATGATAGGTTTTTGGCGTTCTCTTAAGTAACACTCTTCTCCTGTTAAGAAACCTTGCTACAATTCTGAATGAACAGGAAATTCGTATTCAAAGTCACAATAGTATATACTTGTGGAATCATTATTGAAAAAAGAATAATGAAAATTACGGTGTTTAAATGAAAGGCCATTTTTAAATGATACCCTGCCGGGGTCGAACAGGCTCAAGAACTAACAGCGAAGTGTGCAATGCTGAAACAAGTTTTACGCAGGCCCCACAAAAGCTTCATGTATATTCTTCACCTCACGACCCCAAAAAATCACTTTCATTATCAGTCTTATTTTCTTCCGTAGAATTATAGTAGCATTGTAAAAAACTAATCGCCAACATCTGCATAATATTAATAACAGTTATCTTTCAACCCTATAAAAAATAAAAACAATAATGGATAAAAAAGAAAAGATAATAATTGCTACTGCTGTTATTATTACTGCGATTGCCGGCACGCTTCATTATACTCATGCAAATGCTGTGATTGGTTTTGTAATAACTACTACAGCACTTGCTCTTTTGGCAATGATTGTGGGTGATGCCACTGAACAACTGGGAAGCCGTATGGGTCCTGGTACTACAGGTATTTTGCAATCTGCGCTTGGCAATCTTCCTGAATTATTCATAGCCATTTTTGCCCTTAGAGCGGGTCTTGATAAAGTGGTTCAGGCTGCCCTGATAGGTTCTATTTTGGGCAATTCATTATTGGTTTTCGGATTAGCATTATTTTTTGGCGGAATCAAAAACGGCACACAACGTTTTGTATCAGAGCCACCAAAAATGATAGCAACTTTAATGATACTCGCATTTGCTGCCCTTGCCATACCAACATTAACGAAGGAATTACATACTTCAGCAGCATCTCATCTTAATTCAATGAATATTTATGTGGCAATTGTTTTACTTATATTATTTGGTGCGAGCACTTATTTCTTTTTAAAAGGTGATAAAGCAATTGTTTCCGGCAAAGGAAAACATCCTCCTTCATGGTCACTTGGCTTAACACTTTTTGTACTGGCAGGTGCAGGCACTGGTGCTGCTTTTGTTTCAGACTGGTTTGTGGAAGCACTACAGCCTGCAATGACAACACTTGGCATTAATGATACATTTGCAGGTCTTGTAATTGTTGCCATTGCCGGAAACGCGATCGAGAATTTTGTGGGGATACAACTTGCCTGGCGCAATCAGCCGGATTATGCAGTGAGTGTTATTATGAACAGCTCACTTCAAATTGCGCTTGGATTATTTCCATTGCTGGTGTTGCTTTCCTTTTTTTTAGGAGGTGCAATTTTATCTTTTGTGTTAAGTCCTATGTTACTTGCTTCTTTAGCTTTAGCAGTGATAGTAAGTGCCTTTATTGTCTTTGATGGTGAATCAATCTGGCTCGAAGGCCTGGCTTTATTAGGCCTCTATTGTTTAATTGCGGCTGCTTTCTGGTGGGGCTAAAATGAGTTACATTTCTTCTTAAAATCTCAAATTTATTTAAAGTAAAAATTGAAATTATAAAACCAACAACCTTAATAATATAAATGTTGTTGGCAAAAAAGATCAGCAATGGCGAATGACGATGGTAAAAACTGAAATCACAAAAACAGCAATCTAATTACGTAAAAGCTGTTGATGACAACACCAACACGGCGAGGCAAATGCGTAGACAGGGAATACCAATTAACAGCAAGAACAATCACCTTTCACGAGATGTTTTTAACCATATACTGTCGTACGAAACATTAGCTTCCTCTTGTGCCTCCAGTCCTGTTGGCTTTCTTAGCAGTGTTGGCAAACTTGCCTTGTTTAGGAATAAATTTAGAACCCTGGTTAGCGTTCTTTTGATTTTTATTTCCCTGTTTACCCTTTTTATTATTGTTACCTGGTAAAGACATAACTAATTTTTTGCAAAAATAAGTTTTTAAAAAAGATAAATCATGTGCTGTCTGTTAATCTTGCAAGGTGACTATCACACTGTAAACGGCAGGCCGTTTCATGGTTTAATGTTTTGAAATAATATTTTTATCTCCTTAAGAAAATGTACCTTATGCTGTTTTTTTTTAGAAATATCATTCCAAAAAAATTTTATAACTATTATAATCATTTTCGCATGAGCAAGAAAAAAGACATGACAGTAGCAAAGTTCCTCGGCTTAATGGGCATCCTGTTTTTAATAATGACGGTAACAGTAGTGATCAGCATTTATGTATTAAGCTGATAACAGTGCTTTTTGTTGTTTCCATATACCAGCAATTCTTATCCCCTATAGTATCAGGTCTATACTATAATTATTTTGTTGTCAAAATTGATCGGGCTATCTCTGCAATATCATTTCCTTCAACAAAGACAAGACCATGTTCTTCCGCAATACTTTTAGCTTTTGCAGATGTTACAGGAGGCTGCAGCCACAGCGTCTTTGCATTCAGTGGCAACACATTATTTTCGATAATCTCAGCAAGCTCTTCTTCCGGACGGTACACATTAACAATATCAACTGATTCGGGACGAGCATCAAGTCGCCGGAAAACAAGATAATCTCTGTCGTTTTCATTCTTCGGTGCAAATACATCATCCTTTTGATTCATATCATGAGGATATTCAGCAACCACTTCAGCAAGCGAATATCTGCCCGGACTGAAACCGAACACTGTGAATCCAGCATTGAGCAGTATTCTGGGAACGCTTTGATTTGGCCAGTCCACCAGTAAAATAGTTTTTGCTGTTTCTAAAATTTGTGCTGGATTGGAAATAATATTACCAGCCATAAGTATGATTTAATTAAAATTATAAAAGATGGATATTGAAAAAAATATTAACTGATCTTCTTGTAAAATTTAAATCTGCATCTGTACAGCCACACATACTAAAGAAGACACCTTAATTATTCCAGGTTCCATTACAAGCGTATCATAATGTTTATAAGTGTGAAGTTTTAATTTGCCTGTCAACTGAATAAGGACCTCCGCCTTCAATTAAAAAGAGGATCAATAATACGAGAACAATGATGGAGAAAAGCAAATCGGATTCTCCTGAATAAACACCATTCTTTATGTTGACAAATATTATCGCTCCAATCAGTATGGGTATTTGCAGCAAAGAGGCAATCCTTGTAAACAAACCAATTACTATCAGGAATCCCCCGAACAAATGTGCCCAAGGAATAAAATAAGCAAGCCATGAAAAAAATGGAGGAATAGATGATCTTGTAAAAATTTCCTGGAGTATTGTACTGTTTCTAATAAATGAAATTCCTTTTGCAAGAAGACATAATCCAAGAGCTACCCGAACTACAACAAGCCATTTGGGTTGATGTTTAATACTCCAGTCATTTATTTGATGAAGGTATCGCATAACATCAGATTTTAAAGTGAAACAAAGAGCGGATATAAAGTTACAATATCTTAAGAGCGATTGCAATATTTCCTTCTGTCTTTCTTAGTGTTTCCTTCTTCTGAAAATCTGTTATATGGCACATAGATTGTGCGTGTAAAAAGATTTATTGAGTAGAATAAACTTTTCCTATAAGGAAAAATGAACTAATAAAAAGCTTGACCTGTTATTTGTTGCTTTATCTGTAAAAATAAAAATGAAAGAATGAATTTGTCCCGCACATTAAGTATCCTCTTGATCAGTTTTTGGTTTGCCGCTTCACTTATCGGAGGTGCATTAGGTATATTTAATGAGCCGGGTAAGCCGCCGGTAATGCTTGCTGGTTTCATTGTAGTACCAATTGCTGGTTTTATTGTTGCCTATTTTATCAGCTCTTCGTTTCGTTCATTCAGTCAAAGCATAGATCTGAAGTTGCTTGTGGTTTTGCACTTGTGGCGCTTTGTCGGTTTGGGATTTATCATTGGCTGGCTTGCAGGTGTTCTTCCTGCAGGCTTCTCTTTACTGGAAGGTTTGGGTGATACAGTTGCTGCAGCAGGTGCTCTTGTGTTATTTACTGTCTTGCGCAAGGGCAAGGCTCCAAAAGGATGGCTTCTTGCATGGAATATATTCGGTCTTATTGATTTGATTTCTGCAATAACGGTCGGCATACTCTACTCAAATAGCTCAATTGGAATATTAAACAAAGGAACAGTTAACACGAGCTTTATGGTATCATTCCCGGTAAACATAATCCCAACTTTTTTTGTTCCATTCTTTATTTTGCTGCATCTGCTTACATTTAAAAAAATCAGAGAGCTTAAATGAATTTATGTGATTGAGCTTAGGTTTAATATGCCGGCATCATTGCATCAATCCTGGGTAAGCGATAATCATCAAACAGAAGGTTAAAAAAATCTGCTTACATTCGTTACCATTATGCATGAAATTTCAACAACAATTATTTCGGCTCGCAAAAAAGAAATTGTACGGCAATATCTTGCTGAATTAGATAAGCATATTCAGCAACTAAAAGAAGGACAGGCAGACCGGGCGTTGGAAATAAGAGATCTTGCCGGCTTGTTGCATTTGCACCCGGTGCATTTAAGTAATACCATTAAAGAAGTAACCGGCAAATCCACCTGCGATTTATATGAAGAACGTTTGGTTCGCATTGCGAAAGAATTACTCCTCACTACAACACTGCCTATATCACATATTGCTACACGCCTAACCTACGACCCTTCCAACTTCACCAAGTTTTTTAAACAGTATACAGGTACTACGCCAAAAAAATTCAGAGAACACTTTATGCAGTAGCCTAAAAATCTTAAATGTTCACCATTTTTTCTTAAACAGTCACCAAAACAGCATGGTTGTTGAGCAATAGTTTTGTGCAACATTTTAAAAACAAAAATTGATATGGCAGCACAAACAAAAATTGCATTGATAACCGGCGGCAGCCGTGGCCTTGGAAAAAATATGGCAACAAGTATAGCGAAAAAAGGTACTGATGTTATACTCACTTATCGCAGCAATGAAGCAGAGGCACAACATACTGTAAAAGAAATTGAAAGTATGGGACAAAAGGCTGCAGCGCTTCACCTTGATATGAATGATTTTAAATCGCTCGACAATTTTGTACAACAGGTTTTGAAAACATTACAATCAAAATGGAATGCCGGTTCATTTGATTTTTTGGTAAACAATGCCGGCATCGGTGCCACTGTGCCTTTTACAGAAGTAACTGAAGAATTGTTTACTGATTTTTTAAATGTGCATTTTAAAGGAGTATATTTTTTAACGCAGAAATGTGTATCGCACATCAATGAAGGTGGATGCATAATCAATATCTCTACGGGCACTACACGGTTTAGTAATCCTGGTTATTCTATATATGCATCTATGAAAGGCGCAGTAGAAGTATTCACAAAATATCTGGCTAAAGAACTGGGTGCAAAAGGTATCAGAGCAAACATAGTGGCGCCGGGACCGATAGAAACAGATTTTAATAATGCTGCTATCCGCAATAATCCGCAGATGAAAGAAAGATTGAGTTCACTTTCTCCTTTAGGTCGCGTAGGCCATGCAGATGATATAGGCGGCGTTGTAGCTTTTCTTTGTACGGATGATGCAAAATGGATCAATGGTCAGCGGATAGAAGTGAGCGGTGGAATTAATTTGTAAGACGGCACTTCCCTCATTAGCGTTTCGCAATATGTCTTTTCAATGTAAGATAGTCGAGAAAATAAATAACTTTTAGTGAAAAGTTATTATTGCTGTCCCCGGTGATTGTATCACCAAGATTTTTGAAATATTGTTTTTGTACATCGTCGGTAAAATTCTGCGCCGCATCTTTCCACACAATATTTAAAAAACTGCCGGGTGCAAACTCCCATGTATAAACCATATCAATATTGAAATAGTTTACATTCTGATTTGCATCAGGATGAAAGTTGTTATGAAGCAGGAGATTGCCATTGCGCTGTAACAAATAAAATTCCTTATTCTCAACAGTGCTTAAATAATATCTCGCCCTGAAAGTGATACCCATTTTATTTGTGAAATTGTATTTGGCACTTAGTATTTGCTCAATCGTATTGATTCTGCGCCTGGCGAAATTTATATCCACGCTGCCATCCACATCCGTGTATCCCATATTATTGTAACGCGGATTAAAGTTTATATTATGCTGAAGAGAAAATTTGTTATTGAACCGCATGTTCTGATTGAATAATATTTGGAGGTCGAATGACCTGTAAAAATTAATTCTGTTACGCGTAAACACATCTGTTGAAAAAGAATATTTTTTGCTCTCATTGCTTTCGAAAGAAATGCCTAAACCAATACTTGCACCCCGTTTAAAAAACCAGCCCACGGTTCTTGGCTCATAAAAATCATTTTCGGGGAAAGAGTAATCAGTATGGCCGCTAATCCACCACAATTTTTTACTCAGAATATTGATATTGAAATTCACCTCTGCATTTTGATACATCTCATTTGCGGGCGCAATTTTTTTTGAGAGATAATTTATATTTCCATTTAAATTCAGAAAAATCTGGTTGTACCAGTTTTTTGGTTCCGTCCATTTGTAGTCAATCCATGCAATATGTTTTAAATAATTATTATTGGTAAAATAACCCATATCATCACTGGTGTAGCTTGTGTCCGTTCTTTCCTGCGAAACACTGAAGTTGAATCGTCCGCTACTTTTGCCGAAATGCAGTTCGTGACTAAAACCGGTTTGCGTTTTATTACCAGGCAAACCCGCAGAATGCTGCGCATAATTAAACCTGTTGCTCATAGCAAGTTTGCCGCCAAGATTCCATGTATTTTTTTTATCAAAAAGCTCAAATAAACCTGCACTTACATTAGCATCATATTCATTGCCTTCGCGCCACACATTGGTATTTACAAAGGAGACACTTGAATTATGCTTTAGTGTTTTATCGAGTACCAATTCATTGTAATTGGTAAGCGGGTTTGTAAGTATCTTCCTTTGTTGCTTTGTAACAGTGTCTTCAATAGTTGCATATTGAGCTTTGGTGATAGCATTTAAAAAACCTATGCCTAATCCATTTTGCATTCTGCCCGAAATTTTTGTGGCATTGATCAATTTTGATTCTCTCGGATTTTTAATAACTGTTTCATTGCTGCCAGTTTCATTATATACATCATACATGTGAACAGGTTCGCCGCCGATGCGTCTTGAGTAAAATAAATTGCCCTTGCTAAACAACTCTGTGCCTTCTGTAAAAAAAGGTCTGTATTCATTATACTTTACTTCAAATGGTGTAAGGTTAAGAACCTTGTTATCGCTTTGCACTTGTCCAAAATCGGGTATCAATGTAGCATCGAGTGTAAATGCCTGGCTAATTCCATACTTTAAATCTAATCCGCCATTTACCTGGCTTGTCCAGTTTTTTTGTCCCGGCTGATTCAACGGATAATGATTCGCATATACTGAAAAATAGGGTGAGAGCTGCAAACGCAATGGAGGCTTAATGTTTGAAAGCCCTTTCCAAATTGCTTCCTGCGTAAGAAACCCATTTACGTTCGGATCTATAGGATTCCATGTAAATTGTTGCTCCGTTTTTCTTCTTCGGCGTGTGATGTTAAACCCCCAATCCTGCACATTTTTTTTACCAAAGCGAATAGCAGAAAAAGGGAAAAAGATTTCGAAGCTCCATCCGCTGTCTGTTATTACTGCAGCACTTTGCCAAACTGCATTCCAGCTAAAGTCTTCCATTTCTCCATCCTGGCTTGGCGGATTCATTTTTGCGTCCCATTGTTCGCCTAATGGTGTTACAAAATATTCAAAGCCGTTTAGCTTGTCATTATAAGTATCGAATATGATACCTACATAATCATTGGTACCGTAACCATCACGACCTTTCAATTCAGTAGCTATGCTGTCCTTTGTTCTTTCATAACAAAAGCCGCCAAAATAAATGCCTTCATCATTATACATCAAATAAGAAACTGTTTTGGTTCCGGGATTTTCCTGAGCACCAATCTTTGGTCGGAATTCTACAAGATTGGTCATTACTGCTGCATCCTTCCATGCTGAATCCTTTAATAGTCCATCAATTTTTATAGAACCAGTTGTGCGCTTTGCTTCAAGTATCCTGGGTTTATTTGTTTGTGCCATACTGCTAAATGACATGAAGAGAAAAATGAATGATATAGCAGTACCGGCTTTCATAACTCTTACAATTTTTATAGTAACGAGAATGAAGATGAAAATGTTACAATGTTCAAAATTGAGCATACCAATTTCTTTAAAGAATTAATTTACTTGAAGTGTAATGTATACCTGACGAGTGGCAAACAAATCAGGCATGATTTAAGAAGTGAGAAATTTTATTCGCAGGCCGCAGATTTGTGAGATTTAATTAATGTGCTTAATTTCTTTCTTATGGCATATCAATTGCGACACACATTGAATAAAATGTTTAGTTATGCCAGAGGAAAAAATAATCAAGCGTGCCACGCGTGCAAAACGTGAAGGCAAAGCGCCCACTACTCAAGCCGGTGAGTTCGTACATGAAGAGATAAAAAAAATCCGTAAAGGTGAGCATGGTGCAAGGTCAGCGAAACAAGCAATTGCTATTGGTTTGAATGAAGCGAGGCGTGCAGGTGTTAAACTAAAGCCACCAAAGAAAGGCACTGTTTCAGAAAAAACACGGGAAAGTGCGGAGCATGCATACGAGAAAGGCCAGAAACATGAACCTGTTTCCAAAACAAGGTCACGTGCAAGAGTAAAGGCATTGAAGCATGAAAGCACGGCTACTGTTTCGCATAAGGCACTTTCAAAACAGGCACATACAGCAGCAAAAAAGCGTAAAGCTTCAAATCGTTCTGCTGCTGCGAAGAAAGCTGCACGCACAAGAGCACGCAGGAAAAGTGCATGATGCCTTGAGATAATACAAAATGAAATTGCATGCATTTGCAAGTAGTGAAATATTCTTGTGCCTTCTAAAATCTTCTTAATACTTTCTGTACTTGTTAAGAAAAAATCATTTGCGGAAAAGATGCTTAATAATTCTGGCATTGAATTTTCGTCAACTTATGTAAACTGAAGTTATACCGTGGAGTAAAATTAATTATCCGGAACTGGAAGGTAGGTTTTTGAAAAATCTGCTTTATAAGTATTTCAAACAACGAGGCTTCATAATGTAAAATTTTAGTAAACCGATGTGCAGAATTTTTATAGAAGAACCGGCTTGCTTAATAAAGAACAATGCCTTGCCTACCGGCAGGCAGGCGTAAAAGAGAGTGACCCACGAAGTTTCGGGGCAGGCACAAGAAAAGCTAAATAGAAAAACAAAAGTTTGTTACAAAAAAATCTTTTCTCTCCCACACATAATAAACATGTTTAAATACGTAATTCTCTTTTGTAAACCCGACGCATAAATACGTTTCGCCCTCACACTGTCTTTGCACATTGTTTTTCATTCGTTACCAGGCAAACTTTAAAGGAAAATAAGGCAAAAAAGTATTATTGTTGCTACTTCAAAACGCTTATGAAAAGCCACTAAAATACCAATAAATACTTTTAATATTATATTATAAGTCTTATGGGAAACCTTTTTCGTTTGCGACGGCTGAAAGATATCTCCATCACGAAAAAACTTTATTTTATTGTAGGTGCTATGGCAGTGCTGATTGCTATAGAATTACTCACACTCTGGTTTGCTATTCATACACTTTCATCTGTAAGAGCTTTTGTGGGAGCAGAAGGATTATGGTCAAAGGCTCAAAAAGATGCAATTTTTCATTTAGGAAAATATTATCGCACGCATAATGAAGAGGATTACAAATCATTCAAAAAATTTATGGAAGTGCCTTTGGGTGATCATAAAACAAGATTGGAATTATTGAAAAAAGATCCTGACTTTACTATTGCACGCCAGGGATTTTTGGAGGGACGCATTCACGCCAATGATATTGACGGAATGATAAAATTAGTGAGACGATTTTATAACGTCTACTATATTAATAAGGCAATCGGTTTCTGGTCAGAAGGAGATTCAATTATAGCACAGTTAATACCTATTGGTGAAGGTCTTCATAAAGAAATAACTTCTCCATCTCCGTCGCAGGAAAAATTAGATCGGCTTATTAGTGAAATAGATCCCATCAATCAGCGACTTACAATACTTGAAGATAATTTTTCTTACACATTGGGAGAAGGTTCACGATGGCTGGAAAATATAATCCTTAAATTATTATTCACTGTTGCATTAACCGTAGAAATAACGGGGCTTGTACTTACTATATCTGTCAGCAGGGGAATAACAAAAGGATTAAATGAAATAAACAGGGCAACAACAAAAATTGCAAAAGGCGATTTGAGTGACAGGGCAACTGTGTTCTCAAAAGATGAAATTGGTCTTGTGGCAAATGCGGTAAATCAAATGACAGAACAACTGATTCTTTCCAATAAAGAGCTTGAGCAGTTTGCCTATATTGCTTCCCATGATTTACAGGAACCGTTAAGAACTATTTCCAATTACACAGGATTATTCCAGGAACAATACAAAGGAAAATTAGATAAGGATGCGGATAAATATCTCGATTTAATTAACGGAGCAACTGTACGCTTGCAATCGCTCATCAAAGGTTTGCTGGACTACTCACGAATAGGACATGATAAAATCATGACCGAAGTGGATTGTAATAAAGTTGTGCAGGATGTTCTGAAAGATATGACCACACTTATTGAAGAAAGCCATACAGCAATTTATGCAGAAAAATTGCCGGTTGTAAAAGGCTACCCTGAATTAAAATCACTTTTTCAAAATCTTATCAGCAATGCAATAAAATTCAGAAAAAAAGATGAGCAAATAATTATCCATATTACTGTACAATCAAAAAATAATGAATGGCTTTTTGCAGTAAAAGATAATGGAATAGGAATAGACAAAAAATACTATGAACGTATTTTTACAATTTTTCAGAAACTGCATACGCAAAAACAATATGCGGGAACAGGAATAGGATTAGCACACTGCAAGAAAATTGTTGAGCTGCACAGGGGAAAAATTTGGGTGGAATCAGAACCGGGGAAAGGAAGCAGTTTTTATTTTACCGTTCCAAAAAACGCTGTCAAATGAAGAGGAAACTTGATTGCATTATGCTGATAGATGACAATGAAGACGATAATTTTTATCATCAGATCGTGATAAGGGATATGGAGATTACAAATCAAATTAAAATTGCAGAAAGTGGTTTTGAAGCGTTGGAAATGCTTACGAAAGAAAACGATGCTCCTGAACTTATATTTTTAGATATCAATATGCCGGCAATGAATGGCTGGGAGTTCCTTGATGAATATAATAAATTAAGTGACGAACAAAAAGCAAGTGTAATTATTATTATGCTTACTACATCATTAAATCCCGCAGACAGAAATAAAGCGCAAAAAATACCTGTCGTGCATGGCTTTGAAACCAAGCCGTTAACACGTGAAAAGCTTAGGATA
>WNGA01012546.1_pt1 | contig 19104 bp, 20 predicted proteins | sample 5400061 | NCBI WGS metagenome assembly WNGA01 (sample SAMN13153366, study PRJNA577476) | soil metagenome | isolation source: 100 cm soil or saprolite under grassland replicate 2 | place: USA:California | collected 2016-06-15 | reverse complement strand
CGGTCGACCGGCCGGGCGACGCGAACCACACCCGCGCCCGCGCCGATTCCGCCCTCTACACCGCCAAGCGCGACGGCGGCAACCAGATCCACGTGTTCCACGCCACCCTCGATCCCGAACCCAGCCCCGACGGCACCCGGTCGCTGCTGCGCCGCCGCGACGTCAACCCCCTCGCCGCCGCCGGTGTGGCGTGGATTCCGGCTCCCGGCGACGACCTGATCCCGCTGCTGCTGTCCGTTGCCGACACCCACACCCTGTACCAGGCACTGCGCGACGCGCGGGATCTGTGGACCAGGACCGCCGACGCGCCACACGGCACGCAGCGTCCCCACCCGCAGCCGTACCCCGATCCGACGACCCTCCCCGGCGATGCGACCGGCGCCGGGTCCGCGGCAGCTCGGGCGGCCCGCTACGCCCGGCTCGTCGAGCACCTGACCCCAATCATCGACGCCACCCCAGCAGACGGCGCGCACCGCGACCGGGCACCGACCCCGCCGAGCATGGCCAGCGTCGTACTGGTCGGCATCAGCGCCCAGTTCACCCCGCTGGACCTGGAGGCCCTCGTCATCACCGCGGCCGAGGCCGTCCACGGCCAGCGCGAGGACCTCAGCAGCCGCCAGCTCGACCTCGCAGGCCGCGCCTACGACCTCCTGCAGGACGAGATCGACGGCTGAGCACCAACCGCCCCACCGGAACCCGTCATCTGCATCAGAAGGGGAGAGACACCATGAACCCTGTGGCACCACCCACCACCGTGGGCAGCCTGCACTGGCCGGTGCTGTCCGCGGTGCGTACGAGCACAGCCAACCATCCGGCCGAGTTCGTCGTCCTGGTCGACTGCGGCGAACCCACCCCCCGCGAGCCGTACGCCACGCTGCGGCTGTTCGTCTGGCCCGACCACAGCAAGGCCGAGCAGGGCGAGTACGACCTGACCTTCGCCCAGGCCCAGCGCAGCCTGGCCGAGCGGGCCGGGCTGCTACCGGCGCATACCGTCGAGGTCATCGTCGTGCGCGACCCCGACCGCAGCAACGACTACACCGTCGTCATCGACGGCACGATCCGCCCGGACGCCACCACCGACCACGTGCGGGTGCTCACCCACGACATCGACCTGGGCGTCGACGACATCACCCCCGCCTGGGTCGCCACCCAACTGGAATCCACGCGCCGGTTGTCGCCGGCGGCAGCCGCTCACGCCGGCGAGGTGATCGCCATGTACGCCGACGACAACGACGTGGACGACAGCGACGTGGAGGTGGCGTGATGGGCGAGGTCACCCTCTACGACACCGAACCCGAGTTCGGCGTCCAGCGGGACGAGGACGGTGACGTCACGTTGACCATCCGGGCCGAGGGAACCACGATCCGCCTCGGCGTTGGCCGGATCTACGACAGCGCGTCGCTGCTCGCCCAGAGCCTGCACCACCTGGCCGAGGACCTCGACGAGGACATCCTCGACGGGTGGGCGGACGTCCCGGACGACGGCGACGCCTACATCACCGCCGAGCGGGGCCGCTACTGGGTCAGCCTGGACGGCACCCGGGTCGGGGACTACCCCAGCCAGGACGTGGCCGAGCTCGAACTGGCCCGCGCCATGGTGGCCGGTGGCGTGTTCCCCAACGCCTGGTTCGTCACCGACCACGGCAACACCGTCGACATCAACGACAGCGTCCGCCGCTGGCACAACCAGGCCGGCGACGCGATGGCGCCCATCGACGGGGTGCAGTACCAGCCCGGCGACCGGGTCCGGTACACGGGGCTGGACTGGCCGCACATCGTGGTGGGCGACTGGGGCCCCGCCGGCGTGGAAATCCACACCGCCGGTGACCCGTCCATCCACGCGCACATCACCGACCGCGACGAGCTGCACCCCGACACCGACTAAGCCGCGCATGTTCACCGCCGGCCTCCGTGTCGGCGCACCTCCGTTCCCGACACACCATGGCATCCCTGCCGGCGAGCGGCCAGTGGCCGCCGACTCTGGCTTGCGTGCGGGGATCGCCCGCGCGTGGCCACGTCCAGGTCACCGGCAGGGATGCGGAAAGGCAGACACCGCAATGCCATCCGACAACCCGTCACCCACCGCGGCGGCCCCCGACGACCGCGGCTGGTTCGTCGCCATCGCCGCGTCGCCGTACGTCGCCTACGCCGTCCACGGCGCACCCGCCCACCTGACCCGGCTGACCCGCGAACCGGACGGAACGCTGACCCTGCACCCGGTGGGGGGCCCGTTCGCCCGGCTCGACCTGGCCGTCGACGCCGGCCGCTGGCGCGCCGAGCGGGAAACCTACGCCGCCACCGCCGAATACACATGCGCCCGCTGCGCCACCCCCATCACCCTCGTCAACGGGGCGTGGGTCGGCATGGACTACACCACCACGGGCGGCGGACGCAATGCCTGCCCGCCCACCCAGGACGGTCCGCCGGTTGGTGTGCACGTGCCGCGACGGCGGGCAGCAGCGACGCGGCCCGCTACCAACCCGGGGCAGCAGGTCACCGACGAAGCCACCGGTATCGAGGTCCGCGACTGGTTCGCCGTCTACCGCGCCGAACCCGAGGCCGTCTGGACGCTCGGTGCCCTCACCGACGACGACCCGCCGCTGCGGCTCGGCATCGCCGCGCTCGGTGGCGGCACCGTGGGCCACCGCTACCGCGACAACGGCTGGATCTACGGGCTGTGGCACGGCGACCAGCTGTACCGCTGTAGCGCCGACCTGCGCAGCGGCCGGACCGGCCACACCCACCAGGAGATGGCGGTCCTCCTCGCCGAGCACCTCACCGACGACGACAACCTCGACCCGGGCACCCGCGCACGCCTGGCCACCTGGCTGCAAGCGCCCACCACCGCGGAACTGCCGTAGCCGCCCGCGGCCCGGCCCGGCTCCACACGTCACCCGGCGCTCGCCGGCACCCGTGCGGGCGGCCCACCCCAACCGACACGCCGCCAGGCGGCGGCGCGCTGCCTCGGCCCGCTCCCAGCGGGCCTCAGCGAGAGGAACCACCAACCATGCACGAGAACGTGCGCATCGAACCCGGCTACCACATCATCGACAGCCAGGCGTGGGTGTGCCAGCGCACCAGCCCACCGGTGGCGGACCTGACCGCCGCGCTGAACGAGTTCACCGACCACCCGGTCTTCGACGACCTCCACATCCACCTCGACACCAGCGCCCGCATGCAGCTGTGGTGCGCCGCCCGCGGTTGGAGCACCAGCGAGGAAACCACTCACCACCACACCCACGACGTGCTGAGCGAATCGGTCACCGTCGTCCTCGCGACCGGCCCGGACCGCAGCGCCTACGCCCTGGTCCAGATCGGCCACGACGCCCCCGACGTGCACCTCGACCTGACCACCGACGACGACTACTGGCTGCAGGTCGAGCCGGTCGACATCGTCTGCCCCATCGGCGGGCACCGGTGGACCTGGCTGGACCACACCACCCTGCTCGACGACATCGGCACCTACCTCACCTTCCGCGATGTGTTCGGCCGCACACCGGGCGCCCCGTACGCGGAATGCCGCGACTGCGTTGCCTACGACGACGGCGACCGCGACGAGCCGTGCCCGTGCGACGGCCGGCACACCATCTATTGCCCGACCTGCGACCAGCGGTGCCGGCTGGAACTGACCGGCGTTCCCACCTACACACCGGGCCAGCCGTGAGCACCCCGACCCGCTACACCTTCACCGGCGCGCAGATGGCCACCATCCTGCACGCCATCCGGGCCGTCGACGAGCCGACCGTGCTGTTGCCCACCGTGCTGGCGCACGTCTACGACACACTGCGCCACCACGACGGGCGCCGGCTCGCCGATCTCAAGGGCAGCGGCCGGATCTCCCCGCAGGACTGGCAGATCCCGGTGACCCAGTGGGACACCATCGCGCAGGAGGCCAGCAACCGCGCCGAAGCCTGGGGCACCGGCGCCCAACTGCGCGCCGACCTGCTCGACCGGATGCCCGGCGTGTTCGACGACCCCACCGCACCCACCGACACCCAGCCGCCACCCCGAACACCGGGTCGAGGTTTGCGGCTGCTGTGCGTGTCCGTGCGCGGAAACCACGGCTACCTGGTCGGCAACCCCAGCGTGCACCCCATCGACCTGGAGCCAGGCACGGTGCCCGCCGGGATCGGCACCCGCTTCACCGACCTCGACGCCGTCAAAGACTACGTCCGTAGGGAGCTGCGCGGACTGGGCTGCTACTGGCAGGTTCGCGCCGTCGACGACGCCGGCACGGTGGTCACGTACGGCTTCCGCGCCGGCTACAACGGCACCGGCGAGACCTGGACCTGGCGGCCGGCCATGTAGACCGAGCCCGGCCGGCGAACCGGCCAATGGGCGCCCTGCCCAACAGCGACGGGTCACTGATCCGTCCACAACACACATACCCGAAGTCGGGACCTGACGCCTGCGCGGCGCCCCGGCTTCGGCCTGGGGCAAATCACCGTGCAGGTGTCAGGTCCCGCGGTCACACCGCGAAGGACACATCCATGACCTCACGCGTGTTCGCCGTGGCTCGCCCGCGCCCCGCACGTCGCGGCTCGGCCACCGCACCCGCGGTATCCCCGCAGGACCGGCCATCATGACCGGGCCGCGCCGCGTCCACCTTCTGCCCGAACACGGGCAGCTCGCCGAGATCAACCCGGTGTCCACTGTGGAACAGCGGTGGTACAACGGCTGGCATTCCTGGGCCCGCCGATCAGACGGCGGCTTCAACCCCGACCTGTACGAGGTCCACCCGATCAGCGACCCGGCCGCGAAGTCCTATGTGGAACGGATGCACTACAGCGCAAGCTACGTCGCCGCATCCCGCCGCTACGGCATGTTCATCCACACCCCGGACGGGCTGGATCTGGTCGGTGTGGCCGTGTTCGCCATCCCCACACAAGCCCGGGTATTGACCAATGTCTTTCCCGAACTTCGCCCGTATGTCGAGAGTTTGGAGCTGGCGAGGTTCGTCCTGGAAGGACAGCGGCTCAGCGTTGCCGGACCATCCGGGCCGGCGGGCCGCGCCCCGGCCAACTCGGAAAGCTGGTTCCTGTCCGAGTGCCACCGTTTCCTGGCCGCCGACGGCATCGCCGGCGTCGTGAGTTTCGCTGATCCCGCACCGAGGGTCATCGCCGGTCGTACCCTGTTCGTCGGACACGTCGGGACCATCTATCAGTCCAGCAACGCGGTGCTGACCGGCCGGTCGACGCCACGCTACCTGACGGTGCTGCCGGATGGCACCAGCCTGTCGGACAGAGCGATGCAGAAGGTACGGGGTCAGGAGGTCGGTCACCGCTACGTCGAACGCCGGCTCTGCGCATTGGGTGCCCGACCCCTGCGCGCCGGCATGAACCCGGCCGGGTGGCTGACCGACGCCCTCGACGACGTGCACGCGGTGCGGCTACGCCACCGCGGCAACCTGCGCTACGCGATGCTCACCTCACGGGCCGCGCGACGCCACGTCGTGCTGCGGCTGCCCAGCGACCACAACGCCCACCCCGCCAGCTACACGGTGGGAACCATCAACCACCTCGCCGGGCGCGGCATCATCGGCCTGCCCTACCCGAAGCGGGTCGACGCCGGCACGTAGCAACCCTCCCGCGTTCCCGCGGACGACCCGTCAGGCACACGCCGCCGGGCACGTCCCTTGACGCGATCGGCCGCGGCCGGCCAGTCGGCTGCGCAGCCACGCCCGCGCCGTTGACGGCCGGGCCGCGTCACGATTCCCCCCCCGCCACGGGGGACACCGGTGTGTGGTCCCGCCCGCGGAGGCGGGCAACTGTGCCCATGTACCGGTTCCCCGGCGCGCGCCCACATCCGGGCGCACCCGCAAAGGAGGAACCAACCGTGAGCACCACCCTGAAACGCCCGCGCACCCACCGCGTACGCACCGGACCCGAGCGGCCTGCCGGGCCCGCTACGCCGGAGCGCTGCTGGCCGCGGCAGGTGTGGCGGTGAACCCGCAGGACATCCCACGGATGGCGTGTCGGACCTGCACCGTGCCGCTCAACCGCTACGTCGACCTGACCACCGGGCAGGTGTACTACACGCACCCGCTCAATGCGGACCTCGACCCGCCCGGCCACGACCCGGACCCGGCGCCGTTGGATGAGATCGACACCCGGCGGCTGTGCGACTTCTGCGGCGACGAACGCATCGCCTACACCGTGTGCACCCTGCCGATCACCTCGATCGCCGACACCGGTGCCGGCCGGATGGTGGACCGGTACGGCACCGACTGGTCGGCGTGCTTCCCGTGCGGCGGCCACCTGCGGGCCAAGGACTTGGACGGCTTGTGCGAGCGGTTGCGGCACAACGGTCCACCACTAGGCCCCAAGGAAGCCGCGGCGGTACGGGTCATGCAGCAGGCGGTGCTGCAAAGCCTGCTGCCCGGGTTCACCCTCGCGGCGATTGGTCGCTGGCAAGCCACCCCGCTTCCGGCCGGCATCCTGCCGAAGGTCCGCGACCGGCTCGCCGGCATGCTCGGCGGAGACCTGGGCCTACCGTTGGGCCTCGACGAGCCGCCGGTCCGCACCGCGGTAGCGGACAGCGTCGCCGCCGCGCGGCTGTTCTGGATCGACCCCGAGTTCACGCAACTCGCCGACCACGCCGCCGGGTCACTGCCGGCCACCCAGCTCACACCCGTGGACCTGCCCGCCCCGCACGGCATGCTCGCCTGGGCCCAACCAGTCGGCCCCCGCGCGGACCTGGTCGCCGCGTCGTGGACCACCGGCCCACATGGCCTGCGCGTGGTGGGCTACCGCAGCATCGGCGCCGGCCTGCCACCCACCGAGCTGCAGCAGCTACGCGAACAGCTCGGCTGGCTCGGTCCGCGGGTGCACGCCCACCTGCCGCCCGGCCACCCGGTCGACGCCCGCAGCCCCGCCGCCGTGCTGGTGGCGACCTGGCTGCTGATCGCCCAACGGCTCACCGAAACCAGTCCGGTGGAGGTGGACAAGGCGATCCGCAAGGCGTATCAGCGCAGCGGCCGACCCGCACCCGAGGTGCGGCTGGTCCGCATCCGCGGCGCCAACCCGACCCGACCAGGCGGCGGATCCGAATTCCGAAACCTTGGCGGCAAGCGGCAGTCCATGCCGCACGAGTACCGGTGGTGGGTCAAGGCCCACTGGCGCCGGCAACCGTACGGACCTGGCCGGGCGTTGCGGCGGCCGTTGCTGGTGCTGCCCCAACTACGCGGCCCCGACGACAAACCCATCAAGGCCAGCACCGTCGTGCGGATGCTGGCCGCCGCACCGCCAAACCCGGACCAGACACCGCGAAACAGCACCGAATGGTGACGGCCACACATGGACGTCAACAGTCCACGTGGACGGCCGGTGTCGACCGCGGCCGATGCGCCGTCGCGGCCACCATCTCCAGCCCTACCACGGCCCCCGGTCAACCAACCAGGAAGCGGTGCGCGGCCGGGCACCAACCGGGACTCGGTCATCACCGCGACCAGCCCCGGTCCGCAGCGGACACCGTTTCGCGGCCGGGCCTGGCCGACGGCACTTCCCGCAACCGCCAACCGGTGCACCGTCACGCGTTCCGGCCGCCCATCCGCGACCGGGTTCCGGACGCGACCACGCCGTGCACCAACAATCGAAGGAGGTCACCGCCGTGAACGACGCGGTACCGACCACGAAAGGGACCAGGGTGACCGCCCTGGTCAACGACCACGGCACCGTCCTGGTGCCCGGAATCGTCCTGGGCCTGACCCACGACACCGCACGCCACCGGCTGCAGGTGCTGGTGCGGCTGAGCTCGGGCACCTTCCGCACCGAGGAGTACCTGACGCCGGCGACCATGTCGACCGGCAGCATTCGACACGACTACCTCGCTCTGCCCGGTGCCAAGCTGCGCCAGGTGTGGACCGACGTGGCCCTCTGGGACCTCCTCGACGTCGAGGCAGGACTGCGCGGACCCCAAGGCGGCGACGCGGTCCGGCTCACCACCGACTGGTACGAGGCCAACGCGGGCGACATCGGCGTGCTCGGTGGCTTCGTCGACCAACCGCTGCCCGGCGAAGGGCCCATCACCTTCAACGCCAGTACCTTCCGCGGACCCTCGCAGAACGGTCGGATCGTCGTGCAGGTATCCGGCGGCCCGGGCAGCATCAGCACACCCCTGGCCGAGCTGACCAAGACCGGCCAGCCGATCCAACTGCCGGTGTGGCAGTGGCGCAACGGCATACCGGGCCGGGGGCGGGCACAGCCCTACACCGTCACCGTCCCGCTATGGGACTGGACCCCCGGCGGAGCGGCATGACCGACCCGACCAGCCCCGCGGCGGCCCAGTCCCGGCGCGGCTACACGCTGACCGCGCACATCACCGTGGACGCCGATGCCGACCTGCGCGACCCGTTCACCCGGGCCGCGATGTTCACCGCCGTCGTCGAGCAGCTGCGGGCCACACCGCTGCTGCTGGACACCGAGCACGGCGCGGCAACCGTGTAAATCGGGATCGTCACCGCCGTGTCCTGACCCGGCCGCGCAACCCAACCGGGGATCGATCAGCACACCCCGGTTCGCGGCGACCGCAGGCGCGAAGCCCAGGACCGCTCTGGCGGAGCACGCCGCGGGAGTTCCGGTTGCTGGAGGCCGACCGCGTGCAGGGCAAACCCGTCCGGCACCGGCGTAGGCCAGCACAGCCCACCGCCTGGGCGAAACGCGCCACTATCCCTCGGCACCAACCGCCGGACCCGATCGCGTGTGTCACCGCGCGCCGGGCCGGCATCGCGATACCTGCATCCGACCGCGCAGCAGCGCCCGCAACCGGAGTTGGTTGCGGCGCCGTGCGGTCACCCACACCGCAATCCCCGGGCGTGGCACCGCCCGGGGATTCCATCACGGGTCCCAAAGCCCGTGGAAGGAGCCAAGACCCGATGACCAACACGCTACCCGCCGGCGACCTCAACGCCGCCTTCGCGGCCGAACGCCGCGGCCAACTGCAGGCCGCCGCCGACCGTCGGGCCGCCGTCGAGGCCCGCATCGCCGCTGGCACCCTCGTGCCGGTCGGCAACGGCCGCTACCGGGTCAACGACCCCAGCAGCTTCGACAACGGCGAAGTCTGGACGATGACCAACGGGGAAGTCCTTCCCCAGCACGGCCTGGACACCAGCACCGGGCAGGTCGCCCTCTACACGAGGGTGCCGGCCTGGCACGAACTGGGCACCGTCATCCCCGCCGGCACCAGCGACATCGACGAGGTCCTCACCCTCGGTGGGATCGACTTCGAGGTGCTGCGCCGTCCGGTGCTCTACCAGAACATCCTCGCCGGCCCCACCAAGGTCCTGGCCGACCAGTTCGTCACCGTCCGGCAGGACACCGGGGCCGGGATCGGTGTCGTCGGCGCCCGCTACGAGGTGTTCCAGAACCGGGACATCTTCGAGTTCCTGCAGGACCTCGTCGCCGACGACACCGTGATCTGGGAGTCCGCCGGCGCACTGCGCGAGGGCCGGCGGGTGTTCGTCTGCCTACGGCTGCCCGAGACCGTCACCATCGACGCCGAGGGCATCAACGACCAGATCGTGCCGCACATCGCCGCGATCAACTCCCACGACGGGTCCAGCCAGGCCCAGGTGGTGGCCACCCCGTGGCGGATCGAGTGCGGCAACACCGAACGGTTCGCCGTCCGCGACGCCTTCAGCCGCTGGGGGGTGCGGCACACCCGCAACGCCCGTGACCGCGTCGCCGAGGCGCGGCGCACCCTCGGCCTGTCAGTCAGCTACTACCAGGCGTTCGCGGCCGAGGAGGAAGCCCTCGCCCAAACGGCGCTGACGATCGCCGAATTCCGGCAGGTAACCGAACAGCTGTGGCCCACCCCGGCCGAGGGCGCGACGAAGCGGACCAAGACCCACCACACCAACCGCATCGACGCGCTGACCCAGCTCTACGCAGCCAACAGCGCCCGGCTGGGCAGCACCGCGTACGCCGCGGAGCGGGCCATCACCGAATACGCCGACTGGAAGGCGCCGATCCGCCCGACCGGGTCGCTGCGCGGCCGGAACCTCGCCGCCCGGGCGACCGCGGTCATGGAAGGCAGCAACGACGACATCAAAAGCCGGGCCCACCGGCAGCTGCTGACCCTGACCCGCCGGTAGCCGCACCCGCCGCCCCGACGCGCCGCACACCGCCACCCGATGGCGGCCCGTGCGCGCGTCGGGGCGGCACCCGGCGAACCCGTACGCCGCCACAGCAGCGCACCCGCGACGCGCGCCTCGCGACGCGATGCCGGCCGTACGGGTCGTCGGGTTCCCAGCACCGCGCCGACCCCGGCGCCACTGCACGCAACCGGCACACCGAAAGGACATCCATCCGTGAAATACACCATTGCCGAAGCACTGAACGAGATGCGGCAGCTGCACGGCGCCGACGCCGGCCGGCTGCGGGGGGTGGAGGTGCCCTACCACCTCGACCACCTGACCGGACTGGACACCATGCCCGCCCCGTGGGGCGCGCGCCTGGTCGAGCTGATCGAGGCCCGCAAGGCCGACATCATCACCGCGGACACCCCGCACTACGTGGTCTACTCCCACGATCTGCCGGTGGCCTGGGTCACGGTACACGCCGCCGTGATCACCCCGGACCTGCCGATGTCGCCCATCCAGGCCAAACATCAGCGGCAGGCCGCCGCCGTGCTCGCCGACCTGAACCGCGACACGCTGCGGAAGCTGGCCGACGAACGCGACCAACGCGAAGGACGGCCCGGCACAGGCGAGGCCGACAGCGAGCACACCATGCCCGACGCGCTGCGGGTAGCACCCACGGCTGACCCGACCCGCACCCGCTGGGTCCGCGTCGGCGCTGACCTCGACGCCGCCCGCACCGAGGTCGCCCGCCCGGTGTCGCTGAGCACCGTCGGCAACTGGATCGACGACCCGTACGGCCTGGCCGGGCACGTCGACCCGCAGACATTGCCGCGCCAGTTCGCCGCTTGCTACATCGGCCGGTTCGGCTCCCACACCAGCTACCTCCAGCACCGGATGGACCAGCAGGGCTGGACCGACCTGCTGCGCACCAGCGGGATGCAGCCCTACTTCGACCGGCGCCGCTACGAGATGCACCTGTTCGCCCACGAGGTGACCGCCATCGACGTGGACGGCTGGCGCCCCGGCCTGGGCATCGAGGTGTTCCACCGCCGTCCCACCACCTGAACCCCACCGCCCGCCCGCCGCTGCCGGCCGGCGACGCGCCGCGACGGCAGCGCGGGCCAGCCATACACGCAGGGGCAGGCCGACCCACGCAGTGGGTCGGGTGCCACACCGGCCATGACACGGGCCGCGCGGCGCACCCACGACCGGCCCAGAGATCACGACCACCCGACAGTACGACCAGAAGGGCAACGCAAAATGAAGGTCATCATCGCGCTCGTGTTCGAGCACGACGCCACCGATTGGGCGCACGAGTACGACATCGCCGAGACCGAAGCCTTCACCGACTTCACCGCGGTGCTGCGCCGCGCCGTCGAGGACGGCGGCATCCGCCAGGCCCTCGACAGCAGCTGGCCGATGATGCGCGGCCACACCACCGCATACACCCTGGACGGCCTGGACTCCACCACCCGTGAGGAGATCCTGCACCATCTGCAGGACGCACGCGACGCCGGCCAGGACACGGCCCTCATCGGCGAGATCCGCGACCACCTCGCCGCGCACCCGGAAGACCTCTACCGCCGCGAACCCCGCTGGGTCATCTTCCACACCATCGAGTGGGACAACGGCCACTTCCTGTCCGGCACCGGCGCAACGGTCTACTTCGACGACGGCGACCAGGCACCGGTCGACTTCGACGGCACGTCCGTCGACGACCTCCTCACCGACATATACGGCGCCCGCGGCGCTGTGGCGGCGCTCGGTGTGGACCTGCGCACGGGCGTGTTGGAGTTCGACGACTACGGCGACAACGTCCCGGCCTTGCTGGGTATCCCGACCAACGACCACAGCGATGGTGACGGCTGCGCTATCTACGCCACCGACTACACCGTCATCCGCGACGGGGTCGAGGTGTCCATCACCGACCTGTGCGACGGGGACGTCTTCATCGACTACGACGACATCCCCTGGCTCGCCGCCCGCGTCGCCCGCGCCGGATACGACGTGCACGTGGACATCAAGCCGACCAACGCGCACTGACCAGCCCGGCACGGCAGTCCCCAGACATCCGTCCCGGGCCGCACGGCCCGTGCCGCTCTCCGAGCCAAGGCAGGAGTTCCGCATGTCCACGCACTCCTGGGCCTACCAGCCCAGCCACCCGGCCTACCGCACGGCGTGGCCCACCATCCTGCACGACACCCGCCGCAGGCAGTACGGCATCGTCATCGCCGGTGCCGACGGCCGCCGTAGCCCGACCCTCGACATCGGCGAGGACATCGAGTTCAACGGCGACGCCACCACCGACCTGGCCGGTAGCCCTTTCGCGCTACTGGCACCACTGCCCAGCCACCCGCGCGGGCGGCCCACCGCGACCGCATCCTGCACCACCAACCGCAAACCATACGCGTTGGCCGTCACCGCAGTGCTGCTGCACTGCACCCTGCTGGCACCCCAGGCGTTCGCCGTGGCCAGCGACGAAACCTGGGACCAGTGGGCGCTGGGCTGCCCGGCATGGCCAGCCGCCGCACGGCGGCAGAGCCCCCGCCGGGTCGTCGCCGACCTGTTCGGTGACCAACCGGCCGAAAGCCCGCTACGCGACAGCACCTACCCGGTCGAGGTCGCCAGCCTGACACCCGCACCGCCGGCGCCGCCGCCGGTGCGCTACTTCCACCGCGACCAGGCGGTGCACGTCTACGCCGATGGCACCTGGCGGCCCGGCACCGTCACCAAACCAGGCCGCACCCGAGTCACGGTGCGCTACCTGCACGGCGTGTTGCGCGACACTGAAAATCACCATGGGTACGGCGTTCACGACGCCGACGAAGATCCCCGCGAACCGGGCGGCCTGATCGGTGAGGTGTCGGCCGTCGTCGGCAAGGTGCCGTGAACGCCCGGTCGTTGGCACTCACAACGGGCCGCGTGCGCTCCGCGTGGGTGTTCGTAGGGCCGGCGCCGTTTGCGATCGTCAACTCTCGGCGCCGAGTCACTCTCCGTAGAAGCTGATCACGGCCGCTCCGCGTTCGGCCGGTACCCGGATCTGCTTGATGACAGTGCGCCGATTTTGTTTGGCCGGGTTGGCTTTCGGTGGTCACCGGGGGGAAACGGACAGCGGTTGTTCGTGGTCAGCTCAGAGCTGCCGCGATCTCCTCCGGGCCGAGCACATCGTCGGCGCCCTGAGTGCGGATGGCCTCGGCGAGGCGGTCCACGTCGGCGCCCGCCGCGGCGATAATCTCCTCGGCGATCGTGAACCCCTCGCTGGGCTCATGCCGGTCAAGCTCGGCGGGACCGAGCCTCGCGAGGTCATGGTCCGACCAGGGCCCGAACCTGCCGTCCACGATCAGCGCGCCCCAGGCCATCGCCGCATCCTCCACCGGTGTGCGCGGCTCAGCATAGGTGTGCGGGTCACCTTGCGCATAGGACGACGGCGCCATGGTCACGAACAGCCGGGGCAGCTCCAACCGGTACGCGACGAGCGTGTGTCCCGCCTCGTGCCGGGCAGCGTCGAATCCGGGCTCGATGGGGCGGCCCGCGCGGTAGGCGGCAAGGTCTCGCACGAGCTCGTGGAAGCGGTCACTCACCCGCGAGACTCTACGCCCGCGCGACCACTATCCACCCTGGCCCGTCGTCATCGCTGTCCGCGGTAATAGTCTCAGTACTGATCCGCGTGCGGTTGACATAGCCGCGCCCAGATGGCAAGCGCCGCGTTGAAGGCTCACTGTGCAGCGCCCGTTCATGCCGCCGACATCGCGCGGCGCGACAGGACATCGTCACTGTACGTGAAGCGGCCCGGCCGGGATTCACGACCACGCAGGACCGGTCCTCGGTAGCGCGCCCAGGCTCCGACCAGTCCCAGGCCATCAGATGACCGACCGAGCCATCGGCACGGTGCCGCCCCACACCAACATGCGGCAGGTGCGAGGCCACATCGGATTTGTCAGCGCCCGAAACCGCCCGTGACGTCGGCATCTTTAGCGTCGCCGAACACACGGCGCCGACGGCCAGGCCGGCGAGCGGCCGTTTCCCACCAGCCAGATCCAACCGGCCGACGGCGTGGCCCTCGTGCCGGTCGACCGGCTGCAGCGCGGCGACATCGTCGTGCCCGCCGGCGGGGACGACCTGACCGTCGCCGACGTGCGGCCCGGCCGGCGCCGCTACCTCATCGTCGGCTACACCAACGGATCCGCGGCCACGCTGGCGGCGCACACCGTGATGCGGGTGCGCACCTAGCCGACCCGCCAACCACCCGCAGCCACCGGCCCACTGCTCACGCCACATCGGCGGTCGCCCACCGCGGCGCCGCGCCCGCAACAGACCCCATACACGCCGGGGCGCGGCGCATCGCCGCGCCCCGTTTCCCCAAAACGGAGCCAACGCATGACACACCTCGATGACACCCACAGCGCCAGCCAGGGTGCCGCACCGCCCGGACCGGACACGCTCCTGCCGCTGGTCTACAACCCGGACACCGCTCGGGTGTTCTTTCAGGACTTCCCAGTACGCGACGCGGTCGTGCGGGTCTTCGACCGCAGCGACGACCCGCACAGCGATGACGCCAGCGACATGTACGTCCTGGACGCCTTCGGGGTCTCCGTGCTGGTCCGGCTGCGCACCACCAGCGACCACCCGGCCGGCCGACCCCAGCTGTACATCCACATCGACAACGAGAGCCGGCAGCCGACCGACCTGGCTGTCGAAGTCGCCAACGGCGGCGAGACCCACCACCACATCTAGCCACACCGGCGGGCGCACCGACCTCACGGCCCGACCCCGGCCGACCACGCCCGCCGCGCCCGACCTCGCCACCCTGCCGCGTGTGCGGCGGTTTGTGGCCGGGTGATGACTCGAACCCTTTACACGGGAGGCAATCCAGTGAACTCCACCGACCGACCCAAGGTGCGCATCAGCACCACCACCGACCTGCTCGCCCTCATTCCGTTCCTGTTGGGCGCGGGTGGCAGGTCGCCTCATCCGCCGACACCGCAAGCGACATGAAAGAGACCCGCGTGCACCGCATCAACAGCGCGGCCAGCGATACCAGCCGGGACACGCCGGTCGACGCCGAGGTACCGCCGATTCCGGTCCGGCTCGCGCACCGGCCCACCATCGGCGGGCTGGTCGTCCCGTACATCACCCCGCACACCGACGACGGCCGATACCTGTTCGGCGGCGTCGACCCGCACCGCCAATGGCAATGCCTGAACCGCCGGCTGTGCAGCGTGTGCGGGCGAGCCCTGATCGAGCAGCCGAGCGACCGGCTGATCCTGCTCATGCGCCTGTCCGACCTGCCGCAGCAGCGCACCAGCGAACCCGCGCTGGATCCGGTCTGCGCCGCCTACACCCAAGCCGCCTGCCCGATGGTGGCCGGCCGGCTCACCCACTACCGCTCCACCCCGATGCGGCTGGGCCCCGGGATGGCACCCGCCGCCGACCAGGCCGCCCGCCTCGGTGCGCCGGCCGAACCCTGGTTCGCGGTTTGGCTCACCGGCTACCACCTGGAAGTTGACCCCCGAAACGGGCAGCCGGCCGCGTCGTACACCGGTATCCGACCACGACGCATCCGCCCCATCACCTGGCGGCACCTGCTGCCCTGGTAACCCCGCGACCCACCCCGGTCGCGGCCAGCACGCACGGCCGCGGAGCCCCGCGGCCGGTGCGTCCCCATGTCCTGAAACCCGCACACCGCGGTCAACCGCGGTCCCCACCGCGTGCCTACGGGCAGGCTGGGGCCGCGGGGTCCCAGCCGGTCCGCCGCCACATTGGCGGGGATTGGAGGGCACCCTCGTGGCCCCACAACGCAACGCCCAGCAGACCAACGAGGAACGCGACACGTTCCTGGCCAAGATCAAGGCGGACTTCGACGAACGCCTGACGCGGATCGTGTCGGACCCGGCGCAGTGGGTGACGTTCATCGAGCAGGTCGCTGTCTTCGGCGCCCGCTACAGCCTGGGCAACCAGTTGCTGCTGATGATGCAGGCCGACGAGCGTGGCATCACTCCGCAGTTCTTCCTGCCCTACGGCAAGAAAGACCGCAGCAGCGGCTGGCTCAAACTCAACCGGCAGGTCCGCCGCGGCGAGGTGTCGTTCAAGGTGTGGGCACCGATCCGCCGCCGCCCCACCGCGGAACAAGCCGCCGAGTGGGAGACGGCCGGCCGCAAGGTGCGCCGCGACCCGGACGGCCGCCCCTCGGTGCAGATCGTCGGGTTCCGGCTGGAGTCCACCTTCGACGTCAGCCAAACCGACGGGGAACCGATCGAGGTGCCCACCGTGCAACGCCTGCGCCGGCAACGGTTCAGCAGTGCGGGCGTGCCGCAGCTGTTGACCGGTGACGACCCGACCGACGCCTTCGACGACGTGGTCAAACTCGTCAAAGACGCCGGGTACAGCTTCGAACTCGCGGCGCCGGGCAGCCGCTTTCTGGGCGACGCCAACGGGGTCACCGTCGGCGGCGACGTGATGCTGGTCAAAGTTCGCGACGACGTGAGTACCGCCCAACGGCTCAAAACCACCATTCATGAACTGGCGCACATCCGCTGCGAGCACCTCACGGGCGCCCGCGTCGGGGACAACCTGCACCGCGGCCGGCGGGAGACCGAGGCCGAAAGCGTCGCGCACATCGTGTGCAAGGCCCTCGGTCTGGACACCGCCACCTACAGCGACGCCTACGTCATGGGCTGGGCCGACGGGGACATGGCCCTGGTCAAGCAGTGCGCCGAAACGGTGCTGCGGGCAGCCAAACAGATCCTCACCGACCTGACCCCGGCCACCACGCAACCCGACCGCGACGACGCCGCACCCGACGACGCTGCCGCAGACGCGCTCGGCGAGGACCGGCCGGGACTGCTCCTGGCCGCCGAGGCATCCAGCGCGACGCGGCGATGAGCCACCACTACCCAACCCGTACGCCGCGCGGACCGGTGCCGCGAGGGCACCCGCGCCGCCACCCGTAGCGGCCGGCCCCACCGCCGAGCCGCACACGCCCGCGCGGCTGATCCCCACACCTGATCCGACGAACTGCCCCATGCCGGAGGCAGCCAACCGAAGGAGAAAAACCCATGCAGTACACCGTCATCGGCGTCTGGCAGGACGACAAACCCGTCGTCACCGGCGTCGTCACCGGCCACCACGAGATCTACGGCGGCGACGAGGAGACCTTCACCGACGGCCTGTGGTTCGCCCGCGTCGCCGCGGGCGACGTCGCCGACGCCGAACAGATCGCCAAGACCGAGGCGATCGAAAACGCCCTGTAACCCACGCACAACCCCTGTCCCGCAGCCGGATCGTGCGGTGCAGCCCCACGACCTGGCCGACCCGAACCCGCCGGGGATACCGACCCAACCCGTCCACCCGCCGTACTGGGCGGGCGTTGCGGCACCCCGAGGTTGCTCACCAACCCTTGTGACACCGGAGGCAACATCCGATGAACTCCACCGACCGCTCCACGGTGCGCGTGCGCACCACCACCGACCTGCTCGCCCTGATCCCGTTCCTGCTGGGATTCCACCCGACGGCCAGTCTCGTGCTGCTCGCCCTGGACGCCGACGGCACCCTGCCCACCGTCGCGCGGCTGGACCTGGCCGCCGCGAGCGACCTGGTCGGGCCGCTGCGCACCGCCGTCGAGCAGATCACCGCGACCCTCGCGACCCAGCCCGGCGCCCGTGTCGTGCTCGCCGGGTACGGCCCCGCCGACCAGGTCGACGCGGCGATGAACACCACCATCCCGGCGCTGCGTGGTGCCGGGATCGCCATCCACGAGGCGCTGCGGGTCGCCGAGGGCCGGTACTGGCAGCTCGGCGGCGACCACGTGCCGCCGGGGCCGGCCGACGGCATCCCGTTCGACCCGACCACCAGCCCGGTCACCACCATCGCCGGGCACGCCGGGCTGGTCGCCCTGCCCGACCGCGAGGCCCTCGCGGCCACCCTCGCACCGGTCACCGGCCCGGCCCGCGCCGCCATGGTGGCCGCCACCACCGCAGCCTGCGCCTTCTTCGCCGACCTGATGGACGCCGCCGCCCCCGCGCACAGCACCGACCCGGACGCGGCCTTGGACACTCCCGTGGGCCTGGCGCTGCAACACACCGCGCGGATCTACCTGCGCCAGGCCGCCGACAGCTACCGGCAGGGGCAGCCGGTGAACGACGAGAAAGCCGGCATGCTGACCGCCGTGCTGCAACTGCCGTCGCTACGCGCGTACGCGGCCTCCCGCGCCACCGCGCAGGCGTGGCAGATCGCGATGTGGACCGACCTGGTACGCCGCGCCGAACCCGAGTTCGCCGCCACCCCAGCCATCCTGCTCGGCCTGTGCGCGTTGCAGGCCGGCAACGGCGCCCTGGCCGACATCGCCGCGCAGCGGGCCCTCGCCGCCGACCCCGACGACCCGTTCGCGCAGTGGCTCGCCTCCGCGGTCGCCGCCGGTATCACCCCGGACGCGGTCGCCGCGCTGCTGACCGCATAACCGCCCCCACCACCCACCGCGACCGCACCTGGTGCGCCCCGGCCACCGTCGGCGGGGCGTACCGGTGCGGCCCGCATGGGCGCTCAAAGCCCCTTTGTGGAAAGGACACGGCATCGTGGCCAACACCATCACCGATGCGGTACGCGAGATGCGCACCCTGCTGCCCACCCGGTCGGGCCGGCTGCACGGCATCCCCGTTCGGCACAGCTTCGGCAGCCGACCCGACCAGTGGCTGGGGAACACCCCGCAGCCCTGGTACGACCGGCTCCACACCGCCATCACCACCCGCACCACCGGCACCCCCACACCGGACAGCCCCGAGTACCTGGTGCTGTCCGACAACGTCGTGGTCGTGGTGCTCACCGCCGCAGCCCACCTCGTCCTGCCGGACTACCCACTGTCGGCCACCCAGACCCGACACCGGACCCTCGCCGCGCAGGCCCTCGCCGACCTGCCCCGGCACACCCTGCGCCTGCTGGCCGACCACCGCGCCGCCATGGACGACCGGCCCCAGGACGCCGCCGCCGAATACGAGCAGCACTCCGACGGTGCGCTGCGCATCGCGCCCGCCG
>WNGA01019731.1_pt1 | contig 19109 bp, 26 predicted proteins | sample 5400061 | NCBI WGS metagenome assembly WNGA01 (sample SAMN13153366, study PRJNA577476) | soil metagenome | isolation source: 100 cm soil or saprolite under grassland replicate 2 | place: USA:California | collected 2016-06-15 | reverse complement strand
GACGCTCCTTTTCCAGGCGTTCGATGTCCACTTGTCGGCGGGGTAGCCGCACGACCATGTCATCGCCAAGCCGATAGAGCGCGTTGTCCGTCCCAGGGGAAGGGACCGGTTCGATCGGAAGCCCCGCCCACTGGGGGAACTGCTCCGCGAGTAGCCGGCCGACGAGAGCGGCGTCGGTGTCTACCTCGTCTGCGTGCATCTTCTTCACGTGCTGGGCTCCTGGACGCGTCGCGCGAGGTGCAGCAGGTACTCCTCGCGGTTCAGCGGGTTGTGGTCCGACCGCGGCCGGGTCGGGACCTCGCCCCGGACCGGCTGGTAGCGCTCGAAGGCGAGCTCGAGGACGCCCTCGCCGCGGGTCAGCGCGCGCAGCTGATGCTGGAGCTCGTGCATCCGGGCCGCCGGGATCTCACCTTCCAGCGTGCAGGACGAACCTCGCATCACCGGGGTTTGCGGAACGGCCTGCAGCCGTCCCAGCGCTGGCAGCACGGCGCCGAGCATGTCCGCCGGGATCTCCTCGAGGTGGAAGCGGTGGATCGGCTCGCACACCGTGGTGCCGGCCTCCTTCAGAGCGTCCATCAAGACGAGCGCCGTCAGGCTGCGGAAGTCCCCGGCGGTACTCGACATGGCCTTGTTGAAGCCCTGATGGGAATGGCTCTGCCGCGGCGTGTAGCCGGAGTGCGTCATGGTGACCAGACAGTCGGTGACCTGCCATCCGTAGATGCCTTCGCGCAGCGTCTCGTGCACGGTCTCCTCGACCGCCTTGAAGAACGAGCGCGGCATGCACGGTCTCCTCGACCGCCTTGAAGAACGAGCGCGGCATCGTCCCGTGCAGCTCGACTTCACGCCGGAAAGCGACGCCGGTATCGATCGGCGCCGGCTCGATGCGCAACCCGACGGCGCCGAGGGGGAACGGATTGGAGGGGTCACCCTTGCTCTCGACGGCCTCGCCGCTGCCGGCGGGCCGCTCGACGCAGATCGTCGTCGTCTCGCGGAAGCCGACGTCGAGGCCGTAGTCGTTCGCCAGTGTTTCCTGGATGACCTCTTTCTGGACCTCGCCGTAGAGCGAGACGTAGATCTCTCGCCGGACGTCGTCCTGCCGCAGGTTGATCAACGGGTCCTGCTCGGCGAGCTGGGCGAGCGCAACGCGGAGCGCGCCTTTGTCGGCGGGACGGCGCGGAACAACGACGGTTTCCAGCGTCGGCGGCGCGAAATGGTGACGCTCGGAGTTCGTCTCCGAGCTGCCGATCGCATCGCCGATCTGGATCTCGGCGAGCCCCGTGAGCTTTCCGATCCGCCCTGCGGCGACCGACGAACGCCGGACGACCGATCCGCGGTCGAAGACGCCGATCGCGGTGACCTTCGCCTCGTCGTCCCGACCGAATCGCAGCCGGTCTCGCACTCGCACCGCTCCCGAGAACATGCGAACGTAGGCGATCTTCTCCCCGGCCGGGCCACGTTCGACCTTGAAGACGGTCCCCGAAACAGGGCCGTCGACGTCGCCCTCGGTCGCGGGCAGCAGCTCGGCCACTCCGGCCATCAGCGGATCCACGCCGGCACCCGTCTTGGCCGAGCCGAAGTACACCGGATGCACGAGCGCCTGCTTGGTCTGCTCCGCGAGCTCGGCGCGGAGCGCGTGGTAGGAAAGCGCCGTCTCGTCGTCGACGTACGCGGCCAGGATCGAGTCGTTCTGATCGGCGAGCACGTCGGCCAGCCTCGCGGCGAAAGCAGCATCGGCCTGGCCGTACGGAGTGAAGCCGGCGCTTCGCGTGCCGAGGTCGCTCGCCGATCCCATTGCGACGATCGCCGGCGTCAGCTTCTCGGAGATGTCCTGCAGGACGCCTTCGGATCGCGCGCCGCCGCGGTCGATCTTGTTCACGAAGACGAGGGTGGGAACGTGCAGCCGCTGCAGCGCTCGCATCAACAGGCGCGTCTGCGCCTGCACGCCCTCCACGGCCGAGATCACCAGCACGGCGCCGTCGAGCACGCTCAAAGATCGTTCCACCTCGGCAATGAAGTCCGGGTGGCCGGGCGTGTCGATCAGGTTGACGGTGACGTCGTCGACGACGAACGAGACGACGGCGGTCTTGATCGTGATGCCGCGCTGCTGTTCCAGCGCCAGCGAATCGGTCTGGGTAGTGCCGGCATCGACGCTCCCGACCTCGTCGATGACCCCGGCCGCGTACAGCAGCCGCTCGGTGAGAGTTGTCTTACCGGCGTCTACATGAGCCAAAATCCCCAAGTTCAACGTTCTGAGCAGCAAGCGTCATATCCTCCGAATAGGTGCCAAGACCCTTCTGAATGGACATGAACGCTCCGCGCATCTCGTCTCCTTGGTTCAGTTGGCTACTGCCTTCAAAAGCATATACCCATCCCGGAAAGACCCAGTTGCCCGGCGACCCAGCCGGGCGCCAGCGTCTGAGCTGCCTCTGAGGTGGCCTAGGGCTCCTTTCAGGCGTATCTCAAGGATTGCGATTGCTCTGGCACACGCATGCGTGCAGCCGTCTCGGTACATCCAAGGAGGGTCGCGATTAGCTCGTACTCGGCCTCTAAGGACCGCTGGGTTTCTACGGAGTCTCGGCTCCTAGGCTCAGTCGCTCGGCGACGGCAACCTCGTAGCGCTCGACACCGACGATCGTCTCTCCACTGCCCTCGGCTGCCTGCTTGCGAAGCTGGTTTGCCTGCTCCTCGCTTGCCGTCAGCGAATCTTCGCTGTCCCACAGCGTGATCAACTTGAAGAGGCCGTTGTCTCGGTCAACGAGCGAGATGTACCCCTTCCAGCCCTGCAACTCGCGTGCCTTCGGAAGCACGTTCTCCTGCGCGTAGCGGGTGCCTTCCTCGATGCGCTCGGGCGAGCCCTCGAGCACGCTCACCCTCGCGGCCTTCGCCCCCTCGCTCAGCTCCTCCGCTGCGACCTCGTACACCTCGATCGACACCCGCTGGCCACGCTGCTCCGCGGGGATCTCGTCACCCATGCGCTCGAACACCGGCTCGGCCGCCCGAATCGCCTCTTCGCTGTCGAAGAAGGTGATCCCCAAGCTCTTGGCACTCTGGCGGTCGAGCAGCATCAGGAAGCCCTTGGCATCGGGGAGGTCCACTCCCGAAGCGGCACTCGATCGCACCTTTCCGATCAGATCGTCGACCAGCGACAGATTGGGGTTTTCGAACGTCGCTATGCGTGCGTACATGATTCTGGCCTCCTTCTGTTTGGGAGCGACCAGCCTACTCCAGTCGCATCGAACGCGACACCGTGGCGATGGGCTCCCTACGATTCCGGTCGTGAGCACGCGGCTTGAAACAGCGCGCTTGATCATCCGCACCTTCGAGCCGCAGGACGCGGAGCCGTGGATCGCGATGGTGAGTGACCCGGAGGTCCGACGCTTCCTCCCCACCCGGGCCAGTCCCGACGATGGAGACTTTTCAGAGCGTCATCGAGCGGCGTCACGCGATGGAGCGCGAGCACGGCTATGCGATGTGGGCCGTCGATGTCGAAGAGACGGGCGCGTTCGTAGGGCAATGCGGCCTTCAGCCCGTCGAGCGCACTGGACCAGAAGTCGAGCTCGCCTATCACTTCAACAAAGCCTCGTGGAACAGGGGGTATGGAACCGAGGCGGCGATCGCCGTGCTCGCGTACGGTCTCGGACCGGTCGGCCTCGACCGGATCATCGCGGTCGTCGTACCGGAGAACATCGGCTCGTGGCGGGTCATGGAGAAGGCGGGGATGCGCTATGAGGGTCTCGCCGCCTACTACGGTATGACGGGCCTGAAGAAGTACGTCGCCGAGCAGGACCGGTGGAGGTCGCCGCTCGCGTCATGAGGCGCACCCGGTTCCGTGACATGGGACCGGGGCGCGCGAGCCGCTACGCGCCGGGCTCTCGGTACTGGACCTGCTCCGCCTTGCGCAGCGCATCCATCGTCTCGTCGACGGTCAGGAGGACTGTCGTCTCGAACGAGCTGAGCGCACCGCCGCCGCTTATCGCCAGCGCAACCGCGGCCATGGACACGTTGTCGGGGGCCTCCCAGAGGTTGTAGCCGTCGTGTGTGCCGAACGCGTACCAGAACCCGTGGAGCTTCCCGCCGACCGACTCGATGTACGACTGAGCGGCCTTTCGGCGGTCCTCTGGGTTGCCGATCAGCCTGGCCCAAGTCTCCGGTGTGTAGCTGAACCTCGATAGATAGAGCGGCATCGTCCCTCCCTCTCGTTCGCCGACCCGGCGAGTCGCCGTTAGGCGTCGAAGTATGACCCGCCCGGCGTCGTTTCAGCTACCGGCCTGGACGAGTCCGCTCACGTTGCCGTCCGCGTCCTTCACGGTCGCGATCAGCTTGCCCCCGCCGACGTCTCTGACCGCTTGCTCCACCTCCGCGCCAGCCTCGAGAAGCAGCTCGAGGGTCTCCTCGACGTCGTCGACGTGCCAGTAGCCGACAGGCCCCGTCATGCCCTGGCTGTGGCCGTTGGGATCCAGGCCTACTTCCTGGTCGCCGACTCTGAACCCGACGTAGTAGGCCTCGTCCGCGTACGGCTCTACACCCGAGAGCTTGCTGTACAGCGTCTTCGCTCCAGCTAGATCCTTGACCGGATAGATGACTGTTCTGATGCCTGACGTCATGAAGAGCTCCTCACACTCGTCGTGTCACATCGGCTGGGCTTCGTCGGTTACTCCTGAACCAACGGCAAGCACGTACGTTAGAGCCCTCTGACGGACTCGAACCGTCGATCCCTCCTCACCATGCGACCGACGGTAGGCTTTGTCTACCGGGGAGCCCCTGTGTGAGGGGCTGAGAGAGCGCTTCCTAGCGCGTACCCGCCGAACCTGATCCGGGTCATGCCGGCGAAGGGAGCGAATGCCGCAGTCGTTAGTCGAATCGAACGCCCCGCCGCTCGGCGTCAGCGCCGCCGGCGTCGTCGCCGACACCGTCGTCCGCGTGCTCGGTGGCAAGCGGGTCCTCGACGGGCTCGAGCTCCACGTTCCCACGCAGGGGCGGATCGGCATCGTCGGCCGAAGCGGCGCCGGCAAGTCGACGCTGCTCTCGCTCGTCGCCGGGCTCGACGATCCCGACGCGGGCACGGTTTCCGTCGGCGGCGCGGTTGCGGCGCGCGAGCGGCTCGCGCATTGTGCGCTGATGCCGCAGCGCGATTGTCTGCTTCCGTGGCGGACGGCGCTCGACAACGCGGGCCTCGCGCTCGAGAATGCCGGGCTGCCGCGGCGCGAGGCGCGTCGGCGCGCAGCGCCGCTGTTCGCGCGGTTCGGCCTCGCGGACGCGGAGCTGCTGCGGCCGGCGAAGCTCTCGAGCGGGATGCGGCAGCGAGTCGCCTTCCTGCGCACGCTGCTGGCCGACAAGCCGGTGCTGCTACTCGACGAGCCGTTCGGCGCGCTCGATGCGATTACGCGCGCCGAGCTGCAGGAGTGGCTGGCGGGAGCGCTTGCAGCGGAGCCGCGGACGGTGCTGCTCGTGACCCACGATGTCGAGGAGGCGCTGCTCCTCTGCGAGCGGGTCCTCGTGCTCGCGGCCGGCCGCGTCGCGGCCGAGCTCGAGGCGGATGTCCCGCGCGCGGGGCCGCGGCGGGAGATCGTGACGACCCCCGCCTTCATAGAGCTGCGGGAGCGGGCACTGGAGGCGATCGGATGAGACGATGGTGGCCACCGCTTGCGCTTCTGACCCTGGCGGTCGGCGTCTGGGAGCTGGTCGTCCGCGCCGCGCACGTGCCGGACTACCTCTTCCCCGCGCCAACAGCGGTTGCGTCCTCGCTCGCCGACGACGCCTCGTTGCTTGGCCATGGGACGCTGGTGACGCTGCGCGAGATCGTCCTCGGCTATCTGCTGGCGGTCGCCGTCGCGCTTGCGATCGCCGTCGTGCTCCACTTCTCGACCGCGCTGAGGCGGGCGCTGCTGCCGATCCTCGTGCTCTCGCAGACCGTGCCAACGGTGCTGCTCGCCCCGATCCTGGCGATCCTGCTCGGCTACGGCATGGGGCCGAAGCTCGTCGTGGTGGTCGTCGTCTGCTTCTTCCCGATCGTCGTCAACGCCGTCGACGGGCTGCGCTCGGCCGATCCGGAGCTTGTCCGCATGATGCGGACGCTGCATGGCGGCCGGCTCGCGATCTTCCGTCGCATCGAGCTCCCCGGCGCGCTGCCGGCGATCTTCTCCGGCGCGCGCGTGGCCGCGACGTACGCCGCGGTCGCCGCCGTCTTCGCGGAATGGGCCGGCTCCTCGTCCGGGCTCGGTTTCGTGATCCTGCAGGCGCAGCCGGCGCTCGAGACGGCGCGCATCTTCGCGGCCGTCCTCGTCCTGAGCGCGCTCGCGCTCGGGCTCTACGCGCTCGTCACCCTCGCCGAGCGCCTCCTCGTCCCCTGGCAGCTGGAGGCCCGCCATGCCTAGACCCACCGCTCTCGCCGCGCTCGCGGCACTCGCCGTCCTCGTCCCCGCCGCGCTCGCCGGCACGCAGAAGGTGACACTGACCCTCGACTGGACGCCGAATCCCGACCACGTCGGCTTCTACTACGCCCGGGACACGGGCTTGTTCGCGCGCGCGGGACTCGTTGTGGCGATCCACGCGCCGTCCGATCCGACCGCGCCGCTCAAGCTCGTCGGTGTCGGTCGGAGCGACCTCGCGGTCAGTTACGAGCAGGAGCTCTTCTTCGCAGCTGCGAAGAAGCTGCCGGTGGTCGCGGTGGCGGCGGTGGTGCCGCAGCCGCTCAACTCGTTCATGGCGATCAAGCCGCAGGTGAAGTCCCTACGCGACCTGAAGGGTCGCTCGATCGGGATCACCGGTGTCCCGTCCGACTACGCGACGCTGGACACCGCGCTCCGCTCGGTCGGTCTCACGCGCAAGAACGTGAAGGTCGTGAACGTGGGCTACAACCTGCTCCCGGCGCTCCTCTCCCACCGCGTCGATGCCGTGCTCGGCGTCTATCGCAACGTCGAGGGGATCCAGCTGCAGCTGCGCGGGCTGAAGCCGAAGATCATTCCCGTCAACCGGGTCGGCATCCCCACCTACGACGAGCTCGTCCTCGTCGCGAACAAGACGCGTCTGCGCTCGGATGCGGGCTATCGCGCGACGGTGAAGCGCTTTGTCGGCGCCTTCCTCGCCGGCACCGCCGGCGCACGCAGCCACCCAACCCGGGCGCTCTCGATCCTGAAGAAGGTGACGGCCTCGGACGACAAGTTCCTCGCGCGGGCGACGCCGGCGACGCTGCGCTTGCTCGCGGGGCCCAAAGGCGTCGGCTGTCTCAACGCCCGCGCCTGGCAGCGCTTCGGCAACTGGATGCATGCGCAGGGGCTGCTGAAGAAGGCAATCCCGGCCACCGCGGTCGTCAATGCGAGCTTTCTGCCGTCACGCTGCCGCGCGGCCGGATAGCGAGCAGGACGCCACGCTCGAGGCTGATCCGCGCCTCGGGCGCGGCGAAGACGTTCGACAGGCCGCGGCTCGAGCCGGGCTCGAGCCGCTGGCCGCGCAGCGGGTAGACGAGCCCCTCGGTAACGATCCCGGTCGCTGGGCCGTGGACCGCGAACAGCGAGATCAGCTCGCCCGGCTCGCCCGTAAGCACGCGCTCGTCGCGGACGACGTGGACCGCGGACGCGCCGAGCTGCGCGTCGATCTGCACACCGGAATAGGCATCGGCGGCGAGCAGGAGGAGCCCACCGAGCAAGTGGTCGAGCCGTCCGCCCGCACCGCCGAGCACGATGATCCGCTCCGTCTCGAACCGGAGCGCCGCGGCGAGCGCGAGCTCGAGGTCGCTCGCGTCCTTCGCAGCCGGGTGCTTTTCGACCCGCCCGATCGTCTCCAGCATCTCCCCGGAGACCGAGTCGAAGTCCCCCACCGCCAGGTCGACCGGTAGCCCGAGCTCTCTCGCGAGCTCCATACCGCCGTCCGCTGCGATCACGCGCGCGTCCGGGGGCAGCGCGACGGCAGCGGGACGGTCGGGCCCTCCGGTAACAACGACGGTGGTCATCGGCAGAAGACTGCCAATGAGATGTGGTGCGCGGCGCCGGCGGCGCCTGCGGCCACGGTCAATCTGCCGAGTCGGCTGTGAAGCCGATCCGCAGATGGCTGCCGTCGCAGAACGGCTTGTTCTCCGACGCTCCGCAGCGACACAGCGCCAGCCGTGTGTCTTCCCGGATCAGCCCGCCGTTCGGGTCGACGATGCGGACGCGGCCGCGGACGAAGAGTGGGCCGTTCCGACGCGGCTCGATCGTCGTTTCCTCCTGCGGCCGCTCCTGCCGCCCGCCGTCGAGACGGCGGTAGTGGAGCGCGCCGGTCGGGCAGGTCTCGATCGTGGCCGCGATCGCGTCTGCGTCGGCCGCATCGACGACAACCCACGGCCGTGCCCCTGGATCGAACACCTTCGGCAGCCCGCGCACGCAGTTGCGCACGTGAATGCACAGCCGCGGCTCCCACTGGACCTCGATCGCATCGTTCGCGTACTCGCGCCTCGGCCCTCGCTCTTCCTCCGGCGTGCGGGTCAGCTGGACACCTCCGCGTCCCGAACGACGAGATCCCCGTAGTCGGGGTGGCGGCGGATGTACCCACGCACGAACGGGCAGATGGGGACGACGTGCAGCCCGCGGGCGACCGGATCTCTCCGACCACGTCGTCGTCGACCAGCAGTTCGTAGCGCAGCTCGTCCGGGTTGTCCCGCACGGCGATGTTCTCCGCGCTGCCCGTGTTCATCCTGTGACGTTAGCGGTGCGGGCGAGGCGAGGAGCGCCATGAGCGCGGCTTCAGGAGGTGGCCGACCTGCTCGGAATCGATGCAGATCCGCGCCGAGCGAGGAGTGGGAGCGAGGCGGAGGCTCTAGACCGATTCGGCGTCTTCGCGGCGAAGGACTCCGACTAGACGGCCGTCCGGGGTCGTTATCAAGAGCGTTCGCAGGTTGTTGCGGGCCATCAGCTCGGCCGCGGCGGAGGCTCCGATGCTCGGACCTTTGGTACTCGGGCCGGGCGTCATCGCCTGCTCGGCGGAGACGTCGTCCCTGGAGCGCAGCGCCCTCCGGCCGAGCCGCCCCAGGACGACGCGGTCGTCCGTGACCACGATGCACGTGTCCCAGCCCGCTTCGGCCACGCGCTTCCCGACGTCCTGCAGCCGTTCGTCGAGCCGCGCGGTCGGCACGTCGCAGCGCGCCAGCTCGCCGGCGCTCGGCTCCTCCGCCTTCTTCCCCTCACGCGGGAGGCCGAACGAGCCCCAGTCCTTCTTGCCCGCCACATAGTCGAAGACCTGCTCGAACTCAAGGCTCTCGAGCCGCCACGCGGCTCGCGGGCTGACGTCTCACTGGTAGTCGTTGCAGTAGACGATCACCGGCCGATCCCGATCGAGTTCGCGCGGGCCGCGCTCGTCCAGCTCCTTGATCGGGATGTTGACGGCGCCCCCGATGTGCTCCTCTTCGTAGTCCTCCGCTGGCAGCACCTCGACGAGCTGGGCGCCCTCGTCGAGCAGCCGTCTAACCTCTTCGCGTCCGATACTAGTGGGCATTAACGCACGATCCTAATGTGGAGGCGGAAGGCGGCCACCGCGGACCAGAACGCCTCGTCGAACTGAATGAGCTATGCCGCGGTCGCAACCGTTCCGACGCTTGCTCGCATTCAGCTTCGCGGTGAAGCGAGACATCGGCTGCGAACCGTTCGGCGACGCGCACGACCTCCTCGCCGAGAGTCTTGAGCTGCAGCTCGACCGCTTGATCCTGAACGCGGCCCTCATCGTCGAAGACGCGCGCGGCCGCCGCAACCGGCACGACATACGGCACCGCCCAACCCCGAAGCGCCCGGACCGCGAACTCCATCGTGTTGATCGCTTGCAGCCCCTGCGTCCCCCCGGCGGCGCTGATCAGGCCGATCACCTTGTCGTGGAGGAAGGGTGGGTCGCGGTCGCGCAGGAGGTGCAGCCAGTCGAGCGCGTTCTTCAGCGCACCGGAGATCGTCCCCTGGTACATCGGGCTGCTCCAGAGCAGCCCGTCGGCCGCGTAACATGACTCAATCAGCGTCGCAGCGCCCTCGGTCGGCTCGTCGTTCTCGGGGTTGTACATCGGCAGGTCGAGCCGGCGGATGTCGAGCAGCTGCGTCTCAGCTCCCGCGGTCTCCGCCCCTTCGAGTGCCGTCTGTAAAGCGGCCCGGCTCTTCGACGTACTCGCCAGCGAGCCACCCAGACCGACGATTGTCAGGGTCTTCGCCATTCGCTCACTGTTCGTGGCGCACCGGATCTCTCCGACCACGTCGTCGTCGACCAGCAGTTCGTAGCGCAGCTCGTCCGGGTTGTCCCGCACGGCGATGTTCTCCGCGCTGCCCGTGTTCATCCTGTGACGTTAGCGGTGCGGGCGAGGCGAGGAGCGCCACGAGCGCGGCCGGCGCCTCAGAGTGTTGAAACGGCCGACCTTGCCCGTCAGCTCGAGGTCCGCGTCAGTACGATCCGCGCTCGATCCGGCGCGCGATGGGATCGGCCCAGTCGCCGTAGAAGCGCATCTGGGCGGCCGCCCGCTCGACGTCGTACGCGGTTCGGCGAAAGCCGAATCGCCCGCTCTCGTACAGCGCCCAGGCCGCGCGTGGATCGCCGTCGAGCGGCGCGCCGACGCTGCCCGGGTTGACCAGCAGCGTGTCGTTCGGCCCGGGCCGCTCGAACTGCCGATGGCTGTGGCCGAACAGGATCGTCCGATCCGCCTCGCCGGCGAGCATCCGTTCCTCGTCCGGCTGAGGCTCCGGCGCGAAGCTCTCGATGTCGGAGAGCGGCGAGCCGTGGCAGACGAGGATCCCGTCGAGCTCCGCTTGATCCGGAAGCCCGTACAGGCGCTCGACCAGCTCAGGCCCGAGCGATTCGCGAGCCGCCGTCAGCGCCGCGGTGACGAGCGGCCGCGCGCTCTCGGGCACTTCCGGCTCCTCGCGCAGCCAGCGCTCGACGTTGCCGCGGATGCGGGCGATCGCCGGCAGGCTCTCGAGCACCTCGGCCGTCTCGCGCGGCCAGGGTCCGAAGGAGGCGTAGTCGCCCCCCAGCAGATAGGACGTCGCTCCGGCGTTCTCGGCCTCCGCGAGCACGGCCTCGAGCGCCGCGAGATTGCCGTGGATGTCGTAGAGGAGCGCTACCGGCGGGTCACTCATTTGCCGGCGGTGGACAGACGATGCAGACGCATTGCGATGCTTCGTCGCCCAGCACCTCGAACGAGTGCGGAACGCCGGCCGGTGTGACGATCGTGTCGCCCGGCTCGGCGTCCAGCGCGTCGTCCGCGACCGTCCAGCGCATCCGTCCCGTGCGCATGAAGATGATGTGATCCTCCGGGTGCGTATGCACCGGGCTTGCCTGGCCGGCTGGATGTGTGACCGCTTGCAACAGGCAGTCGGCGAGCCGGAACGTCACGTCATCGGTGCTCTTGACGAAGGCGCGCCATTCGGTAGAAGTCGCCTGCTCCATCGTTCTCTCCCTTCGACGAAGTACGCGTACGAGCCTACTGTCGAAACGTGCTCTGATGCCGACTCCGGCGCACTGGAAAGGAGCCGCAATGACGATCGATCCCGACACCGATGAGCTGCAGCTGCCGCCGAGATCCGGCGAGCGGCCCCAGACCACTCCCGCGAACCCGCACCAGCAGCTCGACCAGACCGCTCCTACGGCGATCCAGGAGGAGCTGTGGCGCCGGATGGCGAGCCTGGAAGGCGTGCGCACGGGACGCAGCGGCGTCTCGCTGCCCGAGTCGCGCGCCGTTCACCTGAATCCCGGGCTCGCCGGCGGCCCCCGAGAGGCATACCTCGTCGGCACCGAATTCGCACACCTGCACGGCGCTCAGGACGGCAGCCTGCACGTCACGCTGCCGACCGCCGTCGCCGGCGAGGCAATCGACCAGGGCTGGGCGGAGCTCCACCCGATGGCACGCCGAGGGCTCGCCCCGACGACCCTGGTGATGCTCTACGGCCCACGCGACCAAGCGGAGCTCGAGACGATCTGGCAACTGATCGAAGCCAGCTACGCGTTCGCGCGCGGGGTGGGCGATTAGACGCCGCTAGGGCGTAAAGCGAACAGCGACGTCGTACTTCGTCACCGATGCACGCTGTCCGGGAGTGTCGCCGGCCGGCATCGCGTCCAGAATCGCGTCGCCACGCTTGTAGTCGTCCTCCGTCTCGAAGAAGACGATGGCGATCGCCTTCTCTGCCTCGGGGTCGTGTAGCACGACGACCTCCGTCGCGTCGAGTCCCTCCGGCGGCTGCCGCTCGCTCATCTGGCGGTCCATCTCGTCCATCCGGTCCTTGCTGACTCCGTTGAATTCCACAACACGTGCGAGTGCCATACCAGCCTCCCCTGTCGATTGAGGCAATCCTATGTGGCCCAGCTCTAGCTCAACAGCCGATCGAGGCCGCGCGTCAGGCCGACTCGACCCGGAACAGCCCGGATCGCGATCAGCGTCCCGGCGATGTACGGCGCCGGGCTCTCGCCGGCGTCGTGGCGGATCGAGAGCCGTTCGCCCTCGGCGGCGAAGACGACCTCGGTCGAGACGACGAAGCTGGGCAGCCGCAGCGAGTGCACCTGCGTGCCCGCGACGGTCGCTCCCCGCGCCTCGCGCGCGCCGTGCACCTCGTCGATCGGGACGGGAAGCGCGGGTGCACGCACGCCCTCGAGCCGTTCGGCGAGCTCGCGCGCGGTTCCGCTCGGAGCGTCCTGCTTGGTGGCGCTCGCGTAGTCGATCACCTCCCACGACTCGAGGTGGCGCGCAGCCTCGGCGGCGAAGCGGAGCATGAGCGCAGCCGTCAAGGAGAAGTTGCCGGCCGCGACCACGCCGACCTGCCTCTCTCGCGCCAGCGCGTCGATCTCCGCGTAATCCGTCGCCGACAGGCCGCTCGAGCCGACGACGACGCCGACGCGCCGCTCGATCGCCACGAGCACGTTGCTCTTGACGACAGCGGCATGCGTGTAGTCGACGAGCACGTCCGCGGGAACGGCATCGAGCGCCTCCGCGACCGAGGAGAAGCTCCCGGGGTCGGAGCGCGAGACACCCGCCACGAGCTCGAGATCACTCGCAGCCTCGACCGCGTCGGCGACGGGGCGGCCCGTCCAGCCGGTGATCCCGGCGACGCAGACGCGGATGGTTGTGGGCGCGCCGGGCACATCGGCAGGATAGGGCGGCGCTAGCTCACGGGCTGGACGTGCGAGGTTAGCTCTCCGTCCAGCAGCGCATGCACCGCGAAGCCGGGCGGCTCGGCGGCAGGCTCGATCTCGTCAGAATTGAAACTGAGCCGCGTTTGCACGTACCTGCTGGGGACGGTCAGGACAACCCGGCCGGCCAGCTCCGCCGCCATCGTACGGTGCACATGGCCGGCCACAAGTCGCCGCACCTGCGGGTGACGGTGTAGGACCTCGCCGAGCGCGCGTCGATCGGCGAGCGGCAGGCCGATCGCATCCCATGCCGGGACTCCGGTCGAGACCGGCGGGTGGTGCAGCGCAAGCAGGGTCACCCGATCCGGCGCGGCGGCCAGCTCAGCGTCGAGCCATGTCAGGCGGTCCGCATCCAGCTCGCCCCGATCCTCCCCCGGCCGCGTGCTGTCGAGCACCACGAGCCGCAGCGGCCCTAGATCCACCGCGTACTGGACCGGCGTTCCCATCGCCCCCGGCAGCTCGAAGTGCCGTCGGAGCGTGTCACGATCGTCGTGGTTTCCGGGCAGGACGCAAACCGGCGCGCCGAGCCGCGCGAGGAGCTCACGCACGAGCTCGTACTCGCTGTCGGCAGCGTTGTCCGCCAAGTCACCGGACATCAGCACCGCATCCGGATCGTCCGGCAATCGGCGAACCGACTCGACCGCCGCCGTCAGCCCGGCCACGGGATCCCCATCGGCCCATGTTGCGCCGATGTGCGGATCGCTGAGCTGAAAGAGCAGGAACGGCCTGGCCATGCCCGAGCGAGTATCGCCAGGGGTGCGGACACGGCTGGCAGAGCTCCAGGGCTGACCGGCGCACTGATAACGCTTACCGGATGACTCGCAGAGGCGTCCTTCTCTTCGCGGCGATGTGCGTGATCTGGGGGATCCCGTACCTGATGATCCGGGTCGCCGTGCGCGAGCTTGCGCCGGTGACGCTCGTCTTCCTGCGGACGGGCGTCGCCGCGCTCCTGCTCGTCCCCTTCGCGGCGATGCGTGGTGATCTTCGGCCGCTGGTCGCCCGCTGGCGGCCGCTCGTCGCGTACACCGCGATCGAGGTCGCGATCCCATGGGTCCTGCTCAACAAGGCGGAGACGAGGCTGTCGAGCTCGCTCACCGGCCTGCTGATCGCGGCCGTGCCGCTCGTCGGCGCGCTCCTCGTCACGTTCACGGGCACGCGCGAGCGACAGGGCCGCCGGCGCTGGCTCGGCCTGCTCGTCGGGCTCGGCGGGGTCGTCGCGCTCGTGGGGCTCGACGTCGGCCAGGTGCACGCCGTCGCGCTCGCGGAAGTCGGGTGCGTCGCCGTCTGCTACGCCGTCGGCCCAATCATCTTCGCGCGCTTCCTCGGCGACGTGCCGGCGCTGGGAGTCGTCGCGGCTTCTCTCGTCCTCACCTGGGTCGCGTACGCGCCCTTCGCTGCCGTTCGCTGGCCGGACCGGATGCCGTCGGCGCACGTCGTCGAGTCGGTGCTCGGCCTCGCGGTTGTCTGCACCGCCCTCGCGTTCCTGCTCTTCTTCGCCCTGATCCGGGAGGTGGGGCCGGTCCGCGCGACCGTGATCACCTATGTCAATCCGGCGGTCGCCGGGGTCGCGGGCATCGCGCTCCTCGACGAGCACCTGACCGCCGGGATGGTCCTCGGCTTCGTGCTCGTGCTCGTGGGGTCGATCATCGCGACCGGGCGCGGGCCCGAGCCAGTCCCCGAGCCGTGACGGGTCAGCTAGAGATCCAGGTACGCGTCGAGCAGGTCGTGCCCGGCGAAGAGTGCGACGACGGCGCCGAGCGCCAGGAAGGGCGCGAGCGGGATCCCCATCTTCCGAGCCTTCGAGCCGTGGCGAACGAAGAGGACGGCCGCCGGCGCGAGTGCCGCGAGGAGGCCAAGCATCAGTGCGACGGGGACCGTTCGCCCGAGCATCGCCCCGAGCAGCAATGCGAGCTTCACGTCGCCCATGCCCATGCCCTTCGGATAGGCGAGCGCGGCGACGAAGAGGAACGAGGCAGCGCCGAGCGCCGCGAGCCCCCACTCGACGCTCGGATGGAGGGCCGTCTGCGCCACGAGCACGACCACAGCGGCCGGAAGGACGACGCGACTCGGCACGATGCGGTGCTCGAGGTCGGTCGCCGAAACGGTTACCAGCGCGGCGCAGAAGAGCACGGCGACGGCGGCGTCGGCGGAGAACCCGAACTTCCACACGCAGCCGGCCACGAGCAGCGCCGTTGCCAGCTCGACGAGCGGGTAGCGGAGCGGGATGCCGGTGCCGCATGAGCGACAGTGCCCACGCAAGAGCACATACGAGAGCAGTGGGACGTTGTCGTACCAGGCGATCTCTGCGCCGCAGCTCATGCACGCCGACCGCGGGCGCACGATCGAACGCCCCAACGGCACGCGCGCCGCGACGACGTTCAGGAAGCTCCCGAGCGCGAGGCCGGGAATCAGGAACACGGCAGCGACGGCGGCGTCCACGAGCGAGGGCCCGTAAGCATGGACCGTGGCCTCTTGTTCGCGGGCCGGAGAAGTGGTATGAACGGCAGTCCATACCCGGGTGGCTCACAAGAGGGGGAGAGATGAGACGTATTGAGCACCGTCGACGCTCGGAGACCCGCTGGTCCCGGGCGGCGAAAGCCTTTGCCGCTCGCCGGTCGGGGTCGGGCGAGTCGGGATTCACGCTGATCGAGTTGCTGGTGGTGATCGCGATCATCGCCGTGTTGATCGGGCTGCTCCTGCCGGCCGTGCAGAAGGTCCGGGAGGCGGCCGGCAGGGACGTAAGGGCCAACCCTTGCGTGGGAGTGAATAGCGAGCCCGTCGACGTCAGCGGGCTTCTCCACGTCAATCTCAACATGCACTCCGCTGAGCCCAATACCTTCGACTACGTGCTCACGCCGGTCGACTTGAAGGGAAGCGCCCCCAGCGGCAACCGGTGGGCGATGGTCGGCGCGTCGCGAGGACAGGGCGAGCTCGGGGTGCCGATCACCGTGAACGGATTCGACGTGGTCGGAAACTCCTCCAACAATGCCGGCGTTCACTTGCCGGTGACGTTGCAGGTCGTGCTGTCGCTCGGCGGTCGCGAACAGCCGTCCCTCGACGCCAGGATCACGAGCCGCGACCCCTGCCCGGACTGAGGTCCGTGACGGAGGCAACCGCGCTGGCGCCGAGCCCGTCCATGACCGCTCGGCGTCCGGCGCTGCGCGTGGAGCGGCTGACGAAGCGATTCGGCGACCGCTCCGCGTTCGAGGAACTGACGTTCGAGGTCGGGTGGGGCGAAGTCTTCGGGTTCCTCGGACCGAACGGCGCCGGGAAGACGACCACCGTCCGCGTGCTGTGCACCCTGCTCCCGCCGACCTCCGGTCGCGCCGAAGTTGCCGGGATCGCACTCGCGAGCGGGAACGAGCCCGAGATTCGGCGGCGAGTCAGCGTCGTGACCGAGCACCCGGGGCTTTACCTCAAGCTTTCGGTTCGCGACAACCTGGAGTTCTTCGCGGGGCTGTACGGTCTGTCGCCGCGACACGCGAAGGACAGGATCGAGAAGTGCGTCGAGGCGGTCGGGATCGCGGACAGACTCGCGGACGTTGCCGGGTCTTTGTCGCGAGGGCTCCTTCAACGAGCCGGATTGGCTCGGGCACTCCTGCCCGAGCCTGAGGTGCTGTTCCTGGACGAGCCGACCGCCGGGCTCGACCCGGCGGCCGCTGCCGGCGTGCGAGAGATCATCTCCGGCCTTCGGCGTCGCGGGACAACCGTGTTCCTGACTACGCACCGTCTGGAGGAGGCCGAGCGCCTGTGCGACCGGGTGGCGATTGTGAACACCCGCCTTGTCTCCGTCGGAACGCCTGCGGAGCTCATGGCGAGGAGGTCATCTGGGTCGCTGGAGGTGCGACTTGGGGAGCCTCTCCGAGATGCCGACGAGGTCTTCGGCGCCGTGAACGGGGTCCTCGGCTGGCGGAACGGGCGGGGCGCGGGCGTCTACGTCGTCGACGTGGGGGATCCTGAGCAGGGCGCCGCGGACGTCGCGAGGGCCGTGGTCGGAGCCGGTGCGTCGCTTCTTCGTCTGGGCGAGGTCGAGACCTCGCTCGAGGACGTCTACCTCGAGCTCCTGGAGGGCGATCGATGAGCTCCCGGGTGCTCGTCGTGATCCGCAAGGAATTCCGCGAGTACCGCCGGAACCGCTTCATCTTGGTCACGATGGCCGGCCTGCCGGTCGTCCTCCTGCTGATCCTCGTCGCCGAGACCTTCGCCCTCCCCGAGGGGGTTTCTGCCGAGGCCCTGCGCCGGCCCGTCGGCGAGGCACTGCTCTTCCTGCAACTGATCCCCGTGATGCTGCCGACGACGATCGCGGCGTATGCCGTCATCGGCGAGCGGGAGCAGAGGACTCTCGAGACGGTTCTCACCACCCCCGTGACCGAGCGTGAGCTTCTCGCGGGCAAGGCGCGCCATGGCGTTCCTCGCCCCGGCCCTGGCCGGGTTTGCCATCGTGGTCGGGATCCTCGTCTCGCTCCGCTCATCCGACTTCCGCGTCGCGCAGCAGCTCGCCGTGCTGGCCTCGGCGCCGGTCATCGGCTTCGTCGCCCTCGCAACTTTCCGCGTCGTTGACCCGAGTGTCGGGCTGTACGTGGCCGCCGCCGGCATCGTCTGCCTCATGGACGCGGCGTGCTGGAGGCTCGGCTTGCGCCTGTTCAGCCGCGAGCGTCTTCTCAGCGGGCAGCGAACGGGCGTACGCCGTGCCGAGCTCGACCCACTTGGCCAGTTGGCTCGTAGTGCGAACGTCGTCCGAGTCGACTCGCAGCCACCCCCGCATTTGCCGCCCGCGCATCTCCATGAGGCGAGCATTGGTCGTTGAGACGAGCGTGTCCGACTCCTCCGGATCAACCCGAACCAGCACCCCGCCTTCTCCGCTTGCCGCCACCGCCATGTTTCCCCCGATCAGAAACGAAAGCCCACCGAACATCTTCTTCTCGGTCAGATCGGGTTCGCCGGCCACCAGCTCGCGGATGCGATCTGCCAGTTTCTCGTCATAGGCCACGCGTCGATCGTACGACAAGGCGCCATCCCCCGGAACGCGACGGTTCGCGAGGATCCGCGGCTAGATGGACGAGGAAGGGATCGACATACAGGCGCCGGTCGCCGGGAGGAGCGAGATCGAGATCGCGGCTCCACCGGACGCCGTCGGGGAGGTTCTGACGGCGTTCGAGCGCTGGCCGAGCTGGAATCCGGACGTCAAGTCAATTGCCGTCGAGCCGGCTGCGGGTCGGGCACGTCCTCGAGCCGAAGCCTCGCCCTGTATCGTCGAGAGCTGACCGCGATGACGGAACCGCGAGTGACGACACGGGACGAGTGGCTCGTCGAGCGCAAGCAGCTGCTGGAGCGCGAGCAGGAGCTGAACCAGCTCAGCGAGGAGCTGACGAAGCAGCGGCGGGCCCTGCCCTGGGTTCCGGTCGAGAAGGACTACCGCTTCGCGACCGAGGAGGGGACGAAGACGCTCGCAGATCTGTTCGACGGCCGCTCGCAGCTGCTCGTCTACCACATGATGTTCGGCCCCGAGTGGACGGCGGCCTGCCCGGCCTGCACGAACATCGTGGACGAGCTCGACCTGGCGCTCGTCCATCTGAACGGCAACGGCGTCTCGCTGGCGATCGTGGCGCACGCGCCGCTCGAGAAGGTGAGGGCGTACCGGGAGCGGATGGGCTGGGACGTCCCCTGCGTCTCGTCCTTCGACAGCGACTTCAACTACGACTTCGGCGTCTCGTTCACGGAGGAGCAGCGGCGGGGCGGCGCCGTCTACAACTTCGAGCCGGCCGACTTCGACAAGGTGGTCGAGCAGATGTCGAAGAGCGAGGTCGTCAAGAAGGCGGCGGAGTCCTGCGGCATCACTCTCGAGGAATACGTGACGACGGAGGGTCCGGGGCTGAGCGCGTTCGTGCTCGACGGCGGCGCCGTCTACCACACCTATTCGGTGTACGCGCCCGACGCGATGCTGATGCTCACGTGGTCGAACTTGCTCGAGCGGACGCCGAGCGGGG
>WNGA01006612.1_pt1 | contig 19112 bp, 18 predicted proteins | sample 5400061 | NCBI WGS metagenome assembly WNGA01 (sample SAMN13153366, study PRJNA577476) | soil metagenome | isolation source: 100 cm soil or saprolite under grassland replicate 2 | place: USA:California | collected 2016-06-15 | reverse complement strand
CATGCGACTCGCTCCTTTCGTTTGGCGACGAAGCGAGCGTGAGTCGCAGAGCGGACGGCGCCTCGGCGCCGTCCGTGTTTTTACGGAGCGATCAGCGGTCCCGACAGCGAAGGTGTCGGGAGAACTCGGAGATAATCCATCTTAGGCCTCCGCCGCTGACGCGTTATGGCGACTCTGAACGGACCTGGGTGGACTCCGACCGGGCGAGAACGGATCGCACCGTCGACGGCCACCACTGCCGGCCTCCCTGCGCGGTTCTCACGCCCTCCGCGTTGAGCTCGCGCGCGATCTCGCCGAGGCTGCGGCCACTCGCGTGATCGGATCGGATTCGCGTGACCAGCTCGGACGGGACACTCGCTTTGCGGCCGGGCCGCTCTGTCGGCCGACGAGCGGCGCGCGGCTGCTTCGTCCGCTCGGCGAGGTAGCGCTCGAGCTCGGACACGGGAATGAGACGCCGGCCCCTGTCGGTCTCGACGCTGGCGATCATCGGAACGACTCGCCGGTCGAGCGTCGCCAGGCTGATTCCGAGCGCTTCGGCCGCCTGCTCGCGCGTGTAGGCGAGCCGCTCGACTTCGTCCGCGAGCTTCAGCCCGCTTGCGCGAGCGGCGGCCCGGGCGCTGCTCGCATGACGACGCTGTGCGGCGGTCCGACGGCGCTTGCGGCGAGACGGCATACCCTACACCATACAACAATTCTGCGGCTGATTTGCACGGAAGTGCATCTGTGTCTGCTCGTCCAGTGGGTATCAGTTGCTGTAAGCGTCCGGGACGTACTCCGCTTCACGGAGCCGGAATGTCGAGTTGGGCGCAGATTGCCCGAACAAGACCGGGGCCGATTTCGCGGTGGCGGGGGACCGCCGTCGCACGAGTCCCGTCGGCGCTTCGCCACTTCGTGTGCTTACCGCCTTCCGCCACTTTCCGGGCGCCGTGAGCGGTCAGGTGCCGCTCGAGATCGCGGCGCTTCACTCAGCGAATGTGAGCTCGAGCGGCTCGCTGCCGGCGACGTCGGTGTCGTCGTCCGGCGCAAGCATGAGGCGGAGAGCGTCGATGACGTTCTCCCGCGCCTCCTCGCGGGTCCGGCCCTGACTGATCGCGCCGGGCACCTGGACGACGCGTGCAACGATCCAACCGTCTTCGTCGGGCTCGTCGTACGTGATCGTCAGCCGAAGCGTGTCGCTCATCGAGCACACCGTAGCCGGAGAGCGAGGGCCAAGCTAGTCACCAGCTGCGGTCAACGCTTGAGAGAGGTAGGCGTCGAGCCGCGCGGCCGCCTCGCTCTCGTTGCCGGGCATCAGGTGGCCGTAGCGGTCGAGGGTAATCGTCACCGACGAGTGCCCCATGTACGTGCTCAGCGCCTTCGCGTTGACGCCGGCCGCGATCATCAGCGAGGCGAAGGTGTGGCGGCACTCGTGGAGCCCGATCGGGTCGAGGCCGGCGCGTAGCCAGGTGCCGTTGGCTCGCTTGCGGACGCTCGAGGGCGTGAACGGTTGCGTGTAGCTCGTACCGAAGGCGAGCCCGACGCGACGGCCAGAGCGCAGCTTGTGCTCGACGAGGTGGTCGCGCAGGACGGCTGCGATCGGCACCGTTCGCCTTGCGGCCCGACTCTTCGGAGGGACGACGCCTTCCTTGGCGTCCCAGGAACGCTCGACGTGGATCACGCCGGAGCCGAGGTCGACGTCTTCCCAGCGGAGGGCGAGCAGCTCGCCTCGTCGAAGGCCCGCGTACATGGCGGTTGCCCACAGCGCACGGTCGCGCTCGGGCAGCGCGGCGAGCAGCGCCGCGGCCTCCGCAGGCGAGGCGATCCTGTCGCGGCTGCCCTCGACGGCGGGCAGCTCGAGCCCGGTCGTCGGATTGACAGCGATTTCGCCGCGGGCGAGCGCTCGGCGGAAGATCGCGCGTAGCGGCATGAGGGTGTTGCGAACCGTGCTCGCGTCGAGACCCTCCGCGCACAAGCGGTCGGCGAGCTCCTGGACGTCGATCCGGGTTATCTCCGAGATGCGGATGCAGCCGAGCTCCGGCAGGACCCGGCTGACTAGCGCGGCCTCGTAGCCCCTGAGAGCCGACGGCTTGTAACGGTGGCCGCTTCGGTTGCGGATCGAGCCGCGTTGAGCGCCATCGAGCCAGGCCTCGGCAGCTTCGCGAAAGGGTTCCCGACGCGCCCGCGCGCATCGTGCCCTCCCGCAGCGCTACCTGCGCCTCTGCACGCCACGCCTTCGCCTCGGCGAGGGTCGGGAACGTCTTGAAGAGGCGCTCGCGCTCCCGGGCGCTCCAGACGTTCGCCTGGTACGTCGGCTTGCACGTGCACCGGCCGCTGCTCCGGCTCGGACAGAGCTTGCCGTGGCGGACGCGAATTCCGGGGCTCACGAGCGCCACGCTAACGAGGCCGTCGGACGGCGGCGCCACAGTCGCGCCACAGTCAGACCCGGATTTCAGCCCGTTTCAGCAGTCGAAGCCGGAGTCACCCGCGGATGAAAGAAAGCAAGAAAACCCGCCAACCATGCGGGTTTTCCGCTCGTTCGGCGAAACAGGGGCGGCAGGACTCGAACCTGCAACCCCCGGTTTTGGAGACCGGTGCTCTGCCAATTGAGCTACGCCCCTCGGTTCGGCTCACCGATTGTACTGGCGGGTTTCCGGGCCAGTAGAGTCGCGCGGTGGCCGCCCCTCCACGCCGAGCACTCGGCACGCTGTTTCTTTTGCTCGCCGTCCTCTTTGCCGGCATCGCCTACGCGGCCGTGGTCGCTCGAGTCTGGGTGATCGCCATCGCCGGCGTTGCTCTCGCCGTCTGGATCGGCACGTTCGGCCTTCGCGCAATGCTGGTGAGACGTGCGCGCTGAGGATTTGGCGGCGAAGGGCCGTATTCTCTAACCGTGGCGCAGACGGACGAGACCCACGACCTCTGGCAGGAGTTCCGCCAATCGCGCGACAAGGCGATTCGGGATCGCCTGATCCTCACGTACGCGCCGCTCGTCAAGTATGTGGCCGGCCGGCTCGGGAGCGGCCTGCCCGCGCATGTGGACGAGGGTGACCTCGTGTCGTACGGGCTCCTGGGCCTGATCGGCGCAATCGAGCGCTACGACCCCGACCGCGACGTCAAATTCGAGACCTATGCGATCTCGCGCATCAAGGGCGCGATCATCGATGAGCTCCGGGCGATGGACTGGGTGCCTCGATCTGTTCGCGCACGGGCGCGTCACATCGAGCGCGCGATCGCCGAGCTCGAGGCGAAACTGCACCGAGCGCCGACCGACGAGGAGATCGCCAGCAAGCTCGGCATCGAGACCGAGGAGCTCGAGGACAGTCTGACGGAGATCTCTCGTTCCTCGATCGGCGCGCTCGACGAGCTCTGGACGATCTCGTCCTCCGGAGGCGACCAGGTGGCTCTGATCGACACGATCGAGGACACTCAGGGTCCGGAACCGCAGTCGGCACTTGCACAGACCGAGCTCAAGGAGGCGCTCGGCGAGGCGATCGCTCGGCTGCCCGAGCGCGAGAAGCTCGTCGTCACGCTCTACTACTACGAGGAGCTGACCCTCCGCGAGATTGGCGAGGTGCTCGGCGTCACCGAGTCGCGCGTCTCGCAGCTGCACACGAAAGCGATCCTCCGGCTGAAGGCGCGTCTCGGCGGCGCGCCCTTGCGCAACTCCGGCGACTAGCCTGGTTCAAGGCGCGCCTGGCCTCCTCCCCGCTGCGAGCGTAGCCAGTATGAGCGCGCGCGTGGGACACGGCTTCGGGCCAAGACTGTGCCGATCTTTCCGCCTGTGACGCCTCGCTAAGATCGCGTCAACCAGCCGAGGAGGAGCCTTCGCATGCCCGCAGTCGAGCCCGGAAAGATCCGTAACGTCGCCGCCGTCGGTCACCGCGGAACGGGCAAGACCTCACTCGTCGAGGCGATGCTCTTCCAGGCCGGCGCGACGAACAGGCTCGGCGTCGTCGAGCAGGGAACGACGGTCTCGGACTGGGACGAGGACGAGCAGGAGCGCGAGATGTCGATCTCGGCGGCGCTCTGCCACCTCGAGTGGCAGGAGCGCAAGATCAACCTCATCGACACCCCCGGGGAGCCGAGCTTCCAGGGCGACGCGATTGCCGCTCTCCACGTCGTCGAGGGGGCACTCATCACCGTCAGCGGCGTCATGGGGGTTGAGGTGCAGACGAGCCGGAACTGGGGCCGCGCCGAGAAGCTCGGCCTCTCGCGCGTCATCTTCGTGAACATGCTCGACCGCGAGCGCGCCGACTTCTTCCGCACGCTCGAGCAGCTGCGCTCACAGCTCTCCCAGCAGTGCGTCGCCGTCCACATGCCGATCGGCGCGGAGCACGAGCTTACTGGCATCGTCGATCTCCTGCACATGACGGCGTACACGAGCCCCGACGGCGAACGCGAGGGCCAGCCCGGCGAGATTCCCGCCGAGCTGGCCGACCAGGTCGCCGAGTACCGGGAAAAGCTGCTCGACTCGGTCGTGGAGACGGACGAGGCGCTGATGGAGCGCTACCTCGATGGTCAGGACCTCGGCGCCGAAGAGGTCGCCGCGGCGCTGAAGACCGCTGTCACGCGGGGTGAGCTCTTTCCGGTTGCCTGCGGGATCGCGACCAAGAATCTCGGCACGACCGCGGTCCTCGACCTGCTCGTCGAAGGCGTCCCCTCGCCGGCCAAGAAGGGCGCGCCGATCTCGATCGAAGGAGCCGCGGACGCAGCGTTCGTCTTCAAGACGGTCGCCGACCCGTTCGCAGGCCGCATCAATGTCTTCCGCGTACTCAGCGGCCGGGTCGGATCGGATTCGACGCTCGCCAACACGAGGACGCACGCTAAGGAGCGCGTGGGCCAGCTCCTGAAGCTGCAGGGGAAGGAGCACGAGCCCGCGCAGGAGTTCGGAGAGGGCGATCTCGGCGCCGTGTCCAAGCTCAAGGACGTGATGACCGGCGACCTGCTGCTCGATTCCGACCGCGAGATCGAGCTGCCGAGCCTCGATTTCCCCGAGCCGGTGATGAGCTTTGCGATCACGCCCAAGGCGAAAGGGGACGAGGAGAAAGTGGCCTCGTCGCTGCGCCGGCTGAGCGAAGAGGATCCGACCCTCAACCTGCGCCGCGATCCTCAGACCGGCGAGCAGCTCCTCTCGGGAATGACCCAGATGCACGTAGAGGTGGCGGTCGACCGCCTCAAGCGCCGGTTCGGTGTCGAAGTCGACCTCCGCCAGCCGCGCGTCCCCTACCTGGAGACGATCCGGAGAGAGGCCAAGGGCCACGGGCGCTACAAGAAGCAGACCGGCGGCCGCGGTCAGTTCGGCGACTGCCACATCGTGCTGGAGCCGCTCGAGGGGCACACCGGCTACGAGTTCGAGGACAAGATCGTCGGCGGTGTCATCCCGCAGAGCTTCAGGCCGGCCGTCGACAAAGGGATTCAGGAAGCCATGCAGCAGGGCGAGCTCGCCGGCGCACCAGTTCAGGGCGTGCGAGTCCGGCTTGTGGACGGCTCGTACCACACCGTCGACTCATCGGAGATGGCGTTCAAGATCGCAGGCTCGATGGCGTTCAAGCAGGCGTACGAGCAGGCCGATCCCGTGCTGCTCGAGCCGATCATGGAGGTTGACGTGACGGTCCCCGACGAAACGGTTGGCTCGGTGAACGGCGACCTGAACTCACGGCGAGGCCGGCTTCAGGGCATGGAGCCGACCGGTGGCATGACCCGCATCAAGGCCGAGGTGCCGATGGCGGAGATGCTCACGTACGGGCAGGCGATCACGTCGATGACCGGTGGACGAGGTGATTACCACATGCAGTTTCTCCGCTACGACGAGGTGCCCAGCCATGTCGCGCAGAAGCTGATCGAAGAGACGAAGAAGGAGCGCGAAGAGGCGAAAGTCTGAGCTTCCGCCTCTCGCTCCCGCTCTTCTAGACCTGTACCGATTCCGGCTGGTCTTTCTTGAGCCGGTCGATCAGGTCGGCGACGTCGGCGAGCTCCTGCTCGAGATCGCGTTGGTACTCCTCGAGCCGCTCGAGAACGCGCTGCGGCTCGTACCAGCGGCGGCCGACGCCCCGACGATGGAATCGTCTGTGTCCGTGGTGCATGGTCACCTCCCTCCCTCTTCGTAGCGCTTTCTGAAGGCGGCGATCTGCTGCTCGATCTTGCTGAAGGCCTCGACCCACTGCGAGAGCACGCGTCGCCCCGACTGCGTGATCACGTAGACACGCTTCGCTGGTCCGGGCGCTTCGTCGTCCCACGTCGAGTCGACGAGACCCTCGCGCTCGAGCGAGCGCAGGATCCGGTAGAGATTGCCCATATCGATGCGCTCGGCGGGCATGAGCGTCTGAAGCTGCTCGAGCAGCTCGTACCCGTGACCAGGACTGTCGCGGAGGACGAGCAGCACGGCAGGCTCGCTGAAGCGCTCTAGCCGGGCGCGCACCCGCCAGCGGCCGGGGCCGACGCGACGCCGGCAGCGGGCGCTGCGCGGCAGGTTCATGCGCCTCTTCAAGCGCTTGTCAGCGAGTTACAGTGTAAAACACACATAGGAACAGCTTACACAGGCGGGGGGTTTTTGCGGCGTGGGCTATAGTCGCGCACCATGCGGCCTTCCCGCACCATCGCCGCCCAGACCTGCGCGATCTGTGACCGGACGCTTCTCGTCGGCGAGCGCACGACCCGCTTCTCGCCGGACGGCGAGGAGTTCGTCGACGTTTGCCCGCTCTGCCAGGAGATCGCAGCCGAACAAGGCTGGCTGAAGGAAGGAAGCCCGACGACTCCGACCTTCGAGGAGGAGCCCCGGCGCAAGCGTTTCAGCCTGGGCGCGATCCTCGACCCACGCCGAGCGGTGCCCGAGGAAACGATCGCGCCCGAGCCTATTCTGCGGCGCCTCTCCGAGCATGAACGGGCGATGGTCGAGGCCGCCGATCTCTTCAACGCTAGCCCCTATCGGCGGACGGTCGGCGGCATTGCGAAGAGCCTCGGCCGGCCGAACGTGAGTGTCGTCCCCCTCTCGGGAGTGAACACGGAGGTCGTGGTCACCGTCGCGTGGGACATCTCCTGGTACCAGTACCGCGTCCTCTTTGACTCGGCACAGCCGGTTCGCCTTGCCGAGCGGGGCCACGAGCCCGAGGAGCTCGAGGCGTCCTTCAGGGCGTGGAACGCACGCGTCGATCAGGACGGCCGCGTCGTCCCGGAAATCGCGCGCCTCTAGCCGGGACCGAGACCCGGCTTACAATCCGACTAGATGATCTATTGCGTGATCCCGCGTGAGCTCGAGGGCGAGCTCTACGAGAAGATGGTCGAGTACTACAAGGACAACCCGAATGTGACGGTCATCGTCGATCGCCGCGAGGGCCCAGATCGGCGCCAGGGCCATGGCGGTGGCGGCGGCGGGAAGCGCGAGCTTCGGGACCGGCGCCGCCCGCGAATCCCAGGCACCTTCCTCGAAGCCGAGGGCTCACAGACCGAAGACTAGAATCTCGTCGTGGCCATCCTCGGCGCGAAGACATTCCAGAACTACATCGCCGGCGAGTGGGTCGACGCTGTCTCGGGCGAGACGTTCGAGAGCACGAGCCCCGCGGACGGCGAGACGCTCGGCGCCTTCCCGAAGTCGGCCCAGGCCGACGTCGACCGCGCGGCCGCGGCCGCGAAAGAGGCCTTCGAACACTGGCGGCTCGTGCCGGCGCCGAAGCGCGGCGAGATCCTCTTCCGCTTCGCCCAGCTCATGACCGACGAGAAGGAAGACCTGTCTCAGCTGATGACGCACGAGATGGGCAAGGTGCTCCCCGAAGCGCGCGGCGACGTCCAGGAGGCGATCGACATGGCCTTCTACATGGGCGGCGAAGGCCGGCGCCTCTTCGGCCAGACGACCCCGTCGGAGCTACAGGACAAGTTCAACATGAGTGTGCGCATGCCGATCGGCGTCGTCGGGGTGATCACGCCCTGGAACTTCCCGATCGCGATTCCGTCGTGGAAGATCCTGCCCGCACTCATCTGTGGGGATACGGTCGTCTTCAAGCCGGCAACCGACACGCCGACGCTCGGCGAGCGCTTCGTCGAGCTGTTGGCCGACGCGGGCGTGCCCCCCGGTGTCGTCAACGTCGTGCACGGAGGCGGGGGAGAGGTCGGCAACGCGATCGTTACGCACCCGGACGTGCCGGTAATCACGCTCACGGGCTCTCGTGAGACGGGTGTCGCAGTGACGAAGGCCGCGGCCGACCGGCTCAAGCACGTGCACCTCGAGCTGGGCGGCAAGAACGCGATCATCGTCCTCGACGACGCCGATCTCGACCTGGCCGTCGAGGGCATCGTCTGGTCCGCGTTCGGCACCTCGGGCCAGCGCTGCACGGCCGCGAGCCGAGTCATTGCGCACGAGTCCGTCTATGACCAGCTCGTTTCCCGCCTGGTCGCCGAGGCGGAGAAGCTGCGGCTCGGGGTCGGTTGGGACGATGAAACGGACGTCGGGCCGGTGATCAACCGGTCCGCGCTCGAGAAGATCCACTCCTACACGGAGATCGGCCGCGACGAGGGGGCGAAGCTGCTGACCGGCGGCGAGGTCGCTTCGGGCAACGGTCTCGGCAAGGGCTTCTACTATCGCCCGACGATCTTCGGCGACGTCGACCCCGAGATGCGCATCGCCCAGGAGGAGATCTTCGGGCCGACGACGGCGGTCATCAAGGTGCGCGACCTCGACGAAGCCATCCGCGTCTCGAACGGGATCAGGTACGGGCTCTCGTCGTCGATCTTCACGCAGGACGTCAATCGCGCTTTCCGCGCAATGCGCGATCTCAAGGCCGGTATCACCTACATCAACGCAGGCACGATCGGCGCCGAGGTGCACCTGCCGTTCGGTGGCACGAAGGACACCGGTAACGGCCACCGCGAGGCGGGGCAGGCCGCGCTCGATTTCTTCACCGAGTGGAAGTCGATCTACGTCGACTACTCGGGCAAGCTCCAGAAGGCCCAGATCGACACCGCCGAATAAGCGGCGTTGCTTAACGGCGGAGGGAGGTGATTGCCTTGGCTCAGGCGATCCAGATAGCGGGAGCGCTTCTCATTCTCGTTGCGTACGCCCTCGTCCAGCTCAGTGCGCTCGATCCGCGGGGCCGGCCGTTTCTGCTCTTGAACCTGGCCGGCGCAATCGTGCTGGCGGGAAGCGCCTACGGCGCGGGGCAGTGGGGCTTCCTCGTGCTCAACGCGGCCTGGGCGCTGGCGTCAGCCGCAAGCCTGGTTCGCGCGAGCATGCGAACCGCCCCTGTTTAGGCACAGCCAACCTCCTCCCCGAGGCGATCGTAGCCCTTGGGGCTGCGCACATGGGCGACCGGACCGCGCCGAAACTGCGACAGTCGCGCTCTGTGAGAGTGCAGCTATGACCGCTACTCGCAAGCTGGTGGTCTTTGTGCCCCCCCAAGCACTCGACGCTGTTCGGGACGCGCTCTTCGCGGCCGGCGCCGGTCGCATCGGCGTGTACGAGCGCTGCTCGTGGTACACCGAGGGCACGGGAACCTTTCTGGCCGGAGAAGGCGCCGATCCGACGATTGGCGAGCGCGGCCGGGAGGAGCGGGTCTCCGAGCTGCGCCTCGAGACGGTCTATCCGGCCGACCGCGAGTCCGAGGTCGTCGAAGCCCTGCGTGCGGCGCACCCATACGAGGAGCCCGCCTTCGACCTCTACCTGCTTGCGTGAAGGCCAAGCTCTCCACCGACGGCGGTGCGCGGGGGAATCCGGGCCCAGCCGCGTTCGGCTACGTGCTCGAGACCGACGACGGGACGGTGCTCGCGGCTCACGGCGAGAAGATCGGCGTCGCGACGAACAACGTCGCCGAGTACCGAGCGCTCGTCGAGGGCCTTAGGAAGGCCGGCGAGCTGCAGGTCGACGAGGTCGAGGTCGTCTCGGACTCGGAGCTGCTCGTCCGCCAGATGAGCGGCGATTACAAGGTCAAGAACGAAGCCCTGCGCAGGCTGTACGAGGAGGCGATCGAGCTCGCCGACCGCTTCGAGAAGGTCACGTACACGGCCGTGCGCCGCGAGCACAACGAGCTCGCCGACCGGCTCGTGAACGAGGCCCTCGACGCCGGTGAGCTCTAGAAACCGCGGCTATACTCGGAGGACTCGCGGATGTAGCTCAGTTGGTAGAGCGTCTGCTTGCCATGCAGAAGGTCGTGGGTTCGAGCCCCATCATCCGCTCTAAAAAGCCCGCAAATAGGCGGGTTGTGTTGGCACTCGTGATAACTGAGAACGAAACTTTGTCCCCAGAACGCCGCCCAACGCGCGGGATCCCGCGCACAGCCGTTCGAGCAATCCCCTAGACGCAGCGCTCACCAGGGTTACGGCCACAGGGCCATCGAAGTCGACAACCTCGACCAAGCGTTCGCAGAGCTATCGGCCGCCGGTGCCCAACCCGTATCGCCACCGCGCCCGCCGTGCAGCCAGGAGCTCGCTTCGCTTACGTTCGAGACCCCGATAGTTAGCTTCGAACGTTGGGTTGACCGAGCGTAGATCCGTCCTCAGCCTGGGACGCTTGAGGAGGACTTACCTCCGTTCTCGAACTTGATTCCCGAGCCGGCGGCGAGGTCCTTGACCGTGTTAGAGACGAGCACCTCGCTGGGGTGAGCCTCAGCTCGCAACGCGGCGCCGACGTGGACAGCAATCCCACGGTCCTCCCGTCAACAAGCTCGCACTCACCCGTCCAGCGGTGGCGCGACACGCTCGCGGCGAGCGAGCAGTATGTCCGGTTTGACCGCGAGTTTTGTCCAAACCGTTCGCGGCGCTGCGCGACTGAGCGCAGCGAACGGCGCTCAGCACGGGTGAGCCTCGGCCGGCCAGCATGCCGGCGTAGCACCGTTCCTTCGGGGCTTGCTGCGAACCGCTAGCGGCGCCGGCCGCGGCTGACGACGAGGTTGACCTTCGCCCGGTTACGCAGGCGCAAGCCAGGCCGCGGCTTTTGTGAGATCACCCGGTTCTTTCTCACCCGCGTCGAGTAGGTCCGCTTGACCCTCCCGGTCGTGCAGTGCGCCTTCGTGATTTTGCGGCGAGCGACCGGCAGGAGCTTGCCGACGACTTTCGGGACGACGCACTTCGGCAGCGTGACCGGTGGCGGGGGCGGTGCAGGCGGAGGTGGCAATGGTGGAGGCGGAGGCGGCGGCGGTGGTGGCGGAGGTGGCGCAGGTGGCGGAGGTGGCGGAGGTGGCGGAGGAGGTCCGGTCTCTTGCGTCCTCCAGAGCTCGCGCCCGTTGGTTGGCTCGTCGGCGCTGAAAAACAGCGTCCCGTTCACGTCGGTGAGGGCGAACGGGGAGGAACTGAAGATCCCCGGGTTGATGTCCCTCACGAGCAGCGTCCCGGCCGCGGTCCCGTCGCTCGTCCAAAGCTCGCGCCCGTTAGGGCCGTCGTCGGCGCTCAAGAAGAGAGTCCCGTTTACGTTCGTGAAGTCGTACGGGAAGGACCAGGCCGAGCCTGGGTTGATGTCCTTGACCAGCACCGTCCCGGCCGCAGTCCCGTCGCTCTTCCACAGCTCGCGCCCGTGGGCGCCGTCGTCGGCGTTGAAGAACAGCGTCCCGTTCACGTTCGCGAGGTTGCTCGGGAAGGAAGCCCCGGGGCCTGGCCAGATGTCCTTCACCAGCACCGTCCCGGCCGTCGTCCCGTCGCTCTTCCACAGCTCCCCCCCGCTGGTGGGATCGAAAGCGCTGAAGAACAGCGTCCCGTTCACGTTGGCGAGGTCGAACGGGTTGGAGGCCCCGGGGCCTGGCCAGATGTCCTTCACCAGCACCGTCCCGGCCGCGGTCCCGTCGCTCCTCCAGAGCTCGTCCCCGGTGGTGCCGTCGACGGCGCTGAAGAACAGGGTCCCGTTCACGTTAGTGAGGTCATAGGGAAAGGAGGCCCCCGCGCCCGGGTTGATGTCCTTGACTAGCACCGTCCCGGCCGCGGTCCCGTCGCTCTTCCAGAGCTCGAGCCCATTGGTGGGATCGAAAGCGTCGAAGAAGAGCGTCCCGTTCACATTGGTGAGGTTGCTCGGGTCGGAACTCCCCGAGCCCGGGTTGATGTCCTTGACCAGCACCGTCCCGGCCGCCGTTCCGTCGCTCTTCCACAGCTCGCGCCCGTGGGCGCCGTCGTCGGCGTTGAAGAACAGCGTCCCGTTCACGTCGGTGAGGTCGAACGGGAAGGACCAGGCCGAGCCCGGGTTGATGTCCTTGACCAGCACCGTCCCGGCCGCCGTTCCGTCGCTCTTCCACAGCTCGAGGCCATTGGTGCCGTCGTCGGCGTCGAAGAACAGCGTCCCGTTTACGTTGGTGAGGAAGATCGGGGAGGAGCCGAAGATCCCCGGGTTGATGTCCTTCACCAGCACCGTCCCGGCCGCCGTCCCGTCGCTCTTCCACAGCTCGCCCCCGTGAGCGCCCTCGCTGGCGTCGAAGAACAGCGTCCCGTTTACGTTGGTGAGGAAGCTCGGGGAGGAGTCAGCCGAGCCCTGGTTCAAGTCCTTCACCAGTACCGTCCCGGCCGCGGTGCCGTCGCTCTTCCAGGGCTCAGTCCCGTGGGCGCCGTCGTCGGCGCTGAGGAACAGCGTCCCGTTCACGTTGGCGAGGTCGAACGGGAAGGAGTCAGCCGAGCCTGGGTTGATGTCCTTGACCAGCACCGTCCCGGCCGCGGTCCCGTCGCTCTTCCAGAGCTCGCCGCCGGTGGTGCCCTCGAAGGCGCTGAAGAACAGCGTCCCGTTCACGTTGGTGAGGGAGCTCGGGAAGGAAGCCCCCCCACCCGGGTTGATGTCCTTCACCAGCACGGTGCCGGCCGCGGTCCCGTCGCTCTTCCACAGCTCGAGCCCATTGCTGGAGTCGAAGGCGCTGAAGAACAGCGTCCCGTTCACGTCGGTGAGGGAGCTCGGAGAGGAGCCGAAGATCCCCGGGTTGATGTCCTTCACGAGCACCGTCCCGGTCGCCGTTCCGTCGCTCTTCCAGAGCTCGCCCCCGCTGGTGCCGTCGTCGGCGCGGAAGAAGAGCGTCCCGCTCACGTTCGTGAGGTTGCTGGGTGAGGAACTCCCCGAGCCCGGGTTGATGTCCTTGACCAGCACCGTCCCGGCCGCCGTTCCGTCGCTCTTCCAGAGCTCTTGCCCGTTGCTGCCGTCGTCGGCGTTGAAGAACAAGGTCCCGTTCACGTTGGTCAGGAAGACCTGGAAGCAGCAAAGGGAGCTCCCCGTCGGGTTGATGTCCTTCACCAGCACCGTCCCGGCCTCGGTCCCGTCGCTCTTCCAGAGCTCGCTCCCGTGGGTGGTGTCGAAAGCGCTGAAGAAGAGCGTCCCGTTCACGTTGGCGAGCGCGTTCTGGAAGGAGGTTCCCGGGCCCGGGAAGATGTCCTTCACGAGCACCGTCCCGGCCTCGGTCCCGTCGCTCTTCCAGAGCTCGCCCCCGTGCGTGGGGTCGAAAGCGCTGAAGAAGAGCGTCCCGTTCACGTTGGTGAAGAAGCCCGGGGAAGAGCCATCCGAGCCCGGGTCGATGTCTTTCACCAGCACCGTGCCGGCAGCGGTCCCGTCGCTCTTCCAGAGCTCTTCCCCGTGGGTGCCGTCGTCGGCGCTGAAGAACAGAGTCCCGTTCACGTTCGCGAGGTCGTGCGGGAAGGACGCGCCCGGACCCGAGTTGATGTCCTGGACCAGGACGGCTGTTATGTCGGGGACGGCTGCTGTCGTCGCGGCCCCCGCCAGTTGCGCCAGGACAGTGAGGAGAGCAGTGCAGAGAAGGAGATGGGCCAGAACGCCCGACGCCTTGACAGCACGCCTCGTCTCCATCGCTCCTCTCCAACTGGAAGCACTTCCGGCCGGAGGCCACTCCAGGCTGCTGCGGCTTGTTTATCACCAGGACGGAGACTCGTCAATATTCATTCGACGAGAAGCGAACCCAGCTGGCTGCGACTGCTGATAACGCTTCGACACATCTTCGCGTCCGCCCCGTCCCGTCTTGTGCAGGGATGTCGAGAGTGTCGTGAGGACCCGACGGGCACGCTCGAGGCGCCGAAGGAGCAGGGAATCGAGGCCGAGCGCGCGCTACACGGTCCGCGAGGCGGCTCGCCGCTGAGGGTTCGTCCGCGACCGGATAGTTAGCTTCTAACATTGATTCACGGATCCGTTGTTGCCGGGGTTTGCGGCGAGCGGGGCAAGCAGACAGCTGGCGCGATGACGTCATGGGCTAATACCAGCCACCGACGCGACGTTGAAAGGGCCACAGTGGTGGACCGCCCCCGCTTTGGTGGACACGTAGACCTTAGGCAGCTCTTGCTTTTTCTTCAATGAGGTTCTCTCTGTCGTCGTCCCGCGCGCAGTCACTCCTTTCGTCGTGGTCGCGTTCGTAGTCAGCGGGTGAGCGGTAGCCGAGGCGGGAGTGGCGGCGCTCGCGGTTGTACCAGGCCTCGATCCAGTCGAAGATCGCCGTCTTTGCCTCCTGTTTGGTGGCGTGGAAGCTCTCGCAGACGGCGTTGTCGTAGCAGTCGCCCTTCGAGCCCATCGACTGGGCGATCCCGGCCTCGCGCAGCCGTCGGCCGAAGACGAGCGCGACGTACTGCGAGCCCTGATCAGAGTGGTGGATCAGGCCGGACTCCGGCCGGCGCCTCGCGACCGCCATCTCGAGGGCGTCGACGACGAGCTCGGCCTGCATGTCGGCGCGCATCCCCAGCCGACGACGCGGCGCGAGTAGCAGTCGATCACCGAGGCGAGGTAGAGCGTGCCCTCCCAGGTGGAGACGTACTTGATGTCCGAGGTCCAGAGCCGGTTGGGCGCCTGCGGGTTGAAGTCGCGGCCGACCAGGTCGTCGGCGACGCGGACGCCGGGCACGCGGATCGTGGTCGTGCCCTTGCGCCGCTTCACGTAGCCGGAGAGGCCGGCAGTGCGCATCAGCCGCTCGACCCGCTTGCGGCCGACGCGGACACCCTGGTCACGCAGATCGAGATACACCCGCCGGACGCCGTAGCTGTCACGGCTGCGGGCGTGGATCGCCGCGATCCGCTCGCTCAGCCGGGCATCGACGAGCGGCGCTCCGACAGCGGACGCCGCTCCCAGGCGTGGAAGCCCGACCGGGAGACGCCGAGCACCCGGCACATGAGCGAAATCGCGTGATTGGCCCTCTCCGCCCGGATGAAGCGGAAGCACTTCACCGGGTCTCGCTCTCCCTCGCGAAGAAGGCCGCGGCTTTTCGCAGCACCTCCCGCTCCTCACGCAGAACGCGATTCTCACGCCGCAGCCGCCGCAGCTCCTCCCGCTCCTCCGAGCTCAGCCTGTCGCGCACGCCGCCGTCGATCCCGGCCTGCCGCACCCACACCCGCAGCGACTCGGTCGCGATCCCGAGATCGCGCGCGACCTCGCTCAGCGGCCGCCCGTTGCGGCGATACAGCTCAACAGCCTCCCGCCGGAAATCCGGCGGGTACGGCCTCTTGAAGTTCGATCCCCTTGGCATGGTGGCGCATCCTTCCCGCCAGATCGGACACTGCCGACCCAGCGCTCAGGTGTCCACGAAAGCGGGGACATTCCAGGCAAGGTTCGGCGTTCGCTCGGGTTCGGTCGCGTAAGGGCCACCGCTGCAAACAAGCCGTTTTACCGAACGGGCGCGAATGCTGCGAGCCTTTGCCAGCAGAAGGTCGAGGGTTCGAGTCCCTTCATCCACTTCGAAGGCGCTGCAAACTGGCTATTTTTGTCGTCGTCGCGGTAAACGCAGCGTGAAGCGTGGCAAGGTTCGCGTTGGCGCTATGCCCATGGGCTGCCTGCCACGGCTGGCCGCAGCCCGCGAAGCGGGCGCGAATTCATGGGGTCGGAGCGCCCATCTAACGCCGGCGTCGCACCCTCCTAGCGTTTGGCAATACCCCGTGATACGACTGCGCGCGTGAGCGCTGTCGACGAGCTGCCAATCGGCACCGTCACCTTCCTGTTCACGGACATCGAGGGGTCGACCCAGCTACTCAAGCGGCTCGGAGGAGGACGCTACGGCGAAGCGCTCCAAGATCACCAGCGGATCCTGCGCGAGGCCTTCGCCGAGCACGGCGGCCACGAGATCGATACACAGGGTGACTCGTTCTTCGTCGCCTTCCGGCGGGCGAAGGACGCGGTCTCTGCGGCGATCGCGTGTCAGCGGAGGCTTGCAGACCATGCCTGGCCCGACGGCGCCCAGCTCCGCGTGCGCATGGGCATACACACAGGTGAGCCGGCCGTGGGCGGCGAGCGGTACGTCGGCCTCGGTGTGCATCGGGCGGCCCGCATCTGTGCGGCCGGGCACGGTGGCCAGGTGCTCGTTTCGCAGACCACGCGAGAGCTGCTCCGCGACGATCCCATTCCGGACGTCTTCCTCCGAGACCTCGGCGAGCACGGGCTCAAAGACCTGGACGAGCCCGAGCGGCTCTACCAGCTCGTCGCGCCCGGGCTCCAGGACGACTTCCCCGCGCTCAAGACCGCTGCGCCCGCGCCCTTCGAGGGCCGCGACGGAGCCTCGATCGCCCCGAACGCGGTGGGCGTGATCGATTCGGAGAGCGGCAAGATCGTCTCCGAGATCGCGGTGGGCGGCGCGCCGGCAGACGTTGCCGCAGGCCCCGACGCGGTCTGGGTGACGAATGCGAACGACGGCACCGTCTCGCGCATCGATCCGTCGACGAATGACGTACGGCAGACGATCGATGTGGGGGGCGGACCCGCGGGCGTCGCCGTGGGCGGAGGCGCTGTCTGGGTCGCGAACGGGCTCGACGGCACCGTCTCCCGCGTCGACTCGACGACGAACGACGTCGTCCAGACGATCATTGTAGGGAACGGCCCAAGCGGGGTCGCCTTCGGCGAGGGCGGCGTCTGGGTCACGAACTCGGCGGACGGGACGGTATCCCGCATCGCTCCCGCCACGGGCCGCGTGACGAAGACGTTCCCGGCGGTCGTCGGCGCATCCGGCGTCGCGGTCGGCTTCCGGCGCATCTGGGTCGCTTCACCGTCGTCCGCGACCGTGGTCGCGCTCGACCCGCGGTCGGGGCGCGTGCTGTCGCGGATCGGGGTGGGTGTCGAGCCCGACGCGGTGGCCGTCGGCGCGGACGCGCTCTGGGTTGCGAACCGCGCGAACGCCACCGTCTCGAGGATCGACCCCCGAGCGGTGGTGGTGAAGAGCACCGTCCAGGTCGGTCGCGGTCCGGACGGCATCGCTGCAGGGACCGAGGGCGTCTGGGTCGCCAACGGGGGCGACGGAACGCTGTCGCGCATCGATCCCTCCAACGCTGTGGTCGTGATGACGGTCCAGCTCGAGAATTCGCCTCGAAGCGTCGCTCTCACGCAGCACGGGCTCTACGTCGCGGTTCGGTCGACGGGGAGCGAGAATCGCGGCGGCGAGCTCCGCGTGCAGGCTCTCGAGGCTCCGGATTTCCTCGACCCCGCGCTCGCGTACGGGTCGGCAAGCTGGTCGATCCTGGCGATGACGAACGACGGGCTCGTCGGCTTCCGGAAGGTCGGAGGCGTCGAGGGCACGCAGCTCGTGCCCGATCTCGCGGTTGCGCTACCGACCCCGACCGAAGGCGGCACGACCTACACGTTCGAGGTACGGCCGGATATCCGTTACTCGAGCGGGAAGCTCGTACAGCCGGACGACTTCCGGCGGGCGTTGGAGCGGGTGTTCGAGCTCGGTTCGCCGGGCGCCGCCTACTACGCAGGGATTGTCGGCGCGAGCCGCTGCACGAAGGGAGAGCACTGCGACCTCTCTCGCGGGATCGCCACCGACCGCGCCGCGCGGACGATCACCTTCCGACTCTCGGCGCGGGACGCCGACTTCATCGCCAAGCTCGCCATGCCGTTCGCGTACGCGGTGCCCCCGGCCACACCGCGACGCGAGGTCGGAACGCGTCCCGTACCTGCGACGGGGCCGTACCGGATCGCGGCGTACCGGAAGACGTCGAAGACGCTACGCCTCGCACGGAACGGAGCCTTCCACCAGTGGTCGGCGGATGCGCAACCGCAGGGCTTCCCCGCCTCGATCTCCTACTCCTGGTCGATCCCGTTCGCGGAGACGGCCGCTCGAGTGCGCGCCGTCGAGCGTGGCACCGCTGACGTCGCCCCCGGCGGTGGCCCGCCGTTGCCGGAGCGAGACGTCGACGCGCTCGCAGTGCGGTACCCGAGCCGGCTCCACGTGAGCACGGAACTCACCACCGTTTCCTTCTTCCTCAACACCCATGTTGCGCCGTTCGCCGATGTGCGGGTCCGCCGGGCCGTCAGCATCGCATTCGACCGCGACGCGCTCGCGCGGGCAGTGGGCCGCGCGGGCACCACCACCTGCCGGATCTTTCCGCGCAACTCCCCGGGCTACCGGCCCACGTGCCCCTACGATGCCGGCGGCGTCGCGAACCTCGACAGGGCGCGACGGGTCGTGGCAACGTCGGGCACCGCGGGTACCCGCGTGACGGTCTGGATGCCCGATCGCGCGCCGCCGAAAGTGGGCCGCTACGTGGTCTCCGTCCTCAGTTCGATCGGCTTCCGCGCACGCCTCCAGGTCGAACCCGTCCGAGGCGCCCCCTCGTACTTCGACAACGTCTCGGACTCGCGGGTGGGGGCCCAAATCGGTTGGTTCGGCTGGGGGGCCGACTACCCGTCCGCGGCCGGATTCATTGAACCACTCCTGAGCTGCGCATCCTTCGTGCCGGCGTCACCTGGGCTAAACAACAACCTCGCCGGTTTCTGCGACCGCGCGATCGACGCGCAGATGACCCGCGCTTTCGCCGCGCAGGTGCAGGATCCGGCCGCGGCGACGACCCTCTGGCAGCAGGTCGAGGACGCCGTGCTCGCGCGGGCGCCGATCGTGCCTGCCTACAACCGAAGCTATGTCACCTTCGTCTCGAAGCGCGTCGGCAATTACCAGTACAACCCGCAGTGGGGCGTCCTGCTCGACCAGCTCTGGGTGAAGTAGCTCCGGCGGCCGAGAACGGGCGATCCGGGTTTGGCCTGCAATCGGTATCGCGTAGGCCGCCGCGGCGCAGTGCGAGTGCAGCGCGGCGGGCACCGCCTCCGGCTTCTGCACCTGATTCCGTGGCAAGAATGGCAAGGTTCGGCGTTCGCTCGGGTGCGCTCCCGTTCACTCGCCTGTACGCGAACCCTGCAAAACAGCTGTTTGAGCGAACGGGCGCGAACGGGCGCGAACGGTCGCTCGCATTTGCCATGCAGAAGGTCGTGGGTTCGA
>WNGA01005081.1_pt1 | contig 19115 bp, 20 predicted proteins | sample 5400061 | NCBI WGS metagenome assembly WNGA01 (sample SAMN13153366, study PRJNA577476) | soil metagenome | isolation source: 100 cm soil or saprolite under grassland replicate 2 | place: USA:California | collected 2016-06-15 | reverse complement strand
ATCCTCCGACCGCAGTGCCCCGTAGTCGACGCCCGACGGGGTCACGAGGAACCGCTCCGAGCCCGGCTCGCGCAGGCTCAGGTTGCCCGACGTGCCGGTCACGAGCCCGGCCGAGAGCATCCGCCGTGCGAATCGCAGGAGCAGCTCGCGCAGCGCGAATTCGCCGTCCATCACCCTGGTCCCCGATCCTCGTCGTTCACGCTCACACCGGTCCAGCTCGCCGTTACCGAGACCGCGACGGCGTTAGGCCAGGCCGGTGTCGCCGCGCACCGGATTCTCGTCATTCTTGATCGGTCCGGTGCAGTCCGGGCCATTTGGAGCGGCCAGGTAGCCCGGATGCGCCCCTCGACACAGGACCCGGCCGCAGGAAGACTCGTGCCCGAATGCGCACCGGACGCATCACATGAGGGTAGGCGTGTCAGGTCGACGTCGGATTCCAGGGAGCCGTCGGGCTCGCCCGATCGGAGCAACGTTCGCGGTCGTGCTCGTCGCGCTGCTCGCGGTCGTCCAGCGGCCAGGGCCGGCTCAGGCGGCCGGCGGGTCCGTGAACCTCGACCAATGGGCCTCGCTCGCCAACGCCTGGCAGAACGGCAACCTGAATGGCAACAACGCGCGCTACCCCGAGGGCGGGATCGTCCCTTTCCGGCTGGCCGTAGAGGGCCTCGCAGCAGGCCGCCACACCATCCACATCAATTACGACTTCACGGCGGGCGGCCACAAGGCGTACGACTTCCTGGCCACCTGGAGCGGTTGGGTCCACCCGAATCCCTGTGGCGCGAGCGGCGGCGGCATCTCGTCGATGTGCCCGTCCCTGCCTACGTCGAGCTCCTTCGCCTTCCCGGCCGATCCCTTCGTGGCGAACGGCCTGTCGGTGAACGCGGCAGAGGTGTACTCCGGGGTCGCCCGCCGGCTCACCATCTGGGGCGGCACCATCACCTCGATCAGCCGGGCGATCCACACCGGCTCGGTGAACGGCAACAGCACTGCCGACTACCTCGTCACCTTCCGGTCGACAGGCTCCGCGGTTCTGCTTGCCTGGGGCGGCCATCTTGCCCAGTCGGCGTTCTGGGACCGGGCGGCCGGGGGACCGCGGGACGGCGCCGGCGAGGTGTCCGGCGCGCCGTGGCACATGCGGACACTCAATCTCGATGGCGCCGGCGCCAAGAACCAGGACCGGAGCATCCAGCCGAGCGCCATCGTCGGCGAGCTGCCGCCGTTCGCGCTGGCGCCGAAGCCGCCGGCCACCCCGCCGCCCGCACCGGGGGGCAATCCTCCCGCCGCGCCGGGGCACAAGCCAAAGGTGACGTCGCCGCCGACGACCACGATCGCGGGACCCGCGACCGATGGCGGAGCGGCCCCGGGGGTCGTGGCCTTCGTGGTTATCGCCGGTTTGGCCGTCCTGCTCGCCACGTCTCGTCGCCGGCGGCCTGCCCGTCGATAGCACCGCACTGCTCAGTCGGAGGTACTGATGGCGCCCTCCAGATTCACTCGCATGGGCGGCTTCGGGGCCCTCCTCGGCGGCATCCTGTGGCTCCTGACGCTGGCCCTGATCCAGTTCGTTGCGGCCGCGCCCGTGGTCCTCATGCCGGCCACGATCCTCTTCGTCGTGATCGGCTTCGTCGCGCTCCAGGCCCGGCACGCCGGCCGCTCCGGTGTCCTCGGTCGGGCGGGCTATGCGATCGGACTGATCGGTTGCGTGCTGATCGTCCTCGGCAGCATCTCCCAGGCGGACGTGGCGGTATCGGTCCTGGGCGTGCCGTTGGGTCCGTGGCGATTCCACGGCCTGGCGCCCGGCGCCGTCCTGTTCGGTGTTGGCGCGGCCATGTCTGCCCTGTCCGCGATCTGGGTCAACGTCCTGCCCCGGCTCAGCCCGGTGCCGCTGCTCATCGGCGGCCTCGGTCTGGCCACGGCAGGCTCACTGACGGTCGCCCGGCAGATCCTCGAGGGCGCGTCGTCGGACGTCATGCCGTTCGAGGCGCTTCCGCTCCTCGGGCTGTGGGCGGTGTTCGGCGCCAGCTGGTTGTGGCTGGGCTTCCTGATGATGTCGGAGCGTATCCCGGACACGTCCTGGCGCTAGGACGCGCGTTCGGGCGCAGCACCGTCTCGGAGCGTCTCGCCTGATCGCTTGGTGTTAGCCGAAAGGCGAACCGCCACTCGCACGTCAGGCCTCCAGGATGCGCTTGAGATTGTCGAGGGTCATCACCTCGGAGGCCATCGTCCTGGACACCATCGAACCCATCAGCAGCCTGGTCAGGCCGCTCAGCTCCGTCTCCAGCGAGAACGTCAGGCGAGTGCTGCCGTTGTGGGGCTCGAACTCGTACCTGCCCCGAGGACGAACGGGCCCGGCGATCGTCTCGAACGCCAGGACGCGATTCGGCTCGAGCACGGTCACCCGGTAGTCCGCGGCGATCCGGCGACCCATCGGACCGCGAACACCCTGTCGATAGGTCGTGCCCACCCCGTCGCCCGAGATTCGCTTGATGTCCAGGACGCCCGGCCGCCACTGTGGGCAGTTCTCGCCGTCGGCGACGAAGTCGAAGACCGCCTCGACGGGGCGCCGGATCGTCACCGTATGTTGCGCCTGCGGCATTCTGCAATCCTCCCATCCCCATCCGGATCGAGCCATTGTCCTCGTCCGCTGGCGCCTCGGCCAGCCGTCGACCCTCTGGTGCCCGAGCGCAGCCGGTAGCGATGCCTGACGAACGTCAGGATTGCACCGGACCGCCCGGCACCGTACCGGCGACGGGGCCACCCTAACGTTCGTACCATGGCGAAGCCCCCTGCCCGTTCGTAACGTTGCGTGCGGGCAACCAGTTCGTATTCGCTGCTGGCGGCGAGCGGTCTGCCGGCAATCACGAACACGGGGCGATCTGTGCACGATCCTTGGGGCTGGCCAGCCTGGTACCTCGCGGTTCTCGGCCTCTATGGCCTGCTGCTGCTGGGCCTCGCCGCCTATGACGCCCGGCATCAGCGCATCCCGAACGTCGCGGTTTATCCGGCCCTCGCGGCCGGCCTCGCCCTGGCCCTGGCTCAGCCGGTCGGGCAATGGTGGTCGTTCGTGGGGGCGGGGCTGCTGGCCGGCGTGAGTCTCGGCCTGTTGGCGCTGCTCACGGGCGGCATTGGACTCGGCGACGCGAAGCTCGCCGCCCTGATCGGCATCGTCATCGGCTGGCCGGCGGTCCTGGTCGCGCTGTTCGCGGCGTTCGCGATCGGCGCGGTATCCGGCGTCCTCCTCATTGCCATGGGCCGGATCGGCCGCCGACAGCCGGTTCCGTTCGGGCCCGCCCTGGCCGCGGGAGCCATGGTTGGCTTCCTGGGCGGGCCGGGCGTGGTCCGCCTGCTCTGGCCGGGCCTGGCGTGAACGCCCTCGCCGCCGGGCCGGGCAACCGAATCGGGTCCCCCACGGGATCGATGGTCGGGGGATCCACGATGCCTCCGGCGCATCGCCTCGGCGACCTGCTTCTCGAGGCCCGGCTCGCCACGGCCGCCCAGATCGAAGCGGCGCTCGCGGCACAGTCGACGCGCCGCCGCCGGCTCGGAGAGATCCTTCGCGAGGACGGCGTCCTTGACGACACCACGCTCGCCGCCGTGCTGTCCGTCCAGCTCGACGCGCCGCTCGTCGACCTTCGCGAGCACCCCAGCGATGAGGATGCGCTGCGGGCGATCAGCGAGACCGATGCGCGCCGCCTGTCGATCCTGCCGCTCGCCCTGCGCGACACGCGCCTGTTCGTGGCGACCGAAGACCCGGGCGACCGGGCTTCGCTGGAGGAGGCAGCCCGGCTGAGCGGCCGCCGGATCGAGCCGCTCCTCGCGTTCCGGTCGGAGATCCACGACGCCATTCCGCGGCGCTACCGGGTGACCGGCGACCTGGCCGTCCAGGTCTCGGCATTCGCCAGCCGCAAGTCGGAGCCCGCCGTCCCAGCTGCCGCCCGCGAACGGGACGCAGCGCTGATCGAGCTGAGCGCCGCACCGGTGGTCCAGATCGTCAACCTTCTCGTCACGCAGGCCCTGCGCGACCGCGCGAGCGACCTCCACCTCGAGCCGCAGATGCGCGGCCTGCGGGTGCGGGCGCGCGTGGACGGCATCCTGCGCGACGTCGTCGAGCTTCCGGCCGACCTGGCCCCCGGCCTGGTGAGCAGGATCAAGATCCTGGCCGAGCTGAACATCGTCGAGAAGCAGCGCGCGCAGGATGGCCAGATCACGCTGGACATCGAGGGCAGGCCGGTCGACATCCGGGTCGCCACGATGCGGACGATGTGGGGCGAAAAGGTCGTCCTCAGGCTCCTGGATCGGGCGCGCACGTTCCGCCGGCTCGACCAGCTGGGGTTCCCGCCTACGGTCCACCCGGTCTTCCGGTCATTGCTCGACTCGACGTTCGGCATGGTCGTGGTCGCCGGTCCCACCGGCAGCGGCAAGACGACGACGCTGTATGCCTCCATCAACGAGATCGACCGCGTCGCGCTGAACGTGACCACGATCGAGGATCCGATCGAGTACACGTTCGAGAACGTCAACCAGACCCAGGTCAACGCGGCCGCGGGAATCAGCTTCGCGACCGGCCTGCGGGCGATCCTGCGCCAGGATCCCGACGTCATCCTGGTCGGCGAGATGCGCGATCGCGAGACCACCGAGATCGCGGTCCAGGCGGCCCTGACCGGCCATCTCGTGCTGTCGTCGATGCACGCCACCGACGCCGCCAGCGCCCTCCTCCGCGTCCTGGAGATGGGCGTCGAGCCATTCCTCGTCGCGGCCAGCGTGACCGGTATCGCGGCGCAGCGCCTGATGCGTCGGATCTGCGTCCACTGCCGGCTGGAGATCGAGCCGACGGTCGAGGAGCACGGGCTCTTCCTCAATGCCGGAATCGCCGTCCCCAACGCGCTCTGGGTGGGCCGCGGCTGCACGTACTGCGGCGGAACCGGCTTCCTTGATCGGATCGCGACGTACGAGCTGCTGCGTGTCACGCCCGAGCTCCGCCGGCTCATCAGCCGCGGCGTCGGCTACGATGAGCTGCGCACCCAGGCCATCACGGACGGAATGATCCCGCTCCGCACCGACGCCCTGCGCAAGGCCGCGGCCGGAATCGCGACGACGGCCGAAGCCCTCCGCTGCGTGGTGGCCGCGTGATCGGCCTGCGGAGCGTCCGGAAGGGCCGCGCCGCCCGGTCCGACGACGGCGAGACCCCTCCGGCCCGCCCGACCGGGGCGAAAGGCCCGGGATTCATCGAACGCTCGTTCCCGAGCCTGTTCTCCGTCAGCAAGACGGAGCTGCTCGTGTTCAGCCGCCAGATGGCGACATTCATCCGGGCCGGCGTGCCGATCCTGGACGGCATCGCGGTCGTCCGCGAGCAGACGAGCTCGCGGGCCTTTCGGCGCACCCTGGACGCCGTCGCAGCCAGCCTCCGTGAGGGAGAGCTCCTGTCACGAGCCCTCGCTCACCATCCCGCCACCTTCTCACAGCTCTACATCGACATGGTCATCGCGGCAGAGGCGTCGGGCGAGCTCGACACGATCCTCGATCAGATCTCCCTGTACCTGCAGCGGGGCGATGCAACAAACAAGCGCATCCGCCAGGCGATGACCTACCCGACCCTCGTCCTGGGGCTGGCGATCATCGTCGTGTTCATCCTGATCACGTTCGTCCTGCCGTCCTTTGCGCGCCTGTTCGCCGATTTCAAGGCCGAGCTGCCGCTGCCGACGCGCATCCTCCTGGCGCTCGGCTCGTTCGGCGAGCGCTACGGAATCTCGACGGGCATCGTCGTCCTGGCGCTGCTTGCGGCCGCCTATGTTGTGCGGGCGGCGGGACCGGTTCGCCGCTTCCGCAATCGGGCCGTCCTGCACGTACCGCTGATCAAGGGGCTGGTCAAGCTGGGCATTGCCAGCCGCTTCGCCCGCATGATGAGCATCCTCCTGCGGGCGGGCGTCCCGATCGTGCAGGCGCTCGAGATCGCGGCCGCGGGCACCGGCAACGAGGTGTACCGACGGGGCCTCGTACCGGCCCGGGAGTCGCTCCTCGAAGGCGAGGGCCTGACCGCGCCGCTGATCCGCAGCCGGCTGTTCGGCCCGCTCCTCCTGCAGATGATGAAGGTCGGCGAGGAGACCGGCACCCTGGATCGCTACCTCGAAGACGCAGCGAACTTCATGGACGACGACCTGGAGTACCGCACCCGGCAGATGACGACGGTCATCGAGCCGCTGATGATCGTCGGCGTTGCGCTCATGGTCGGCTTCGTGGCGCTGTCGGTCGTCACGCCGATGTATTCGATCCTCCAGCAGATCCGCTGATGCTCCGGCGAGCCTCATGGCGGGCCTGGCACGACGAGCGAGGCGGGTCGCTCGTGGAGGTGCTGGTCGCCGTGACGCTCCTCGGGCTGGCCCTGGTCGTCCTCCTGGGGTCCTTCTCGACGCTCGCGATCGCGAGCCGCAACGCCGAGCGGGTGGCCCTGGCACAGGCCGTATCGCGGGCCCAGGCCGCACGCATCAAGGCCGCGCCGTACCAGGCGGCCGGTGACTACAGCGCCTATTACGAGACACTGCCCACCGGCCTGTCGCGTGCCGTTGCCACGACCTGGTGGGATGGCGTGTCGGCGTGGTCGGGGAGCCAGAACGCGAACGGGCTCCAGAAGCTCGTCATTACGATTTCCAGCGGGGGCAGCACGGCGGCCCGCGTGGAGCTCGTCAAGGCCAACCGATGAGCGACCTTCGCCGTCGCCGGCCTGGACGGGCGGCCGGGCGGCTGCTGTCGGACGAGTCCGGCTTCAGCCTCCCAGAGCTGCTGGTTGGCGTCGCCATCTCGGCGATGATCATGGGCGCCGTCTCGACCACGATCTTCACGGCCAACGACCTCCAACGGCGGGCCGCCGACCGCAACAGGATCGCCGGAGCGCTGGCGGTCATGGCGCTGGACCTGGACCGCGACGGGGCGATGGCGACGGCCACCGCGCCCGCCCTCAGCCAGACCTCCTCGACGTCCTGTGCGACGACGATCGACCTCGGCTTCGTCGAGGCCGGCGGGAGCGTGCGCTACCGGACGGCCGCGGCAGCGGCCCCGGACGGTCCGCTGGTGCTCCAGCGCGTCACCGGTGCCGGCTCTCGGGACATTGCCCGCAACCTGTCCAGCTGCACCTGGCTCTCCGAGCGCGATGCCGGCGGACGGTGGACGCTCCGCCTCGACGTCACGCTGACCGGCCCGAGCGGCGAAACGGCCTCGCAGACCGTCCGCGCCGCGCCGCGCCTGTGGTGAGGAACCTGCCATGAGGATCCTTCGCCGCGTGCACCATGACGAGGCCGGCCAGTCGCTGGTCATCGTCCTGTCTCTCGTGACGTTCCTGTTCCTGCTCGGCAGCGCGCTCGCGGTCCAGGCGTCGACCGCCCTCCGCACGTCGGCGGCCGGCGACACCGAAGCGGACGCCCTGCACGCGGCTGACGCGGGCGCTGAGCTTGGTATCTGGTGGCAGCGCCAGGGCAACGCCGGAAATCCGCCGTCCATCACCGTCAACGGCCTGACCGTCGCGACCACCGCGTCGAGCACGCTGGCGGCCGTCAGCGGGACCGGCTGGAAACAATGGGGCTTTGGCGGCCAGAGCATGGGCGCATCGAGTGAACCGGGACCCGCGACGGCATCGTCGCGCTGGTCGCCCTTTCCGACCGTCACCCAGGGCGCAACGGTGGCCAGCCCGAGCGTCGCCGACGACGGCTACGTGTACGTCGGCGGTTCCAACGGCCTGTATGCGTACGCGCCCGACGGAAGCCTTGCCTGGAGCTTCGCGTCGGCGGCCCAGAGCCCGGCGCTCGGCGGCTTCATCGGCAGCCCGGCGATCGTGACAACCGGTGGCGGAGCCAAGATGATCGTGGCCGCCACCGACGGAACCGCGACCACGGCGTCGACCGTCGTCGGGTTGACCGAGAACGGGACGAAGACCGGTGTCAGCGTGACCTGGTCGTACAGCCTGGGAAACGGCGCCGGGATCGGATTCGTCGGCGGGCCGAAGATCAACACGGCCGGCACCCGTGCCTACATCGCGGCCCGCAACTCGACGGTCTACGCCCTGTCCACGGCCGGCAGCGGCGTGATCGCGCCGCTGTGGAGCGCGGCCACCGGCGGAGCTGTCACCACGGCCGTTGCCCTCAACACCGCCCAGGACCGCGTGTACGTCGCCACCTCCACCGGCATCCTCCGCGCCTACAGCGCCACCACCGGCGCCCAGTTCTGGACCCGCAACGTGTCGGCCGGTGACGTCCTGACGGCGCCCATCTTCGCGACGGTCGCGGGGCGGGACCACGTCTACACGGCCAGTGGAGCGGACAACCGGATCTACGCGACCCGCGACAGCGGTGGCTCCGGCAGCGCCGACTGGAACGTCAACCTGGCGGCCAACGCGTTCAGCGTGCCCGCCGTGCTGGTCTCCGGCGGCCAGACGTTCCTCTATGTCGCGACGGACACGGGTGGCATCCACAAGATCGAGGACACCGGCAACGGCCGAGCGATCGGCTGGATCTACACGCCGTTCGCGAGCGGTATCCGCTCCAGCGTGGTCACGGATTCTGGCAATGCCATCTACGCCGGCAATGAGGCGGGCACGCTGATGCGCATCGCCGACGGCGGCGCCACCGCATCCACGACCTGGACCTCCGCCCTGGGATTGGGTGCCGTCCGCTCGGGGCTCGCGGTCGGCGTGGACAACGACCTGTACGCGGTGACCACCGGCAACCGGCTGCTGGCTGCCGGCCCGGCCGCGACACCAGCGACCGTGACCGTCACCGCGACCGCCGGATCTGCGACGGTGACCACCACCTACCCCAACGCCGGCGCCGGGTCGCCCAACCTGGCGACCTGGACGACCACGAAATAGTCGGGTCTCCGGCAGGACCCGGTGTGGTCTTCAGGCAACGGCTCGACGGCTCGACCCGTCCGAACCCCACTCAAGGCCCCCGGACCGGCGCAGAAATTCTCAGCCGACCGGGACCATCGTCCGGTATCGGACGCACATCGATCGGGCGACGATATGGTCACCTTCCGCGATGAAATCATTTGGAGTCGAACTGCAATGATCGGATCACTTCGCCGGGCACACCGCGACGAACGCGGCTTCACGCTCGTGGAGCTTCTCGTGGTCGTGACGATCCTCGGGATCCTGGCGGCAGTCGTTACGTCCAGCCTGGTCGGGCTCACAGCAACGGCGAACACGAACGCGTGCAAGACCGAGCTGAGCACGGTCCAGACGGGGATGGACGCGATGCTGGCCAAGAACAACATCACGACGGTCGCCGCCCAGGGCACCGCGACGAACACGTTTTCGGCGCTGCCAACGGGTGCCGGGACCGAGCCGCTGAACCCCAACTACTTCCGTCAGACGACGACGAAGGGCACATACACCTGGACCGCTTCCGGGCTGGTGACGCAAGTCACCTGTTGACCCCGGCCGGCCGCCTGTCGGCTGGCAACTAGATCCCGGCGACGAAAGCGCCTCCGCTGCGGGGGCGCCTTTCGATTCGCGGCCGAATCGGCACGTGGGCGCCGTTCGGCTCGAGCGGTCGCCGGGACCGGCGATCGATCAGACCATCACCTCTTCGGGCCGGAGGGTCGCCCGACCCGCAACAGCCGGGCTGATGACACCTTCCTGAACCAGCCGCCGGAGATCGGCCTCCAGGGTCCGCATGCCCGCGGCACTGCCCGTCGCGACGACGTTGCGGAGCTGGTTGGTCTTGCCCTCCTTGATGAGATTGCGCACGGCCGGCGTCGCCACCATGACCTCGAATGCGGCGACGCGCCGCGTCTCGTCCGCTCGCGGCAGGAGTCGCTGATGAAGCACGGCCAGGAGCGTCTGCGACAGCTGCAGCTGGACCTGGCGCTGCTGGCCGGTGGGGAAGACGTCGATCATCCGGTCGATGGCCTGCGCCGTGTCGTTCGTATGCAGCGTGGCGAACACCAGGTGGCCCGTCTCGGCCAGGGTAAGCGTCGCGGTCACGGTCTCCAGGTCGCGCATCTCGCCGACCAGGACCACGTCCGGGTCCTCGCGGAGAGCCGCCCGCAGGCCTCGCGCGAAATCGAGCGTGTCCGAACCCACTTCGCGCTGAACGACCATCGCCCGCCGATGGCGGTGGACGTACTCGATCGGATCCTCGATGGTGATGATGTGGACCGCCTGCTCGCGGTTGATGAGGTCGATCATCGCGGCCAGGGTGGTCGACTTGCCGGCACCCGTCGGGCCGGTCATGAGGACGAGCCCATGGGGCCGTCGGGTCAGCTCGGCGCACGCGTCGGGCGCTCCGATATCCGCCAGGCTCGGGATCTGGTACGGGATCAGTCGCAGGGCGCCGGCGATCGTTCCGCGCTGGAAGAAGAAGTTGGCTCGAACGCGGGCGATCTCACCGAACGAGAAGCTGAAGTCGATCTCGCGCTGAGCCTGGAACTCGTCCCAGCGACCCCCGACGAGGGCGCGGGCAAAGGCCGCGGTGTCGTTCGGGGTGAGCTGGCCGCCATCGAGGGGGAGCAACTGGCCGCCGATTCGGGCGGTCGGGGGCCGTCCCGGTGCGACGAGCAGGTCGGAACCGCCACGCTCCGCGACCGCTCCCAGGAGCGCGCTGATGTCGTCGCGGACGGGCTCGCTCACGGTGAGGGCTAGTGTACAGTCGCTCTCGTGGGCGCTGTGCCGGTCCTCGTGATCGCGCCGGACGAACGCTGGCTGCGGGTCCTGGAGGTCTCGCTCAAGCTGGGCGGCTTCGTGCCGATCGCGCGCCGTTCGATCGACGAGGCGAGCCGATTCCGCTCGGGAGACGAGCGAGCTCCGGTTACCGTGCTCGACTTGGGCGCCGATTCCCGGGCGGCCGACCTGGCGACCATCCGCGACCTGCTCGGCGATCCATCAATGCCAACGGTCGTCATCCTGCCCCAGCGGCTCGACGCCATCCGCGATCAGTTCGAGCGAGCCGGCGCGTCCGTCGTGGTGCGGCCCTATCAGCCATCCACGCTGTACGCGGCGATACGGGCTGCCATGCCGGACGACAGTCAGGCCGCGTCGCGCGAGAGGGAAGGCCCGCCGGACGGCGGCAGCGGTTAGCCGGGCGGTCCGGGTGGTCCCGCCCGGATGCGATGACGCAGCGCATCGACCGTCGGGTCGTCCCAGTTGCCATCGATCCACCAGCTGGCCCCGGCGTCGGCGTACGGCCGAACGGTCGCTCGGCCGGCGACCGGATCGTCGGCCGGCGTGGAGCCCTGGACGACGATGTCGAAGCGTTCGGCGCCCAGGTCGCCCGGCCGCTCGGCATCGACGCGACGGACCATCTCCCTGATCTCATCGACCGCCTCGGTCTGCGCCAGGATCCCGTCCCAGCGCAGCGCACGCCGCATCGAGCGCTCCGACGACAGGATCCCGACCACCCAGATCGGGATCCGCGGCCGCTGGACCGGCGTCGGCCGGAAGGTCATGGCCGTAAATCGATAGTGCCGCCCCTCGAAGGCGAATGGCTCGCCCGACCACAGCCCGTCCAGGATCGCCAGCGACTCGTCGAGCAGCTCGGCCCGCGTGCGGGCATCGGTCGCCTCGCCCACATGGCCGAAGCCAGCGTCGTCGAGCGCGCCGAGGCCCACCGGCAGGATCAGTCGACCACCGGACAGTCGGTCGAGCGTCATCGTCTCCCGTGCCAGCTTCCACGGCCGGCGCCGGGAAGGCGGTGTCAGGATCAAGCCGAGCCGAACGCGCTCGGTCCGCAGCGCCATTGCCGCGAGCACGACCCACGGGTCGTACATCTCCGCGTCGCCGATCGCGATGGCGTCGTAATAGAAGACGCCGTCCCAGCCGGCCGATTCGGCCTCCGCGGCCAAGCCAGCCATCACCCGGGGATCCCCGGCGTTCACGATGATGCCGTACCGCATGTGCCGTATTGAACCCGGCTCGCGGCGCCGCTAATTCCCGGTCGCCGGCGGAATGTTGTGGTTGAGCCGGAACAGGTTGGTCGGGTCGTACCGTCGCTTGACCGCCCGCAGCCGGTCCCAGGTCGAGCCCGGGTACGCTGCCCGGACCCGCTCCTGGCCCTCGTCCGCGAGGAAGTTGACGTACGCGCCGGCGTCTCCCTGGCGGAGCGCCTCGTCGAACTGGCCGAGCCAGCCCTCTCGAACGAGCCGGTCCTCCGGGCCCTCGTAGAACGCGGCGAGGCTGACCAGGATCCGGCTCGTGCGGTGGGCGAAGGCCGTTGATTCGGCCGGGATGCGGGCCACCTGGCCGCCCAGGACTCGAAGCTGAGCCACGCGCATGGTGGCGTCGGACGACCGGAGGCGGTCGATGATCGTTTCCGCGACGTCGCGATCGACCCTGTCCAGGAACAGCGTGTGCGCGATCGCGGTCGGATGGTAGGCCGCGTCCTCCGGCGGGTAAATCTCCGGGTACGGAATCGGCCGAACCATGTCGACGATTGGGCTCGCGAGGGCCCGGAACGGAGCGATTGCACGCTCGCCCGCGGCGGTCTCACCGGCGTACGCCATGAGGGCCATCACGACGAGCGCGCCGTGATGCTCGGCGGGCACGAACGGCATGGGTGGGGCGGGCATCACGTTGGCGATCGTCGAGAGCTCCTCCGGAGCGGCCTCGGCCAGCGCGATGAAGGAGCCGAGGACGTCAGCCGTCGCCGGCAGCATGAGCATGCCGCCCACGATCGTGCCAACCTCGTGGAGGCGGTACTGGAAGCGAGTCGCCACACCGAAGTTGCCGCCCCCGCCGCGGATCGCCCAGAACAGCTCCGGATGGGTATCGGCGTCGACGCGACGGAGGACTCCATCCGCCGTCACGACGTCGGCAGCAATGAGTGAGTCGACCGTGAGGCCGTGCTTGCGGACCAGGTAGCCGACGCCGCCGCCCAGGGTGATGCCGCCGATCCCCACCGAGCCGGTGTCGCCGAAGCCGATGCCCAGGCCGTGAGCGCCCGTCGCCGTGCTGAATTCGGCCGCGGTCAAGCCTGTGTCGGCCCAGGCGGTGCGTCCGGCCACGTCGATGTCCAGCGTCTTCATGTCGGTCAGGTCGAGGACGATCCCGCCATCACACACGCTGTGACCGGCAAGGCTGTGGCCGCCGCTGCGGACGGCCAGCGGCAGGCCGGTCTCGCGCGCCAGTATCACGACCTTGGAGACGTCGGTCCCGTCCGCGACCCGGACTATCACTGCAGGGCGCCGGTCGATTCCGCCGTAGAACACGGTCCGCGCCTCGTCGTATTCGGCGTCGTCCGGCGCGATCACCCGCCCGGTGATCTCGGCGCGCAACTCTGCGATCGAAATGGTGGCGGGGCTCGAAGCCGAAGTCTGCATGGGAAGACCTCCTTGAATCTGTTCCTGCTCGTCAGACCGGCGTCCGGACAGAACTCATCGGTTCTGGCGGCCGGCCTCGTCGATGCGGGCATCGAGCACGCGCGCCTCGAGGTATCGCCGTTCGGGGATGCTGGTCGGGCGGCGTGCCGCGCTCGTGAAGGTACCGGAGCCAGCGGCTTGCCGTCCGTTGCGCTCCGCCCACGATTGGAGCGTCTGAGCGATGATCAATCCACCATCGCATGCACCACGGAGGAACGACATGCGATTCCACACGACGATCCTGCAAGCCGGCGGGACGGCAACCGGCATCCGCATCCCGGACGAGATCGTGGAGGCGCTGGGGGCCGGCAAGCGTCCCCCTGTCCTCGTCACCATCCGCGGCTACACCTATCGGAATACGGTGGCCGTCTACGGCGGTGAGTACCTGGTAGGCGTCAGCGCGGAGCATCGCGCCGGCGCAGGCGTCGCCGGTGGCGACGAGGTGGACGTCGACATCGAGCTCGACCCCGCTCCTCGAGAGGTGACCGTGCCGGCAGACTTCGCCGCGGCGCTCGATTCCGAGCCGGATGCGCGGCGCACGTTCGACGGCCTGTCCTACAGCAACAAGTCGTGGCACGTGCTGCAGATCGAGGACGCCAAGACGGACGAGACTCGACAGCGCCGGATCGCCAAGTCGGTGGCAACCCTTCGCGCGGGCCGACCTCGCTGAGAGAGCCGCGCCGGGACATTCTGGGATGTCGAGCACGGGGCTCCGGCTCCGACCAATGGACGAGATGACGCCGACGAAGGCGCCGAATAGGGAGATCGACATGACTGACGCGGCTTCGACACTGAACCACGTGACGTCCAGGGACGGCACCACGATCGCGTTCGATCGGCTCGGCGCGGGGCCGCCGATCGTCCTCGTCTGCGGCGGGTCGGTCGACCGCACGTCGAACGCCGGCCTGGCGGCCCAGCTCGCCTCGGACTTCACGGCGTTCAATTACGACCGCCGCGGCCGAGGCGATAGCGGCGACACGCTCCCCTACGCGGTCGATCGCGAGATCGAGGACATCGACGCCGTCGTCGCCGCAGCGGGCGGCTCGGCCTTCCTCTACGGAACGTCATCCGGCGCGGCGCTCGCCCTGGCGGCCGCCGAGAAGCTGCCCGGCAAGATCACGAAGCTCGCCTTGTGGGAGCCGCCGTTCATCCTGGACCCGAACGCACGGCCGCCGGCGGACACCGCGAAGACGTTTGCCGACCTCGTCGCAGCCGGTCGACGAAGCGACGCGGTCGAGCACTTCACCGCGAAGGTCGTCGGCCTTCCGCCGGAGTTCGTCGCCTTCGCGAAGACGCAGCCGTTCTGGGCGGCGCAGGAGAAGATCGCCCACACCCTCGCCTACGACGCGACCGTGATGGCCGACTACTCCGTGCCGCTCGAGCGGGCAGCCAACGTGACGATCCCGACGCTCGTTCTGGCCGGTGGCGGCAGCTTCCCGTTCATGCGTGAGACGGCTCAGGCGCTGTCGGAGGCCCTCCCCCATGGCCAGGTCCGCGTGCTGGAGGGCCAGGAGCACAATGTCTCGCCAGAGGCGATCGCGCCAGCGCTCAAGGAATTTCTTGCCGGCTGACCCGGGCCGACCTCGCAGCAAGGTGGAATGCGCGGTGCCGGCGGTCTGTGGCCGCCGGCGCCTGCATGTTCGAAATGACCGAAGTCATCGCCGGCACTTCCCTGGGCCGGAATTCGTGAATCGTGTGGTATGGTGGGTGCTCGCCGCGCTCCGTGGCGAAGCTCCGCGTGGTCGACCCCCTTCTCGAACGGACCGTGCGTTCTGCGATCCGTGTTCGGGAAGCGTTGGAGGTCTTCATGACCACCGGAACCATCAAGAAAGTCGTCGCCGACCGCGGCTTCGGCTTCATCGCCGCCGAGGATTCGAAGGAATACTTCTTCCATCGCGGCGGTCTCGATTCCTCGCTCGATTTCGACCGGCTCACGGGCGGCGAGCGCGTCCAGTTCGAGGTCGAGGCAAGCCCCAAGGGCCCGCGCGCCACTCAGGTGCGCTCCGCCTAGGCGAATTGAGCGGCCCGCCCACCGGCGGGCCGCTTATCCATTGAGGGCGGCTTAGAACATTCCGGCCTCGTTGGGAGAGTCGGCCGGCACTGGCTGTGCCACATCCCAGAACTCGTACATGCGTCCGTCCTCGATCCGGAAGACGTGGACGACTGCGAGTGGGGCATCACTCGGCTTCAGCTGCACGCGAGAATGGACTGCCACGAGCGACCCTTCGGCGATCGTGCGCATGATCTCCATGACCTTGTCGGGGTTGGATCGAGCGTTCTCGTCCATCGCCGCTGCCAGCGTGTCGGCGTCGTTCCCGAAGTACGGGTTGTGATGGACAAATCGAGGAGCGGCGTACTTCCTCATGGCGTCACGCGCGTGGCCGGCGGACGCCTGCCTCAGGAAGTCAATGGCGATCGCCCGGTTCGCCTCGATCTGGTCAGCCGTTGTCCGGCTGTCCGTAGCGGTTGGGCTCGAGGTCATGTCCAGTTCCTCCTTGCGCGTTCACGGCGCGGCTCGTGCCCGCGGATGACTGGCAGCTAAGCACCGTCTGCCCCTGAGGTCAAACGACCTCTCGGCCCACAGATACTGCCCGTCCATACCCGCCGCACAGGTAGAGATCGCTCTTCGCGCCGATCGACGGCTCCGACGAGGGTCCCTGAGCAGTACGGCCCGGCCTGGGCACCGTGCGCACCCTCGAATCCTCGAGTCCCAGCCCTGAGGGTCCCCACCGTCGATCCTCGAGCAGCTTGGTTGCATGCTCCGTGCCTCACCAGCCAGGGATCGAAGGAGAGGGCGATGACCGCAACCACGACACTCGGTGGCAGGCAGCCCCGAGCCTTCGCCGGACCAACGCTGCCGGGAGGCCTGGCCGACGCGCTCCGTCGAGGCGTCGCCGTGGCCATGGCAGGCCTGGTGATGATCGTCCTGATCGGAGCCATCATGGCCGTCAACCTGGGGCTTGGCTACGAAGGCTATTCGAGCGGCGGCCCGGATCGACCGTCACTGCATGTTGCTCCCGCGCCAGCGCCCCCGCCGGTCCTGCCGTGATCCTCGTCCTGACGCGATGAGCCCCCCGCGGGGACGTTCAGCCGGCCGCGTAGCGCTCCTCGATCGCCGCACGGATCCGGCGTCGGCTCTCCTGCAGGTCTGACTCTTTGTCTTTCTCGATCACGGCGGCCGAGGCGCTCGTCGAGCCTGGCCAGATCGTCATCGAGCAGGGCCTCGATGAGCTCGATCACGCCCTCACCATGCTCGCCGGCAGTCACCAGGTCGGCGCGCTCCTTGACCGCTGGCAGCGCATTCGCGACCGCCACCGAGGCCTCACAGATCGACATGAACGCGTGATCGTTCTGCGCGTCGCCAACCCCGACTGCGTTGTGGGCGGAAAGCCGCAGCTTCGCCAATGCAGCGGCCAGGCCGGTCGCCTTGTTGACTCCGCTCGGCAGGACCATGACCGCACCCTTGTTGAAGATGATCTCGAGCTCGAGGCCGAGATCGCTGATCGTTTCGAGGACGACGGTCTGGTTCGGCTCCCTCGTCGCGACGATGACCCGGCCGACGCTGAGCGGTGAGACGCCCCGATCCCGGAGCGCCCGCACGAAGCGCTCCGCGGGCCGCTCACAGAGGACGGTTTCCTCGCGAGAGTCCGGATCGAAGAGAACGGCACCGTTCTCCGCGACGACCAGATCGAACAGGTCGAGACGGTCGAAGACGTCGCCGAGGTCATCGACCTCGCGGCCGGTCACGAGGATCAGCCGCCGGCCGGAGGCGCGAAGGCGCTCCAGAGCGGAGACCGTCTCTTCGCTCACTCGGCCCTCGTGGGCGAGCGTGTCGTCATAGTCCGTTACGAGAGCGTGATACCGCATCGCTCGACGCTACACGCAGGCGCGGCGACTGGGCACGACGTCGCCCAGGCCTGATCCGACAGGAGGGTCGCAAAAGGCGCCAAATCGCCGCGGGCTCGTCCGGGTCACGTCTGCCGGTCCGTTACCATCGACCGCCTTGGACCCTTCGCCAGCCGCCGATGTGAGCCTCGGGGCAGCCGACCCGGCCGAGGGTCTCGTGCGCCCATGGCACATCCAGATGACGGGACGCGACCCGGATGAGAGACACCGTGTCGCAACCCCACTCGAGCTCCTGTTTGACCTGTGTTTCGTCGTCGCCGTCGCGGAGGCGGCCTCCGAGCTCCATCACGACCTTGCCGCAGGGCAGCTCGGACACGGCATCGTCAGCTACCTCATCATCTTCTTTGCGATCTGGTGGCCGTGGGTGAACTTCACATGGTTTGCCTCGGCCTACGACACCGACGACGTCCTCTACCGACTGTTGACCTTCGTCCAGATCGGCGGCGTGCTCGTGGTGACCGCCGGCGTGCCCAGCGCGTTCGAGACGCTCGACTTCCGAATCGCCGTCATCGGCTACGTCATCATGCGGATCGCGCTCGTCGGGCAGTGGCTCCGCGCCGCCCGGGAGGATCCTCCCGGGCGGCCGACCGCGACGCGCTTCGCCATTGGGATCTCACTCGTCCAGCTAGGCTGGATCGTTCGACTGGCGATCGGCGGACCCCTCGGTTTCATCGCGATCCTGCTCCTTGGCCTGGTCGAGCTCGCGATCCCGTTCTGGGCCGAGCGGTCTGGACGGCCGACGCCCTGGCACCCCGGGCACGTTGCCGAGAGGTACGGCCTGTTCACGATCATCGTTCTCGGGGAGGTCGTGCTGGCGGCGTCCACGGCCATCCAGAGGGCGCTTGCGGCCGGCGCCCTGTCGGTGCCCCTTCTCGGCGTGGCGATGGGTGGGCTGCTGCTCGTCTTCGGGTTGTGGTGGGCCGCGTTCAAGCATCCGGCCGGGATCGGCCACCACCGATCGCTGCTGTCGATGCTCGCCTGGGGCTACGGCCACTACGTGGTATTCGCCGCCATTGCCGCGCTGGGCGCGGGACTCCAGGTGGCCATCGACACGACTCACGGGGCCACCGCTGTCTCGCCGGCGGTGGTAGCCCTGACGGTCGCGATCCCGGTCGCCGTCTTTCTCTGTGCGGCGTGGCTCATTCATCCCCAGTCGGCGACGCGGCCGAGCGCGACGCCTCTCGCAGTCTCGGTGCTCTTGCTCGTTCTGTCGGCCCTGTCAGCCCCGTGGATCGGCGTGCCGCTGGCGGTCGTGGCGATGGGTGTCGTCCTCGGCGGACTGGTCGCCGTGAATGTGCGGGCGATGCAGGTCGTGCCGTCCTAACGAGTGGCGCGGCAGCCGGGCGCGACGACGCCGGACCCGAAAGTGGGCCCGGCGTCGAGAATGTGCGTGGGCTGGCCGGTCAGTCGCCCGAGCCGGACTCCGGAGTCGGCTGGAAGTAATGGTCCAGCGCCCAGTCTGCAATCTTCGTGCCCATCTGGCTGGCGACCACGTCGGCTGTTCTGAAATGGATCCCAGACCATACTCGGGCATCGATGGCGTCCTTGTTCAGTTCCGCCGCGGTCGCGTAATGTCGCGTCAGCGGCGAGCCCGGGGTTCCGGCCGCGACCGAGGTGATGTTGAGGTCAATGGTCCCGTCGCCGAGCACGCGCGTCAGGCTGCGGCTGACGGCGCCCATCAGGTTGCAGAGGCCGCTCGGATAGTCCGGGTACGGCGGCGTGTTGATCAGCGACTCCCACGCCGGGTCCGCCGCGGTCGCGTCGTTGCCGTCGTCGCCAGCCAGGCGAATCGCGGTGATCGGCCGCCACAGGCCGAAATGCATCTTGCCGTCCCACGCAGCGATCCCGCTGTCGCTGGCACTCAGGTCGGCGGCCGC
>WNGA01007150.1_pt1 | contig 19120 bp, 16 predicted proteins | sample 5400061 | NCBI WGS metagenome assembly WNGA01 (sample SAMN13153366, study PRJNA577476) | soil metagenome | isolation source: 100 cm soil or saprolite under grassland replicate 2 | place: USA:California | collected 2016-06-15 | reverse complement strand
CGGCGAACGGTTGAGGAATGAGTAAACCGACGCATGAGCCTGCGATTCTGCAGGAACCGCGTCGCCATCGCTATCTCAGGCTGATCGCGCTCTTCAAAATCGGCAAAGGTGTCCTGTTGCTTTTGCTTGGTGTTTCGCTGCTTTTCCTCAACGCGCGGACCCGCTGGATGGATGCCCTGTCGAACTGGACCGCTGACGAAATCTTGATGGAACATAGCAAGGCAGTGGATTATCTGCTGAATAAACTGCAAGCCGTGCTCGCCGGCGGTACGTTGCGTGCCACGGGTTTTCTGGCGCTTTTTTACACGGCGGTACTTTTTACCGAAGGAATCGGCGTTTACATGGAGCAACGCTGGGCGGAACTGCTCATGATATTTGCGACTGCGGCCTTGATTCCCCTCGAGGGACGTCACTTTTGGCATCATCCAGGACTCGTAGGCGCGCTCATTTTACTGGTAAACGGTTTCATCGTTTGGTTTCTCTATCGCGTGCTTAAGCGCGATAAGGGAAAATCGCACGCCACGCAGCCGCGCGAACTGGTGCAGACTCGTTAGGCAGATTTTTAAAGTCCATTTCGCTGAGGTGCCCGCCACAAACGGGTTTATTCCGCGCCAAAGAGATCGAGGTGCTGTTCGAGGTAACGCGTCAGGAGAAAATTTTTCCGAACAGTCTCGCGCGCCTTGAGTCCCATTTCCTCGCGCAGTTCCTTATCGTTGACCAGTTCCACGATTCGTTTGGCAGTCTCCTCGACCGATGAAACGAGGAAGCCATTTACACCGTCCTCAATCTGGTACCGAATGTCACCCACATTCCCGCCTATCACTGGCGTGCCTTTCCACATTGCTTCGGCGACAGTCAGCCCAAAACCTTCACGTAACGATTTTTGCACGACAACCGCCGCACGTGTTTGCAAAGCATTCACCAGGGCTGTGTCGTCGCCGCTGGTCAAAATTAGTATCCGGTCATCCCGGCAAGCGCAGAGCGAGTGGAAAATTTCCTCGCCCTCCGGGTCGTCGGTTGCAAAATTGCCGAGCAACACCAGCCGGGCATCGATTTGTTTGCGGGCGAGCTTGAATGCTTCAACGACGCCTTTGGGATCTTTCCACGGATCGAAGCGCGAGATTTGGACGACGAGTGGCAAATCGGTGGGTACCCTGTAGTGAGCCAGGCGTCCGTCGATCTCCTTGTCGCTTAGTTGACGATTCTTGATCGTGAACGGATCGATCGCCGGCATCAATACCCGTTGTGGTGACTTCATATCCTGGGCGAATTCCTTGCAGCTCAGGATCACGGCATCGTAATTATCAATCCAACGCCGCAGGTACCTCCATGTCTCGGCGTCTGGCCGGGAAAGGTCGAGGTGACAACGCCAGATCCACGGGCATTTCTTTTCGTAATGGTCGATCAACGGGAGCGGCTGCGGGTCGTGCACAATGATGAAGTCGTGATCGAGAAAGTTGCGCACGCTGTTCTCGTAAATCACTTGTTCGAAAATTTCCTTTTTGATGCTGGAGAGATCGATTTCTCCACCCTGAAGGGCATTGTGCATTTTCTTCGTGATCGAGAAAAAATCGGCTGTTCATAAGCAGGGTGAGCGAGGAAAGCATCTCCGCCACGCCACCGCCGTAGTACGTGGAATTGAAATTCGCGACGCGCAGGCCTTTGAGTTTGGTGGCCTTGTCGCGAATTCGCTGTATGCCTTCCGCTCCGACCAGCGGCTCGTAATCTTCAATTTGAGTGATGTGATAATGGGCCATTTGTGAAAGATTCGTTTGTGAGAGCGGACACGCTCGCAGGAAGCGCGAGCAGCGATTTAGTTTTACGTCACATTGTAATGAAGACGCCGAGAATAGACGATAAACTGCGGCTGCAGGCGGACTTCGGGGAGACCGACGCAATCTGCGTCGAGGTACTCAAAAATCCAGCTACCGAGGAAGGTATTTTGCTCAAGGTAATGACGCGCGGCTCATTCGAACAAGGTCAGCAAGTCTGGATAATCGGTCGCGATGGATCGAAAGTCGGCGCCACGGTTGAAAACGTTCTTGAGCAAACCATCGACAGCGAAGTGACGCTCTCAACAGTCTTGCCGGCATAACTGTAGCCGCGGTCGCTGACCGTGGCTGCCGGAGTCAGCGACTCCGACTACAGGACCGCGGCTTTGCAGCAGAATCGCGTCCGCAACTCAACATCTACATGCAGGCTTGCTTTCGGCACGCGTTTTTACTGTGATTACGATGTGAGCGCCGCTCCCGATGAGGTGACTTCATTAACCGCGCCTGGCGGAAATGCCTATCACGGCCCGGCGGCGTTTACTACCACGCACTGGAGCGTGGTGCTAGAGGCACAGGGTGAATCGCCAGCAGCACAAGAGGCGCTCGAAAAGCTTTGTCGCACCTATTGGCGGCCCATTTATAGTTTTGTGCGACGACAAGGTGCTCGAAGCGAAGATGCGGAGGATCTGACCCAAGGTTTCTTCACGCTGTTATTGGAGCGCAAAGACCTGAACACTGTCCGCAAGGAAAAAGGACGACTTCGTTCTTATCTCCTTGCATCGCTCAAGAACTTTCTGACCGACGAACGGCGTCGTGTCATGGCGATCAAGCGCGGCAAAGGGCAGCGCTTGATTCCGTTGGAGGACATTCGCGAGAGCGAACGCATCGATTTTGAACGGAGTGACAGGTTGACGGCCGACCAAGTCTACGAACGTCGCTGGGCGTTTACGGTTCTGGAGCAAGTGATGGCCCGGCTGCGGGACGAATATCGCAGTGCGGGCAATTTGCGGTTCTTTGAGCAGATGAAGAAAATGCTTATGGATGAACCCGGCCGGCTTTCGCAAGCCCAGGTCGCCAGCGAATTCGACATGACGGAGAACGCAGTCAAACAAGCGTTTTACCGATTTCGTCAGCGTTACCAAACATTATTCCGAGAGGAGATCGCCCACACGGTTGCCATACCAAGCGATATTGAAGATGAGTTGCGCTATCTAATTACTGTGGTCCGGGCGTAACTTCTGGTAGACTTTGACGCAGTAAAAGAGGGGAGTGCACAAGCGACTCTCCGATCATGACCAGTAGACTCAGATCTTGGCAAAGGCGCGGTATGGGAAGCGCAGCCGATGCGCGACGAGATGCCGGTGAACCCGCAAAACTAACCAGGATAACATCGTTAGCGCCCGCTAGAGCGCCTCGGGATGGGGCAATGAACGCTCGGAATTTTTTCGCCGAGCTCAAACGGCGGAAGGTTTACAAGGTCGGCATCGCCTACGCAGTCGTGGCTTGGGTCTTGATGCAGGTCGCGAGCCAGATCTTTCCTTTTTTCGAAATTCCAAATTGGGCGGTGCGTCTCGTAGTGCTGTTGCTCATCATTGGTTTTCCGGTGGCATTGCTACTAGCGTGGGCGTTTGAACTGACGCCGGAGGGAATTAAGCGCACAGAGGATGTCGATGGTAGTAAGTCGAGCGCATTTAAGACTCGCAATCTGACCGCGATTGTTGGACGCGCAAAGTGAGTTGCGAGAGGCGCGAGCCGCGTTGGAGAAACTTTGCCGCATTTTTTGGCGACCCATTTATAGCTTCGTACGGCGACAGGGTATTGGGCCAGAGGATGCAGAGGATCTGACGCAGGGATTCTTCGCGCTGCTATTGGAACGCAAAGACCTAGATACCGTCCGCAAGGAAAAGGCGCGGCTTCGTTCTTATCTGCTTGCATCGATCAAGAACTTTCTTGCCGACGAACGGCGTCGCGCCATCGCGATCAAACAGGGAAAAGGAGAACGGCTCATCCCATTAGATGAGATTCGTGAGAGTGAGCGCGTCGATTTTGAGCGGAGCGACCGGTTGACGGCCGACCAAATTTACGAACGTCGCTGGGCGTTTACGGTCCTCGAACAAGTGATGGCGCGACTGCGTGAGGAGTATCGTGGTGCGGGCAATCTGCGGTTCTTTGAGCAGATGAAGAAAATGCTCATGGATGAACCGGGCCGACTTTCACAAGCCCAGGTCGCAAGTGAATTCGACATGACGGAGAACGCAGTCAAACAAGCGTCTTACCGATTTCGCCAGCGTTACCAAACATTATTCCGAGAGGAGATCGCCCACACGGTTGCCGTACCCAGTGATATTGAAGATGAGTTGCGCTATCTAATTACTGTGGTCCGGACGTAACCTCTGATAGACTTTGACGCAGTAAAAGAGGGGAGTGCACTAGCGACTCTCCGATAATGAATAGCCCACTCAGACTTTGTCCAAGATGCGGGGCAGAAATCCCAGCCGACGCTCCAGAAGGAGGCTGCCCAGGATGCTTCTATGAAGCCGCGCTTAATGCGCTCGCGAGCGAATCTGTGAACGGGCTCGATGACTCCGGTGACGTGAATAAACCAGCACGTGGGGCTACGAGGAGCGAGCGCTTGGCGAAGATTCTCGGAGAACTAGGCGATTACGAATTGCTGGAAGAGGTCGGTCGGGGCGGCCAGGGCGTAGTATTTCGCGCACGACAAAAGAGCCTCAATCGTACAGTCGCCCTGAAAGTCATTAGCCTTGGTCAGTGGGCGAGCAAAGTCCACTTGAAGCGCTTTCGCCGGGAGGCAGAAGCCGCCGCCAGCCTCGACCATCCATGCATCGTCCCCATCTACGAAGTGGGCGAGCGGGATGGCCAGTGCTACTTCAGCATGAAGTTCGTCGAAGGCGGACAGTTGGACGAAGTAGTCAGGCGTGCACCGATCTCGATCCGGCAGGCAGCAGAATTGATCGCGAAGGTAGCGCGCACTGTGCATTACGCGCACGAACACGGCATCCTTCATCGTGACATCAAACCGGGGAACATTCTACTGGATGCAAAAGGCGAACCGCATCTCACCGATTTCGGACTGGCCCGGCTGGTGGAAACGGAGAGCACGATGACGCGCACGATGGAAGTTTTGGGCACGCCCAGCTACATGTCGCCAGAACAAGCAGTGGGAAACAACGCGGCTATCAGCAATGCCACAGATGTGTACGGACTCGGCGCCGTGTTTTACCAATTGCTGACAGGTCAACCACCCTTTGCCGGTGGAGCAACCTACGAGACCATCAAGCTACTCTTGGATACCGAGCCGAAGCAACCGCGGCTTTTAAATCCGAAAATAGATCGCGATCTCAGCACAATTTGCCTCAAGTGTCTGGAGAAAGATCCAAAGCGCCGGTACTCTTCCGCTCTTGCGCTGGCCGAAGACCTCGAACGTTGGCTAAAACATGAACCAATTCAGGCGCGGCACACTGGGGTTTTCACGCGAGGTAGAAAATGGGTGCAACGCAACCCAACCAGCGCACTACTTGTGGCATGTGTCGTCGCTTTGGCAGCAGCCGCTGTCTGGATCGTTTGGAAAAGCGAGCTAATCCAACAACCCCTAGCAACTGGGATCGCTGTTTTACCGTTTGAAAATCTGGGCGACGAGAAAGAACACGCGGCGTTTGCCGATGGTGTGCAGGACGACATTCTGACCAAGCTGGCGAAGATCGCCGATCTCAAAGTAATCAGCCGGACCAGCGTGATGGAATATCGCGGCAAGCGAAATATGCGCCAGATCGGCGATACGCTTCGGGTGTCTCACGTGCTGGAAGGAAGCGCACGCAGGAGCGGTGATCGGGTTCACTTGAACGCGCAGTTGATCGACACGCGCACCGATACACACGTTTGGGCTGAGGAATACGACCGCGATTTAAATGATTTGTTCGCAGTCCAAGCTGAGATCGCGCAAAAAGTTGCCCAGCGCCTTCACGCAAAGCTGTCAGCTACTGAGAAGGCGTCTATTGAAGAACGACCAACCGAGGACTTGACCGCCTATGATTTTTATGCCCGAGCTGTCTCGATGATTTACAACGTCCAGGTGCCCTCCGAAAGCACCGCCGATACGCCTTTAAATGCAGACAAGACTCTTTCCGAGGCAGTGGACCTGCTTAATAAGGCGGTGGCTCGTGATCCTAACTTCTTTCTCGCCTATTGCCAGCTAGCCTTTGCACACAATTTGATGGGAAACACTCCCGCGCGCTTGGCCCTGGCAAAGTCGGCCATAGATTCTGCATTTCGGCTGAGGCCTAATTCGGGAGAAGCGCACCTGGCGCTGGGCTGGCATCTCTACTGGGGTTATGCCGATTACGACCGCGCGCGTGCCGAACTTGCTCTTGCTCAGCAGAGTTTACCCAACAACCCGGTGGTTTACGAGTTAGCTGGGTCGATGGACCGCAGTCAGAGTCGCTGGGCTGACGCCAAGCAGAATCTCGAGCGCGCATGTGAACTCGATCCTCGAAATCTCCCTTACCTGATTAACCTCGGATCGACCTACTTGGAGTTGCACGACTATGACCAACACATCAGAATTATGGATCGCATCGTTGCGCTTCATCCAGAGCGGAGAGTAGGGCGGATTTATCGGGCTTCCGTCGAAGTAGCCCGGCGAGCCGACACAGGGCCTTGGCGTGCTGCAATTGAAAACATGCTCACCAATGAACCTGGGTCAGAGAAAGATCCATTTGTGGCGGGCCAGCGCTACACTCTTGCTTTGTACGATCGCGACTGGGACACGGCCAGCAGCCTTGCGGCGATGCTTTCCCAGAAGCATTCGCTCGGGTGGAGCTTTCCTCAACTGGGCCGCGATTTTTGGGTAGGTGTAATCGCTCGTTTGAAAGGAGACGAAACTTCTGCGCGCCCTGCCTTTATGAGGGCACGCGCACAACAGGAGGAAGAAATCCGTGGTCACCCTGATGATGTAAGTCTGCTTGCCGATCTCGGGCTGATCGATGCAGGCTTGGGAAGAAAAGAAGAGGCACTAAACGAAGGCCGGCGCGCGATAGAAGTGGAGTCTAGCCTCAAAGACTCAACTACTGAGCAGTACGTAAAGAAATGCTTTGCCATCATCTGTGCCTGGACAGGCGAACGTGAATTAGCGCTTGGGCAACTTGAAGCCCTTACCAAAACTCCGGGCTCCCATACTTACGGCAACTTCCGCTTGAGTCCGATGTGGGATCCGCTGCGCGGCGATCCGCGCTTTGAAAAAATCGTTAATTCGCTCGCCCCAAAGTAGCGGGTTCCTCTGACAACCACGCCGTAGCCTCTCGACCCGCCGTAGCTTTATGCGAAGGCTGGTTGGCGAAGGCGGTCGCCTCCCTCGCGCCAAAATAAAGATTTTTCAGGAGCAGTATTAACAGAGGGAAACGAAGAGAACGAAAGTTTTCAGGGTAGGTATAACAGAATCTTTGTTTCCTTTGTTGCCTTCTGTAAAATTTTTGTGTCGAATCTAGAGCGAGATATCTTTGCTTCCGTTTTATTCTGCTCGATTGGCTCCAGGCAAAATCATTCGAGAAATGCCGTTTTTGAGAGCCGGCTCATGGAAATTGATTAGGCAACCCGATCGGAATATTCAGCAATTTCATGTGGCTGAAGAGCTGCGCTTTGCTGGAAGGATACAGGATCTCGACGGCTTTTAACTCGACCAGCAGACACTCGTCCACGAGAAGATCAAAACGCAGCGGCTCATCGAAGACAAGCCCCTTATACTCCACACAAATCAGTTTTTGGGTCGTCGCAGGAATCGAGCGCAGTTCCAACTCGCGCAGCATGCATTGCTCGTAGATCGACTCGATTAGCCCTGGACCTTTGTGCCGGTGGACTTCGATTGCTGCGCCGATGACTTTCGAGCTGAGCTTGTCCGCCTTCTCATAAAGTGGACGCACTGGAGAGAGTTGTTACAAGAGAGAGTCACGAAAAACGAACTTTGAATTTGGGTTTCATTGGGTAGTCCCGCCCTTCTCCCCCTGTGTTTGCTTCCCTAAAAAACCTACCGGTTCCGCAGAGGTTCTTCGTTTCCTTCGTTACCTTCTGTAAAAATCCAAAACTTTCCGCGTAACCTCGCGCCGGGACTTTGCGCATTACACCAGTTAACGGCCGGAAATGACCTCCCACGATGGGAAGCCAAGGAAGGCCAAAACAATGAAAGGAAACAACAGTTATGAAAATGAAATTAGTTAAAAGCATGATTGCTTCATTAATGGTCGCGGGTGGGTTGGTCAGCCTTGTTGCGGCGATGTCGCAAGGCACCTCTGCTACCGCGCAGACGGCAGCCGACATCCGAGGTTGCAGTGTGGGCATGCTAAGGGGCTTGTATCTATGGACCTTCGACGGGTACGCAAACTTAGGTGGGAACCTGGTACCGAAAGCCGTTATGCAAGGCCTCCGGTTCAACGGAGATGGTACCACGTTCAATCCATTCGGCACTGTGAACATCGGGGGCACGATTATTTTCGACGTCACCGGAGGGCCAGGAACCTATACAGTCGCAGCGGACTGCACAGGCACCCTGACACCGGGGCCCGGCATATCCCCAACTTTCAATATATACGTCGGGCCGGGTGCACAGCAGGTTTGGACTCTCGAGATCTCCTCCCCCAATCCTCCTGCCGGCATCGGAGTGAGCGTAGGAACGGCGGTACGCGTGCCGTAGTAAGCTCCTCGGCTGTTGTGGCCAGACTCGACCTTTGGCCGGCTTTTGAGGGTTTGGCGCGTTCCACCCGCTCCAAACCCTGGCTCTGGCAAACCGAACCGATGCCTCGATTTAGCTTGCATGTAGTCGGCTCGGTCGCCCAGACTCGTCGCTGGCCAGGATAATAACTGCCAATGAAAGCTAGCGTAGTCCCGCCGGCGTTACGTCAAACTGCCTTGGCTGCTGCTGTGGGTGTTAGCGTGTTGATTGCTCCTAAGGTCCCCGCTCAAGCAATTGTGCCGGCGGCCCTAGCATCGCTGCCTCCGGCACAGGTGACAACGGACGCAACGGCCGAAGTGGAGCGTGTCATTGTCACTGGCTCGAACATTCCCACAGCAGAAGAGACAGGTCCTAATCCAGTGGATACGTATCGTCCGGCAGACCTCGAAAAACTGGGTATCCGCAATGCAACGGACCTGACAACTTTTCTGCCACAGGAAGCTGGCGGAACCGTCAACCTGAACATCGCCAATGGCGGGGACGGCACCGTCCAATTTAATCTGCGCGGCTTGTTAGCCAAAGAAACCCTCGTGTTGGTTGACGGAAAACGTGTCGCCCTTGGTTCGTTGAACGCCGTCGGGTTCAGCGGAGGTGTGGACATTAACCTGATTCCCTTCCCGATGATTGATCACATTGACATCCTGAAGGATGGCGCCTCGGCGGTGTATGGCTCTGATGCTATCACTGGCGTGGTTAACTTCTTTTTGGTCCACAAATTCCGTGGGCTGGAGATCGGGGGCAGTTACGGGAACACAAACTTGGGAGCTTCCAACGACATGGGCGAGTGGGAGGCCTGGATCAAAGCCGGGACGGGAGATGACAAGACAGAAATTGTAGTCATTGCCGATTTCTGGGAGCGAACTGGTGGTTTCTTCAGCGCCGACCGGGACTTGTCGGCGAACGCCTTTCAAATCCCCTGGGGCGGATTCGATTTTCGCAGCGTCAATTTCCCTGGCCGCGTTCAACTCGGCCGCTTGCTACCGAGCATGTTTTTCGGTCCTGGCGGTACGCCGCAGGTCGGTGTGAACACGCCCCTTCCTCACTCGGCACCGAACGCGGCGACTTCGCCATTTTATGTCTCTCCGTTTGTGATTGCTCCCAATGCATATCCAGGGCCCCCAGGTATCATCGGTCCCCACGCAGCCCAACATCATCCTCAGAGCTTGGGCAACTATGGATACAAGGGCGGCGGTGACTATTTCTTCTATAACTTTGCCGCTGTAACGCCAGCGCTTCCTACGGCTGATCGCCAAGCCTTCTACGGTTCCTTCACGCGCGATCTGTGTGACAAATACCTGCAGGTGTTTGGCGATTTTAAATATGTCCGTTCGTTTTTTGACGCGTCGCTGGCAGCTGTGCCGCTTGTGCCCGATCCATTCAAGATTCCAGGCACTAACATAGGCTTTAGTCCCAACGGCATAAGTGTGCCAATCTCGAATCCGTTTAATCCCTTCACGGTTGGAGACACGACTCTGGTTATTAACGGAACGCCGATCCCGATGACTACCGGGGTTTCCTTTCGCGGAATTAACGACACCGGTCCCAGACATGAAAAGTTCACCTACTGGGATTCGTTGTTCGACGTGGGACTGCGTGGCGAGATGGGGGAATTTGGCCATTATTTCAAGACGTGGAACTGGGAGCTGGGTTTTCGTTATTCCCGGAATGAAGGGCAGGACGTGGCCTCTGGCGAAGCCAGCCAGCCGGGATTGCGGGAAGCACTTTTGAATACCAACCCAGCTACGGCCTTTGATCCGTTCCTGAATTTCAATGCCCACAACACCAAGCGGGCCAGACAAGCCGTTTATGTCAGCCTGCATAACTCAGGCGAATATGAATTGCCGATTGGCTATGCCACGCTTAACGGCGACTTGTTCAACCTTCCAGCCGGGCCTCTCTCGTTTGCTCTTGGCGGTGAGTATGACGCGCCGAGGTGGACGCGTGATCGCGACGTGCTTAACACAACATTTCAGAGCATTGGCTCGGCCGATGGCGGAAGCGCGAGAGTCAACCGGGATGTTTGGGCAATCTACCAGGAAGTGCGGGTACCCTTCACTAGCCCGACCTGGAACTTCCCCGGATTCTATAGCTTCGAGGTTGACTTTGCTGAGCGGGAAGAGTGGTACAGCCAGAACACATCTGCTGTTTTGCCTTCTGGAGCTTTCCCCTTTCAGCCGGCGACGCACAGCCAGTATAACGCGCAGAAGCCAAAGGTCTCCGTTCGCTGGCAGCCGCTTGATCCAAAGTATGTCGGCGCCCTTACCTTGCGTGGCAGCTACACCGAAGCGTTTCATGCTCCGGCCCTATCGGAAATTTCACCCGCTTCCACCCAGGACTTCTTTGGGGCTTTCGACCAATTTACGGGCCAGTTCTATACGTTCGAGGTTCGCGTTATAGGAAATCCCAATCTAAAGCCGGAGGTGGCCTACGAATGGTCTTACGGGGCGGTTTACAGCCCGAAATGGATCAAGGGCCTGACCCTCAGCGCGGATTGGTGGCATATCGATATGCGATCGATCGCGTCCCTCCTCGGCGTGCGATTCATCAGAGACAATGATATCCCCGGTCTGGTTTTCCGTGGTCCTCCTAGAATAGTTAATGGCAGGTTAGTGCCTGGGCTAATCAACCTAATTATTGATCCTAACGAAAATCTTACGGGGGTGATCTTTGAAGGTCTCGACTACGAAGCAATCTATATTCTGGACTCTTCCATTTTTTGCCACGGAGATTTTGGCAGATTGACGGCCACACTCAACGGCACATGGCTATCCCGAGCTGAGCTTCAGATTTTGCCCGATACAAAACGGTTCGGTATTGCGGGCGAAGTCATACCGCCCGGATTTACCCTGACCGGCTCGCTGCCATGGAGCCGCGCCAATTTCAGTCTGTTTTACGACGGCCCAACTGACACGTGGATGCAAGGCTTGGATCTCGGCGTGATAGTGCACTACACCGGCCAATACGAAGACGACAATCAAACCCTGACCACAAATTTCTCCTCCGCGGGATTCACCAAGCCACAAACGCCGAGAAGTGGGCCTTTGCCTTGGCGCGCGCGGAAAGTGCGGGAGTGGATTACGCTGGATTTAATTGCGTCTTATACGTTCAACCTGCCGCTGCCTGCCCCGGCCGAGGTACCTGGCCTTGCCAAAGATGGCGGTAAAAATGTCAAGGTGAAGGACGGCAAGGAGAAAAACGTGATGCCTGTATCAACGGCCGAATACAATCCCTGTGGATGGCGCGGTTGGTTGAACAACACCACAATTACCCTTGGAATGCAGAACGTGTTCGACGAAGACCCACCATTTGTGGCCGGCAACGGTGAGAACGGCTACGACGAGTCGCTTGCCACCATTAAAGGCCGGTTCTGGTACGTCCAGCTAAGGAAGAGATTCTAGCCAGTCGGAACAGCTTAGACCCCATATCAAATCCGCTGCGCGGTGACGCGGCGGTTCGCTTGGATCATAGTCGCCGCAGCCAAGCCGATTCCGCTGAAGCAACGGCTGTGGTGGCAGCCGTGCTTGCCTGCAGTTGCGAGAACTCGTCTTTTCGCAGCTGGCACGACTGCTTCTACAACTTTCCGCGTAACCTGGCGCCGGATTTTACGCGTTACCTCAGTGAACGGCCAGAAATGACAACTCATTGACGAGGAATCAAAAGGCCAAAACAAGCAAAACCAAATCAACCAAAGGAACAAAAGATGAAACTTAGAACGGAAATATTAGCTATCATTCTCGGCCTGGCTGCGAGCACTTCACTGGTGTGGAGCGCGGACAGACCGCTGCGAGAAACAACCCCGACAATCCAAGGCGTGTGGCAGGTAACCAGAATGGGGGTCAACTGCGATGATCCCAACCAGACGCGACCGCCTTTCCCAGCCCTCATGACCTTTTACCGGGACGGCACCCTGACGGCGTACGCCAACCCTCCCGGTACGGGCCCGCTCGACACCCCGGAGGCGGGTCTGTGGCAGCGCGAGCCGGGTAGTCAGAATTACTCCTTCCACGATATATCTTACGTCTATGACGAAAACGGCGTTTTTGCGGGGTCGGGGGTAGTCACCGCCAACATCCATCTCACCAGCGCCAATAGCTTCGAGTATAGCGCCACAATTCAGTTCTTCGATGCCGATGGGAATCTGGTCTTCTCCGGCTGCGGCAGGGGGACTGCGACACGGTTTGAATAAGACGAACCGGTTTGAAGACAACCTGCAAAGCTAAACAGAAAAATACGGGGTTTGGCGCGTCACATCCGCGCCAAAACCCCCTTTTACTCACGAACAAAGATTTGTAGCCGAGGTCGCCGATCGCGGCTGCCGGAGTCAGCGCCTCCGGCTACAGATCACTGCTTTTAGAAGGACCGCTCCGGCGCGTTTCATTTCATCAAGTGCGCGGTCGATGTCGCCCGGGTCCAGCTCAATTCCGAGGCAGCCGTCGATGATGACGTGCGTTTTGAATCCAAGTTGGCGCGCGTCTAGCGTGCGGTACTTCACCCAGTAATCTAAAGCGAGCCCATCAGATAAATGTCTTTGATGCCGCGCTTTTCGAGGTAGTGGGCGAGCCCGGTGTGGCGGCGATGCGCGATGGATCGAAAGTCGGCGCCACGGTTGAAAACGTCCTTGAGCAAACCATCGACAGGGAAGTGACGTTGTCCACAGTCCTGCCTGCGTAATCGGCGCAGGCCGGCGCACCCCGAGAGCCAACATCTGTTCCGTTACATGCAGGCTTGCTTTCGGCACGCCTTTTTACTGTGATTACAGTGTGAGCGTTGCTCCTGATGACGTGACTTCGCTGAGCGCGACTGTTCCGGCATCTGCCGGCGGGATCGCCTTCACCACCACCCACTGGAGCGTGGTCTTGGAAGCGCAAAGCGAATCGCCGGTAGCAGAGGCGGCCTTGGAAAATCTTTGCCGCACTTATTGGCGACCTATTTATGGCTTCGTTAGGCGACAAGGTACTAAACCAGAGGAGGCGAAAGATATCACCCAGGGTTTTTTCGCGCTGATTTTAGAGCGCAAAGATTTCCAATCCGTGCGACAGGAAAAGGGCCGCTTGCGTTCTTTTCTTCTGGCCTCGCTCAAGCATTTCATGGCGAACGAGCGCCGTGATGCCGCCACGATCAAACGTGGCGGTGGCCGAACGCTGATTCCGCTCGACGATGTCGAATCCTACGATTCCAGCGAGTTCGATCGCAGCGACATGCTCAGCGCCGATCTGCTTTATGATCGCCGCTGGGCCCTCACTGTACTCGACCGGGTGTTCGCGCGCTTGCGCGAGGAATCTCAGGGATCAGCTGGCGCGCCGCTGCTGGACCGGTTGAACACATTGCTGTCTGACGAACCGGATCGACCGTCGCAAGCGGAAATCGCGCGCGAGTTCAGCATGACCGAGAACGCGGTCAAACAAGCCTTCCATCGGCTGCGACAGCGTTACCGACAGCTGTTGCGTGAGGAAGTCGCGCACACGGTAGCAACGCCAGCCGAGATTGAAGATGAACTGCGCCACCTCATCGCCGCGTTGCGCTCGTAACCTATTTGGGATTTCCGTGCATTATTTGAGTGAAGGGAATGCCCGCGCGATGAGAATCACAGCCGTCAAATTTTGTCGCAAATGTGGAGCAGCCATTCCACCCGATTCCCCGGAGCACTCCTGCGGCGCCTGTCTGCTGGAGACCGGTCTCGGCGCTGACGAAGCTGTAGCCGGGGTCGATGACCCCGGCCCTCGGATGCCGATGTTGATGGACTTCGGCGATTACGAATTGCTCGAGCAAATTGGCCGCGGCGGACAAGGCGTAGTATTCCGGGCACGCCAGAAAAGTCTCAATCGCATCGTCGCGCTCAAAGTCATCGGATTAGGCAATTGGGCGACCGAAGCACACCTTAAACGTTTCCGTCTGGAGGCCGAAGCGGCTGCCAGGTTAGAGCATCCTGGTATCGTTCCAATCCACGAAGTCGGCGAGCGTGATGGCTCATGCTATTTCAGCATGAAATTCGTCGAAGGCGGCCAACTCGATACCGTGGTCAGGCGCGAAGCGATGCCACCTCGGCGCGCTGCGGAGCTAATCGCCAAGGTCGCGCGCACGGTTCACTACGCGCACGAGCACGGTATTCTGCATCGAGATATCAAACCTGGAAACATTCTGCTTGATCGAAAAGGCGAACCGCACCTGACCGATTTTGGCCTGGCGCGACTTGTCGAGTCCGAGAGCACCGTTACGCGCACGATGGAAGTTTTGGGAACGCCTAGTTACATGGCGCCAGAACAAGCAGCGGGAAATAACGCCGCTATTGGCAGCGCCACAGATGTTTATGGACTTGGCGCAGTTCTGTACCAATTGCTGACAGGTCAGCCGCCCTTTGCCGGTGGAACAACGTATGAAACCATACGCTTACTTTGTGATACAGAGCCGCGAAATCCACGGATCTTAAATCCGAAAATAAACCGCGACCTCTCAACAATTTGTCTGAAGTGTCTGGAGAAAGATCCAAAGCGTCGCTACTCGTCCGCTCTCGCGCTAGCCGAAGATCTCGAACGCTGGCTAAAGCACGAACCAATCGCGGCGCGGCGCACGGGGCTGCTCACGCGCAGCGGGAAATGGATGCGGCGGAATCCAACCAGCGCGCTGCTTGCGGCATCTCTGGTTGCATTGATTGCAGCGGTTGGATGGAACGTGTGGAAGAGCGAACTAATCCACCGTCGGGTAACAACTGGGATCGCTGTTCTGCCGTTTGAAAATTTAAGCGAGGAGAAAGAAAACACCGCCTTCGCCGATGGCGTGCAGGACGACATTTTGACCAAGCTTGCGAAAATTGCCGCCCTGAAAGTCATCAGCCGGACCAGCGTGATGGAATATCGTGGCAAACGGAATGTGCGGCAGATCGGTAATGACCTGCGAGTCTCGCATGTTCTGGAGGGCAGCGTCCGCAGAGCCGGCACGCGTCTTCGTCTAAACGCGCAGTTGATCGACACGCGCACGGACACCCATGTCTGGGCTGAGCAATACGATCGCGATTTGAACGACCTGTTCGCGATCCAAAGCGAGATCGCGCAAAAAGTCGCCGAGCAACTTCGCGCCAAAATCTCAGCGGCCGAGAAATTGGCTATTGAGCGCAAGCCAACCGCCGATCTCACCGCGTTCGATCTCTACTCGCGCGCCAATGATATTCTTTTGGCGAGAAACAGCCGGCTAGCAGATTACGTGCAGGCTATCGATCTGCTTAACCAGGCCGTCGCGCGCGACCCGTCGTTTCTCCAAGCGTACTGCCAGATCGCCCTCGCTCATGACTCGCTTTATTTTAATGAGTTCGACCATACTCCGGCGCGGCTGGCCATGGCGAAGGACGCGGTCGATTCCGCTTTTCGTCTGAAATCCGATTCCGGTGAAGCACACCTCGCACGGGCGCTGCACCTTTATCAAGGCTACCGCGATTATGACGGCGCCCTGGTTGAACTGGAAATTGCCCGCCAGACTCTGCCCAACCATGCGCGGATATTTCAACTGATGGGCTACATCCAGAAACGTCAGGGACGCTGGGAGGAGTCCACACGAAACCTGGAGCGGGCAGCTGAGCTCGACCCGCGCGACATTGAAACATTGGCGGCGGTTGCAGACAATTACGCGGAGTTTCGGCGGTATGATGAAGCAAAATCCTGGTCGGCCCGTGCATTGGCTGTCGAACCCAACGACGTTTCTATGAAACTATCGCTTTCGAGCTGGGAACTGGGATTGAACGCCAATACTCGGCCATTGCATCAGGCAATCGAGTCAATTCGGGCTACAAATCCCGCTGCAATATCTTCGAGTCTGTATTGGCTCACTTGCGCACTGGCCGAACGCGACGCCGCTGCCGCAACAGCTGCCTTGAGTGCGCGGGGCGAAAAGGAAATTTGGTTTAACGACCAGGTCCTTTTCAATCGTGCATTTGTAGAAGGCCTTATCGCACGCATGACAAACGATGAGCACAAAGCGCGGACAGCTTTTACCGCTGCACGCGCGGAGCAGGAGAAAATCATCCAGGCGCAACCAGATTTCGGCCCAGCGTGGTGCGTGCTGGGTTTAATTGACGCCGGACTCGGCCGGAAAGAGGAAGCGGTGCGGGAAGGCCGGCGCGCGGTTGAGCTTCTTCCTGTCGAAAAAGATGCGCGCGTTGGCAAGGCCATCGTCAAATATTTGGCGATAATCGCGGCGTGGGTTGGCGACAAGGACCTCGCCTGCGAACAGCTGGCCATCGCCGTCCGTCCACCTAGTTTCGTTAGCTATGGCAATCTAAAACTGCAGCCGTTCTGGGATCCGTTGCGCGACGAACCGTGTTTCGAGGAGATCGTCGCCTCCCTCGCGCCGAAATAAATTCCGGGGTGGCAGACGTGCCGCCCGCAATTTGTTTAAAGCAGCCGACACGGCTGCCTCTACAGTCATCCAGTCGACGCGGTGTGCTGAGCGCAGCCGAAGGCGCGGCTCGCCGAAACGGTCTTTGTAACACAAGGCAACAAAGAGAACAAAGAGTGTCTTTCACTCGTAGGGAACCAAATAGAGTCTTCCCTGCCTTTCGTTTCCTTTGGTTTGAAAAAGTTCCCACGTTTCGTCGTAACCTCGCGTTGGTTTCCGTTCTGTACATCGGTGAACGGCTAAACATGATTTCTCACGACGAGGAGTCAAAACAGGCCGAAACCAAGCAAAACCAAAGGAAAACCAAAATATGAAAAGACTAATGAAGAGAATAATCGGCACCCTAACCTCCGCGAGTTCGCTGGCGAGCCTGCTCGGCCTGGCGATGACGATCGCAATCTCCGGCACCGCGCGAGCCGACCGCGATTGGCAAAGTGTTTGCGGCCCGAACACGCTACGCGGCTCGTACGTATTCAACCCGCACGGGTTCGACATCGTCGATGGCGCCGCCCAACCGATCGCCGTCTTTGAAGGCATAGATTTCAATGGAGACGGGACGCTAACCGTTCCCTTCGCCACCGTGAGCGTAAATGGCCTCATACTCCACTTCCCTCCTGGCGGAACGGGCACCTACACGCTTAATCAAAACTGCCAAGGCACCCTCACATTTACCGGAGGCCCGATAAACTTTGACATTTTCGTCCGAGCCAACGGGAAGGAGATTGAAATGATTAGGACCGATGACAACACCGTCTTGAACGGCACGGCAAAAAGGGTGCGCTAAAAAGAGGCCAAAACAACTGGAGAAAATCAAAATCAACATATGAAAACAATCAGCTTACTAGCAGCAATATTCGTGATAGCGCTCTTCGCCAGCCCGGCGGTGGCAAGTGAGCAGGTACCCTTCAACGGGTCGTGGGTATCACACGAAACCTACGACGTTCAATTCCCCGTGATGTTCGTCCACGGCACCGCAACGGGATATGCGACCCAGATCGGACGATATACCGCGACTTACGAGGAACAGGTCGATCTCCTTACTGGCAGCAGCGTCGGCGCCATAACCCTCGTCGCAGCCAACGGAGACGTGATTTTCGCGACCCAAACCGGGCAGGGCGATCCGACGCCTGATCCTGATATCTTCTCGATCGTCGAAGTCTCGACCATCACTGGCGGGACCGGCCGCTTCGTGGGCGCGACGGGAAGGTTCACAATCGCGCGTCTCGTAGATCTGACTACCGGTGATTCGTCGGGTTCCTTTAGCGGAACAATATCGAATCCCGCGCCCTAACCCGACCAGTTAAAAGCGGCATTTCGCAACAGCCGTTACGCCATACCAGCGTGGCGGCTGATTGCTTAGAACACGTTTTGAGCAAACCATCGACAGCGAAGTGACGCTCTCAACTGTTCTCCCGGCGTAAATGTGGTAGGGCCGACGCGTTGACCCAGCCGGACACCGCAGCGCGGCGTCCCTACCGAATTTGATTTAGCTACAGATCGCTGCTTTTCAAGATTGTGGTGCCAGCGCACTTCATTTCATCAAGCGCGCGGTTGATGTCACCAGCCTCCAGCTCAATTCCGCGGCAGCCGTCAAGAATGATATGCGTGTTCAATCCGAGATGGCGAGCATCAAGCGCACTGTATTTAACGCAGTAATCGAGCGCCAAACCCATAAGGTAGATGTCCTTGATCGACCGCTTCCTCAAATAATGAGCAAGACCGGTGTGTCGTCGATGAGCGTTGTCAAAGAAAGTACTGTAACTATCAATGTTTCGCTCGATCCCCTTGTGAAAAACATTCGCGATTCGGCTGGTGTCGAATGCGGCGGCAAACTCAGCGCCAAAAGTGTTTTGAACACAATGCATTGGCCACAGGATTTGTTCGATGCCGTCGAGAATAATGTGATCGCCCGGCTTTTTACCTGGATGATTTGCCGCGAAACTGCTGTGGTCTGGTGGGTGCCAGTCCTGAGTCGCGAGCACGAGATCAAAGCATCGCTGCAATTTGTTAGCGAGCGGGATGACTTCATCACCGTGCGGCACGGGCAACGCGCCACCGGGCAAAAAATCATTCTGAAGATCAACAATGATCAGCGCGTTCATGTCTGGAAGTTATCTCGAAATCGAGGCAGTTGTAGGGCGTCTGTGTCAGACGCCGACTCTAACAAACGGCGTTTCGCAGAAACGCCCTACAATTCCTTCGCCTGCGCGATTAGGCCGGACCT
>WNGA01011137.1_pt1 | contig 19123 bp, 21 predicted proteins | sample 5400061 | NCBI WGS metagenome assembly WNGA01 (sample SAMN13153366, study PRJNA577476) | soil metagenome | isolation source: 100 cm soil or saprolite under grassland replicate 2 | place: USA:California | collected 2016-06-15 | reverse complement strand
CCAGCCTTTTTGTTGTTGGCTTTTTTCTAAAACCATGCGACGAAAATAAAATAATCAAAGCCTGGGACTCGCCTGCGCTTTTCGCGTCTGGGCCGCTCGTTCAGAGTGAGAGAGAGTGAAACTCTGTAAAGGGGCCGGGCCTTTCTTTGTAAACAAATGACTCAAACTGCAAGTTTTCCACGCCCGATTCCGTTGGAAACATCTTTCCTGTCTGTCAAGCCTGGCACCGTGTACTGCTGGCACCGTGTACCTGGCGCGGCACCGTGTACCTGGCACGTTCGCGAATACATGGATTTTAACCTGGTGTGCTGGTAAAGATCTTCCGCTGAAACGTGCCCCGCGACGTTACGCGAACTCGGGATTAAGCCGGGAAGCCGTTCGAGGTTCATGTAAAATGGCCAAATCGCAATCACTCACTATACCGGTCAAACTTAAGCGCAAAGGACCGTTGCTCGTGCAGTCCTCACAAAGGCGACGCCGCGGCTCTCGACGAATACTGTCGAGCGCATCCGGAAAAGAACTAGGGATGCATTTGCTCTACCGGTTCCGACTAGCCAACGTGCGTCCAGAGACGGTCATGGACGGAAGCTTCATCAATAAGCTCGAAACCTCCGGATTTATTCAGAGCGTTTATAAGAAGCGTTGAGCTGCGTACGATGCGACCCTATGTTGCTATCTGTGTTTCAAATCCTGACTGACACGATCTTTTTGAGTGGATTGGGGGTAGTGCTTCTTAGCGCTCTAATCACAACGATTTTTGCTGGCGGTCTCGGTGTGGCACTGGGATACATGACTCACAAAAAGGAAGTTTTTTCCCATTACACTCTACGATTCTTACGTCTTGGACTTTGGTTACCGGTTTACCTTTTCTGGGGATTGTCGATCTGGCGCATTCCCATCCACGATGATGGCTTTATGTTAGGGGTGAACAAAATTGGCACTGGTTTGATGGCGACTGGCCCATCGGTTTTTTTGGCTGCTTGCTATAACTATTTACACGCCCGCGCTCGAACGCACGGTGACAAGACAAAGATTGGGCTCGCGCTGTTCAGAGAAGTATTATTGTTCGCGTTACTCTTAACACTTCTTTGGCAGGTGTTCTTTCCGAGAGTATGGCCTTGGGGATGGCTAGTCCATTCTTTAGCGGCAAATTATGCTGCTGTTAGTGCGATAGTAGCCGCTGTATTTTTCGTGAATCTGTTATGTAGATGGACTCTCCGCGATAGAACAGAATCGAATGATGCGAAGCGGATCGATCAGTCTCAACGTCAGAATTCGTATTCGCTAATTGCGTCGCTATTCCTGATTCTCATAATATTAACGCTTTGGCAGGTACTGGGTTCGACAGTCAGAAACAAGTTCGGAATCGCCGCACCGATCGAAGTCGGTCAAGCGATAGTTCAACTGCTGGTAACTGGCTCCGATGCGTTCGCGGACAAGCGAACAACGACGATCTGGTTTGATATCGGGGTATCGCTCGTCAACATATTTGCCGCCGTAGGTCTCGCCGCGCTATTGGCCATGGCTTTCGTAAAAGCAGGCTCCAAGTACCTGTCGCTAAAGCTTTCTAGCTTGATAATGGCGCTTACTTGTATCGCTCGGATTGCGCTCGGGAATCTAATCATGGCCTGGCTGGGGATAGGAATTCTCCAGAAGATCACCACGTTGATTTGTTTTTCGTTTTTCCCACTGGCCCAAGCATTTTGGAATTGTCGTAGCTCGCAGTTAATGCCGCTGATTCTCTTATCCATTGACGCAGGGTTGCCCTACGCGTTTCTGGGAATGCTTTTTTCTGAAGCGATGGTCTCTACCTCTGGCATCGGGTTTTTCATGCTCGTGTTTCCGGCAGATGGTCACCTTGCCGAAGCAACAGCGACCGGCCTTATCGCATTTTCGATTCTCGCGGCAATTTCATTGGCTCTGCGGTTTACCGCTAGGCGGATATTGAGGTCGGCATAATTGGCCCGCGCCAAGTCGGATGAGACGCGTTTTACCCGATTGATTGCGCGACTAGGATCGATTTCATCGAGTTGGTGTCTGATTGAGTGAATGGGCTTAGTTGTTATTTCGCTCCAGGCAGCATGGAAAAATCGACGAACTTCTGTGGGTCCAGGTCGGTGGGCAAGGGTCGTTCCTGCCGCAGTAAGTCTAAGTAGCCGCGGGCGACCTTCGCCGGCAGTCGGCCGTCCTTGTTGAACATACTGAGCAAGGTCTCGTAGGTGCCGTTGGCTTCGGTCGGCGTGATGTTGAACTTGTCGGCGATCATCTTGGCGCTGTCCGGTCGATTGGCGCGGATCCAAGCGATGGCGTCGAATAACGCCGCGATGGTTTTTTGCACTCGGTCACGATGGTTCGTCACTTCAGCCCGGGCGGCGATCAGACCGGACGTCGGGATGTCGAGCAGGTCGCCGATCAACATGAATTTTTTGAAGCCTTTGGTCACTGCTTTGTCGTCGTAAGGCGGCGTCAGCACGGCGCCGGCAACCTGCCCGCTAGCGAGCGTCGCAAAACTCCCCGCAGTGCCGCCGGTCATGATGAAGCCAACCTCTTTTTCGTTGATTTCAAATTTCTTGAACCACGCCGTCATCAATTGATGACCCGTGGTACGAATGCCCGAGACGGCGACCTTCTTGCCGAGCAGGTCCTGCGGCTTGTTGATTTCCTTGTTGGTCACGAGCATCCACGGCGTGATGTTGTAAAAATTGAGCACGACCACCAGCGGCAGCCCGGCGACCGCCGCCGAAATTCCGGTCGATAGCGAAGGAAAGAAATTGATATTGCCGTTGATGAGCGCCTGCGGTTGGATGCCCGTGTTCATTTGTATGTATTCCGCTTCGAGACCGACTTTTTTAAGAAAGCCTTTCTCTTGCGCCACGTAAAAAGGCATGTAGGTGAGCGCGAGCGAGGGGAGACCGATGCGAATCTTTTGCACGACCTCCGCGCCGTTGACCATATTGGGGAACAACAGACTCACAGCAAAAAAAACTCGCATGCATGATCTTGCGTGTCTCATCGTTGGTTACTTATCTATTGGCCGCGGCTACAGGAATAGTTCCCGATTAACGAATCTCAAGGCACTGGCCCACATGCGCAAAACCAGGTGGATGATCTTTGCCGGGCTCATCGTTGCGTTTCTTGTCGGTATATACTGGCACTATTTTAGTCGTGCAAGCATCCCGCACGAGACAATCCGGCTCCATTTCAGACTCACGGCTTCCAGTATTTATGAATTCCACAAAGCGACGGGCCGGTGGCCGGCGGCGGCCGATGATCTTGCCGCGACATCGCTTCCGCAAACAAGCCCGTATTGGCGGTCCTTGATCGACAATGGTTCGGTGGCGGTCGTCTGGGACAACGACCTGAAGCCCGATCCCAAAGACAATGCATCTTTGGTGATGACGTACAACAACGCGGGCTTGTTTTCGAAGCTCGGACGGGTATGGGTGTGCTGGGGCGATTTACGGACGGATTACGTAAAAGAAGAGGTACTGCGCTCGAAGGTCAAGAGTCAGTCGCGCTAACCGGGGCACGCGTTCCAACTATACGGCCGTGTCAGCTCCCTTGCAGCATGCGTGGAGACAAAATCAATTTAAGGCTAATGAAATAATTAGATCTTTCCTATCTGTCAAGCCTGACACCATGTATGTTGCACCATGTATGTGTTGTATGTGTATGGCCTCTTGTATGGCCTCTTGGATACTAGCAGCGCGGGAGGCTCCATCACGTTTCAATTTCCAATCACCATCACCGGTTGGCGTAATTCGATATTTATCACGAGCCATGTGTAGTCCTCCTTGGCGTTTATGATTCTAGCGAGACAGAGCTTTCTTCAAATCTTTCAATAATTTTTCTGTCTCTTCCAATTTTGTGAGCACTTGTTGATCTCCTTTCAGGCTCGCGAGTACCGTCCAAGGGTAACGACGAATTGCCTCGCCTAACTCGTGGATGTCGCCGAGCAATCCTAGACCTTTCTTGCTCGGAGTTGGTCCAAGTTTACTGATAGCTGAATCTATAGTGCCACGGTCACCAAGAAACTCGTCACGGGCAACCGGATCACGTAAGACGTGTCGTAGCTTCCGGATATCTTTTGAATTGGTGATTTCTTGATTGTTGACCCTGCGAATAATCGAGTCCAGTACCGTAGGGGTCAAAAGTTTTTTGTTAAGGTTCCTTATCTCTCTAGCCCAGGTTATGGACGTAGCGGGATCGGCTAGATTTTTTAATTTCTCCGACAAATCGTAAATCTCGACAAGTTTATCAAGGTCTCGCACGGTAATACCGAGAATGTTTGCAGCGCTGGCCCGGCCAACTTTATTGACCAACCAATACGCAACCATCTCCTTCTCTTTGGCTTCCCATTCCTTCCGTTGCCTATGAATATAAATCCAGACACGCAGCCGCTCGTCTTCTGTCAATGTATGGTCAGTTATCTCTGCGGGTATTTTCCGGTACTGCTCTTTTTTCTGAACCTCAACAAGGATTCTCGAGTTACTCCAACGCCGGTCGCCATCGATAATGCGATATTTATCCTTATGCTCCGGATGAGGCTCTAAGAGTAATGGTTCAAAAATACCTTCGTTGGCCTCAATTTGTCTCTGTAGTTCAGGATCCTCTTTTGGAGTTTTGCGCGGTTGGTTGTTGTTTGGAAGAATGTCATAGAGGTCCAGGGTGTCTCGATAAGTCTTTAAGATGGTGCGCCCAAGTCGCCGTTCCTGCCATGGACGTTGTGTTGCTTCTACTAGTGATAGTGCCATAGGAATCATCCTCTGAACGGTTTACTTCAGACGGCTTCCGCATCCTGTCTGCGTTCAAGTATAGCGTTGATCTCTGTTTCGTCTTCCCTTAGAACATTTTTCAGACGGACGACGAGGCTGCCTCGTTTTTTCCAGACGTTGTCGTGTGCTTTCTTTTCCTGCACGTCGATTTCTAAAATATCATCGTTCAGCTGTCCAATTTCTCTGAGGCGCCTGATGTGAACCTCAGAGGTGATGTACTTATAGATTTGGGTCATTTTGGTTGTTCGTTCCTTCATGCTTAAGCCAATCACATGCATTCTGATCATGGCGTCGCGTATTAGCGTAACCACTTCCACAACTCGAGCAGGATTTACAACGATAACTCCTGAATGAATGAAGAGTTCCTTTTTGCCGCTGGGAAAAACGCTGGACGGAAGAATCCCGTGTTCAGCATGTGCCTTCACTTGGTCTTCACGCAATTTTGTGACGTATGACCACTGCCATCCCTGACGATTCTTCGAATCGTACACAATTCGTCCACAGGTCTCTCCTTTATAAGGGATTTGGTGCATGATATCCGCACCGCCATCTACTTTCTGAATCCGATTAACTAAGTCGCCCTGAAAAGCATCTCGGAGAGCATCAAAAACATCGACTTCCGCACCTTCTCCTATATCGTGGGCTGTTTTTCGCAGGAGCTGCTGCTCGAGTTCCTTCAACTTTTTCTGCTGAGCTTCCCGGAGTCGATTACTTTCTGCCTGCTGTTTTAACAGAACTTGATTGTGGCCTTTCTCTAAACTGAGCCGTTGGTTCTGAAGTTCTTGTTGGTGCCCGCGCTGAGCTTCATCCACCGCACGCTTTGCCTTTTGATCAGCTTCGTCTTGGAGTTGTTTGCGAAGTGCTGATTCACGGACAGTTGTTTCCCTAACTTTGTTTAAAGCGTCGTTACGTTCGGCAGACAATGTGGCGATTTGTTTTGCGAGCATTTCAGCCGCACGTTTTTCCGCTGCTTGACGTTCTGCTGTAAGTTGGCGTTGAAAGCTTTCCTTAAGACGCGCTTCAGCTTCCTGCGATCTTTTTTGCTCCTGGTCGCGAATACGTCGCTCGACCTCTAAGAACTTTGATCGAGAAATGAGGGTTCCACACCAAGGGCAATGATCCTTTAACGGTGTTCCAACGTCTCGGGTCACATCGATTAACGTCATTTGGGAAGTACCTCCGGTTTATTACTTAAATTAAAAGGTCCTTTAAGGACTGTTTATACTCCTTTTGCGTCCTTGTCAATTAAGGTTCGAAAATAAAAACCCATTAAATTGGCGGGCATCGATTTTAGCCGTTTGCGATTTCCAATTTGAGGACGCGGCTAACTCAATGACTCGCCTCTACTTTTCTCTCCCGCATCTCCACGGGTTAGCGAGAGTTTCAGGCCGTTATGGATCCAGGTATTGCATTTCGTCAAAGATTTCCGGCAAAGATATTTTCTATTGATAGTCCTCTTAGGTACGCAGATCAGTTCATGTTGACAGCAAGCACGTCAACGAATAGTTTTCGGCACGGACGAGTGGCGTTCACTCACGCAAAATGGAGGGGTGATGTACGGATGGCGCGCGCGCATCGGCAATATTTCACCGACGGCTTGTTCGGAGATACTGCCATATGAGTTTTATCGAGTGGCTCCCGACGGAGTCACTTTCGTGTCGACCAATCTGGTGATTCGTGACGCGCGGGAGTCCAGCCAGGTTGAGGCTTCGTGGCGTAAATTCGACACTGCGTTTGAGGACCTTTTGCACACGCGGGTGGACCATATCACTCTCAGCGGCGCGCCACTGGTCTTGGCTAACGGCGTCGAGCGGCACCGGGAGCTTTTGCAGGAATTCAGAAATCGTTATCCGGTCCCGGTCGGGACCAGCCCGCAGTCGTTTGCCGACGCGCTAAAACATCTCGGCGCCGTGAAGTTGGCGGTCGCGACCTCATTCATTCCTGCTCATAACGAATTGGTCAAGGCATTCCTGGCTTCAGAAGGTTTTGACGTGTTAGGAATTGAATCGCTTGACACGGGCATGACGTCGCTGGAAAAAGCGATGCTCTCACCGACGCAAGTGTTTCGCCATGTGCGAGGGGTAGGGAGAAAGTATTCAACCTGCGATGCGGTGCTGATCACCTCGTCGGCGTGGCCAACGTTGACGGTGATTCAAGCGCTCGAAGACGATCTGGGCAAGCCGGTGGTTGGCCGCTAAAGGAGCTCGGGATAAGAGCGGGCATCAAGGGGTACGGCAAACTTCTTGGGACGCTGTCCTGATGGAGGTCGTGTCATGAGAAACCACGGCGGCATCCATCTGTTAATTGCGGGGATGATCGCGGTTTTTGTCGATGGGTATGCTCCAACCATGTTGGCGGCCCAGGCCAAACCGCTCGTCAAAGTTGTCGCCGGCTATGGTTCTACGGACGGCGCTGTCGCGCCGTTGTGGTTTGCCAAGGAAACCAAACTATTTGAGAAGCGGTAGGCGGAGGGGTCAAGCAAATTGCAAAGTCGGATTATGCCGCTTTTCTTGGAACTAGCGCGACGATAACGTCAGCGTCGAGGACTTGCGCGATACGGCGTAGGAGCGGGAGCGAATGGCGCTTGTAGCCGGCCTGTTCGACTGCCGAGATCGCCTGTTGGCTGCAACCCACCCTTTTGGCCAGATCTTTTTGACTCCAGCCTTTGCTCTCCCTTAGGCGGCGAATTTGAAAGGCCACTTCAGCCTCTGCCCGTTTCGTATCGAATGCTGCAGCGAACGCTTGATTGCTGCGCAGTCGGCGCAGTTGTTTTTGAAAATCATCCATCTTAATTACCTCCCGAGATATTGTCTCATCCGCCTTGTGGCGATTCGAATCTCTGACTCAGGCACTTCACGGGTCTTTTTCACAAAGGCATGAAGCAGGACAAAGGTTTTCTCGGTTGTGAGAAAGTACAGGATGCGAAGTTGCCGGCGAGTCCTTATTCTCAACTCCCAAAGTCCTTTCCCCAGCGGCGCCACCCACGGTCGGCCCAAGGATATTCCGTGTGAGTGCAGCATATCGATACCGACCATGGTGTCGACCTTTTCGTCTCTGGACAGCGCATCGATAAAGGACTCGACAGGCGATCTTCCGCTCGCCTCGCGAAAATAGTCAATGCGCCAATCCACTGGTTTTATGTTACTAGATATATCTTGTGACAGCAAACGTGAAACGCGGGCCGCCGGCGAGGAGACGTCACACAAGGGCGGCTGAGAACAATGTCCTTTCGGTCTCGGGATCGTTATTGATTACGTCGGCCTACGAGTAGAGTCGGTTCACATATTCAACCCGAGCTGCCTTTTCCGTTTGCATTCTAGAGGCGACGATTAGATGATTTGCGTCGCCAGGCTGATTTGTCGCAGTAATATTACGATAGACATGTTGGATGCAGTCCTTTTCGAGGTGAGGTCATGCGGACAACTAGCCGCAGTTTGTTGATTGCGGCGCTTGTTATAGTTTTTCAGAGTGCTCATGCTGCACGTGCGTTGGCGGCGCAGTCAAAGCCGCTCGTCAAAGTTGTCGCCGGCTATGGTTCTACGGACGGCGCTGTCGCGCCGTTGTGGTTTGCCAAGGAAACCAAACTATTTGAGAAGCGCGGCCTCGATGTGGTGCTTGTCGGCATGGGCACCGGATCGGTGTCATTGCGCGCCCTGATCGCCAAAGATCTGGAAATTGCCTCGCTCTCCGGTTCCGGCTTGGTGCAAGCCGCATTGCAGGGGGCCGACACCATCATTATCTCCGCCGCTATTAACGGTTTTATCTTCAAGGTTTTCGGCGCGCCGGAAATTACCAGTCCGGCGCAACTTAAAGGCAAAAAATTAGGCGTCAGCCGCTACGGCGCGACGTCGGATTTCGCCGTCCGACTGGCGCTAAAAAAATGGGGCCTCAATCCTGACCGCGACGTCAGTATTCTACAGATCGGCACAGGCCAGGACACGCTCCGCGCCATGCAGACCAAAATGCTCGACGCCGGGGTGCTGAGCGGCACCGCCTCGCTGATCGCGCGCAAAGCGGGCTTTCGCGAGCTGGGGGACCTCGCCGATCTGGGGCTGCATTATCCGATGGCGCCCATCGGCACAACGAAATCTTATCTCCAGAAAAACGAAGGGCTCGTGAAAGAATTCATGCTCGCCTACATCGAAGCGATCCATGATTTCAAGCGCAACAAAGAAGCCGCGCTGGCGGTGTTGAAAAAATATACCCGCAACGACGACCGCGAGGTGTTGGAGGATAGCTACACTAGTGCCGCAAGCAAGTATCTAGCTTTGCCGATTCCGACACTCGACGGGATACGCACGATTCTGACGGAACTTTCAAGCACGGTGCCCGCGGCGAAGAACGCCGATCCAGAACAATTCGTCTCATACAAGGTCGCGCGGGAGATCGAGGCGAGCGGGTTTGTCAAACGGCTCTACGAGAAGTAAAGGCAGGCTGTTGAAAAAGGCCACCTGTTTCGTTGCGCTCGATCGCCTCGCTCCAACGTATCAGTAAATACGCCTCCGCTCGTCGATTTCTCGCGCGCCTCGCATCTGGACCTTTTTGAACAGCCTGGAATCAGGATTTTTCAACACGCTGTTTACAAACCACTCTTCCCATTGTAAAAGCGGCCAACGTGACGGCATTGGCAAATCGTAACATACAAAAACGGTGATGGATCGTCCTCGTGGCGAGGTTTCAGCGTTCGCGACCAAGGTTTTGTCCGGCGATGGAGGCCAGCATGACGCTTATCAGAGTATTCTCGCGTATTGCGTGCGGATTTGTATTTTGCTTGTTCGCCTTGTCGGTGTGGGCTGCAGATTATCCTGCTCCAAATCAAAGTGAGTGGATAGTCCGAGACTTTCGCTTCCACACAGCCGAGGTGTTGCCCGAGTTGCGGCTGCATTACACGACCCTCGGTGCGCCGTCCGGGGAGCCCGTGCTGATCCTGCATGGATCGACGGGAGCGGGGACGAACATGCTAAACGCCGGCTTCGCCGGGGAACTCTTCGGGCCGGGACAGCCGCTTGATGCTAATCGCTACTTCATTATCTTGCCGGACGCACTTGGCGCGGGAAAATCGTCCAAGCCGTCCGATGGCCTGCGCACGCGCTTCCCGAAATACAACTACGACGATATCGTGCAGGCGCAATATCGCATGGTGACCGAACACCTAGGCGTGCGCCGTCTGCGTCTGGTTCTTGGAACTTCCGCCGGCGGGATGCAAACGTGGCTATGGGGCGTGACCTATCCGGACTTTATGGACGCGCTGGTGCCGCTTGCGTCGCAGCCGGTCGAAGTTGCAGGACGGAATTGGATAACGCGCCGCATGCTCATCGATTCGATCCGCAACGACCCGGAGTGGAATGGCGGCAACTACACGAAACAACCGCGCAGCCTGCAGGCAGCCCAGGTGTACTTCAGTATGGCGACCAGCGGAGGCACGCAGGCGATTTACAAGACGGCGCCGACGCAGGAAAAGGCCGATCAACTGATCGATCAGCGCTTGAAAGAGACCCGATCTGCCGATGCGAATGACGTTATCTATCAGTACGAAGCATCCCGCGGCTACAATCCCGCGCCTAAGCTAGAGCGCATCAAAGCTCGACTTCTTGCCATCAATTCAGCGGACGACGAACGTAATCCGCCCGAGCTAGGAATCCTGGAACGGGAAATCAAGCGCGTTAAGCAAGGCCGCTATGTGCTCATCCCCGCCAGCGAGGAAACGCGCGGCCACGGAACAACCGGGATGGCGAAGTTGTGGAAGCATTATCTCGCGGAGTTAATGCAACCCGCCGTCCAAGCGGCAAAATAATCTCGTGGGTCGTGTTCCTCTCGGGGGCACACGGGGACGGGTCTTTCTTTTCCAATTCGTGTTCGTCGTTCGCGGACATCAAGACCGCGTTGCGCCTCGCCAGGTTAAACACTCACCTGACCTGAGATGATGCTACAGGCTTGTCACGGCGTGACGCTGTCGCGCATAATGATCGACGGCAAACTCCAGGAGGATCTAACACCGTTGAATGACGTGCAAAAGCGCACCCTCGAACTGATGAAGGTGCCACTGGAAGCTATTACGGGTTCGTGACTTGATTCTTAAAAACCGATTTTCATTGGCGCGAAACGCGAGTAGACACTGGGAGCTGCCACGATGAGGAGCAGCATTTTTCTTTCGTACGCCTCGGAGCAGAGCGAAGCGGCGACGCACATCGAGCTATCGCTCAAGGGGGACGGATACAGCGTGTTTCGCGACCGCACGTCGCTGCCGCCGGGCGAGTCATTCGATGCGCGCATACTAGCTGCGATCGAGGAAAGCGATCTTTTCATCTTCCTGATCAGCCGCGAGTCGATCTCGCATGGCCGTTACACGCTCACCGAGCTCAAATTCGCCGAGCAGAAATGGGGGCATCCGGCCGGACACGTACTTCCGGTCTTGGTCGAACCGGTCCCGAAAGAAGCCATACCTATTTTCTTGCGCGCGGTGACGATTCTGCAGCCGCAGGGAAATGTCACGGCCGAGGTTGCTGCCGAAGTTGCCCGCATGACCGCGCCTTGGTGGCGGCGCATGCTCCAGCCTCGAAGGCTGGTGCCGACGGCTGCTGTTATGCTTATCCTCGTCGTCGTCGCGTGGATGGTGCTGCCCGACTATCTCGATCGTCGCGAGCACGAGCGCCAGGCGGCGAAACTCGAGAAGGAGAGCGAATTGAAAGCCGAGTCTGGCGATTATACCAACGCGTGGAAACTCCTCGAGCAAGCCAATGCCATCGCCCCTGGGTCCAGTGACGTGTTTGAGGCGCAGGAACGGCTGGCCATGAAGTTGCTCCGGAATGCCGGCGTTAACTATTTTCGCGGCAACAGGAGTTATTTCGAAGAGCTCGTAAATCGGACGTTGCCGGTGCTGTCACGCGGCGCGTCTGGGGCGAAGAGTGAGCGCTTGGCGAACCTCCTGGCCCATATGGGGTGGGCAGAGTACCTGCGGGAGCGCGCCGGAATCGGCGGGCTCCAGCCTGCGCAATACTATCGCCAGGCGCTCGAGGTCGATCCGGGGAATATCTATGGGCACGCCATGTGGGGCTTCGAAATCCTGAGAAAGCGCGGCTCGGTCGCAGCGGTCGCCGAGGCAAAGCAGCACTTCTCGGCCGCCCTCGAATCCCGGCGAGAACGCGAGTATCTCCGGTACCTGCAGATCTCCGCGCTGCTGCAGACTTATACGAACGTCTGGATCGAGGACCCGGAGCGGGAAAAAGAGGCAATCAGGGTCGCCAACGAGATGCGAATAAACGGCGAAACGAGGCCGAAAGGATGGGGACCTGGTTCGTTCAAGAGTAAGCTGTGGAGTATCTATCACTTCGACGTCGTTACCGACGATCGTCTGGCACCGCTCCTTGCCGCCCTGCCCCCAGCGGAGCACCTCGCGTTGTTCCGCTGGCTGTTCCCGGAGGACGACCTCCCGGAGGGTGACGGAGCGCCCTCGTTGTTCAACTTCCTCTTCGTCCTCGCTCAGCTGCAGGAGCAGGGCAGCGATCGCGCCGGTGCGCTGGCCTCTTACCGCCGGCTGCTGAGCGAGTTCGCGAACAAAGGGTACAACAGCAGCAGAGCAACCAAGATAGTCAGCGACGCCAATGCGGCGATCAAACGCCTGTCGAGCTAGTGGGCATATAGAATACGGGGATTGGGCGTCTTTTATTGTCGCCAAAATTTTTGACTGCGATTTGCCTTGGAGTGCATCTCCATACGCCGCCGCGGCAGAGTTCGACGCATCTTCGATACGGTTGAACGCGAGGCTGACTTGTCGCAATAATATTCTGATAGACGTACTGGATGCTGTCCTGATGCGAAGTTTACTCATTGCGGCGCTCGTCATAGTTCTTCTCACTGCTCATGCTCCAAGCGCATTGGCGGCCCAGGCCAAACCGCTCATCAAAGTCATGTCCGGTTATGGTTCTACCGACGGCGGGGCGGCGATATTGTGGTTCGCTAAGGAAACCAAATTATTTGAGAAGCATGGCCTCGATGTGGTGCTCGTCGGCATGGGCACCGGATCGGTGTCGTTGCGAGCCCTGATCGCCAAAGATCTGGAAATTGCCTCGCTCTCCGGTTCCGGCTTGGTGCAAGCCGCTTTGCAGGGGGCCGACACGGTGTTAATTGCTGCCCTTATCAACGGATTTGTTTTCAAGGTTTTCGGCGCGCCGGAAATTTCCAGCCCGGCGCAACTCAAAGGCAAAAAATTAGGCGTCAGCCGCTACGGCGCGACTTCGGACTTCGCCGTCCGACTGGCGTTAAAAAAATGGGGGCTCAATCCCGACCGCGATGTCAATATTCTGCAAATCGGCACATCCCAGGACGCTGTCCGCGCTATGCAGACCAAAATGCTCGACGCCGGGGTGATGAGTGGTACCTCGTCGCTGATCGCGCGCAAAGCGGGCTTTCGTGAGCTGGGAGACCTCGCCGACCTGGGGCTGCATTACCCGACGTCGGCCGTCGGCACGACGAAGTCTTATCTCCAGAAAAACGAAGCGCTCGTGAAAGAATTTATGCTCGCCTACATCGAAGCGGTCCATGATTTCAAGCGCAACAAAGAAGCGGCGCTCACGGTGTTGAAGAAGTATACGCGCAACGACGACCGCGAGGTGCTGGAGGATGCTTACGCAAATTCCGCGAGCAGGTATCTGCCATTGCCGATTCCGACACTCGACGGCATACGGACGATTCTGATGGAACTTTCAAGCACGGTGCCCGCGGCGAAGAACGCCGATCCAGCACAATTCGTCTCGTACAAGATTGCCCGGGAGATCGAGGCGAGCGGGTTCGTTAAACGGCTCTACGAGAAGTAAGGGAGTAATTGGGTCGGCTGCATAATTGAGTCCTAGCACCCTCCTAATCCGGTCGCCTTGACGGACCGAATCATTCCATCGGGTCAAAGATTTCCGCTAAAAATTTCTTTCCTTGATCGTCTGTCGCTAGCAGCAAATTGGTTTGCGCCGTTCATGCTTTCCTTCGGCTTCCGCTCAGGGCAGGCTGCCTCAGCACGAACGGTTTGTTTCTTGACCGTTCAACCCGAGCCGTTTGGAGACGCGGAGCGAACGAATAAGACTCGATTTCAAATGAGACCGCTGCATTGGTGGTGACCTAGCCTGCGCTGAGCCCTTCGGCTTTGCTGAGGATAAACTCCGCCGAAGGGAACCATGAACAGTGTTTCACACAACCTGCCGCAGCGAGAAGTCTTTCATCCATGGGCCAACGTCACTAGGGCAGCTCAGGTTGACAGCAAGCGCGTCAACGAATACTTTCGACGCAGAACAGCGGCGTTTGTGCCGGAAAAGTTGACGACTGCATAGGAGGAGCAATGGCGTACGATTTGATCATCAAAGACGGAAAAATAATTGACGGTTCCGGCCTGCCAGGCTTCCACGGCGATGTCGCCGTCAGCGGCGGTCGGATCGCCGAGATCGGAAAAGTGAGTGGAGAGGCGCGCCAAGTGCTGAATGCGGATGGCTTGGTGGTCGCTCCCGGAATTATCGACAACCACACTCATTACGATGCCCAGGTCACCTGGGATCCGCTCTGCACCTATTCTTGCTATCACGGCATTACCACCGTCGTCATAGGCAACTGTTCTCTGGCAATGGCCCCCGCTCATCGGGAAGATCGCGAGATGCTTGCCGGAGTCCTGTCCCACGTGGAGGCGATTCCACTGGAGGCGATCCAAGCCGGAGTCAACTGGTCCTGGGAAACGATTCCCGAGTATCTCAATGCTCTGGACCAACGGCTGGGCATTAACGTCGCTGCTCTCATCGGTCATTCCGCCGTGCGTCGCTACGTGATGGGTGAAGCTTCCCAGGAGCGGCACGCCACCGATGACGAGGTTGCGGCCATGAAGGCGATCGTTCGTGAGGGGTTGGAGGCCGGCTCCGTGGGCATCTCTTTCGAGCGCAACCTGCGCCATTTCGACTGGAATGGCCGGTTGGCGCCGACCAATCTCGCCTCAGAGGAAGAGATCTTCGCCGTCGCGGGCGTGGCGGACGAGGTGGGGCGTGGCGTTATCCAGTTTGGCGGCGACCGCAATATCAGTACGAAGCTAGCCAAGGCGAGCCGGCGGCCGGTATTCTATGGCAACATCACCCAGCAGGCGGTGGCGCCGGACAAATGGCGCAAGCAGTTGACGGAAGCCGAGAACATGATGCGCCAGGGACATCGCGCCTACCAGTTCGTCATGCCTCGGCCCGGCGACCTGCGTTATACGCTGAAGACCGCGCAACACTTCGACGCCATGCCCAGTTGGAAACCCGTCATGTTGCTCCCCCCGGACCAGCGCAAAGAAGCGTTTCGCGACCCGCAGACCCGCGCCAAACTGCACCGGGAGGCCGTCGAGACTCCCCTTGATCCCACGCGGGCCGGCGACTTCACGCGCCGCTGGGATTTACAGTTCGTGTTTCGGCCGGCGCTGTCGAAAAACCAGCACCTCAAGGGCAAAAGCGTTGCCGAGATCGCGCGGGAACAGGGCAAAGACGTGCTCGATGCGTTCCTCGACCTGGCGCTCGAAGAAAACCTCGAAACGGAGTTCGAACGGCGCGAAGTAAACAGCGACGAAGCCGCCATGACAGCACTCCTCACCAGCCCGTACACCGTTATCGGGCAGTCGGACGGCGGCGCGCACGTGGTTTTTCGCACCGACTATAGCTACTCCACCTATCTATTGTCGCACTGGGTGCGAGAGCGAGAAATCATGTCGCTGGAGGACGCCATCCGAAAGCTTACCTTCGTGCCGGCGTCGCTCTTCGGATTCTCCGACCGTGGACTAGTGCGCCCCGGCATGGCCGCAGACTTGATGGTGTTCGATCCCGCGACCATCAGCCCGCTGGAACCGGGCGAGGCGCACGACTTGCCGGGCGGAGCCAAGCGTCGCAAACAACTCGCTCAGGGAATCGAGTGGACCGTGGTGAACGGGCAAGTGCTTATGGAAAGGGGCAAACATACCGGCGTCTATCCCGGCAAGGTGGCGCGCAGCGAGAGAAGGGCTTAGTTAAGCTAGGGGGATCGAAAGCCGCAGAGCGTAGAGAACCAACCAGCGCCGAGGATTGCCGGACAAGAGTTCAAGCAGCGTGACTTAGTTAGTATGAATCGACGTGACGGCGCGGCGGTTGTCTAGGAGAGTGTCAATGTTGCAAGGCTTGTCCCCAGACTTTTTACCTTTGCTGTTCATGAATTGAAATGTTCAAAACAGACTAAAGCGCTCAAAGATTCCGACACAAGAACCGGGGTTGCGGATCAAGAACTGCAGCTGCATTAACGCTAGAGCCGAGTTGGAGTGATTGTTTGTTGATCGTTATCTGCAGATGCGGCGAAAGGTGAGATTGACCCGCGGCCCGCAGGGACGCTTCTCCTTTTCAATTCCATGTTTCCAACAGTGCTGGGTGTCGCCTTTCATCAAAAGCAGGCTGCCCGAGGCGAGTTTCAAACAGACACTTTTCAGGTCTCGTCTGGTTTTGTGCTTCAAGATGAAAGTTCGTTCTTCCCCCAGACTTAACGAGGCAATGATCGGCCGGCGGCCGAGCTCCGGCTCGTCGTCGCTGTGCAGTCCCATGCTGTCGCGGTGGTCGCGATAATAATTCACGAGCACGCTATTGAAGTCGGTGCCGGCGATTTCTTCGATACGGTTCTTAATGTCGATCAGGGTGTGAGTCCAAGGTAAAGGCGCCAGACGAATGCCGGAATAAGTGTAATTTGCTCCGTTGTCGCCGTACCAGGCCGTCAGACGAGGCTGGGGATAAGTTTTTCCCCTCACGATGATGTTTTCGGCGCGCCAAGGAACTTCATCGATAAGATGATTCATTACAGCTTCGGCGGTTTGAGCAAGTGGAAGTTCGCGCAGATAGTAGATTTCTGCGTCTTCTAAGGGGATCCGTTCGAGCGCTGCTCTCGTGGGAAATAGATCGTCAACCATTCTTAATGTATATCAGCAACCGCCACCATCGTTTACATTAGTGTCCGCGAAGCACAACCGTGGAGCCATTTGCAGTTCGAAAATGCGCACGGAGTACAAAAAATCAGCTTTCGAGTAAGAGGAAAAGTTCCGATCAGGCAATTCTTAGCCATACTTGACCAGTCAATCTCCGTGGGCTAAGTTCACTCGTCCATTCTTCATTTCACTAATCACGCGCGTGGGCGTTCCGGCACGCAGCGTCCACGCTCACATTTTTAGACTTTCCGCCGCGTTCGAAGGGTTCGGAAAAGTCGCGGAGCGGTTTCAAGGCTCAATCCAGGAGATAAACTCATGAAGATTACTCGCATCGAAGCAACCTCTCATCGCGTCCCGGCGAAGGTGCCTCTCATGCACGAGCCGATTATACGTGAGATCGTGTTCGTTCGGGCGGAGACAGACGGCGGGGTGACGGGGTACGGCTTGACGGGACCGATTCAACGGTTTGCGGCGCGGGAACTCATCAACCGCGAGATCGCCCCGCTGCTCGTCGGCAAAGACCCGCTGGCGACGGAGCGTCACTGGTATGATCTTTTCTACCGGTTGAATCCCCGGGCACAAACCGGCGCCTGGTCCTCTGCCGTCAGCGCCGTGGACATCGCGCTGTGGGACATAAAGGGAAAGCACCTCGGCCAGCCCGTATGGAAACTTCTGGGCGGATACAGTGCCACGGTTCCCGCATACATCACCTTTGGCCTGCTCGAGTATACTCGCGAGCAGCTGGTGGAGGCGGCAAAGCAGTTTATAGCCCAGGGACACGACAAACTTAAAATGGTGGTGGCCGTCAACGGCGCGCAAGATCCGGCGGAGGATGCTGCCCGAGTGCGCGCAGTTCGTGAGGCGGTGGGCGATAAAGTAGAACTCATGGTCGATGCAAATTATCTCTTTTCGTTTCCCGTGGCGCTGGATCTGGCGAAGCGCATTGAGCCTTATGGGATTAAATGGTTCGAGGAGCCGGTCTATGGCAACGACGCGCGGCTGCTTGCCAACCTCCGGCGTCAAACTAAGATCCCCATCTCTGCGGGGCAGAACGAAGGACACAAGTGGCGCCACCGTGAGTTGCTAGTCCACGAGGCGGTGGACATTCTTCAGCCCAACGTTGTCTATGTTGGAGGCTACACAGAAGGTGTGAAGGTTGCTGCCATGGCGCAGGCCTATAACATTCCGATTGCGAACGGTGGCGGCTGGCCGCACCACAATATGCATTTGATCGCCGGTGTGGCCAACGGCTGGCGAGTAGAGTTTCACGTGCCGATGTGGGTGACAGGAGAAATGATCTTTCGCGACCCACCGAAGCCGTCCCGTGGAACGATCACATTGACGGAGCAGCCTGGCCTCGGGCTAACACCGAACGAAGAGGCGCTCCAAGAAACACAGGAGCCTTAACAGAAGTTTCGAAATTCGAACTATCACCTTGGCGTCTTTTGCGCCTTTGCGCGAGCCTCGTTTTCTTCTTATTTGGGTCAAGAAGGAGGGCACACACTATGTGGACAGCACGGCAAATGATTCTGATAAGCGTTGGCCTAATCTTGATCGTAGCCATTGGGAGCGGCGCTGCAATCTCAGCCGGCTTTCCTGAAAAGCCGATTGAGTTTACGGTGCCGTTCGCCGCGGGCGGCGGAAGTGACATCATGGCACGTACGATCGCTGCAATGATGGAAAAGGAAAAGATTCTTTCCCAGCCGCTAGTCGTCGTGAACCGTCCCGGCGCGTCGGGCATTTTAGGATACATGCATGTGGGACAGAAAATCGGCGATCCGTACGTAATCACCACGGCTACAAACTCGTTTGTTATCCAGCCGCTCCTCGGCAAAATGAAGCTGGACTACCGCGAGTACACACTCGTCGCCGGTCTCGCGTTGGATGAATTTGTCTTGGTAGTCCCCGTTGTCTTGGTAGTCCCCGCGAACTCGCCCCACCGCACAGTGCGCGATCTCGTCGAGGCTGCGCGCCGGGCGCCGAAGAACGTGAAGGTCGGCGGGTCAAGCGCGCCAAGCATCGACTCCATCATCACGCACCTTGTAGAAAAGGCGACTGGGGCTCAGTTCAACTTTATTGCATTTAAGAGTGGCGGCGAGGTGATGACGAACCTCCTCGGGAGTCACATCGATGTCGCCTCGGCAAATCCCGGCGAGGCACTGACGCAGATCCAGGCGAAGAAAGCCCGGGTCCTGGCCGCCGCGAGCGCCAAACGGCTCGCGAGCCTACCAGATGTGCCGACATTGCGCGAATCGGGGATCGATGTCGTCGCCACCCAATGGCGTGGAGTCGCGGCGCCAAAGGGTCTTCCGAAGGAGGCCGAGGCGATACTGATCGCTGCGTTTAAGCGCCTCTCGGATTCGAAGACGTGGCAGGAGAGCTATCTCCGGGAAAACAATCTTACTCCCCA
>WNGA01005078.1_pt1 | contig 19127 bp, 16 predicted proteins | sample 5400061 | NCBI WGS metagenome assembly WNGA01 (sample SAMN13153366, study PRJNA577476) | soil metagenome | isolation source: 100 cm soil or saprolite under grassland replicate 2 | place: USA:California | collected 2016-06-15 | reverse complement strand
CGTTGTCGCGCGGCGACGCCTGGCCGGACTGGGAGGCATCCGTCGTGGTCCAGTCGTCCTGGGCGAACACGAACGCGGCGAAATCGACCTCCTGGGAGAGCTCGACGAGCCGGTCGAGGGTGGACCGCCCCGGGTTGAACGTGGTCGTCCACGGCTCAACGTCGGCGACGTCCTCGAGCCCACGCGTGATCGCCTGGAGCAGTTTGGCCTGCTTACCCGACGACCCGAGGAAGATGCGCGGCTTGTTCATGCGCGATTCATGATGACGGACATGGCGCACACGCTACGACGTGGGCCGCGCGCAGGCATCCTGAGAGCCTCTCTCAACAACCCCTGCCGGCGCCGACCGAATTCGTGGGGCGATCGTGGGGCAAGGCGGCCCTCGGAGCGCCCGCGTGGGCCAAGCCGCCTACGAGCCCAAGCCGCCTACGAGCCCAAGACGACGAAAACCCTGCGATATGGAGGTTTTCGAGGAGCCCTCTTTCGGGGCTCGAACCGGAGACCCCCTCCTTGCCATGCGCTTTGCCTGCACTTGCACTGGTTTATCAGCTCGTTGCAACCTTCCCTTGAGGGACCCTAAGCCTCCCCGGAGATCCTCGAACCTGTACCCAGAACCTAGCCCCAACGCTCGCAGGCGACGATGGGAATCGACGAGTTCGCCGAGAGCGGGTTCGGGCGTCCGTCGTCTGGTCTGGCTGGTGCCGCATCGGGCAGCCAGGCTACCGCTGCACGCGGATGGTTTCGGCGAAGCGGGGGACACCCGCGGTGGTGAGTGCGCGCAGGAGCTCGTCGAGTGGCCGCGTCGTGATCTCGCGGCTGATTCGGGACGGCTCGCCTCCGCTGTGCCTGTTCGGTCGCGGCCTTGGCTCGTCGTTGTTTCTCGTCGTTGTTCTCTAGTTTCTCGTCGTTGTTCTCTAAGTTCACGCGCGCGCGCGTATACCAGAAGCCGCTGGAGGGCGCAAGAGAATCCGCCGCCGTACGCGGTTTCGTCGCACTGGAAAGGATCGGTCGATGCCCTGGGTTCAAAATCGACGGGGCATCAGCTATTCGTTACAGAAGCGTGACAATTCATCGATCAGGAGGAACCGCTGCCGCTCATCGATCGCGCAGTCGAGGTCCTTAGGCACAACGACTGCGGCCGCTTCGTCAAGCCGGGGCCGCAGGTCTATCCCTTCCAGTGGAATTGGGATTCAGCCCTCGTTGTGATCGGCTTGGCACGCGTCGACCCCGAGCGGGGGAGGGCAGAGGTGCGCTCGCTTCTGCAGGGCCAGTGGGCAGACGGGATGGTGCCGCACATCGTGTTCCACCCACAGAGCAGCGACTACTCCCCTGGGCCCGAGGTCTGGGGGTCCTCGCACTATCCGGGCGCTCCGCGCGTCGCGACGAGCGGCATCACGCAGCCCCCCGTGCTCGCGAGCGCGGTGCGGGCGCTTCACGAGGCGGATCCCGATCGCCTTTTCCTCGAGGAGGTGCTTCCTGCAATCGACGCCTGGCATAACTGGCTCGAGCGCGAGCGCAGGTTCGACGACTCCGGGCTGGTTGCGATCCTGCATCCGTGGGAGTCGGCCGATAACGCGCCTCGCTTCGATGTGGCGCTCGCACGCATCGAGCCGCGCGAGCTGAGCTTCACGCGCAGCGACCGTCGGCATCTCGACGCAGCGGAGCGGCCCACCGATCTCGAGTACGGGCGCTACCTAGGGATCGTCGAGCGCCTGCGCGACTGCGGCTATCGCCCAGCGGCGCCTAGCGAGGCGCGTTTCGCCTACGTCGATCTCTGCTTCAACGCTGTTCTCGCGGTTGCCGAATCAGATCTCGCCTGGCTCTTCGGCGAGATCGGTGGGGGCGGAGAGCGGGCAGCTGCGGGGGCGGACCGCCTCCGCACCGCTCTCGCCGAGTGGTGGGACGAGAACGAGGCGGCGTATCGGGAGCGGGACCTACACGGCGTCGACGGGACGACGGACACCGTTGCTGACCTCTTTCCGCTCTACGCGGGTGTCCCCGACGAGCGGCAGGCTCGGAAGCTCTTCGCCGAGTCCTTGTGGTCATCCGAGCGGTTCGGGCCTTCGAGGCACGCACCGTGGGCGGTGACGACCGTCTCCAAGTCGAGCGCGGCGTACGACCCGCGACGCTACTGGCGCGGCCCGGTCTGGATCAACGTCAATTGGTTCCTCATCCGCGGCCTCGAGCGCTGCGGGCTCGCGACGGAAGCGGAGGAGCTGCGGCTCCTGACGCTCCGGCTTCTGCAGATGTCCGGTTTCGCCGAGTACTACCACCCGTCGACCGGCGAACCCTTGGGCAGCGGCGACTTCTCCTGGAGCGCGGCGCTCGCGCTCGACCTTCTCGCTTGAGCTACGACCCGAACCCGTGGTACCCGGTCGTGGGCACGGAGCCGGTGAGGGGTTACGAGATCCCGGTCGCCGAGCTCGCCGCTCGGAGCACCTGCGTCGTGGCGGTCGACGGGCCCGCCGCGCTCCCCTGGGAGCGCATCTCCGCCGACCTCGGCGCGGCGCTACATGGAGCGGGGCTGTCGAGCAGGGCGATCGACGTTCGCGCGTCGTTCGTTTCGTGGGACGAGATCCGGCGGCGCACGTCTGAGGCTGAGCTCCCGGGCGACCCGGTCTTCGCCCGGGTCTTCGAGGGAGTGCTCGCTGACTTCTTCGACGAGCTCCCGCGCATTCCGGGGAGGGATGACGTTGACGTCGTGGTCGTCTTCGGTCCGGGGAGCACGCTACTTGAGTACGACGTCCTGTGGTACGCGGACGTCCCGAAGCGGCAGAGCCTGGCAGCGCTTCGGCGCGGGGAGGTCTCGAACGTGGGTCAGCCGCCCGGCCAGCTGGGCTCCGAGCCGCGATTGCTCTTCGTCGACTGGCCGGTGCTCGACCGCCACAAGCAGGCGCTGGCCGGCAGGATCGATCGGTACTTCGACCTGAGCGACGTCGACGCGCCGCGCTCGCTCGACGGCGAGTCGCTGCGGCGCTCGCTGCACGCGCTCGCCGAGGGGCCCTTTCGGGTGCGACCCACCTACCTTCCCGGTCCCTGGGGAGGGCAATGGCTGCGACGAGCTCTCGGCATCACGACCGATGCGCCGAACCTTGCCTGGTCGTACGAGCTGATCACGCCCGAGAGCGGGATCCTCTTCGGCTTCCCGGAGTCCGTGGAGGTGGGGTTCGAGCTTCTGATGGCTGGGCGGAGCGAGCGCGTCCTCGGTCCGGAGCTCGCGCGACGCTTCGGCCTCTCGTTCCCGATCCGGTTTGACTATCTGGACACGCTCGAGGGAGGCGATCTCTCGATCCAGTGCCACCCGTCGGAGCAGTACATGCGGGAGACCTTCGGCCTTCCCTACACGCAGCATGAGACCTACTACGTGATGGTCACGAAGCCCGGGGCAAAGATCTTCCTCGGCCTGCGCGGCGACGCCGATCTGGACGCCTTCCGAGCGGACGCGGAGCGGGCAGAGGAACCGGGAGGGAGCGGGTTCGAGCCCGAGCGGTACCTGCAGACGCAGCCGGCGGAGCAGCACCGCCTCTACCTCATTCCGGCCGGCACCCCGCACGCGAGCGGGGCGGGAAACGTCGTGCTCGAGATCAGCGCAACGCCGTACCTCTACACGCTCCGCTTCTATGACTGGCTTCGCCGCGATCTCAACGGCGACCTGCGTCCGGTGCACCTCGCGCACGCGTTCTCGAACCTCGATCCACGCCGCTCGGGCGAGGCGGTGCGACGCGAGCTCGTTCCCGAGCCGAGACCCATACGCGACGGGCCGGGCTGGGTCGAGCTCGAGCTCGGACGCCTGCCCGACCTGTTCTTCGCCGTCAACCGGCTCGACTTCGAAGAGAGCGTCGCGGACGAGACGGCCGAGCGCTTCCACGTGCTCAACCTCGTCGCCGGGGAGGAGGTCGAGATCGAGACGGCGTCCGGGGCGACGCACCCCCTGGCCTACGCCGAGACGATCGTCGTTCCGGCCTCTGTCGGTCGGTACCGGATCCGCCGCGTACGGGGCGGACACTGCAAGGTCGTCAAGTCGTGCGTCCCGTGAATTCGGCGAACGTCGTTGGCGCGCTCGACATCGGCGGGACGCACGCGAGCGCGGCTCGGGTCGACCTGACGGTCCGCTCGGTCGAGCCGCGGAGCCGCATTCGGGTGTCGCTGCCTGCCGCTGGAAACCGCTCCGAGCTGCTCGCGGCGATCTCGCGGGCGGCGTCGCCGGTCGGGCGGCCCGACGTCAGCCGGCTCGGCGTCGCGGTGCCCGGGCCGTTCGATTACTGCACCGGGGTGTCGAAGATCGCACACAAGTTGCAGGGGCTGTACGGGGTCGACCTCCGCTCCCAGCTCTGCGCGGCGGTGGGCCTCACGGATCCTGCAGCGGTTCGCTTTTTGAACGATGCGCACGCCTTCCTGCTCGGCGAGTGGTGGGCGGGAGCGGCACGCGGCCACGCACGTGCGGTGGGTATCACGCTCGGAACCGGCCTCGGCTCGGCGTTCCTCGAGGACGGCCGGATCGTGCGTACGGGGCCCGGAGTGCCGCCGGGAGGTGCGCTCTACGAGCTTCCGTTCCGGGGTGCGCCCGTCGAAAAGACGATCTCGAGCAGGGGGCTCCTCGCTCGCTACGGCGCACGGCCGGAGGAGCCGAACTCCGTGGACGAGATCGCCGTTCGCGCCAAGGCGGACGAGCGGTCCGCGTGCCGCGTGTTCGACGAGTTAGGGCAGGCCCTGGGGGAGTTCCTGACGCCGTGGCTTCGGGCGTTCGAGCCGGGCTGCCTCGTCGTCGGCGGCTCGATCGCGCTTTCGTGGGAGCTCTTCGAGGCAAGCCTGCGCGCAGAGCTCGAGAGGGTCGAGAGCCTGGAGACCGTGACCGCCGCGCAGCAGTTGGACGATGCTCCCCTGCTCGGAGCCGCCTGGTACGTCGCGTCGGGTCTGCCCTAATGTCTCCGACGGGGCTTCATCCTCAGGTCGAGGCGCTCCGGCGCGAGTGGCTCGCGACCGGGGCGCGGCCACTCCATCAACTCTCCGTCGCCGAGGCACGTGAGGCGGAGCTATCCGAGCTCGAGCCGACGGAGGCTGAGCACGTGGCCGAGGTCGTCGACCAGACGCTGGCGGGACCTGCCGGAGAGATTCCCATCCGGATCTATCTGCCGGATGCCATGCGCCCCCTGCCGGCACTCGTCTACTTCTTCGGCGGAGGCTGGGTGCTTGGCTCTCTCGAGACCGCCGACGCGGTGTGCCGACGGCTTGCGAACGCGGTGGCGTGCGCGGTCGTCTCCGTCTCCTATCGGCAAGCGCCGGAGAATCCGTTCCCCGCCGGGCTCGAGGACTGTTATGCCGCAACCTGTTGGGTCGCGGAGAACGGCGCCGAGCACGGTCTCGACGGTGGCCGCCTCGCGGTCGGCGGCGCGAGCTCCGGAGGCAATCTCGCGGCCGCCGTCGCGCTGCTCGCACGCGAGCGAGGCGGACCGCGCCTCTCATTTCAGCTGCTTGTTTATCCGCCTCTGGATCACCGAGCCGAGACGCCGTCGATGCGGGAGTGGCCCGAGCCTCCCTTCTTGTCCCCCGATGACGTCGCGTGGTGCTGGTCGCACTACCTCGCCGACGGCGTCGACGGCGAGAGCCCGCTCGCCTCGCCGCTCCGTGCGAGGTACCTCCTAGGGCTCCCGCCGGCCCTCGTGATCACGGCCGAGCTCGATCCCCTTCGCGACGAGGGTGAGCTCTACGCTGCGCGTCTTCGCGAAGCGGACGTCGCAACGGAGCTCGTCCGGTTTGACGGCATGGTTCACGGGTTCTTCTCCCTCTCGCGCAAGCTCGACGCGGCCGGAGAGGCGCAGGCGCTCGCCGCGTCAGCTTTGAGGACGGCGTTCGAGGCGGCCTGCGCCGGCGCGAGAATCTGAGCGATGCCGCGGGAGCTCCTTCTCACCAAGGCGCGATCGATCCGGCTCGGTCCCTACGAGGAAGAGCCCCTCGGGCGGAATCAGGTGCGGGCCGAGGCGATCGTAAGCGGCGTCAGCCACGGCACCGAGCTGGCGCTCTACCGTGGCGTCTCGCCCTTCGACGACAAGCGCTTCGACACCGAGCTCCGGCTCTTCGTCGACGACGTCCAGACAGAGACGTATCCGATGCAGCTCGGCTACGAGTGGGTGGGAGAGGTCCGCGAGGCAGGCGCTGACGTCGATGCCGTCGAGGTCGGGGATCTCGTCCACCTTGCGCTGCCGCACCGGGAGACGCAGACGCTGACGATCGAGGACGTTCCGCACACGTCGTGGACGGTGTTGCCCAAAAGTCTCGATCCGGAGAGTGCCGCGCTCCTGCAGTCGGTCACGATCGCGCTCCAGGCGATCCACGACGCGCGGCTCAAGCTCGGCGATACGGTCGCCGTCTTCGGGCTCGGCGCGTTCGGACTGCTCGCAGTCCAGCTGGCGCGTCTGAGTGGAGCCGGCTGGACCGCAGGCGTTGATCCGATCGCGGGCCGCCGGGAGCATGCCCGCCGGCTGGGCGCCGACGTCGTCCTCGATCCGTCGGTCTGTGACGTGGGACGCGAGATCAAGGTCGCTTCGGGGCGAGCCGGCGTCGATGTGGCCATCGAGCTCTCCGGCCGGTATGCAGCGCTGCACCAGGCGATGCGCAGCACCCGCCTCGCAGGCAGTGTCGTTGCCGCAGGCTTCTACAGCGGGAGTCCCGGCGACGAACTGCGGCTCGGCGAAGAGTGGCACCACAACCGCCTGACGCTGGTGAGCAGCATGAGCGGGTGGGGAGCCCCGCACCGCGAGCCCGGATGGGACCGCCGGCGACTGCGTGGGACCGCGCTCGAGTTGCTCGTGCACAGCAGGCTGGACGTGGATGCATTCATCACCCATCGGATCCCGTTCGCGCGCGCGGCCGAGGCGTACCAGCTGATCGACCGGAGCCCCGAGGGGACGATCAGGGTCGTCCTCACATACCGGTAGCGGCGAAGGTGGTTCGTCCACGACGCGGATTCAGGTTGTGCAAGCGCTCGATCGCCGCCGGGACGTGGTCGAGCGGGAGGTGCTCGAGGATGAGCGGAAGATCGGGTCTCCTTGTCGCGAGGAATTCCAGGTACGGGGACTGGTGAAAGGCTCCTGTCCCGAACTCGATCGTGCCGACGTCGGCCCCGCGAGGATCGATGTCCTTCAGGTGGGCGATCACGAAGCGGTGCTCGAATCGTTGGAGGAGCTCGTCCGTCACTCGCTCCTGGGCCGAGAGCAGGTAGTGCGACATGTAGTTGTAGGGATCGAGCACGAGCTGCAGGTGCTGCGAAGGGAAGCGGTCGAGCAGACCTAGGAGCTGGCCCTGCGTCCTGAGCACGTTCTTGACGTGGCCCTCGAGGGCGAGAATCGCACCCGAGCGCTCGGCGACCGGGAGAAGGTCGGCAAGGGCATCGTCGAGGACCTCCCACGCCTCGGGTCGCCAGTTGTCGGGTGAGTCGATCCAATCCCCATCCGGATTCCTAGTGCCAGTCTCCGTCGCGACGACTGAGGCGCCGAAGGCCGGTGCGACCTCGAGGCACCGGGCGAGGAACTCGAGATTACTGCGGCGGACCGCCGGGTTGGGGGCAACGAGGTTTCGGTAGCCGGCGAGTCCCGCGACGGACACGCCAGCATCCTCGAGCCGGCTCCTGATCATGGGAATGCGCTCGGGCTGCTCCAGGCATTCCTCGAGCAGCGGGTGCCCGAGCTGGACCGTGTGCAGTCCAAAGCGATGGCACGCCTCGATCAGTCGATCCCAGTCGCCGCGGTCGAAGTCGTAGGTGAAGACGCCGAGGTGCGGCCACGGCGTATCCCCCTCGAGTCGTGGAAGAACCGAGCAGGCGAACGCGAGGTCGCGCGCCACGAGCTCGGCAGGGCCGCGCATGGTCTCGAGCACGACCCACCCGGCGTAGCCGATGTCGTCGAGCGCGCGGGCGCTTTCGACGAAGTCGACGCGGCCGAGGCCTGGCGGGCAATCACCGGGCTGTACGCGCGTGTCCTTGAAGTGGACCCGGCGCACGAGCGGGCCCAGCGCACGCAACTCGGTCGCGGTGTCCATTCCCCGCACCACGACGTTGGCGAGATCGAAGTAGCACGCGAACGCGCGTGAACCGACGCGCTCGGCGAGCGACTTGATTCGCTCGGCTGGGAGTGTGCCCTCGTAGCAGAGCGTGACGCCGCGCTCGCTGGAGAGCTCGCACAGCGGGCGAAAGGCGGCGGCAGCTCGCTCGAGATCGGCGTCGTCCCGAAGCTCCGCGCGGCCGAAGAAGGGCACGAGGATCGCCTCCGCACCGAGCTCGGCGGCCCACTCGATCGCCCGCACGACGTCGTCGTGTGCCAGCCCGGCCACGGCTTCGTCGGTGTCGGCGATGCCGCCGAGGTCGCTGTGCTCCCCTAGCACGAGGCTCGGGACGGCGAGTCGATGATCCTGCGCTGCTCGCCGGAGACCTTGGAGACGGTCGAGCGCCTGCCGGGAAAGGACGACCTCGACCCCGGCGAAGCCCAGTCGCTTCGCACGCCGGAAGAGCTCGTCGTCGTCCGGCGTCCGGATGATGGGGTCCATCACGCCCGGGAGCACCGCGCTACCTCGGGCTTACCTTGGAATCTCGTCGAGCGCGACGGGTCGCGAGCCCTCCTCAGCGGACAGGCACGCAGCGAGCGTCATTCGCAGCGACAGGAGGTTGTGCCGTGCCGAGTTGAAGGGCTCGCGCTCCTCTGCGATCGCGGTCACGAGCTCGCCGAGCGTCCCCGCGAAGCCGTCGGGGTACCAGGCGCCCTCCAGCGCGAACCGTGTGGTGAGCTCGTCTCGCTCCAGCTCGACGAAGTCGGAGTCGAGGAGCACGCTGCCCCGAATCGTGCCCTCCGATCCGTGCACCCAGAACGGGCAGGAGGGACGCCTCGTCCGCGCATCTCCGATGAGACGGATCATCGCGCTCGCCCCGTCGTCACACTGGACCTCGACCCAGGCGGCCGATGCGGCCTTGGTCTCGGGCGGCTGATTCGGCGGCCGGTACTCGCGCGCGCGAACCGCGGCCACCGTCTTGCCGTCGAGCCAGCAGCGCGAGATGTCGATCCAGTGCACGAAATAGTCGAAGATCGTGAAGTGCTCGACCTCGTCGAAACTCGTTCCGAGGAGCGGCGGCAGCGGCTTGTCGAGGAAGTGGGTGACCCCCACGACGTCTCCGATCGCGTCTTCGTCGATCAGCAACGTCGCGATGCGCCACGGCGGTGACCAGCGCCCGTTCTGGTTCACGGCGATCCTGATCCCGCGCCGCTCCGCCTCGTCGATGATCTCCCGCGCGGCCAGGGGATCGAGCGCCAGCGGCTTCTGCGCGAGCACATGCTTGCCCGCGCCGACGGCCTGCTGGATCAGATCGAGGCGCACGTCTGGGCCAGTGGCGATGTCGACGACCTCGATAGCGGGGTCGGCCAGCAGCTCGTCCAGGCTCGGGAAGACGCGTCCGACGCAGGGAAACCGCGCGCGGATGCCGCTCGTCGCCTCGGGTGCGGGATCGTAGACGCCGACGACGTCGATGCCGTACTTCTCGTACGCAGGCAGGTGCCAGTCCCGCGCGACGCCGCCGCAGCCGACGATGCCGATCCCGGGCGTGTAGTCGGGCGGAAAGGAGGGGCGGTAGTCGACGCCGCCGGCCGTCAGCGTCGAGGCCACCAAGCTCCTCGCAGGTCTCTCACCCGGCGACGGTCGTGGGAACGCGTTCCGCCGGATGAATGGCAGTCCCCGAATCGGGGTCCATCCAGCGGATGCGATGGGGCTCGATTCGCAGCCACACCGAGCTGTCCGGCTCCGGGAAGAGGTGAGGCGGCGTGGAGACTTTCAGGATGTCCTCTCCGGTCTTCACCGTCAGCAGGTTGTGCGACCCGAGCGGTTCGACCACGATCACGGTTGCCTTCACGAGGCCGTCGCCCGCGTCAGGCTCGACGACGATCGCCTCGGCTCTGATCCCGAGAATGAGCTTCCGCCCGACAAGTGCTCCGGCGGCATCGTGCGCGAGCGGGAACGAGCCGCCGCTCATGTTCACGACGGGGACTCCGCCGTCGGCGGAGATTTGTGCCGCAAGGAAGTTCATCGGCGGGGTACCGACGAATCCTCCGACGAATGTGTCTGCGGGATTGTCGTAGACGGCAAGCGGCGAGTCGAGCTGAACGATTCGCCCGGCATTCATGACCGCGATCCGGTCTCCCATGCTGAGGGCCTCGACCTGATCGTGCGTCACGTAGATCGTCGTCGAGCCAAGCTTTTGGAGCAACGCCTTGAGCTCTGCCCGCATCTCCATCCGGAGCAGGGCATCGAGATTCGAGAGCGGCTCGTCCATCAGCAGGACGTCGGCCTTCGTCGCGATCGCGCGGGCGACCGCGACCCGCTGGCGCTGCCCGCCCGAGATCTGGGACGGATAGCGATCGAGCAGCTCCTCGATGTGCAGGAGCGTGGCGGCCGAGGCGACGCGCTCGCGAATCGTCGCCTTCGACTCCTTCTGCATGCGCAGGCCGAACGCGATGTTGTCGAAGAGCTTCAGGTGCGGGAAGACGGCGTAGCTCTGGAAGACCATCGCGATCCGGCGCCGGCGCGGCGGCAGATCGGTCGCGTCCCGCCCGCCGATGAGCACGCGGCCGGCGTCGACCTTCTCGAGCCCCGCGAGGCAGCGAAGCAAAGTCGTCTTGCCACAGCCGGAGGGGCCGAGCAGCACGACGAAGTCGCCGTCCGCGACCTCGAGCTCGACGTCGTCGACGGCGGTCACCTTGCCGAACGTCTTGCGGATGGATTCGAAACGAACTTCTGCCATTACTTCAGCACCCGGCCCCACATCGTGAACAGATAACGGCGAATGATCAGGATGACGATCACCGACGGCGCCATCAGGAAGAAGCCACCGGCGAAGCGGAAGTTCAGCGGCGCCCCTTCGAGCAGCGAGAGCACCTCGGCCGGGAGCGTCCGATGTCGCAGTGTCAGGAGCGAGGAGGCGAATACCTCGTTCCACGAGACGATGAAGACAAAGATCGCCGAGGCGGCGAGACCGGGGAGCGCGAGCGGAAGGGCAACCTTCAGGAACGCTCTGGCACGGCTGCAGCCGAGAGTCATCGCCGCCTCTTCGAGCTCGGGGGATACGCCGGCGAAGACGCTCGACGTCGTGAGCACGACGAACGGAAGCGCTAGCGCCGTGTGCGCGATCGAGACACCGAACGCGGTGTCGTCGATCCCCCAGCGGATGAAGATCACCGCAAGCGGGATCGAGAGGATGACGATCGGGAACGCTCGCGTCGCGACGACGCTCAGCCGCATCGAATCCGCCCCTCGGAACGCGAAGCGCGCGAGCGCATAGCCCGCGGGTGTCCCGATGGCGAGCGAGATCGCGAGTGTGATCGCCGCGACGACCACGCTTTGCTGGAGCGAGTCGAGCACGCCGCCGAAGTGGACGAAGAAGCTCATGGTCTCGGTCGAGAGGTGGCGTGGAAGGAGCTCCTTCGGATACGCGTAGACATCGTCCTGGCTCGAGAACGCGGCCAGGGTCATCAGGTAGATAGGCGCCAGGATGAAGAGGGAGAGGAGAAGGGCGGCGCCGTAGAGCCCGATCCGCCCGACCCATGAGAACGCGGAGCTCCGCAGGCTGCTCATTGCAGCATCTGCTCCTTCGGCGTCCGTAGGAGCCAGACGACCAGCCCGGCGGAGATGAGCGACAGGACGAGGATCAACCCGGAGTAGGCCGCCGCGACGTGACTGTCGAAGTACTCCGCTTGCCAGCGCCACGCCTCGGTGGCGAGTGTCGTCTTCGCCCGTCCAGTGATCGCGAGCACGACGGCGAACGCCTCGAATGCGAAGATGATGCGGAAGAGCAGCGCCACCTGAAGCGAGGGCTTGAGCAGCGGCAGGATGACGGTGCGAACGCGCTGGAAGAAGCCGGCGCCGAAGACCTCGGCAGCCTCGCCGTACTCGTGGGGGATGCTTTGCAGGCCGGCGAGGAAGATCACCATCACGAATGCGGTCGAACGCCAGATCTCCGCGACCACGACCGCGAGCAGGAGCTGGTTCGGCTTGGTCGGGTCGAGCCAGATGTACGGCTGGTCGACGAGCCCGACCTTCTCGAGAAGCGTGTTCAGATAGCCGCGCTCGGTGAGGATCGACTGCCAGACGAGGCCTGCGGCGAGATCCGAGACGGCGAGAGGCAGGATGAAGATCGAGAGGAAGAAACCACGGCCGTGCAGCTTCGAGTTGACGAGCAACGCCATCGCGAGTGCGAGCACGAACTGGAGGGGCACGATCACGACGACGAGGAGCATCGTGAACTTGAACGCGCCGCCGAAGTTCGCATCGTTGACCATCGTCCGGAAGGGCGCGATCGTCCAGGCTCCGCCCTCTCGGAAGGCGAGCTCGAACGCCTGCACCATCGGCCAGGCGAAGAAGAGGCCGAGGTAGGCGACGGTTGGGAGGATCAACCAATAGGGAAGAACCTCCCACCGTCTCAAGCGGCGCCCGAGCGGAACCTCCTGCGCGACGGCCGTCACCGCGCCGGTGCTTCTTCGCCGCTCGTCACTTCACGTGGCAAGGCCCCGAGCTGGGCGGGTCGGGTGCCCAGCACTTGGCGCCGGTCTTGTCCATGATCGCCTGGAGGATAGACGCCTCGTCGTCGACGACCTTCCTGGCGTTCTCGCCTCTGACGACGATCCGCGTGAAGGTGTCGACGTAGATCTTGCTGAAGTTGCCGCCTTCCGCGCCCAGGCCGATCGGGAGCAGCGACTTGACCGCGCCCTTCGACCTCTGCATCTTCCGCACGGCTGCGTTCATGCTCAGCAGTCCGGAGCCGAGGCGCGTTGACAGCTTTCCGCCCACGACCGGGAAGAACCCAACCGCGCCCAGCGTCTTCGCCTGAACGCTGAGGCTGTCCATGAACTTGATCAGCTGCTTCGCCCCGCTCGGATTAGGGGCGGTCTTCGGGATCGCGAGGCCCGCGAGGACCGGCATGTAGCCGCGTCCCTTCGGGCCCTTGGGGACCGGGAAGGCGACGAAGTCGTTTCCGCGCGACTTCAACGCGTTCGTCAGGCGCGCTACGTGGTCCCAGGCCACCCACACCTCGCCGCTCAGGAGCGGATCCTGCATGAAGTTGTAGCTGAGGGATTGTGGATGGGTGTAGGCCCACAGGGACTTCAGGTAGTTCCAGCCGTTGATCGCTCCCTGACTCCTGAAGGTGGTTACGACGCCGCCGCTGAACGACGGGAGGAGGTACCCCTGGAAGAAGCGGTTGATGAGCCCGTTCGTGCCCGCCGGCATGCCGAACCGCGCCTGGCCGGTCTTCGTCTTGATGTTCTTCGCCCACTGGCGGAGCTGCACATAGGTGAGGTTGTTGAGGCTCGCCCCCTTGGGCAGGTACTTCAGGGCCTGCTTGTTGGCGACCATGATGTAGGTCGCCTGCATCCACGGGATGTAGTACTGCTTTTTCGTTCCGAGCTTGCCGAGCTTCATCAAGTCGGCCGGAATGCCGGCCTTGCGCATTTGCTTCGCGAGCGGCGTGAGGTCCGTCAGGTACTGCTGCACTGTGAGGTAGTCGCCGTGGAGGCCGCCGAGCAGACTCACGGTGCCCCTACCGGCCCGCGCTTCCGCCTGGATCCTGTTGAACCAGACCTGGCCTTGGCCGACAGGTGGGGTGACGTAGTCGACGTTTCCCTGGAACCCCTTCAACAGCGTCTTCCGGACCTGGTCGATCTCGCTCACCTGGGCGAGCTGGTTCGAGAGGAAGACGACGTTTCCGGCGTCGTGCTTGGCGGCCGTGGCCGACGACGCGCCGCCGAGGGAGGCGGCCGCGACAAGAGCGAGAGCTCCGAAACCGATGACCGCTTTGCGTATTGGTCGAATTCTGTGCACGGTTCCATCCTTTCCGTTCGTTTCACCGCCTTGGTCGACCTCCGAGGGCCGCGAGTGGTCCCTCCTGTTTCTCATGCGCCCCCTCCTTCTTCGTCGTGCTCGGCGTCGAGCAGGTCGAGAACAAGCGCCGCGGTCCACGAGAGATCCTCCGTTCCCCCGCCATCACCGGTGAGCGCGTTGTAGTGCTCCCAAAAGCCTTCGCGGCGGGCCAGCTCGAGGAGGGTCTGTCGGATGCCTCGCGCCTCCTTGAGGAAGCCGTAGCGGCGAAGGCCTGCGTGGGCGACCCAGTTGAGCATTGGCCAGACCGGTCCGCGCCAGTACCGCGCCGGCTCGAAGCTCGGATCGTCCGGTGGGACGCTCGCGATCACCGGCCCGATGCCGTCGACCACGACCTCGCAGGCACGAAGGCGCTCGAGGAGCGCTCGCGCCCGATCCACGCTCGGAACACCGGCGTAGAGCGGGCCGAACCCGGCTCCTGTGCGGGCTGAGATAGGCGTCCGACCGCGGACGTCGTAGTCGAGGTAGAGCGACTCGGTGTCGTCCCAAAGCGCGGTGTCGAGGCCGGCTGCGGTCTGCTCGGCCCAGGTCTCGAACGGCTCTGGATCTTCGCCGAGGACGCGGGCGATCTCGGCCAGGTCGCGGTTCGCCTGGACCAGGATCGAGTTGAAGAGGACGTCGTGGACGACGAACGGGCACTCCTCGCGAATCCGTGCCGGGTCGTAGCGCCAGTCGCAGTAGAGCTTGACCAGGTAGGCGTAACGGTCGTAGTGATCGTCGGTGGGCCGCTGGGCGGCGTCCACGAACTCCGCGTCGACGCGCGTGTAGGCGGGGATCGCCTCGGGCTGAGGTGAGATGCGCGCCAGCGCGTCGTCCCAGAGCGGCGAGTTGTCCATCCCCGACTCCCACGGGTGCCAGATCTCGACCAGCCCGTCGTCGCTCCGTGTCCGCTCTCGGTACAGGTACTCGTGCCACGCGACGAGCTTCGGCATCAACGCGCGGAGGAAACGGATCGCGTCGTCGGCGTCGCGGGCGTGGCGATAGACGTGCCAGACCGCCGTCGCATGGACGGGCGGCTGGACGATCCCCGACGTCTTGGGCTTCTCCGGCGCGCTCGGGGAAAGCTCGGTCCGCCAGAACTCCGGCCCCGGGAAGTAGTGCGAGTCCTCGGCGAACCGGATGTGCGGCAACAGCCCGTCTGCCCACTGTCCGGCGAAGATCCACTCGAGCTCGGCCTGCGCCCGCTCTTGATCCCAGCCCGAGTAGCCGATCGCGATGCAGGCCGAGTCCCAGCTCCATTGGTGCGGGTACAGGTGGGCGGACGCGCGGGTTGCGTGTCCCATCCAGTTCTCCTCGAGCACCGCCACCGCCCGCTGCGCGAGGTCCCCGTCCGTTCGCGCCAAGCGCGCTGCAGCATGCGGCTCGAGCCGGCGCGGCGTCGCGCTCGTGAGCTCGGTCGGCTCCATTTGCCATCCTCGAATATCAAATGGTGGAGCACCAGTCAATAGGCGCTCAGGCGCACCAGGGCGGCGGCAACTGCGTCGACCGCCGGAGGCAATTGCAGCCGTCCGACGCAGTGAGGTGCGCTACCTGGCGACCGCCGCGGGCGAAGCTGCGTCGACCTCATGCAACACCGGCAGGCCGGTGATCGCCCCGATCAGCTCCGCTGTCCGTCTGGCCGCTGCGGCCGCCCCGAGTCGGCCGGTGAGCGCCGCCTCGAGCATCGCCTGGAGCTGCGCAGAGACGCGCGGGTAGAGCGGCGTCGACGGCCTGATTGCCGCGCTCTCGAGCATCTTCGCCGTCTGGGACAGGAAGGGAGGGCTGGGCGCAGCGAGAGCTATTGCCGACCGGCGCGCCGGAATGCGCCCGGTTGTTCGCGCGACTCGCGCCAGCTCCTCGGGCTCGACCGCACGCTGCAGCAGGCGCATCGCGAGCCCCGGCTGGAGCGCTTGTCGGAAGATGCCGTAGCTCATCGTCCCGGCGACGCTGGCAGGCACTCCCGCAGGTCCCGCGGGCACGGGCATGAACCCGACGTGATCCCACAGCTCGTCGAGCGGTACGTCGAGCGCCTCGGCGAGCGTTCGCGTCTCGTAGCTGCCACCGAAGCTGATCGCCGCCTTTCCTTCGGCAAGCAGCCGGACGGGCTTCGTCCACTCGTAGCCGAGCACCTCGGGCGACATGAGCCCGTCGTCAACGAGGCTGCGGAGGAACCGAAGGGCCTGGGCGGTGGCACGAGAGTCGAGCGTCACGCCCTCGGGCCCGAGTACCTCGGCGCCGTTCGACTCGAGGAACGCAATCAGACAGTACGCCGTTGTCTCTCCACCCTTTGAGCCGCCGGTCATGACGATCGGGTGCTGGAGGCCGTTCTCGGCCGCGGCGCGGCCGATCGTCCGGAGCTCGGACCACGTGCGCGGCGGGGGAAGCCCAAGCGCGTCGAGCTCACGCCGCCGGTACCAGAGCCCGGCGACGTTCGCGAACGGCGAAACGCCGTACGTACGCCCGTCGTATCGATTGGCCTTCACGAGCGGCTCGAGGAAGTCGTTCTCGTGCTCTTTTCGGAGCCACTCTCCGTCGAGATCCTCGAGCGCGAGCAGGAAGCCGTCGACCGCGAACTCGGGGATCCAGACGGAGTCGAGGATCGCGAGGTCCGGCGCCTGTCCCTCGGCGACCGCGTGCGTCAAGGCCTGGTGCAGAGTGGGAAGGGGAACCGTGACGAGGTTGACCTGAATCTCCTCGGGGGCGGCGTCTCGAATCAGCTGCCCCCATGGCCCCTCGGAGACTACGACCCGCACCTCGGGCTGGTCCGACCTGCGGCGGGGCCAATGCGGATTGACGAACGTTCCTCGACGACGGTGACGTAGGATGACCCCCTCCTCGGCGAGCTCCGACAGCGCGCGGCTGACGGGCGTCCTGCTGATCGCGTACTGCTCACAGAGCTCATGCTCCGTCGGGAGCCGATCCTCGAGACCGTACCGGCCGCTCAGAATCTCCTCGAGAAGGAGCGTCTTCAGCTGGTAGTAGAGGGGAATCGGCTGCTTCGGATCGATCGACATCGTTAGCTCCAAAAGGTACGCCACTCTACTTCGCTCCAACCCTCGACACCCCGCAGCCCCCTGGGTCGGCTCAGCCGGGATTCGGGCGATCTGATGCTCCACGAAGATCTCCCTACCCACCCCAGACCCGACATCTCGGCGAGATTCGCGTCTGAGTTCGCGAGCACAGCGGGCGCTTGGTCGGCCTTAACGCGGAGGGCCGCCAAGCCGCGGCCCAGCGCGCGTCGCAATGTCTTCCGCAATCGCGTCGCGGAGCCCGCTGTCCCGCGCAGCGTCCATGCGGAGGCGATACTGATCCGGCGACGGGGGTTCTAGCGGGTTGCCCAGAGATTTGGTTCAGACAAGATGCGAACGCCGATCAGCTTGATCCCGGACAACGTGCTCCGAGTCGCGTCCGCGCAGGCAGCCGCGGTCCCAGGGGACATCGAGCGGAACGTGGCAGCAGCCGTACGCTTGATAACCCAAGCTAGCGCCCGGGGTGCCGCGCTGATCGTGTTTCCTGAGCTCTTTCTTTGTTGTTACCACCTGACGCTCCTCCGGCGTGAGCCTGGGCGGTGCGACGTGAGATTGGATGATCCGCGGCTCGATCCGATTCGAGACGCCTGTCGCACCGGCTCCATAGCGGCCGTCGTCAGTGGCTCGATCCGAACGGACGGCAGCCGTACGCTGTCGGCACTCGCCATCGACCAGGGCGGGAGCGTTCTCGCCCGCTACGACAAGCAACACCTCGATGGCGCCGAGCGTGCCCTGTTCCAACCCGGGCGAGACGGCTGCACAGTTGACATCGGAGGCTGGAGGCTGGCCATCGGCATCTGCTACGACGCAATCTTTCCCGAGCACGCTCGCAGCGCGGCGCTGGCGGGAGCCCACGGCTATCTCTGTCCGAGCTCGCATCGCGAACGGTCGATCCTTCATCCAGTCCGTGCTCTCGAGAACACGATGTACGTTGTCCTCTCGAACCACGTAGGCGAAGCAGACGGTCGGCGCTTGTGCGGACACAGCGCGATCTACGACCCCGATGGCGAGCTCCTTGCCGACGCAGGGCCAGACGAAGAAGGACTCGCACTAGCCGACTTCGATCCTGACGTGCTCGAGGAAGTCCGGGCGTCGATGCCGGTGCTGGAAGAAGCTAGGGCTCTGCAGTGGTCACTTTCGTCTGAAGCAGGAGAGCGAGCACGGCTTTAGCGGCTCGCGGGCTTGAGTGCCTCCAAGAAGAGCGCTCTCGCCGCATTCCAGTTGGCGTTGCTCACGCCTCGTTCGCTCGAGCGATGAGGTTCTCCGGCGTTGTCACCGCATCCGGGATGCCCATCCCGCAGTTTGGCCGAAGCGAGCGGAAGACGAAATCGGCGCGTTGGTTCGTCAGAGGGTGCAGCCAACTCAGCTTCGCGGCCACCGGCAACGCGAGCTCGGGGTTCCTGTGCCACGTGTCGCCGGCCTCGGCAAAGGGACCTCCCGCGGGATCCGCGCGGGCCTGAGGCAGGTCGCCCGCCCGCATGCGGCGGGTGGCCGCCGGCGCGGTCTCAACGTCGCCCGGGTTCGGCAACAAGCGATCATCCAGCCGAAGCCCTATCCGAGACGGGTGGCAGGACGTTGACATACCCGACAACGGGGATGCGATCCGCGCCTCGCGCGTGTTGCCCCGGCCGGCATCTGCTGCATCGCTGCGCCACGTGAGAGCATCCCCAAAACCTGTCCCTAGCGAAGCGTTTGTCCGTCGTGCGCTGGAAGCCGGGCGCCGAATTGCGCTTGTTCAAGCGCTTCTGACTGCCTCGCAACCAACAGCTCGAGTGGCGATCACCTCCGCTTCAAGGAGGTGCTCGGTTGTCGACCAGACAACTGATTTTGCAGGGACTTCTTCGTCCGCCCTGATCGCCTCGACCTGCCAGCCCTCCTTAAATCGGGAGGGACTCCACAGTCTCCAAAAAGGGCTGTTTTGCAGGTATCTAAGCCCTCTTCCGGACTCGAACCGGAGACCCCCTCCTTACCATGCGCTCCGATCCGCAACCGGTCGCAACCCACGGCAACGGTTTCGGCTCGTTTGAGTCGCTCTTAGGGCGTTCCCATTTGCCAGCGGTTGCCACCGGTTGCATCCACGGGGCTCCATAAAGATGACATGTAGTGAGACCTCCTCGGCTCAAGCGTGTTACCCACGCGGTGTCGTTGATGTCGACGGAGCTCGAGGAGGTCCCGATGACGATCGTAGTCGCATTGGATGTGCATCGAAGGCAG